>Ga0209520_10000021_pt1 | contig 72167 bp, 61 predicted proteins | sample Rifsed16ft1_FD_184009 | JGI IMG/M metagenome (GOLD analysis project Ga0209520, IMG submission 184009) | Soil microbial communities from Rifle, Colorado, USA - sediment 16ft 1 (version 2) | ecosystem: Environmental > Terrestrial > Deep subsurface > Rock core/Sediment | place: Rifle, Colorado...
AAGGTGATTGAGAGGGTAGGAAGGATATTGAAAGGCATAACCGATAAGCAGATAAGGATTGAAGGCTACACAGACAATGTGAAGATTGGCGCAAAGATAAGGGAGAAGTATCCCACAAACTGGGAGCTTTCCACAGCAAGGGCAACCAATGTGGTGAGGTATCTGCAGGATAAGGTTGGCATTGTCCCGAAGTTCCTCTCTGCCGCAGGATATGGGGAATATAAGCCTATTGCCAGCAATGATACAGCTGAAGGCAGGGCCCAGAACAGGCGGATGGAGATAGTGCTCCTGCCGCTTGATGTTGGCAGTGTGCTGGAAGAGTTGAAGAAGAAGTAAATTGCAAACGCAATTTTTGGTCAAATACGGCGTCAAAGCTAACTGTCCAAATACTCACATACATAAAAAGTATGCTCTGTTTTGTCCAGCCAGCTTTTCCTTGTCTTTGGCTCAAATCTTGCATTTGCATAAGAATAATACCAGTTATATTTCCAACAAATGAATTACCCTAATGTAGTTATAACAAAATGCAATGATTATGTTAACGAGGAGGTCTATAAGGCAATAAAAGAGTCTGTAGACCTCCTCGGCGGTATTGGGGCATTTGTAAAAAAGGGAGAGCGCATACTGTTAAAGCCAAACCTCCTTTCTGCAAAGCCTCCTGAGGCCGCAATAACAACACATCCTGCTGTTGTAAGGGCAGTGTTACAGCTTGTGAAGGAGTGCGGTGCAATCCCGGTAGTGGGGGACAGCCCGGGCATTGGCAGTGCCTCCAAGGTTGCCCAGAAATGCGGCATTGCAGCAGTTGCAGATGAATTTGGGATAGAGGTGATAGAACTCGCCACATCCATTGAGGTTGAAAACCCAGGCGGAAAGACCTTTAAAAGACTTGAGCTGTCAAAGGAGGCGATTGACGCCGACGGTATAATAAATTTACCAAAGCTTAAGACCCATACGCAGATGTTCATGACCCTGGGAGTAAAAAATCTCTTTGGCTGTGTTGTAGGCACAAGAAAACCCCAGTGGCATATGGCAATGGGTATTGACAGTCATGCATTTGCAAGGATGCTCATTGATACCTATCTGTTTTTAAAACCAAGGTTGACAATAGTAGACGGGGTTGTGGGGATGGAGGGGAACGGCCCTGGAAGCGGCGGAGACCCAAGAAAACTCGGGCTTATATTTGCTTCTACTGATTGTATTGCAATGGACAGGGTTATAACAGAGGTGCTGGGCGCTAAGGCTGATGACCTTCCAACAACAAGGGTTGCAGAGGAGGATGAGACTGGAGAGACAGGTCTGGATAATATAAATATCCTTGGCGAGAAGATAGAGGACATCAGAGTTTCTGGCTTTAAGTTTCCGCCCCTTACCGGCATAGAATTCAGGCTTCCCTTTTCCATGCACGCTTATCTAAGAAAGCCTTTGACATCAAGGCCGGTTGTAAAACACAAAGAGTGCACGCTCTGCTGTCAGTGCATTGGTATATGTCCGCCGGGGATTATGACAAATACAAGGCAAATCAATATTGACTATGACAAATGCATAAGATGCTTCTGTTGTCTGGAGATATGCCCTGAAGGGGCAATTACAGTGAAGGATGGCTGGCTGAAGAGGATAGTAAGCAGTATGCAGTAAACAGACATCAAAAGTTTTATGAAAAACAGGGAATCTGATGTAAAAACTGAAGATGTAGGGGAGGGGCTTGTCCCCTCCCTATATCCAAAACGAAAAACTACCAGATTAAGGGATTTTGACTATGCCTAGACTAATACGGTTTTCTTTATAACCTTATGTTCATTAGACAAAAGGCAAGTTTTTGTTAGAAATGATTTTAATATAGAGGTTGTAGAATGTATTAAGAAAGAGAGGGAAAGGGTTAATCACGCAGTATATGTTTTTTGTTTAATGCCTGAACATCTTCATCTTTTATCCAGCCCTATAGTATCGGGTATTCCGATTACCCATTTTATGGGTGGATTAAGCAGCCAGATAACTCGCTTATCATGGAGATATGGCTTTTCTGGCCGCTTATTACAGCGTAGTTTTTACGATCATGTTGTTCGCAAAGCTGAAGATTTGAGAAGGGTTGCTGAGTATATGCTCAATAACCCTGTGCGAAGAGGTCTTGTTAAGAGATGGCAAGATTATCAGTATTGTGGATTTATTGATTCAATGCAATTGTAGGGGAGACCTAGTGGTCTTCCGTTCGCGGCCTGTTGTACGTTGCACGCATACAGGGAGGGGACAAGCCCCTCCCCTACCGAAATATTTATGTGTTCTAAAGGAGGTCTAAGAGGTGAGGGTTTCATTATTAAATCTAAAACTTCAGTATAATGAGATAAGGGAAGAGGTATTAAGGGAGATTGAAAAGCTATGCGACAAGCAGTCGTTCATACTTGGCGAGAATGTGGCAGGGCTGGAAAATGAGATAGCTCAATACTGCCATACAAAATATGCGATTGGTGTTGCCTCTGGAACAGATGCCATCTTATTAGCCCTGATGGCTGCTGGTGTTGGCCCTGGTGATAAGGTCATTACAACGCCTTATACATTCTTTGCAACAGCAGGCTCAATTGCAAGGCTTAATGCAATCCCGGTGTTTGTTGATATAGACCCTGAGACTTTTAATATTGACCCTAACAAGCTTGAGGATTGCCTGAAACAGTTTACAGTTCGCAGTTCACGATTCACAGTCAAAGCCATCATTCCGGTTCATCTTTATGGTCAGTGTGCAGAAATGGAGCCTATTCTTAAACTGAGTAAAAAGTATAGGCTTACTGTTATTGAAGATGCTGCCCAAACCATTGGCGCTGAATATAAAGAAAAGAGGGCAGGTTCTCTTGGCGATTTCGGATGCTTCTCATTTTATCCTTCAAAAAATCTCGGCGGTTTCGGCGACGGCGGCATGGTAACCGCGAATAACGAGAGATTGGCTGAAAAAGTGAGAATATTAAGGGTGCACGGGAGCAAGCCAAAATATTATCATAAGTTTGTCGGCATAAACAGCCGTCTTGACGAGCTCCAGGCCGCGGTACTGAGGATAAAACTAAGGCATCTTGAAACGTGGACGAGAAAACGGCAGGAGAAGGCGGAAACATACAATTTCCTTTTTAAAGAAGCAGGGCTTCTAAATGCCATAACCCTTCCTGTAATCCGTCCTAATGGCAGGCATGTATTCAATCAATATGTCATAAGAGTAAAGAAGCGCGACAACTTGAGGGAATATCTGGCAAAGGAAGGCATAGGGACCGAGATATATTACCCTGTGCCTTTGCATCTGCAGGAATGCTTCCGCTATCTTGGCTACAAAAGGGGGGACCTGCCGGTATCAGAAAAGGCCGCGAAGGAAACACTGGCCCTGCCCATTTACCCTGAACTAACTCCGGAAGAACAAGAGGATGTGGTAAATAAGATTGCCGAGTTTTACAGATAAGGCGGAGGTATTTTCAAATGAAATCCACAAACAAAAATATTTATGCCGTAATTATGGCAGGCGGCACTGGCACAAGGTTCTGGCCGTTAAGCCGCGAGAGTTCTCCCAAACAGATGCTCAGGATTGTTGGTGAGGATACGATGATACGGCAGACTATAAAGAGGCTGCACAACCTTTTGCCATTGGAAAATATTTCTATTGTGACCAATGAGAAACAGGCATTTGATTTAAATCTTCATCTCGCTGAACTTAAAAAAGGCAAGAACCACCTTAAGATAATTGCAGAGCCAATTGGCAGGAATACTGCGGCGGCAATAGGTCTTGCAGCAGTCCATCTTAAAAAGGTTAATAAGGATTCAATCATGATAGTCCTTCCTGCGGACCATGTTATTGCTGACGAGAAGGCATTTATTGAAGCAATGAAAAAGGCCGTTGGGTATGCGGACACTGATTATCTCGTTACCCTCGGCATAAAACCCTCTAAACCAGAGACAGGCTATGGATATATAAAGGCAGGGGTCAGGGGCCAGGGGGCAGGGGCCATGAGGGTAAAAAAATTTACTGAGAAACCAGACAAAGAAACTGCGGAGGAATATATCAAAGACGGTAATTACCTCTGGAACAGCGGTATATTCGTATGGAAGGTATCCGCAATTCTTGATGAAATGAAAAAATATATGCCGCAGCTTTATAAAGGACTTATAGGTATAGAAAGATGGATCAACACAAAGGGTGAAAAGAAGGCTATAGAAGAGGCATATTCAAGACTTGAAAGCATATCAATTGATTACGGGGTGCTTGAAAAGAGTAAAAATGTAATGGTCGTTCCTGCGGACGTCGGATGGTCGGATGTGGGCAACTGGGAAGCGCTTGATGGGGTGCTGCCCCGTGATGCATACGGCAATATAATCAAAGGCAATGTTGTGGATATAGAGAGCAGAGATTCCATTGTGCTGAGTGATAAAAGGCTTGTCGCGACCATCGGCTTAAAGGATATGATTGTGGTTGATACGTCTGATGCAACACTCGTGTGCCAGAAACACAGGGCTCAGGATGTCAAAAAGATTGTTGACGAATTGAGAAAAAGAAAGAGGGAGGAGCATCTGTTCCACCAGACTATCGAAAGGCCGTGGGGCTCATATACTGTGCTTGAGAGCGGCGACAGGTATAAGATAAAGAGGCTGGTTATAAAATCTGGCGCCAGATTGAGCCTCCAGTTGCACCGCCACAGGAGCGAGCACTGGGTTGTTGTCTCCGGCACTGCACGTGTTACAAAAGGTGCAGAGATTTACGATGTCCACCCCAATGAAAGCACATACATCCCAGTGTCAACAAAACACAGGCTTGAGAATCCCGGAAAGGTCCTATTGCAGATAATAGAGGTTCAAAACGGTGAATATCTTGGAGAGGATGACATAGAAAGGATAGAGGATGATTACAGACGTTAACTCAGGCATCTTCCGGCAGTATGACATCCGTGGAATATTTAATAAAGACCTGACAACAGAAATAGCCAGGGCCATAGGAGCGGCATACGGAGTGCATCTCTTAAAAGAAGCAAGAAGCAAGAAGCAAGAAGCAAGAAGGTTTAAGATTAGTGTCGGGAGGGATGTACGACTCAGTTCTGTTGCGTTGAGCGACGCCCTGATTAAAGGAATACTCTCAACAGGTATAGATGTTATTGATATCGGCGAATGTCCTACCCCCCTTCAATATTTTTCCATGTTCCACCTGAATCTGGACGGCGGCGTCATGATAACAGGAAGCCATAATCCTCCTGAGTATAATGGTTTCAAGTTGAGTGTTGGCAAAAACACAATATATGGCGAAGAAATACAGGAAGTAAGAAAGATAGTAGAAGACAGGAGGCTGGAGGTAAGAGGCAAGAGTCAAGACAAAGATGGGAAAATAGAATATTATGATATTATTTCTGCATATATGGATTATATTAAAAGGCAGTTTAACGGGTTATCAGACAGGCCGGCTATAAAGGTGGTTATAGATGCTGGCAATGGCATCGGTGGTGTCGTTGCACCTAAACTTTTAAGGGAGTTAGGATGCGATGTTATAGAACTTTTCTGCGAGCCTGACGGCAGATTCCCGAATCACCATCCTGACCCCACATTGCCGGAAAACTTGAAAGAATTGATAAGGGTCGTTAAAGAAAAAAAGGCAGATATGGGCATTGCATATGACGGCGACGCAGACAGGATAGGGGTTGTGGACGAGAATGGAAGTATTATATGGGGAGACCAGTTGATGATAATCTTTGCAAGGGATATGTTAGAAAATTCAAATGTAAAGAAGGGGACAGTCCCGAAATCAGCTACTTTTGTTGGTGAGGTGAAATGTTCACAGATTATGTACGATGAAATACAGAGGCTTGGCGGCAATGCAATCATGTGGAAAACAGGCCACTCGCTTATTAAGTCAAAGATGAAGGAGACAGGCGCTGTGCTGGCAGGTGAGATGAGCGGACACATCTTCTTTGCAGACAGGTATTTTGGCTATGATGACGCCATATATGCCTCATGCAGGCTGATTGAAATACTTGCCAAGTGCAGGGCTGAAAGGCCTGATACAACAGTTTCTTCGTTACTTGCCAATATACCCAAAATGTATTCTACGCCTGAAATAAGAGTTGACTGCCCTGACGAAAAAAAGTTCAAGGTAGTTGAGAGATTATGTGGTATCTTTGATGAGCTTAAGAAAAACCCTGAACTTGGGATAGTTGATATCATAACAATAGACGGACTGAGGATTGTTTTTAAAGACGGATGGGCGCTTGTAAGGGCCAGCAATACCCAGCCTGCTCTTGTTACAAGATATGAAGCAGTAACAGAGAAAAAGTTGCAGGAAATTAAGGAGATAGTGGAGGGAAAAATAGGGACAGATACCATTTTTCGTTGACATTTATCGCAGTGCAATAGTATTATTGCGCCGATGCCAAGAATATCTCGACCAGTTGCAATAGGCTACCCACATCATATAACTCAAAGAGGCAATTACCAGCAGAAGGTTTTTGAGTCAGATGCCGACTACTTACAATATCTCCAATGGTTGCAGCAATACAGCAAAAAATATTCATTAAAAATATGGGCATACTGTCTTATGAACAACCATGTACATTTCATAGCAGTGCCTATGGAAACCACTTCACTTGCAAAGACATTTCATACACTTCATATGAGGTATTCCCAGTATATTAATCAAAGCAGAGGCGTTATGGGACATTTATGGCAAGGACGATTTTATTCATGTGCGCTTGATGAGCCTCATTTATACTCGGCAGTAAGATATGTGGAGAATAATCCGGTAAGAGCCGGGATAGTGGAAAAACCGTATGATTATAAATGGTCGAGTGCAATAAGCCGTATTTACAAAAAATCTGACACTGTATTATCCAGAGATTGTTACTTGACAGAGCAGATACAGGACTGGCTTGGATATCTTGATGAAAGAGAAAATGACACTATGGTAGATACGATTAGAAGCAATTCTAAAACCGGAAGGCCGTGCGGGGACGATGGTTTTATGCAGACAATAGAGGGCATAGTTGGCAGGAGACTGAAGGCAATGCCCAAAGGAAGGCCAAAAAAGGCAAAATAAATGGTATCTGTCCCTATTTTAATTGAGAGGCTGAAAACATCGTCTGTTAAGATAATATCAGCGGTTATTTATGGCTCATGGGCAAAAGGCACACAGACAGCAGATTCTGATATTGATATACTGTTGGTGTCTGATGAGATTGACCCAAGAAAAAACAAGAGAGGAAAGGATGTTGCGAGAATAAAGGGATGTCTTTCTATTGGAATCCCATTGGATATTTTGCTTTTAACCCCTGATGAGACTGCTTCAAATTTCAAAAATCACAATCCTTTATTTTTAGATATTGCCGTGGAAGGAACAATACTGATAGACAGCGATGATTTTCTGCAAAATTTAATAGAGGAGACAAAGGCGTATATACACCAGAGGAAACTTGAGAAACTTGCTGACGGTTGGAGATTTCCAGTTCTTTATAGAGAGCCGACTTTTCTTTCAAGTGTGAGCAATAAGGATTTTGCAGTTGCTATGATTACCGACGGAGAACGAGATTTCAATATAGGGGTTAGTCTTACGAAAGAGGGTTATTTTGATAAAGCAGTATATCATTTTCAACAGGCTGTAGAAAAGGCAGTTAAAGCAATCTTAATATCATTGGGCGAATTCAAAAAGACGCATTTTGTTGGAGAGATTTTGATTGAAAGGGTAAATAATATAGAGATTGATGCCGAATGGAAGCAGAGACTCTATAATGCCGCTAAAATAAGCAGTGAAATAGAACCAGAAGTGACATGGAGCCGTTATCCCGGCATTGATAGAGGAGAATTATGGATACCTTATGAAGAGTATACAATGGATGATGCCGTTGAGATTAAAGATAAAACAGAAATGGCTGTAAAAACTGCAAAGGATTTTGTTAAGTGGTGGTTTAAAAAATAGGAAACCATTTTCAATAAAATATCTATCAGGAAACCGAAGATGCTGCCTAAAGGAAGGCCAAAAAAGGTAAGATAAATGGTATCTGTCCCTATTTTAAAACAGTTGACTGGTATATCAAAAACAGGGATTGGATAAAAGATATAGATCTTAAATAATACCTCTGCCTTTTAAAATGACTTAAAATTTCTTGACAGTAAAAAGTCATATATGCTACTGTTCAGTCCATGAACAGCCGGCACGCCTTTGATGAAATATCCTTTAACCTTCTTAAAGAATTAACAAAAGAGCCTGTAGTCACGCAGAGGGCACTGGCTGCACGTCTAAATATAGCCCTCGGTCTTGTCAATGCCTATGTAAAGAGGCTCTATAAGAAGGGCTACATAAAGATCAAAACCCTTCCAGAAAACAGAATCAAATATATCATTACACCAAAGGGCTTTGCGGAAAAGGCAAGGCTTACATACTGTTACATGCACCGTTCCATAAACTATTTCAGGGATGTAAAACAAAAAGTTGAAAATGTTTATGCCGGAATGGTTGCGTCGGGTATTAAGGAAATCCTTTTATGGGGAGACGGGGAGGTTGCTGAACTCTGCTATATCTCAACCCGTGGGCTTCCGTTAAAGGTTGTAGGTGTTGTTGGTGATAAAAGGATAGAGAATGGATTTTTCGGACACCACATTTATTCAATAGAATGTTTAAAAGATGTTGCTTACGATGCCATACTGGTTTCATTAATTGGAAACAAGGTAGTTAAATCCATAAGTCAGGCAGGCGTAAATCCTGACAGGATTTATTATCTTTGATGGATACGGAATCCACAGATACACAGAAGATTCACCCTGTTAAAAAATCAACCTTTTCTAACGGGGTTTACTGGTATGCAGTTCATGTCAAATCCAGACATGAGTTTAAGGTACTGGAAAGACTGACTGGCTCAGGCGTAGAAGCTTTTCTCCCTGTAGTTGAGAAACTCTCTAGATGGAAAGACAGGAATAAGCTAATAGATTTCCCGCTTTTCCCGGGTTATCTGTTTGTGCATATTCACAAGGTCTATGACAATATACTTCCTGTCCTTAAAATGCCGGGTGTTGTAAGATTTTTGGGCATAATTCCGGGTGAACCCCAGCCTGTTCCTGAAGAACAGATAGTATCTTTAAGGAAATTGGTTGAAAGCAAAAAAGATATTGACCCTTACCCTTATCTGAAAGAAGGGGAGATGGTCAGGGTAAAGAGCGGGCCACTTGCAGGGGTTGAAGGAGTTCTTGTAGAAAAATATGGGCAGCATATGCTTGTCCTCTCTGTGGATGTGCTTCAGCAGGGTGCTGCAGTAAAAATAGCAGCATCGGATGTAGAGAAAACATAAAAGTCATTTTATCTGTTATTATGATAACCCTGTAGGTTACATCGGCAAAAACCTTAGATGTAACTGAGAGGGCGGAAGCATATCAAATGGTTGCAATGAATGATGCAAAAAATGAATATATATGTAGATAAGGAACTTTTATAAATGTATAAACACAGGTCTGCTCCCAATCATACTCACAAAAGGCGTCCTTATAATGATTTAGGAAGTTATGATTTTTTGATATGTGGTGGTGGAATAGTTGGACTAACAATAGCCAGAGAATTATTAAATAAAGGGGGTGAAAACATTGTAGTAATAGAAAAGGAAGACGACCTTGGAAAACATGCATCTGGAAGGAACAGTGGCGTGCTCCATGCAGGTATTTACTATTCATCGAATAGTTTAAAGGCAAAGTTCTGTCTCAAAGGCAATTTCCTTTTGAGGCAGTATTGTAAAGAAAAAGAGCTTCCTCTATTCGAATCTGGCAAGGTAATAGTTGCAAAAAGCGAAGATGAGATAGGGACCCTGATGGAGCTTTATAAAAGGGCTGTTGAGAACGGGGCAAAGGTAGAACTCGTAAATGAAAAGCAGCTTAACGAAATAGAACCTAATGCAAAGACATATGAAATAGCTCTGTATTCACATTATACCGCTGTGATTGATCCAAATGCCGTATTGAAGAGCCTTTATGAAGATCTTACCGTCTCAAGGAAGGTTAAGGTGATTACAGGTATGGAGTTTAAAAGGATTCAGGGGGATACCATCGCTTTAACAAATAAGGGAGAGATAAGGTTCAAGACCTTTATCAACGCTGCTGGTGGTTATAGTGACAGAGTAGCCAATGCCTTTGGGTTGGGGTTGAATTTCAAAACAGTTCCTTTTAAAGGTTTGTATAGAAAAGTAAAATCTGGAAGATCGCATCTGGTAAAGGGAAATATATACCCTGTTCCTGACATAAGTAATCCGTTCCTGGGTGTCCATTTTACAAAGGATATAAATGGCGAAATATATATAGGGCCTACTGCTATTCCTGCATTAGGAAGAGAAAATTACGGAATCTTTGATGGAATTGGATTAGAGGCTCTGGACATCTTAATAAGGGATACCGTCCTATTCCTTGTGAATTCAGGGTTTAGGGATGTTGCACTTACTGAACCGAGAAAGTATTTTTCGAAATACTTCTTCAATAATGCAAAAAAGTTAGTAAAGGAGTTAAATCCTGAAGATATAATGGCATCCAATAAAGTGGGCATAAGACCTCAACTTGTAGACTGGAACAAGAAGGAACTTGTTATGGATTTTGTGGTTATAAAAGGCAGTAATAGCATCCATATTCTCAACGCTATATCTCCGGCATTTACTTGTTCAATGGCATTCGCTGATTTTGTAGTTAAAGAGTATATACATTGATGAGGGAAGCAATAATCTTGGCAGGTGGCTTTGGTAGCAGACTCAAGAATGTTGAAATAATAGAAAACCCCTATATCCTAAAAAATTCAGTCAAACCACGTATAAAAAAGAACATAGTCCTTATAGGCTTAATCAGTCTCTTTGCAGGGATATTTTTAGGCTTTTTTATGGAGTAATTCTTTATGGCATATTCTCGATATCGGAATGTAGTTTTAATCTATCCAAATACTGGTTATGAGATCGGGGTTGGAATTACTCCACCTCATAGCATTTTAGCGGTGGGTGCTTATTTGGTTCACCATAAGATAAAAAATCGTATCATTATCATTGACCAGAGAATTGAGAAAAACTGGAAAAATGTAATAAGAGAGGAACTGAAGCAAGAACCGTTATTGATTGGAATTTCCTCCATGACAGGGGTTCAACTTAAAAACGCCCTTAATATCGCCAATTTTATAAGAGAACATTCTCCCACGACCCCAATTGTTTTTGGCGGCGTCCATATCTCTCTTGTGCCGGAACAGAGCATCCAGTGTGAATTAGTTGATTTTGGTGTAATTGGAGAAGGGGAAGAAACTGTCCTTGAATTAATTAACGCACTTAATGAAAATAAAATGGATATTATTATGTCGATACCGGGACTAATCTTTAAGGATGGGAAACAAATAGTGAAGACGCCTAAACGTCCCTTAATCAATATGGATACCCTTCCGATTGACCGTTTCGGCCTTGTCGATGTGGAGAAATACATTTTCAAGAAATCTTCTTTACTTTCGGACCGGGAGTTAGATTTGGGAGAAACAAGCAGAGGTTGTTGTTGGGAATGTGCTTATTGTTATAATGCAGCCTTTTTCGGCCGTAAATGGCGTTCAATGAGTAAGGAAAAAACAATAGAAATGATACAATACAACATTGAGAAATACAAACTAAAGTCTATTTGGATTCGAGATGATAATTTTTTTGTTAGCATACCCAGAGCTGCTGAAATCATTGAATATCTGTGCCGGCAGAAGTTAAAAGTTTATCTTCCCGGTATCACTATACAGGAATTCAAACGCCTTCCAAATGAAGTACGCCAAGATTTAAAAAAAATAGGCGCAATACTTCGATTTGGGGTTGAATCAGGCTCAGAAAAAATTCTCTCTTTTATTAAAAAAGGAATTACTACGAAGGATATATATGAAGTTAACCGTGAGTGTAAAAGTCTGAATCTTATTCCTGCGTACAACTTTATGATCGGATTTCCACGGGAAAAAAGGGAAGATGCGCTTGCAACAGTTAATATGATGAAAAAACTCAAGCAAGAAAATCCTAATGCCAAGCTTGCAAATATTAATAACTTTACTCCTTACCCAGGAACCGCCTTATTTGACATTTATAGACAGGATTATCCTGATGAAGTCCCGAAGACCATCTATGAGTGGACAACCTTCCATCATCTTAACCTCAAGAAGGGCAAAGTTGGCAAAAAGGAGTATCAATTTTACGAAAATATCGTTGCCATTTCATACCTTATATCTGATTTGTTTTATCAGGCTCTGCCTAAACTCGCTAAGATATTATATTTACCTATAAGATTCTGGTTTTTAATCCGTTGGCGGCTTAATGCATTTGAGTCTGCTCCTGAGATGCTTTTAATAAGGAAGTTTAAACAATTTTTCCTTTCTATTGACTAAAACCTTTTATGAAAATCCTGATTATTAATCCACCTTATTATATACCAATTATTCGTGAAGGGCGTTGCCAGTCTTCTCAAAATATGCGCAAGACCTCTATCCCACAGATGACGCTGGCTTATTTAGCCGGAATCCATGGCCGCGATGGTCACACTCTAAAGGTTTATGACTGTATTGCCTCAGGCATAACAAATGAAGATTTGTTTGTGGATATGGATGAGTTTCAACCTGAAGCGGCATTTATTAATACTGTAACACCTTCGATAAATGCTGATTTATTATTTGTTGAAGCATTCAAGAAACGCTATCCAGATTGTTTTACCGTGCTTTTTGGAACCCATGTAACTGTTCTCCATCAAGAGATGATGAATAAAAATTCATTTATTGACTGTGTGATACGCCATGAACCTGAATGGGCCAGCCAGGAATTGATTTCAGCTCTTCAAGATGGGAGAGTTCCGGATGAAGGAATACATGGATGTACCATGCGAGTTAATGGAAAAGTCATTGTTTCATCAGATAGAGAATATAATCCTGATCTGGATTCGCTTGGGTTCCCAGCCTGGGAATATTTTGATAAATCAAGATATTTTCATCCCATTTTTAATAAGCCTTATGTGATGATAAGTGCTTCAAGGGGATGTGTTCATAATTGTATTTTTTGTGTTGGACATCTCTACTATGGCAAAAAAGTCCGTTTTCGCTCTATAGCAAGTGTTATAGATGAGTTGGAGAATCATGTTATAGGCAAATTCGGCATTCGTCATGTCTGGATGCATGCTGATGATTTTACATGCTCGCCTGAATATGTAAAAAAACTATGCAAGGCAATAATTGAGCGTAAAATTAAGATTAAATGGTGGACAAATACCCGTGTGGATAAGCGGGACGAAGAGATGTTCCAGCTTATGAGAGACGCCGGTTGCTTTATGCTCTCCATCGGAGGTGAGAGCGGCAATGCCCAAATCCTTAAAATGATAAAAAAAGGGACGAAGCCAGAACATATTAAGGATACTGTTAAACTTCTTAGAAAAGTTGGAATCAGCTCTCTTGTTTATTTTCTCATAGGGCTTCCTGGAGAGACACTTAAAACTATACAGGAAACCTTGAATTTTGCAAAAGAAATAAATCCGGATTATGTAGAATTTTATCCGGCAACTCCATATCCTGGAACAGAATTTTTTGACATGGTTAGAGCCAAAAATTTAATTGTGGATGTCAATTGGGACAACTATATGACTGGTGGAAGTCAATTTGTTATTGAAACTCCAGGGATGAAAAAAGAGAAATTGGATAAGATTATTAGAAAAGCATACCGCGAATTCTACTTGCGTCCGGCGTATGCTTGGATTCTTTTCAAACGGGCGCTCAGACCCGCAGAGTTTCTGCGCCTAATGAGTTTTGGCTTTGGTTATTTCCGAAGATTTCTAAGTTCCGAGAATTAAATTGAGATAATAATCTGATGATCTATATTCTACTGCCTGCTTATAATGAGGGGAAGGCGCTTGAGTCCCTTCTAAAGCGTATTAAAACAGGGATGGAGAATCGTAGTTTTAATTATCAAGTAATTGCTTATAATGATGGCAGCACAGACAATACGCTTGATATTCTAAAGCAGAATAAACATGATATTCCGCTCACGGTGATAGGGAAAGAACAGAATGAAGGTCTTGGTTTTGCCTTTTTTAGTCTTTTAAAGGAAGTTATAAGCCTTTCTAATAGTGAAGATGATATTGCCGTTGTATTGGATTCGGATAACACCCATAACCCTGAACATATTTATCAGATGGTAAATAAAATATGGGACGGCTTTGATGTTGCCATCGCTTCAAGGTATCTTCAAGACAGCAGAGTAGTGGGAGTTGCCCAGCACCGGCAGTTTCTCAGCCTTGGCGCATCGTGGATGATGCGAATACTTTTTCCTATCAGAGGCGTTAAGGATTATACCTGCGGTTATCGCGCATATAGCCTTGTATGTCTTAGGAAGGCCTTCGAAAAATTTGGAGATGAACTTGTTCAAGAAAAAGGGTTTGCATGTATGGCTGAATTGCTCATAAAAGTACGCAGTTTGAGAGTCCTTGCTGTGGAGGTTCCTCTTGTTCTCAGGTATGATTTGAAAGGTGGATATAGTAAAATGGACATTTTGAAAACAATCAAGAGAACCTTGTTAATGCTGCTGAGACTGAAGAACATTAAATAAATGAACATGAACTCACGGAAAATAGTATTCATAGAGCCGCCAGTATCCTTAGAAGATGTATACGGTGGACTCTCGAAAGTAGGGGCTGTGTCTCCGCCTCTTAATCTTCTTCTATTGGCGGCAATTGTAAGAGAAAGGGGGTACAAGCCGTATATTATAGATAGTCCTGCATTAGGCTTAAACTATGCCGATATTGTGAATCGTATAGAGAAAATTGAGCCTAAATTTATTGGAATAACAGCTATGACGCCTCACATCATACAGGCTGGCAAACTTGCAAAGGCTATAAAAGCTGCAGTGCCGGAAGCAATTATTCTCTTGGGTGGAGCGCATATTTCATCGGTTCCTGAAGAGACAATGCTTCGCTTCCCTGAAATTGACATAGGATTAGTCGGTGAGGCTGATCATGCTTTGCCGGAACTCCTCGGTGCATTAAACAAGGGGGAATGTGCCAGTACCATAAAGGGCACCATCAGCCGGGAGGGGTTGAGACTTATAAATACCGGGCAAAGGAACGATAAAATACATTTAGATGATCTTCCTTTTTACGCATGGGATATTCTCGAAGGGTTCCCTCATATTTATAAAACCCCTCTCTTCGCAGCGCACCGTACGCCGGCCACTCCTATTCTTACTTCAAGGGGATGTCCTGGCAAATGCATTTTTTGTTACAGCGGTTGTCATAAGACGTTCTCAACATACTCAGCAGAATACATAATTAACATGCTTAAATATCTTAAAAAGAATTATGGTATAAGAGAATTCATGCTCTATGATGATAATTTTGTAATGTTTAAGCAGAATTTAAAAAAACTGCTCAATATGTTGATAAAAGAGAAGCTTGATTTAACATGGGTCTGTAATGCGCGAGTTGATATGGTAACTGAAGAGATGCTTAGTCTTATGGCAAAAGCTGGTTGTTGGCAAATATCCTATGGCATTGAAACAGGAAATCAGAGGATTATGGATATGCTTGAAAAGAATATTAGTAAAGATCAGGTGAGTAAAGCTGTTGAATGGAGCCGCAAAGTTGGAATTAGAACAGTTGGTTTTTTTATGATAGGTCATTTTGGAGAAACACAAGAAACTATTGAAGAAACTACGCAATTTGCCTGCAATGTTGGATTGGATGATTTTAGAATGACTTTCTTTACTCCTCTTCCTGGAACAAAGGCACTTTTAATAGCAGATCAATACGGTGAGTTTGATAATGATTGGGGCAAAATGAATCTTTTTTCCCCTATTTTTATTCCTAAGGAGGTGACAAAAAAACAACTGATAGATGGTCAGAAAAGGGCTATTCGTAAATTTTTCTTTCGCCCTAAAGCGATATGGATGTACTTAAAGATGGTTAGAAATCCTCTAATTGCCTTGAAAGGCAGTTATTTACTGGGACAGTATGTTCTAAAAAGGGATAGATTTCATCAGATAGGTTAATAATTAGTTTAATTATAGCATGAAAGAAAGAATTGTTTTTATATCCCCTCCGCTTACATTTGAGGAGCGTTATGGCGCTTTGGGTAAAGGTGGGGCGAATCTGCCTCCTATGGGTCTGCTTTATCTTAGCGCCATCTGTAAAAAGGCTGGATATGAGACCTTTTTGGTTGATGCTTCATGCCCGGAAAGGCCGCCTGATAGGATTGTGAATGATGTGCTCTCACTTGATCCTGCATTCGTGGGAATAACTGCTGCAACGATGGCGATTGCTTCCGCAAGCAGACTGGCTATGTGCCTGAAAGCGGCTAATTCAAGCGTTAAAATCATATTGGGTGGTCCTCATATATCTGCCGTGCCTGAGATGACAATGAAAAGGTATGATTCTTTTGATATCGGAGTCTTAGGAGAAGGAGAGGAAACCTTGATTGATCTCCTTGACGCGCTTTCGAATAACGTCTCTTTAAGTAAAGTCGCCGGAATTATTTTTAGAAATGGCCGTCAGTTGATTAAAACCGAAAACAGGGGATTTATACAAAACCTTGATACCTTGCCTTTCCCTGCATGGAATCTTTTGCCGCCATTCGAACTGTATAAGCTTTCCGCTACCCGATTTCAGGATCAGCCGACAGCAAGCCTTATTACCTCGCGGGGATGCTTTGGAAAGTGTACTTTTTGTGACGTCAGTGTTTTTGGCCGGAGGATTCGCGGGCATAGTGCGGAATACGTCCTTAAGATGATCGGTCAGTTGGTAGAGAATCATAACATCAAGAGTTTGATATTCAATGACGATACTCTTGCCTATGATAAGAAACGTCTGCGATCTATATGCTCAGGTCTTAAGGAGCGATTTAGTTCAATTCCGTGGAGTTGCTCCTCGAGAGTCGATATGATGACCCAGGAATCCCTTGAGATGATGCGAGATGCAGGTTGTTTCCAGATTGCGTATGGGGTCGAAAGTGGCGTGCCTGAAATTCTAAAACAGGTTAATAAAAACATCAGCATGGAACAGGTAAGGAGAACTGTTGCATGGACGGAAGCTGCTGGAATCAGGTCAAAGGGGTATTTTATTATTGGATTCCCAAACGAGACGCAGGACACAATACAAAGGACTATTAATTTTGCTCTTTCGCTTCCGCTCTCTGATTTCCAAATAACATTTCTTACTCCATTCCCCGGCTCGGAAGTATATGAAACAGCAAAAACAACGGGCGAATTTGATGATGACTGGGAACACATGAACATGTGGGATATTGTATTTGTTCCCCATACGTTAACCAAAAGCTATCTTATAGAAAAAAGGAATGAAGCATTTAGGAAGTTTTATTTCAGACCGAGCATAATAGCTAAATATGCGAAACTTCTGCTTGAGAAGCCAAAGTTTATCCCGCTGCTTTTCAACGACTTTATTTCATTTGTGAAAATGGTGAGAGCTAAGTCTGTTCATTAATCAGAATGTTGCTTAAATATTCTCTCATATATTTTATTGGAACAATAATCGTGCTAATCATAACAACCTCGGGATTTATTGTTTTCAATAAACATCCATTGCTTGAAAGTATTAGTAAAAGAAAGTCTTTTTTCTCTATTGTTGTGCTGTCAAGCATTCTTTATATAATCATCTTTTCTGCAATGAAAGACTTCACAGTGCTTTCTCATCATAGCTATGCTGATTTTGCCGGCTTTCTTGAAATATTTAATAACTTTGCCAATGGGAAAGGATTATTTTATTCAATGCAAGAAAATTTTGTACCCGGAACTGGTAATTGGCTTTCAGTACATTTTGCACCTATGGCTTATATTTTTGGATTCTTTTTTAAAATTTATCCTTCATTCCATACAATCAATTGGCTGCAAACAATGCTTTTAGCTTCTTCAGCAATAATTTTATATATTTTTGCAAATCCTAAAATAGGTGATTTTAGCGCTTTTTGTATTTCATTAGCATTATTATTGAATCCAACATTTCAATACATAACCCTTTATGAGTTTGGGTTTCTGAGGTTTATCATTCCCATCGGCATTTTAACGCTGGGTGTTGCAATGCAGAAGGATGCGAATGTATGGACGGTATTGGCATGTTGCATGGCAGCTCTTTTGGTCCGTGAGGATGCTGCATTTTTTGTTTTTGGAATAGGGATTTATATTTTTGCTTTTCAGAAGCAGAAGGCACTCGGTTCCGGTGTTATGGCGCTTTCCCTAATATATCTGGTAGCCGTTCTTAAAATCATAATGCCGGCATTCAGAGGAGACGGGGGAACCATACATGTAGCTGCTGGGTCATTTTCCGAGTTCGGAAGCGCCCCGGTTGAAATAATTAAAAATATGCTGCTCCATCCGATTAAGTTATTTATACACCTTTTTCATCCATATAAAAGCATTAATTATTTTATGTATCTATTGCCTTTCTCTTTTACCCCTATCTTTGGTATAAAGGTTCTTATAGTCGCTTTGCCTACAGCAATTTTGCTTGCATTCAGCAGCGCGGTTTCGCATAGTTCCTATTTCCTTTATTATGTATCGCCGATTCTTGTTGCTGTGACATGGGCTTCAGTTGAAGGGATTCCAAGAGTTACCGGCTTTCTTGCGAATATATCTTCTTTCTTGAAATTTTTTAGCCTCGGAGGACAGGTTACAAAAGAGAGAATAGCTTTTGCCGTTCTTTGCGGCAGCATTGCAAGCGCTGTGTATTTTGGACCCTCTCCCTTGTCTATTCAATTTTGGAATAAAGATTTCTCCCTTGCCCCCTTTCGCACAAACACTTTTAATATAACCAGGTATCAACCAACGTCCCATGATGAAATAATACGGAAAGTTGCAAAATTAATTCCCGAGAACGTCTCGGTATCTGCAGAACAATTTTTATTGCAGAATGTATATAAATGCAAGTCAATATATGTATTCCCATGGATAGAGGGTGCGGAATACATTTTTATTGATAAAAAAAATCCTACTAAAACAGGAGGAGGTATTCCAGGAGCTTGGGATGGCTTAAGGCAGAATCCGCAGTTTTATTATGATTGGGTAGAAAAACGTCCGGATGTGTTTGAACTTGTTGCTTCAGAGGATGGTATTTTCTTATATAAGCGCAAATCAGATGCTTTGCCATACCCTCAACCCTTTGAAATCCCCCCGGTATTGATGTTACAAATGCAGAGATGGAGCATGCAAAGGCTGATTATCAAAAAAGAATTAATCTGAAAACAAAATAGCCATGAGTTCATCTATGCCGATATCTAAGTCCATAGTGGAATTATTATCAAACGCACATCCTATGAAAAGTAGATTGTCAGCTACTATATTAATCTTGTCTATCTTTACATTTATTTTCCTGCTGGTTAGTTCTATGGTGACAATAATGGATTTGCTGACAATTCATGAAAGAGTACTTATTAATGCTGTAGTTTTAATTTTGTCAATATTATTGTTTATTGCAATTTTTTGGAAAGAAACCATGGGTGATTTTTTTTCTTTCATAAATATTGTTCTCTGTTTATATTTTCCGCTCTTTGTAATACCTATTTTTGCCATTTTATTCATACCTGAAGCAAGCATATCAAAATCCAATTATTGGGGTATGTCTCATTTTGAGTATGCTGTCTGGATTGTAATCTTTACTTTATATTCATTATGTTTTGGTTACAAATTAGCACAAAAAATAGGGGGTAATATTCGTCTTCCATTTGGAGCGGAACCATCCGTAAAAAGAATTATATCCTATGTTTTTATATCAATTATTGCTCTTTTAGCAATTGCTTTCATTAAATCCTATCTTATGCAGACCAACCTATTGGAGACAATTTGGTTTAAAAGTTACGGCAGTGAGCTTGTAAAGAGGGAAGATGGCATTAGGGGGTATAATACAGTTCTCATATTTTTTCAATATTTCTTTAGTTACATTTTTTTTACATGTTTTATGCTTCCAAGGGATAACCCCAAAAACAAAGCGCTTATCCGTTGTGCAAATATATTTATATTACTTTATATAGCCTATACAATTACTAACGGTATTATCACAACATCAAAAAGTGGACCGATCTTCATCGTTTCTTTTCTAATTATTTTTTTGCACTATACGAGAAGGAAAATAAGATTTATTGAACTTTTTATTTTATTATTGTTTAGTATGTTTATCTTGATAACATTTACTTCTCTCAGAATTCCTCAAGCCAGCACTTTAAGTTTTTCTAATATTGTCTATTATATGGAGAGTTTTGAGTCATTTGAGCGCTTAGGCATGATTATATCCCATTTTTCCAATAATGCTTATTATTTCGGTCAGAGATTGTTCGAGGAGATATTTCTTTTATTAATTCCAAGGGCTTTATGGGAAGGAAAACCCTTAGTATATGGAGCAAGAGTCGCGCTTTATGATATTAATCCGGACTTCTTTTTTTCAGGCTATGCTGTCGGTTTACATGGTCAATTCTACTCGGATTTTGGACTACCCGGTGTGATAATCGGATTTGCTGTTTTTGGCGCTCTGATTAGAATCGTTTATAATATTTTTAGAAAGAATAGTTATAACGCAGGTGTTGTAATATTATACATATTAATTCTCGGTCAATCACGGAATTTCTTTTATGGCGGGTTCCCGTGGCTCAATACTTTAGTAATGAATATCTTGCCCTTTTCTGTAGTGCTTTATTATATATATCCGCATAGGAAAAAACCGGCATGAAATTGGTCGGCAGATCAAAACAAAATAATTTTATAAATATATCACTTATATTATTCGTTATTTCATTGCCATTTCATGCAATCGAATGGGATTTGTTTTCTATCAGCCGGTTTGAGATAAAAGTAACAATGATAACTTTTATGTTACTTGTTGTTGCTTGGTTTCTTAGATTCATTAAGTTTGAAAGAAAAAGATGCTTAAAAGAAAAATTATTTTACTCTTTTGCTTTTATTTATGGCATTTCACAATTTGCATCGCTCCTTAATTCTCCTATGCCGGAAGAATCATTAAAGCAAGCAGTAATCATTTCTTGTTTATTGATTATGATGGTTATTGTTTCTGAGAGCGTATTGAATAAAGAAACAGTCATATCTCTATTGATTATAATGGGTATAGTGTCGTTAGTTATCGGTATATGGGGGTTTGTATATTATGTTTTTTTCACTGAACACAGCAGTCGATTGGGAAATAATAATGGTGATTTAGGGATAATATATATAGGGGGAGACGCGCCTTATTTTGGAGATTTGCTGTTGTATTCTATAGGCCCTGTTTTTTATGTAATCCTCAACTTTTTTGATAAAAAATCTTGGGCATGGGTGAAGTGGTTTTTGTTGATATTATGGTTCTCTGCGATAATACTCACGTACACAAAAGCCATGATAGTTTCTGTAGTTTTGTTTTTAATTTATTTACTATTCATTTTTAAAAAACAAAGATTATTTATAGGAAAAAATTTACTTTTATTTATAGTAGCGACAATTTTCATAAGTAATCAGAGTGATATAGAAAAGTATGCAATGAAAAATATTAAGACATATTCACAGTTAACAAACATAAAAGATACTTCAATAAAAGATACTTCAATAAAAGATACTTCAATAAAAGATACTTCAATAAAAGATACTTCAATAAAAGATACTTCAATAAAAGATACTTCAATAAAAGATACTTCAATAAAAGATACTGCGCTTAGATTAAATATATTTTCTCTTCGTGGTAAACATTCATTTTTGATTAGAGTAAAGGCTGCTATAGTGAGCCTCATTAATTCTACTAATTCCATGAAAGTCTTTTTGGTTGGTAACGGAGCCGGGCTTTCGCAAAAATTATTGCCCCAGATGGCTAATGATCTTGAGAAAACTCTGGATAGGAAAAGTATGGAATTTATGGAAAAATATCAGGTAGATGGCGAAGGAAGTAATAAAAGTCTGCTTGATGCCCATAATTTGTTCATTACAGAGTTTTTTAATGTAGGGATAATAGGCGTCATTTCTTTACTGTGTCTTATAGCTCTTGTAGTTGTGGAACAAATAAAAATTATAAGAAGTTCTTTTGAAATGGATGATATAAATAAGTTTCTTTCCGCTACTTTAATCGCAATGTTAGTTTTTAGATTTGCAAGTAGTTTTGTTGTTATCCCATCTTTATGGTTTATGCTCGGCTTGTGTTTTGGAGTTTGTAAATTGTATTGGAGTCGCTCCAGTACAAATGCATGCAAAGAAATTCATAACCAATAATTTCCAATTTATGACCCTACGCTTTTGTACAAGGAGAGTAATATTATAAAAGATGAAACAGAAAAGGAGTTGCAAGGGCTTATTAATTTAATCGGGGTAGAATCTCCTAGACTGACAGTATCCCCTCCTATTGCAAAGATGGTTGCAGATATAGTGAGCAGGATATTGAACTGATGTTGAAAGGTTTATCATGCAAGCAATAATCTTGGCAGGCGGGGTTGGCACGAGGCTTCAGGGTGTTGTAAGAGATGTGCCGAAGCCTATGGCAGATATAAATGGCAAGCCGTTTATATGTTATTTATTGGATTATCTATCAGCTTGTGATGTAAGAAAGATTCTGCTTTCTGTGGGATACAGATATGAGATTATCAGAGACTATTTTGGTTCGCAATATAAAAATATGGATATCAGGTATGTCATAGAGGATAGACCTCTCGGCACAGGAGGCGCCCTTAAAAAAGCCCTGATGGTTGCGGAGGGAGAGGAATTTATAGTATTAAACGGCGATACATTTTTTAATCTTGATTTAAAGAGGATGATTGACTTTCATCATGCGGAGGATTCTATATTAACCATTGCTGTAAAACCTATGCATGATTTTGACAGATACGGCGCGGTAATTATAAAAGACAGCAAGGTGGTTGGTTTTGAAGAGAAGACTTTTAGACACTACGGTTATATAAATGGCGGAGTTTATGCTATGAAAAAGACAATATCAGAATTCTTTGACAATGATAAAGATGCCTTTTCATTTGAAGTTGACTTTTTGCATAAAAAAATAAACTATATACATCCTTTTGCCTTTATCAGTGATGATTATTTTATAGACATTGGAATTCCTGATGACTATAAAAAAGCACAGGAAGAACTTGGCCATATTTCGAAAGGAGTACACAGATGATTATTTCACGGACGCCGCATAGAATCTCTTTTTTCGGAGGCGGCACAGATTATCCGTCATGGTATCTGGATTATGGCGGCAAGGTTCTTGGTGCGACAATTGATAAATATTGCTATATAACGTGCAGAGAGCTCCCGCCATTTTTCAAGCATAAGTTTAGAATTGCATATTCAAAAGTGGAGATGGAGTCTAATATAGACAAGATTCAACACCCTTCTGTAAGAGAAACCTTAAAATATCTGCAGGTGCAGCAAGGACTGGAAATTCATCATGATGCCGATATCCCTGCACGTTCCGGTATGGGATCAAGTTCTGCTTTTACAGTAGGACTTCTGAAGACATTATATGCGCTTGATGGGAAAGTTATTACAAAAGAGGAACTTTATAAAGAAGCGATACATATAGAGCAGAATTTGATAAAGGAAAACGTTGGTTCTCAGGACCAGGTGTGGGCTGCATGCGGAGGATTGAATACGATTGAATTTTTACAGAATGGGGAAATTGTTGTAGAGCCGATTATAATGAAAGAGGAATATCTGAGAAATTTTGAGAATAAATTCATGCTTTTTTTCACAGGGCTGTCAAGACATGCCTCTGTTATAGCACAGGAGCAGATTCAGAACACACACAGGAATAAGAATGAACTGTCTAAAATGAAAGAATTAACGGATGAAGCCTATAGAATACTGACCTCAGAAAAAGGTGATTTTATTGATTTTGGGAAACTTTTAAATGAGACATGGCAATTGAAAAAAAAATTGTCCAGTAAAATTACAACAAAGGATATTGATGACATATATGAGACTGCAATTAAAAGCGGCGCAGTTGGAGGGAAACTGTGCGGTGCAGGCGGGGGTGGGTTTATTGTTTTTTATGTTGAGCCTGAAAATCAGGAAAGGCTAAAAAGGGCATTTAACAATTTTCTGCATGTGCCCTTTAAATTTGATTTCAGAGGTTCCGAGATTATGGTGTATAAACCCAACCATTACAGGAAGCAATAAGGAGAAGAAGATGCCGATGGCTCGTATAGAGAGGTTTGAACTTGCGAGTTCAACATGGGGTGACGAAGAGAGACAGGCGATAATTGGAGTGCTGGACAGCGACAATTATACTATGGGGAAAAATGTAAGAGAATTTGAGGAACGGTTTGCCCGGTATTTCGGGATGAAATATGCGGTTATGGCAAACTCTGGATCTTCGGCTAATCTTATTGCTGTGGCTTCACTTTTTTACAAAAAAGAAAATCCACTCAAACGGGGAGATGAGGTAATAGTCCCGTGTATTTCCTGGTCAACAACATTTCATCCACTACATCAGTATGGACTTAGGCTGAAGTTTGTGGATATTGATTTGCATACCTTAAACTATGATATAGAAGAACTCAAAAAGGCAGTAACCAAAAAAACGAAGATGATAGTAGCAGTAAGTATCCTTGGTAATCCATGCCAATTTGATGAAATAACAAAGCTATGCAAAGAAAACAACATTATCCTTTTTGAGGATAACTGTGAATCAATGGGGGCAAAGTTTGGTAGCAGATATACAGGGACATTTGGTTTGGTGAATACCTTTAGCACCTTTTTTTCACACCATATTTCTACAATGGAGGGAGGTTTCGTTTTAACAGATGACAAGGAAATCTATAATCTTTTGAAATCGCTTAGAAGTCATGGCTGGACAAGAGGTCAAGATGAAGATAGTCCAATATTTAAAGGAAGAGGTGAAGATTTTTTTGAGGCATATCGTTTTATCCTGCCGGGCTATAATGTAAGACCTGGTGAAATTCACGGAGCGGTTGGAATAGTTCAATTGGATAAATTAGATAGCTTTGTAAAAATTAGAAGAAAAAACGCCGAGCATTTTGTAAATCTTTTTAAAAATGACAAAAGATTCATTATTCAGCGTGAGGTTGGCGAATCGTCATGGTTTAGTTTTACAATGATAATAAACCCTGAGCTAAATATTGACAGGAAGAAAGTTGTTCAAAAATTAAAAGATGCTGATATTGAACACAGGATTATAACCGGTGGCAACATCTTGAGGCATGATGTTATTAAATATTATGACTATGTTGTCACAAAATCCGTGAATGCTGATATTGCCCACTATAACGGCTTTTTTGTCGGTAATCACCCTTATGATATAAGGAATAAAATAGAGCATCTGCATGATGTGCTGAAAAAAATATAGATGTGCCTTTTGTTTGTCATTCCGCACTTGATGCGGAATCTAAAATATTTTGACAGTAGTGAAAGGAGTAGTGAATGAGTTTTGACATCTTAGTCACAGGCGGCGCTGGTTATCTGGGCTCAATACTGGTTCCTGAATTTTTAAAAGCAGGTCATAAAGTCACAGTTCTGGATAATTTCATGTTTGGGCAGAACTCTCTGCTTGAATACTGTGCTTATGAGAATTTTGATGCGGTAAGGGGAGATGCAAGAGAGGAAGCTGTCTTAAAACCTCTCCTGCAAAAGGCTGACGGCATCATACCATTGGCAGCGCTGGTCGGCGCGCCACTTTGCAGTAGAGACAAATCAGGAACAATAACAACGAACAGAGACGCAATAGCTTTAATTGCAAAGCTTGCATCAAAAGAGCAGAGGATTATTTATCCCTGCACAAACAGCGGATATGGAATCGGGCAGAAAGATTCATACTGCACTGAAGAAACGCCCTTAAAACCGATTTCCATTTATGGGCGAGCAAAGGTAGAGGCAGAACAGATTCTTCTTGACAGGGGGAATTCCATAAGTCTGAGACTGGCAACTGTTTTTGGGATGTCTCCGAGAATGAGGATAGATTTGCTGGTCAATGACTTTGTCTATCGCGCGGCGACGGACAGATTCGTTGTTATTTTTGAAGGGCATTTCAAGAGAAACTATATCCATATTCGTGATGTGGCGCGGGCATTCATCCATGCAATGAATAATTTTGGCGCTATGAAAAATGAGCCATATAATGTAGGGCTTTCAGATGCAAACCTTTCAAAACTTGAACTCTGCGTAAAGATAAAAGAACAGATTCCAGATTTCGTATACCTTGAGGCTCCAATCGGTGAAGACCCTGACAAGAGAGATTATATCGTCTCAAATGAAAAAATAGAAAAAACTGGGTTCAAGCCGGAATTTACTCTGGAGATGGGGATAAAAGAACTTATAAAGGGATACACAATAATAAGAAATTCTAAATACGGAAATGTATGAATAATAGCCACAGAGACACAGAGAACACAAAGTTAGCAGAATTAAATAAAATATCAGAAAAAATAATCGGATGTGCAATAGAAGTTCATAAACAACTTGGTCCCGGATTATTGGAATCTCTTTATGAATCTGCTTTATGCATAGAGTTTGGTCTGAATAATATAAATTATCAAAGGCAGATTATAATACCGATTAAATATAAAAATCGGTCAATCGGAGAACACAGATTAGATTTATTAGTAGAAAACAAAATAATTATTGAAATTAAAGCAGTGGACAATTTAATTCCAGTTTTTGAAGCACAATTGTTATCTTACATGAAAATGTCAAACAAGAGATTAGGGTTGCTAATTAATTTTAATAAGCCGAAGTTAAAAGATGGAATAAAAAGAATGGTTTTATAAAAATTACTTTTTGTTCTCTGTGAACTTCGTGTCTCTGTGGCAAAATTTATTATGAAGAGGAAAATCAAAAAAGCACTCATAACGGGCGCAAGCGGTTCGGGCGGCAGTTATCTTGCAGATTACATCGCAGATAATCACAAAGGAGTTGATCTGCATGGAATTTCGAGATGGCATAGCACGTCGGCAAACACGAACCTCAGACACACCGGCAGCAGAATTAAAATGCATGAATGCGATCTCACGGATTTCAGTTCCGTGTTGTCGGTTCTTGCAACCGTAAAACCCGACGCGATATTTCACATCGCTTCTCACGCGAATGTGAGGACATCTTTCATCACGCCTCTATCCGTGATGAATAACAACATCATGGGAACGGCAAATCTGCTTGAAGCGGTGAGGGCAGCAGGGATAGATCCTGTTATACAGTTTTGCAGCACTTCTGAGGTATATGGTCAGGTTGACCCTAAAAATGTTCCTATAACAGAGGACTGCCCGATAAATCCCGCAAGCCCCTATGCGGTTTCAAAAGTGACTCAGGATTTATTAGGTCTAACCTATTTTAAAAGTTACAAAATGAAAATTATCAGAACACGGATGTTTGCATATATCAATCCCAGGAGAGCCGATCTTTTCGCCACTTCTTTTGCGCTTCAGGTGGCAAGGATTGAAGCCGGGATTCAGAAAACACTTCTTCACGGCAATCTTGAATCTGTAAGAACGCTCATTGATGTCCGAGATGCTATGGAATCCTACTGGGTTGCGACCATGAGATGCAAGTACGGAGAAGCTTATAATATTGGAGGGACGACAGTTATCAAGGTTGGAGAATTCCTTGACCTTCTTAAGAAACATGCTAAATGTAAGATCGTTTCAAAACCTGACCCAAAACTTTTCAGGCCGGCCGATGTAACATTGCAGATACCCGATACCTCAAAATTCAGAAAAGAGACCGGGTGGCAGGCACGATATAGTTTCGAGGACAGCGTTAAACTACTTCTCGAACATTGTAGAGAAGAAATCAGGAAGAACGGATAAGATGAGATCAAAAGATTTCGGTGTAGTTTCGGGATTATCCAAGAAATACAGCAAGGAAACATCCTTGGAACTTTTCAGGAAAATGTGCGTTATCAGGTATTTTGAGCAGGGGGTCATCGAATCGGTACAGGCAAAATATATCGATTACCTTGTCTACCTTTCAAGCGGTCAGGAAGCGATTGCCGCAGCGATGTCTGTTGCGCTACAGGGCTTCATGATCTTCGCTCAGCACCGATGCCACGGAACGTATCTGGCCTTCGGTGGAAATCCCGCAAAGCTTAGAGACGAACTGCTTGGTATGGACACCGGCACCAGCCGGGGTAGAGCCGGCTCCAACTGCGTTCAGTGCCACGAGAACGAGGTGACCATGTTCGGTCACCATGGACTGATAGGAGAGAATGTTCCTCTCGGCGTAGGCGCTGCTTTAGGCTCAAATAAACCCGTTGTCTGTTTCTTTGGGGACGGCGCCGCGGAAGAAGACTATGTTTTTGCAGCAATGGGTTTTGCAGTGACACACAGGCTTCCGGTTATTTTTGTCTGTGAGGACAACAACCTCTCAATACTCACAAAAAGAGAGGTACGCCGCAGCTGGAGTATAACAGAAGTAGCAAAATCTTTGGGTATGCCGGCAGTTGATATTGCCGATGACCCATGGACCGTTCTGGAAACGGCTGGACAATTTAAAAATACGCTTCCTGCATTTATAAATATATATACCTGCCGTGCCAATTGGCATGTGGGTGTTGGCGTAGATGGCCCGCCAGAATGGGATCGCTTAAGCATAGTCCGGGAAGAATTGAAAAAGATGGGACTTTCAACCCAATCCGAAAAGATTGAGAAAGACATAATTGCCGAAATGGAAAAACTATGGGACAAAAAACACTTGCAGAAACTATAAAAGAAATTACCTCAGATCATCTTGAGCAGCATAACGGCCTGCTCTTGGGCGAGTCCATAAGCGCAGTTGGCTGGGTTAACAATACGGTCCCCAATGTCAAAGGTATCGTAGATCTTCCTATGACAGATGTTGCCGGTGCAGGAATAGCTGTTGGAGCAGCCTTAGTTGGCAGGCGGCCAATATTTGTGATAAGATTTCAGGATTTTTTAATTTTAAATGGCAGCCCGCTTATATTCTTTGCCGCCAAAACAAAAGAACTACACGGAAAAAGCGCGCCTGTTTTTGTAAGAGCGATAGCTTCTGACGGTCTTGGCCCGGTTCATTCTGGAGTTCTTCATAGCATATTCATGCATTTTCCTGGTTTTCGCGTCTGTTCACCAATGACCCCTAACGAATACAGGGAAGTATGGGAAACATATATGAAAAACGACGATCCGATGATATGCAGTGAACACAGAACGAGTTATACAAATGCCAAAGAATTAAATGATGTGATTCAAAGAGATGCCGATATAACGCTGTATCCAATTTCAGCGACGAGATTTGAAGTCAATAAGGCAAGCGAAATGCTTGAAAGAGATGGTATAAAATCAAACATTGTTCATATTTTCTGGTTGAAGCCATTTGAAATCACTGAGCGTTTAATTGCACCATTAAGAAAAACAAAATTAGGTTTAGTGATAGATACAGGCCACGAGATAGCAGGCGCATCCCAATCAATCGCATACACATTAAATCAAGCGACTGGTTGCAGAGTGACAGCATTGGGTTTGTATGATAGGACAAAATGTCTCTGTCCTCCGTTTCAGAACAAAACCCCTGACGCACAGAGAATATACGAAACAGTAAAAAAATCTTTAACCGCTAATACAAATAGTGTTCAATTAAAAAGAGAACCACGAAGTTCTCGAATTAACCGAATTAAGGATGAAGATTAGAAATTCGTAAAATTCGTATAATTCGTGGTTAACAAGGAGGAGTTATGAAAAGATCAGTTATTATTACAGGGCCAAATTTTCAGGATGAGGAGTTTATCTATCCGTTTTATCGTCTTCAGGAAGCAGGATTTATCGTAGATGTAGCAACCAAAGACAAAGAAAATGTAAAAGGGAAATACGGCGTTCCCGTAAAAGCAACTATTGACGCAAAGGATCTGAAAGAATCAGATTACGATTTGGTGGTGCTGCCTGGCGGGCATGAGGCCCCTGACCGCGTCAGACAGATAAAAGGGGTTTTGGATTTTGTGAAATCAATGCATGATAAGGGGAAAATTATTTCATCTATTTGTCATGGGCCATGGATTATGATTTCTGCGGGGATTGTAAAAGGGAAAAAAATATCAGGTTATATTGCGATTAAAGATGACATAATCAATGCGGGCGCTGAGTATGTGGATGCTCCTGTGGTTATTGATGGGAATATCGTGACTTCACCTCACTACAAATATAATGGTGACTGGATGCGAGAAACACTAAAAAAATTTAATCTGTAAAAAAGAAACCACGAATTTTTCGAATTAAACGAAGTAAAAGACAAAAATGAATTCGTGTAATTTGTGTAATTCGTGGTTAAAATCATTTATGAACAAAAACTACAAAATATACGTAGCGGGACATAGAGGACTTGTTGGCTCTGCTGTGTTGCGACGCTTGTTGAAAGACGGTTACGCGAATATCATCACGAGAGACCATTCTGAACTTGACCTTTGCAACCAGTCTCAGGTCAATTCCTTCTTCGAGAAGGAAAGACCGGATTATGTTTTCTTTGCGGCAGGCAAAGTAGGCGGTGTTTTTGCAAATAAAACATACCGCGCCGATTTCATTTATGAAAATCTGATGATGCAGTGCAACGTGATTAACAGTGCCTTTCAGTATGAAGTTAAAAAACTCATCTTCTTGAGCTCTGCGGACGCATATCCAAAGAATTTTGAAGAACCGATAAGGGAAGAGGCATTATTGACCGGGTCTCTTGAGGCTACTTGTGAGCCGTTTGCTCTGGCAAAAGTATGCGGTATGAAGATGTGCGAAGCCTACAACAGGCAGTACGGAACTGATTTTGTAGTAGTTATAGCCCCGAATGTATACGGGCCCAACCAGCGCTACGATATGCTTAACGCCCAGGTGCTTCCTTCTCTTATAAAAAGATTCCACGAGGCGAAACTTGCAAATTTAAAACAGGTGGTTATATGGGGAACAGGGAAACCTGTGAGAGACTTTCTTTTCGTAGACGACCTTGTCGACGCCTGCATGTTGCTTGTGGAAATATCTTCAGGGGCGGATTACTTTAATGTCGGTACCGGGCACGGCTACAAGATAGTAGAGCTTGCCAGAGCAATAAACAAAGCTGTCGGCTATAAAGGTAAAATAGTTTTTGACGCTTCCAAGCCTGATGGAGTGTACAAAAAGCTATTGAATATATCAAAGATCCGCCAATTGGGATGGAAGCCCAGGACAAAACTCATCGACGGGATTAGTATATCATATAGCTCATACCTTGAAGAACTGAAGAAAAAGCAGGTGAGGGCTTCCCGGATACACAACATTACCGCTGGTCAAAAGGATCAAAGGTCATTGTTAAAAGTAATGAGAAAGTCTAAGAACCTTGCAACTTATGTGCAGCCAAAATCATACAGGGATAAAGTAGTCATTAAACCGTGGGGATACGAATTCCTATCTTTCGAGAACAGATATACTGCGGTATGGCTGCTTTTTATCAGTAAAGGTAACGCAACCTCTATGCATTGCCATCCGGAGAAGAAGACTTCACTGATAATACTTTCCGGAACCGCAATGAGCAATACTTTGGTCTCAAGAAACTATTTGAAAGGCGGAGATGCCTTGATCATGGATAGGGGCGTGTTCCATTCCACAAAAGTATTATCACAGGACGGCATGTACCTCCTTGAGATAGAAAGTCCTCCTATGAAAACCGATCTTGTAAGGCTGAAAGATAAATACGGAAGGGAGACATCCGGTTACGAAGGCATATCCGAGATGAAAACAGACAACCTTAACGAATATGGTTATTTCAATTTCAGGGAACCGGCATCTCACGGCAAGATCGTTCACGAAACCGACAAGTTCACCGTTATATTTGAAATGTTTATAAATCAGGTGGATTTCAAGAAGCACTTTAAAAATGACGGTATAGGTCTTTATACTTCCTGCAGGGGCAGACTCCTGGACAATGAGAACAAAGTTGTCCTCGGCACAGGGGATACGCAGAAGGCCGATACCCTATCTACGGTACAGGGGCTTCATATATCCGGGAAGATGATTCTTATGAAAACATATTCAAAAGACAAATAATGGGTAAAAAAATAGTAAAACTCAAGAAGAACTTTACTCTTGGCGATGTTGCTTTGGTGATGTCATCCCAGGACAATGTTGCTGTCGCAAAAACGGAAATACTCAAAGGATACTCCCTTCTTTATTCCGGCACCTTGATAACGATAAAGAATACTGTGCCCGCGGGCCACAGGTTTGCGCTTTGTGATATTTTGAAGGGGGAGAAAGTAAAACAGTATTCATACCCCTTTGGCATTTCAAAGGGCATATCTATGGGAAGTAAGGTTGATAGAAGTAATGTCAGTGAGATAAGGATAGATTATAAGAAACTATCAAAAAGCTATATTGTCCCGCGAATGCATACTTCCCTAAACAAAACTGACAAGGCATTCTTTGGCTACAAGAGAAAGAATGGGGAAGTAGGAACAAGGAATTATTATGTAATAATACCAACCTCTTTATGCGCAAGCGATATAGCCAAAAGAATAGCCGATGATCTTGACAGAGACAATAAGCTAAAAGTTGCATATCCTAATATAGATGGGATAGTAGCTGCAGCGCATACCGAAGGGTGCGGCTCAAGCGACGGGGTCATGATCGACCGCCTGCTTCTTACTCTTAAGAACACTATACTAAACCCGAATGTCTGCGGTGCATTGATAATAGATCTGGGCTGCGAGAAGATAAGCGCCTCTTCTTTCATAAAATACGCGGGAGATCTTTCAAAATACGGTAAAACCATAGACACGCTTTCAATTCAAGAAAGCGGCGGAACGCGCAAGGCAGTTGAGAAAGGCAAATATTTTATTCTTAAAAGCCTGAGAAAGTGTTCCCAAAAAAGAGAACAAGTTTCAATAAAGCATCTTGTTATCGGAACTGAATGCGGCGCTTCGGATTCATTCTCTGGTATCACCGCCAATCCATTGATCGGAAGTACAGTAGACAAAATAATTAATTCGGGCGGCTCAGCAATACTTTCTGAGGCTCCGGAAATGATAGGGGCTGAGGAAGCACTTATTAAAAGAATGATTTCTAAATCTATTGCCATGAAGTTTGTTAAAGGCATGAGCTGGTACAAAGACCTTGCCGATAAGCTTGATATATCAATGGAGGGCAACTTTGTCCCGGGAAATAAAAAAGGCGGCCTTGTTAATCTTACCTTAAAAAGTCTCGGGGCTGTTCTAAAGGGCGGGACTACGGCTATAGTTGATTTTATGGACTACGCAGAGAGGATCTCCAGAAAAGGGCTTTCTATAATGAATGGCCCCGGCAATGACCTTGAATCTATGACCGGCATAGCGGCCTCCGGCGCGAACATATTCCTGTTCTCCACTGGCAGAGGCGCTACGGAAGGAAATTTGATAGTGCCTGTTATTAAGATATCATCGACTACTGAGCTATATAAGAAGCTCAATGAGGATATCGATTTTAATGCAGGAAAAATGATTGATGAGAATTCAACCATAGACAACTTAGGCGATAAACTTTTAGATTTTGTCATTGCAGTTGCATCAGGCAAAAAAACGTGGGCGGATAAATGGAAGAAACGTTCCTATCAGGTTTGGACTGCAGGGAAACTATCTTTGTAGAAAATGATGAACACAGATAGGAAAGATGATGGACACGGATACAAACATTCGGAATTGACAGGAGAAGTTTTAAGATGTGCTTTTGAAGTGCATAACCATTTGGGATGTGGCTTTTTAGAAAAGGTTTATGAAAGAGCGCTCATATTTGAACTTAAAGCAATAGGGATTAAAGTAGAACCACAAAAATCAATAAAAATAAACTATGAAGGTGAATTCGTCGGTAATTATGTCGCTGATATAATTGTTGAAGATAAAGTAATAATAGAATTAAAAGTTGTAGAATTTCTAACAAAAATTCATAAGGCACAGATGATAAATTATCTCAAGGCCACTGGATATGAGGTTGGCTTGATTCTAAATTTTGCTAAACCCAGACTTGAATATCAGCGTATCATTATTTAATCTGTGGCTTTATCTGTGTTCATCGGAAGATGTATCTGTGTTTATCAAGAAAATAAGAAAATGAAAAAATACAAGGCAATTCTATTTGATTTTGACGGTGTTATAGGCAAAACCATGGAAGACAACTATAATGCATGGCAAAAAACCCTTTCCCATTACAGCATATCCATTACAAAGGAAGAATATTTTCTTCAAGAAGGCATAAATACTATTGAACTGGCTAAACTACTTTTAAGCAAGAATGGTAAAGATACAAACCAGGCAGCAGAAATTGTAAAAGCAAAGGAAGAATATTATCTTAAAAATAATAATTTTTCATTATATGAAGGCGTAGAGGAGACCATACATGCACTTAAAGGCAATGGTTACCTGCTGGCTATAGTTTCAGCGGCAAACTTTTCACGGTTGTCGAATACTTTATATCCGGCTTTACTTAAAGAATTCAACACAGTTATAACAGGTGATAAGATAGATAGAGGAAAACCTTTCCCGGATCCGTACCTCACGGCCGCAAAAGAGCTTGGACTTGAGCCCACAGAATGCCTTGTAGTTGAGAACGCCCCTGTAGGAATAGAAGCAGCCAAGAATGCTAATATGTATTGTATCGCTATAACATCAACATTAGATAGAAAATATCTTTCAAAAGCAGACAAGATCATAGGCAACTTTTCAATGCTGCTGGATGAAATAGAACCACAATAGATAATTAATAATGAACAAAACAAATTCCTACATAGACAATAAATGTGTTTTTCTTGCCGGTTCAACCGGTTCGGTTGGCTCTGCAATAATACAGTATATTCTTGACAACTATCCATTAACAAAGATCAAAGCCTCTTACAGACAAAGAGAACCCTTCCTTAAACACGAAAGGGTGGAATATGTTAAAGCAGATCTCAGAGTTGTTGAAGATTGCAGACGTGCAGTACGCGGATGTGATTGCGCTATAATGGCGGCCTCTCATTCAGCCGGTTCAAAGATGATGGCCAGCGAGCCCTGGCTTTTTACAAACGATAACATCATTATGAATGCCCAGATGTTCGAGGCCTTTTTTCACGAGAAAGTTAATCGCGTGATATATATAGGGACTGCGACGGTCTATCAGGAGTTTGAGGGGTTTATCAAAGAAGATGACATAGATTTTAACAAAGATCCTCACTTGGCATATCTTGGTGTTGCCTGGATATCAAGATTCTTAGAAAAGCTTGGGTTATTCTGGAACCAGAAAACCGGAATGGAAGTCATAAATGTCCGCTCTTCCAATATATTCGGGCCGTATGCCAACTTTAACCCATCAACATCATATTTCATTCCGGCTATTATCCGTAAAGCTTGTGAAAAAATGGACCCTTTTGAAGTATGGGGAAGCCCGGATGTAACCAGGGATGTCCTTTATTCTGAAGACTTTGCCGCTGCAATTATCGCTCTTCTTAATAGTACCGATATCAAATTCGATGCCTTCAATATCGGTTCGGGGTTAAAAACAACCGTTGGAGATGTGGTGAACTGGTCTATCAAACACTCTGGACACACTCCTTCAAGCGTTCATTACGATCTAAGCAAACCTTCAACAATAAAATTCAGGGCGTTGGACGTATCCAAGATAAAGAAAGTTACCGGATGGAAACCCGTATATTCTATAGAGGAAGGCATAATAAAAACCATAGAATGGTGGAATAAAAATAAAGAGACATGGAAAAAATAAATCACGAATGGATTGTAAATCTAACACGAATAAGGCACGAATAAAAGCGAGTTATTTATGAGTAAGAGAATAATTGAGTCGGAGTTAAGTTATAAAATAATGAGTATTTTATTTGATGTGCATACAAAATTAGGGAATCAATATCAGGAAAAACACTATCAGCGAGCGATAGAAATGGCTTTTAACAAAGCAAAACTGCAATACAAAAAACAAGTTTGCGTGGATTTACTTTATGACAACCATAAAATTGGAAAGTATTTTTTGGACTTCATTGTAGAAAATAAAATAATAGTTGAACTTAAAACGGTTTTCAGTGTTTCGTTATCAAGATGTAAGACAGGTTTTGGCATATTTGAAATTAGCAAAGTTGCCATTGGGAATTTTAGTAAATTTTAGGTCGCAACAATTATCTTATAAACGTATATTAAATCCAGAAGCAATTTAGTCACGACGTAATTTATTCGTGATGCTTCGTGATTATTTTATTCGTGATTATGAAAAAGAAAATACTGATTTGCGGCAGCACAGGTTTTATTGGCAGGAATATGGCAGAATCACTTGCTAAAAATGACAATTATGAAGTTTATGGAACTTATCTAAAATCCAAACCGCTTGATAATCCAAAAATAAAAATGATTAAAGCAGACTTCACAAACAAGGGTGATGTAAATCGAGCTGTCAATGGAATGGATATTGTTATTCAAGCGGCAGCCGCGACATCTGGCGCAAAGGATATCATCACAAAACCCTATTATCATGTCACCGATAATACAATTATGAATGCTCTGATATTTAGAGCAGCCTTTGATTGCAAAGTTTCACATTTTATTTTCTTTAGCTGTACTGTTATGTATCAATCGAGCGAAATCCCTGTAAAGGAAACTGATTTTGATGCAAATAAAGAAATTTATCCAAGTTATTTTGGTGGTGCCTGGATGAAGGTTTATAATGAAAAGATGTGTGAGTTTTATTCAAGAATAGCAACCGCCAAGTTTACAGTTATTAGACATTCAAATATTTATGGTCCTTATGATAAATATGACCTTGAAAAATCCCATGTATTCGGAGCGACAATCACAAAAGTTATGACGGCAAAGGACGGTGATAAAATTGTTGTCTGGGGTGCAGGGAATGAAGAGAGGGATTTGTTATATGTCTCTGATATTGTTGATTTTGTGAAATTAGCGATAGAAAAACAAAAAGACAAATTTCAACTTTTCAATGCCGGTTATGGCAGTTCAATTTCTGTGAAAGAGTTAGTTGAAAAAATTGTCAAACATTCAGGGAAAAATCTCAAAAGTGAACACGACCTATCAAAACCCAGTATAAAAACAAAAATATGCCTTGATTCGACAAAAGCCAAGGAGATTTTCGGATGGGCGCCAAAAACAACTTTGGATGAAGGCATCAAGAAAACCATAGAATGGTATAAGGAATACTACAAAGTTTAGTTCAATGGACTCCTTACACAAAACGAAGAAAAAAGTTAAATGGAAAATTCTGGAAACAAAAGAACTTCTGCATATTGTTTCCCGTTTAACAATTTCTGTTCAAAAGGTTAAATTGCCCGATGGCAGAATAATTAACGATTATTACCACGTAGAGTTTCCGCACTCTGTTATAACGGTTGCAAAAACTATTGATGATAGGGTGGTGATGTCAAGACAGTATCTGCACGGTTACGAAGGTGTAAGTATAGTTCTGCCCGCCGGTACTACCGAAAAAGGTGAAGATCCGCTGGAAACTGCAAAACGCGAACTACTTGAAGAAACAGGATATGCATCCGACGATTGGAAATACTTGGGAGCAATGAAACCCCATACGAATTATGGTTGCGGAAAAGTTCATTTTTTTTATGCTGCAAATGCTAAAATAGTATCCGAACCTGACAGGGTTGACCTTGAAGAGATGGAAATAGTCTTATTGCACGAATCGGAAATTATAAACGCTATAAAAAATAAGAATATTATATCAATGGGAACCATAACAGCATTATCGCTTGCAAAAATTTATTTGCAAGGGGAGAATTACTATGCAAAATAAGCCTAAAGTATTATTGATTTATCCGGGAGATAAATCATCAGCAGGTGCATATTCTCTTGGGCTATTATATGTGGCAAAATCATTACAAAAAATAAATATTGATGTATCTATCTTGCATTTGGCGTGGGATAACATAAAAAAAATACAATATGAGAATTATCTATTTGTAGGAATCACTATGTTGACTGGCAAAATGATATTAGATGGCTTGAAAACCGCAAAACTAATAAAAAAGTATAACGCCAACATTCCGATTGTTTTAGGCGGGGTGCACCCATCTTTGCTTCCTGAACAAACGTTGCAAAATGAACTTGTTGATATTGTTGTTATAGGCGAAGGCGAAAGAACTATTCAGGATTTGGCGATGTGTTTGTTGAATCAAGGGGATTTATCAAGCGTTAGAGGAATTGCCTATAAAAAAGATGGGCAAGTAATAATAAATCCACCACAAGAATTGATAGACCTGAATACACTTGATATGGACCTTCCGTATGAACTTTTAGGTAAAGCTTTTTATGAGCCAACAGTTATATCTGTGCATACATCACGAGGATGCCCGCACAGATGCAGTTTCTGCTACAGCCCGGCATTCAATAAAAGGAAATACAGGCAAAAAACCGCTGAGAGAGTTGTGGAAGAAGTTCAATATCTTCACAAAAAATACAACATCAAAAATTTTAATTTTGCTAACGAAGATGAATTTTTCATTGATATTCAAAGGGCTTATGAAATATTCCAATCTATCATTCAAAAAGGATTGAAAATAAGATGGACATCTTTTTGCAGATTTGATACTTTTAATAGAGCATATAAAAAGTTCGGTCAGGAGTTTATGGATTTAATGAAAAAAAGCGGCTGTTATTATATGAGTTTTGGCGCTGAGTCAGGTTCTCAGAGATTATTAGATGAAGTTATCAAAAAAGATATAAAAGTTGAACAGATAGTTAGTGGCATTGAAGCAATGAAGAGTAATAAAATACCCCATCGAGTAACTTTTATGAATGGTTGGCCAACAGAGACAGAATACGATTCAAATGCCACCTTTAATACTATAGATGAAATATCCTATAATAATCCATATATTTTGACAGTTATTCTAAATCTCTGTCCCTTCCCGGGAACGGCAATCTTTGAATTATTGAATAAAGATTATAACTGCCAATTTCCAGATTCGCTGGAAAAGTGGGGGCGGTGGGGTGCACCTTTAAAATTGAAAGATATTAAATGGTTCCCTAAAAAAATTGCGAGAAGGTTTTATAACATTTCGAAATTGTCATCCGGTGTTTTTTTTAGGAATTTTAATTCTTACAAGGATTACAAGAATTATATTCATTATATGGGATACCCGTATTATGCCGGATATATGAGTTATGTAATTTCAAGAATTCAGAACTGGCGTTACCAAAAAAAATATTTTAAATTTATGTACGAATATATTTTATTTGAGAAACTTATCAGAGTATATCAGAGTACAAGAAATTTTTTTATAAATACGATTCTAAAAAAATATCTTCCAAGAGATATATATAAAGTATTAAGAAAACGGTTTGGGCCGAAAGACTGGACATCTGAAAAGGAAGTTGAAGAGTTAAAGAGTTAATGTTAAGAATCGGGTTTGTTTTTCCAAGCAGCGAATATCTTTTTGATCCATTTAAGGGCGATCCTCATACCCATTTTCAAATACTTACCGTTCTCGAAAATCATTTTGGAAATGATGTAGAGCTGCTTCTCATCGATCTCAGGGGAATAAAGAAGGATTTTGCGATTTACCACATACCTGAATGCGATCTCTATCTGCATTCTGTCTATACTCTGGACTGGGAAGAACAAATATCCATAGTCAAGAATCTCCGTGAGAGATACCCCAAGGCAAAACATATTGCGGGCGGGCCACATGCTACCGTATTCCAGAAAGAAAGCCTTGAACATTTTGACTCTCTTATCATTGGGGATGGCGAAGAACAGATAAAAAATGCTGTTGAGGATCACAAAAAGAAATCACTTAATAAAATATATGAAGAAAGATCTATTATAGATATAAACAAATATTCTTTCCCTATTAGAAAATTTCTTTCAAAATCAGCAATAGCAAGAAAAGGGCTTTTGACCCTCAAGCATAAGAAAGGCTACGATCAGCTCCTTGGAACCACGGTTATATTCAGCAGAGGATGCCCCTATGATTGCTATTTCTGCGCGATGCCTAAGGTTAAGCAATACTGCCAGGGCGTCAGGTACAGAAAACCGGAACTGATTGAACAGGAAATCGAATATTTGAAGCGCGAGTATGGCTTGCAGGGAATAAGCCTTCTTGATGAAATAGGTGTGCCTCCAGGACACGAAAAAGCTATAAAACATCTTGAGGCCATAGGCAGGACAGGTATAGTCTGGAGGGGACAATGCAGGGTTGACGGAATTACTCCGGAAATAGCAAAACTTCTGAAAGACACCGGCTGTGTCACTATGTGCCTTGGCGTCGAAAGCGCGTGGCAGCAATCCCTTGATATCATAAATAAGAAAATTAATATTACAAAAGCCAAAGAGACGATAAAACTTCTGGAAAAGAACGGCATAGAATGCAGAGTATATATGATAATTGGGCTTCCCGGTGAACCTGAGAATATAGTCAATATTACTTGGGATTTCATCATGGAAACAAAGCCTGCGTTAGTGTATCTATCCATACTGACTGTGCGGCCAGGCACACAACTTTTCAATAATCCGAGTAAATTTGGGATGAAAAATATAAACACTGACTGGTCGAAAACAATGCATATGTACGGAAGATATAAAGAAGAAATACCTTCTCTCACCTTCGAGTATGAGGATACAACGTTGTGGGGGAAAGGCTTCGATAAAGAAAGAATTGTCAATAATTACCTTGAACTGCAGTCCATGCTGCACAAAGCCGGATTATCACATCTTTAAAGGGCCATCGTGAAAATACTTTTAATAAATCCTCCTATTCCGGCTAAATGGTACAACGATGAATACTATCTGCCATCGAGCCTTCTTTACCTTGGCGCAGTACTTCAGAAGAATTGTGATGAGGTCAAGATCATAGATATGAAGGCATTGAAGGTACCCAAAGACAAGAACAGGGATGAGTTTTATGACAGATATCTAATAGATATATTAGATGAATTTTCTCCGGAACTGATAGGATTCGGGTGCCTTTTTTCTGGAAATTTTCCCGACACGCTTAGGTTTTCAATCAAGTGCAAAGAACATAAAAAAGATATTCCCGTAGTTGCCGGTGGGATCCATTTCACAATATATGCAGGTGAAATACTGAAGAACTGTCCTTCCATAGATTATATTGTAATGGGAGAAGGTGAAGAAGCGACGGTCCGATTAGTCAATATGCTCAAAACTAACAAAAAGGATTTTACGTCACTGGATGGATTCGCATACAGGGAGAACAACGAAGTAAAAGTTAATTCAAAGATGCACCACATTGAGAATCTCGACATGATACCCTTCCCTGCATACAATCTCATTAACCTCACGGATTATTACGTAGACACTTCGAAGTGGCATAATCCCAAGAATCTTCCCATCAATACTTCCATCCCTATTATCACCAGCCGTAGCTGCCCTCACCGATGTAATTTTTGTTCGATGTACACGGTTATGGGCCCTAGATGGAGACCGAGAACTGCTGTTAATGTTGTGGATGAAGTTGAATTCCTCTATAAAACTTATAACCATATGCATTTCTCTTTCATGGACGACAATATGACACTGCAAAAGAAAAGGACGCTGGATATATGTTCGGAGATAACAAAAAGAAAGCTTGATATCCAGTTTGAAACTCCGAATGGTCTTAACATCAATACTCTCGATGAGGAAGTTCTCGACGCATTGGTATCGGCGGGAATGGTAAGGATATCCATCGCCATAGAAAGTGGTTCTGATTTTATCAGAAACAAAATAATGCGTAAACGGCTGACAAGAACAAAGATAATAGATACTGTCAAACTAATAAAGCAATATCCTCAACTGCATGCAAGCGCATTTTTCATTATGGGGATGCCGGAAGAGACCGAGGAAACTCTTATGGATACTTACAACCTAATAAAAGAGATAGATTTCGACAAGATTCACCTTATGAATATCGTCCCTTTCCCTGGTACTGAGGTTTTTGAACAGGCAAAGAAAGACGGTATCCTTATGAATATTGACACCAAAGATATGTATAAAGCCGATGACTTATATTTTAAGAATTACGAGAGGTTTTTTATCAAACCCTATAAACTCGAAGTTTCCGAGATGCTCGATTTTAGATATAAATGTGAGGAGCTAATCAACAAAAAAACCGGTAAAGGAAAAAACTGATGCAGATGCTTTCCCACAACGATTACATGAAACTCCTTGACAAATACAGAAACTTGTATGCCATGTATGTAGAGTACCCGCATAAAAGTATCTGGAACGATAATTTTACTGACGCTTCAGTAAGACAAGCAGTCGAAGAACACGTAACTAAACTCGGCAACCCGCCTATTCTTTTGTATATCCATATACCTTTCTGCAAAATGCAGTGCTACTACTGTACGTGTCATACGACAATAACAAACAACTATGATAGAGTTAAAGACTATCTGAGATATTTATATGCTGAGATTGAGCTTATCCATGCACTTTTTCGAGAATATGGAACAAAACCAAATATAAAAGAGATCCATCTCGGAGGGGGGTCTCCGACACTACTTCAAAGGCAGGAATTCGATGAAATTATATCACAGATTGGGAGAATTTCGGACTTGCCAAATATCAACGAATTTACTATAGAAGTAGACCCGCGAGCCATTACCGTTGAAACTCTCAAGTATTATCATTCAAAGGGACTCGGTAGGCTTTCATTCGGTGTACAGGAGTTTGACCCCGAGGTTCAAAAAACAATAAACAGGGTTCAACCCGCAGCACTTCTCGAAGGCCTTCTTACCCCTGAGATCCGCGATCTTTTTCATGGCATCAACTTTGATATCATGTGGGGGCTTCCCAAGCAGACATGCGCATCTTTCCAGAAAACTATAGATACATTGCTGAAAATTTCACCGGACAGGGTTTCATTGCTTCTCCTGCACTATGCCCCTAAAGTAAAAAAACACCAGATGGTGATGAAAGAATCAGACCTGCCGGCTCTTTATGACAGAACCCTCATGTTCCATGATGCTGTCGAAAAACTCACCGGAAACGGATATGTCAGAATAGGGCTTGAGCATTTTGCCAAGCCTGAAGACGATCTTGCCAAAGCTCTGAAAAACAAAACTGCGGGTTGGAACTCATTGGGATATACTGCCGGCCGCTATCGCAATATAATAGGAATCGGCACGGGAAGCGCGAGCACCATTGCAAACAACTACTATTTCCAAAACACTTACGAACTTAAAGAATATAAAGACTTTATCTTAAAAAACACCTTCCCCGTTTTCCGGGGATATAAACTTAACCGGGATGAAACGATTCGAAGGGAACTTATACAGAAACTGCGCGTATATTTCACTCTGGATTTTGCCGAGTTCGGGAACGCAAACAATATAATTTTTAAAGAATACTTCGCTTCAGAAATGAATCAGTTGGAAGAATTCGTCAGCGACGGCATTCTGGAAATTGATGACAAATCTATGAGGGTTACTGATTTCGGTAAGTTCTTTACCATGCAGATCTGCCGTAAATTCGATCGAAACATAATAGATTAACTTGCCTCCTATACAAAAAATAAAAATCGGCCTTGCACAGATAAATAACAGTTTCTCAAATCAGAACTATTTCCCTTATTCTGTCGGCATTCTTCAGGCATATGCACAGAAATATTTAAAAGACAAAGAACTATTTGATTTCTCTTTGCCCCTGTACAAACGCATACCATTAAAGGACGCCCTCAAACAGCTTGACGGTTGTGACATAATTTTTTTCAGCGCCTATACATGGAACATACACATTTCCAAGGAAATTGCCAAAAGGTTGAAAATGGCCGTAAAAAAACCTCTGATCGTTTTTGGGGGGCCTCAGGTTCCGGCACATGGAATATCTGAATTCCTTAAAAAAAATAAATATATCGACCTTCTCTGTCACGGTGAAGGTGAGAAGGCTTTTCTTGCTATTCTGAATAACTTCAGAACAAAACAATGGAAAGATGTGCCTAATATAAGTTACTTAAATAATAAAGGGGAACATATTCTCACCAAACAAGGGATAAGAACAACTGACCTGACCGAGATCCCTTCCCCATATACTGAAGGCATATTTGACCATCTTATGAAAGCCAATCCTAATGAGAACTGGGTTGCCCTATGGGAAACAAACAGAGGCTGTCCATTTTCGTGCGCCTATTGCGTTTGGGGAGCTTCTACAAACAAAAGGGTTTACCAGAGGGATATAAAAGAACTTTATCGTGAAATTGATTGGTTCAGTATAAATAAAATAGAATTCATTTTTTGCTGCGATGCTAATTTTGGAATTTTCCCAAGGGATATTCTCCTGGCAGAATACACAGCAAAAAATAAAGATAAATTTAGCTACCCCAATGCCCTTTCTGTGCAAAATACAAAGAATTCAACAATGCGTGTTTATAATCTCTACAAAACCCTGTCTGATCATAAACTAAATAAGGGGGTCTCATTAGCGATCCAATCGGCAAACCCAGACACTTTGAAGAGCATAAAAAGGGAAAATATATCTCTCGACACCTTCAATGAGCTGCAGAAAAAATTCAGTGAATCAGGCATAGAAACATTCACCGATGTGATTCTGGGCCTGCCGCGCGAAACATATTCCAGTTTTGCTGACGGAGTTTCGAAGATTATAAGCAGCGGCCAGCACAACAGGATTCAGTTTAACAATCTCTCAATTCTTACTGGTTCGGAAATGGATGACCCAGCATATCTTAAAAAATATGGCATTGTTACAGTGAATAACAAGCTGGTAAATATTCATGGAAGCCTGACGGATAATTTTGAGATTGATGAACATCAAAGATTGGTTGTTGCAACCAAAGCAATGCCCAAAAAGGATTGGGTCAAGGCAAGGATGTTTGGGTGGATGACCGCACTCCTGCATTTTGACAAACTCATTCAGATACCTCTTATACTGATCAACAATAAGAGTGGGATATCTTACCGAGACATTATAGAATCATTCTTGGATAATGAAGAAAAGCGCCCTGTTTTGACTAAAATCATAGGTTTTTTCAGGACTCAAGCTGAGTGCATACAAAATGGGGGAACTGAATTTGCGCAGTCCAGGAAATGGCTGAATATCTGGTGGCCGCCGGATGAGCTAATGCTAATCAAATTATGCACTGAAAATAAACTCTCTGAATTTTACAAAGAAGCAGAACAGTTAATTGGCAAATTTTTAGACCGTAAAAAGGTAAATAACTACAAAGATATTATTCACGATGCTATTGTTTTCAATCAAAACTTATTAAAAATGCCATTTCAAGATAAAAATCTTAACATAAAATTATTTTACAACATCTGGGATATTTACAAGGCTAATTTAACCGGGAAAAATGTTCCAATTGAAAAAGGCGAATACTATTATGAAATAGACAGAACAACTTCGAAATGGTCTTCATGGGATGACTGGTGCAAAGAAGTCGTCTGGTACGGCAATAAGCGGGGCGCCTATCTATATTCCTGCAGAGAGATCGATTAAGTGCAAATAAAGAATGAACAACGACTCAAGAATAAGGTCACAATCATTACCGGCGGGGCTGGAGGCATTGGTTCAACGATTGTGGACAGATTTATCGCAGAAGGTGCAAAAGTTATCTCAGCAGATATTACAGAGATAAAGCACAAAAAAAAACCGGACTTTTTTTATTTCCGCACGGATATAAGAGACCCAGCTTCAGTAAAAAAACTTATTAAGAAAACTCTTACTTTGTTCGGTACAATCGACATACTTATCAATGCGGCTGCTGTACAAAAGCCCATAGGACCACTTACGGATATATCGGAGAAAGACTGGATTAATTGCATCATAACAAACCTCATAGGAACTATGCTCTGCTGCAAGCATGTTTTACCCACAATGATATCTAATAAGAAGGGGAAAATCATAAATTTTTCCGGTGGTGGAGCCACTTTTCCAAGACCGAATTATTCTGCTTATGCTTCATCAAAAGCTGCAATAGTACGATTCACTGAAACCTTGTCTGAAGAAGTCAGGGATCACGGAATTGATGTTAATTCCATAGCGCCTGGATCCGTTTATACAAATATGCTTAAGGAGATCATCCATGCAGGGAAAATACGCGGAGGGAAAGATTATGCCGGGGCATTGGGAATAAAATCAAAAGGCGGAGATTCCCCTGTCCATGCAGCTAATCTCTGCGTTTACCTTGCATCAGACTTCTCTGATGGCATTACAGGAAAACTAATAAGTGCCGTATGGGATAATTGGAAAGATTTTGATAAAAATATTTTAGGAATAAAAAATTCTTCCCTTTACACTTTAAGACGAGTAGATGGAGAAAAAGTTATTGAGATAAAAAATACAAAAATAATTCAAAATTATGGATGAAATAAAAATATTATTTCTTTCTCACACACTGGACTTTAGTAAGGCGCCTTATGAAACAGGGAACCAATTTATACAAGCATTGCGAAATAACAATGTTTCGTGCTTAAGTTATGTAGAGCTATATAATAAATATGGGCACTATGGCGCTCATCATTGCCTAAAAGAAGATGTGAGAAACAATGGAATTAACTGCATAATATATGGTTCCAGTCCAAGTGAGTTTTATTTTGATATTAACTATCTTGAAATGCTAAGGAAAGAAGTTTTTTTGGTAATGATGACAGGTGATACAGAATATTACTATGAGATTCGCGACCAGTACTATGCTCAGGCAATGGATTTAGTAACCGTTCAGGATTTCATTTCTACTTTCAAATTGCGTCAAATTGGCATTAATTCAATACCATATCATGCTTATTATGATTCCACAAAATACCGTAAAAATGGAGGTTTGTCAAAAGATATAGATGTATCCTTTATAGGGACATTGCATGGCGGAGTAGGAAGATGGGAAAACATCAAATATCTTTCAGATAATGGGATTAATATTGAAACTTTTGGATTGGATTCTCCTAACGGTCGAATAACATTTGAGAAAAAGGTTGAGGTCATAAATAGAAGTAAAATAAATTTAGATTTTAGTGGAGTATCAGAAAAAACAAGACTAACAAGAAAACGTCAAATTTACAAAAGATCAAAACAAATTAAAGGCAAGGTATTCGAAAGCACAATATGCGGGAGTTTTGCATTGTGTGAGTATGCGCCTGGGTTGGAACATTTTTTTGAGGTAGGCAAAGAAATAGATATTTTCCATGACAAGGAAGAACTGCTTGAAAAAGTAAAATACTATCTTGAGAATGAGGAAGAGAGAGAAAGGATTGCAAGAAAAGGTTATGAAAAGGCAGTTAAAGATTATGCTGTAGAACGAGCTGTTCCTAAATTAATTTCAATAGTAGATAAACTGCGGAAAACGAAAACATACAAACCCTCAGAAATATATCTTGATGAGGAATTTATAAGAAATTACACGACATATAGAGCGCTTTTAATTGTCAGGTTTATAAAACAATTAAAATGGAAGTTTGCATTAGAAGAATTTAAAATTATTTTTAAGTATAGGAAACTTGATTGGTATCAAATTCTTATATTTTTTAAAGAGGAAATACTCGATAATTTTCCAAAAATTAAATCTGCCCTGAAATCAATTTCCATTAGACATCAAAAGAAATAAGGTGGATACCTCTATTTTAGATGGACGATAAACTGTATCTATGCAACAGAACTATTTTTCAGACAAAAATATTTTATACTTATTACCATCAAATAAAAATCAGTACTTAAATTTTATTTGCGATGAGTTGAGAAAATCTTTAACTAACATCTATTATTTCAATTTTGTTGAATATAGCTATCAATATGGGATTAGAAATGCTGAAAAATATATAAAAAATTTTATATCTGAAAAAAAAATAGATATTGTTTTTTCTTCTCCTTTTGCAGGCAATTATCAATTATCAGTTGAATTTTATGCATCTGTGAAAAACAAAACAAAAATAGTTTTTTGGATGTGGGATGATGAAGCGTATTTTGATTCCCACAGCAAATACTATTGCCAAATTGCTGACGCCGTTATTACTTCTGATTTTTTCAGTGTTTATGCTTATCAGAAGTTAAATATACCATCCATTTTCTTCTCGACCACGCACCCTCAATATATTTACTTCCCAATTGAAGCGACTAAAGATATTGATGTCTGCTTTATAGGCAGTTGTGATCAACGAGACAGGATGGAATATGTAAACTATTTAATGGACAATGGCATTAATGTAGAAACCTTTGGAGAGGGTTCAAAAAATGGTTTTCTTGAATGGGACAAATTTTCAAACATATTATCAAGAAGTAAAATAGTTTTGAATTTTAATAAATTAAGTAGCTTGCTCTGGATGAATAAAGATGAGCCATTATTAAACAGGGTAAGACAGTCAGGCGGACATTGGTGTGAAAGCGCTTTAACAAAAACATTTTGTCTTGCAGAATATACGCCGAATATGCATATTTTTGCAGAGGTAGGTAAAGAAGTAGATGTATTCCATAGCAAAGAGGAATTAATAGAAAAGGTAAGGTATTATCTCTCACATCCGGATGAAAGAGAAATTATAGCAAAGAATGCATATAAAAAGGCAATTAATAACTTTATGCCACAAGTTGTTATATCAAACATATTAAAAGAATTAGAAAAAATATTAGAAAAAAATAATATACAAAAGGCAGAAAAAGTTGAAATATTTTTAAGCAGAACTTTTAAGATAAACTCAATAAATGGACTGACTTTTACAATGTTTGCCCTCATTAAAAATAAAAAAATACTGCATGCATTGGAAGTATTCAGGGAACTTTTTAAATATGGTATTTTTATCTTTTCCATGGGTTTTTACGGCGGAACCGTTAGAGCAATAAAGAATATAATGATACTGTTGAAAATCCCCAAAAAATAATTTCCATCGTCAATAATCTATAAATAATAAAAGAGTTGTTAATGACAAAAATACTTTTAATGAATATACCTGGCGCGCCTTCAGCAACAGATTATGCTCCTGTTGCAATATCAAGGGTTATGGAGGGCATAGACCAATCTTTAAACTGCGATGTTTCATTTTTAGATTTAGATTATTATAGGCCTTCATTTGATGAAATCAAAAATAGAATTCAAGCTTTCTCTCCCCAGATAATAGGATTCAGTGCCATGTTAACACCGGCATATACATATCTTAAAAGACTATCTAATTTTATCGGAGATAATTTTCCGGATATTGTTCAGGTCTTAGGCGGCCAAATGAGTGTCATATCTAATATTATTCTCTTAAAAACAAAAATTGGTTTTTGTTGTATTGGCGAATCTGAACCCACTTTCAGCGATTTGATTAGAAGACTCCAGAAGAATTATTTTGAATTCGGGAATATAGAAGACTATACAGATATTAAGGGGCTCGTTTTTTTGAGAGATGGTGTCCCCTATTTTACCGGCTATGCAAATGAAGACATTGGAAAAGGATTGCGCCAATTCAATTATAATCTAATATCAAAATTTACAAATTTGGATCAATATGTTCAGCGGATAGATGGCGGACAACATTATAGAGACAGGTTCAATGATGGAATTCTAAAAAAATTCTTAAATTTACTTTATCCTGAAAATAGAGGAAAGAAATTAGGAATAGTTTTTGCCAGCAAGGGATGTGTAAATAAATGTACTTTTTGTCATAGATATTATAAAGGATATAAAATTATAACTACCGATAATGTTGTTAATTATATTGATAATTTTAAAAAAGACTGCGATGTTGGAATGATCATGTTTGCAGAGGAAAATTTTGGAACGAAAAGAGATCATACCCAGCGACTTATAGAATATTTAAAAGGCAGTAACCTGAATTGGAGTGCAGGCGCAGTAAGAGTAAAAAATATTGACGAGCAAATAATCAAAGCATGGAGCGAATCAGGATGCGTGCACATTAATTTTGGCATAGAATCATTATCGCAAAAAATGCTTGACATTATGGACAAGAAAACAACGGTTAAAGAAAATATAGATGCGATAAAACTGTGCTACAAATACAATATTTTTACTATAATTGGTTTGGTGATTGGAATGCCCGGCGAAACAGAACAGACAATACAGGAAACAATTGATAATTTGTCGGATGTTATACCAGATGATATAAATATGCCTTATGAAATATGTGTTAATTATGTTCAGGCGATTCCCGGAACATTAGTTTATGAGTATGTGAGGAGAATTGGTCTCATTGGACCATCACTGGAAGACGAAGAAAAGTATATAGAGAGTATTTATAGTTCAAATGCAACTGATATAGACCAGTATTTAAACTTTACCGAATACGAGAAGGAAGAAATAGCTTATTGGAAATTTTATATTTATTTGGAATTAATAGCAAAACATATCAAAAAGCACGGATACATAAATATTTTGAAAAATAAAAAGTCAAGGCGGCAGAAAGCCGGGTTGATATATAGTTTGTTACCGAGGAGAGCAAGGAAATTTTTATTAAAGCATGCTGTAATTGTAAAGTTTTTTGGTTTTAACCGATTAATCAAGGTGCTGCTAAAAAAAATATTTTCAAAAAGAATCAAAAAAATTGGAAATACAAATATCTCTCTCAAAAAATTTATTAGCGAGACCCCGGCGCCCTTAAGAGAAGATGAAGTTAATACAATAATATTTAGAAGGGGCTATTCATGAGTTTTATAAATTCTTTATATAAGATAGCGATAATTCTTACTGCAAGAGATAAAAAAAAGCTGATAGGTTTGGTTTTTTTATCCTTTATAATAACTCTTGTAGAAACAGTTGGAATTTTTTCCATTGTGCCGTTCATAGCTATTGTGTCTAATCCCGCAGTGATAACTACGGGTTATTATATGAAGCTATATGACATCTTGGGATTTACAAGCATCCAAAGTTTTTTAATATTATTTGGTTTTATTCTCACAGGCTTTTTTATATTAAGAGGAGTTTATAGTATTTTGCATAGTTATTTATTAAATAGTTATGTCTTTGGTGTATTTCGTTCTATATCGCTGCGGCTTTTCCAAAATTATATAAGTATGCCGTATTCTGATTTTGCCAACAGGAATTCTGCAGAACTTACAAAAAGTATTACATCAGAAGCTATGTATTTCTCATTTATTCTTCAATATCTGCTCTTTTTTTTATCAGATATAATGATATTGGTTTGTTTTTATATCGTGCTGTTGCTTGTAAACATAAAAGCAACATTAGTCTTGACGGTAGTTTTGGGTGTAAAAGTATTTGCGCTTACAAGAATAACTTCTAAAATCATGAGAGATGAAGGCGTGAAAAGAGAGTCGTTTGATAAAAGATTGTATAAAATTTTGAGTGAAACATTTGGTAATTTCAAATTTATCAAGATGTTGCCTGACAAGAAAAATATTTTAAAAAAAATGAGCGATATTAGTGAGCAGATTACAAAGACACAAACAACTTATTATACTTTTATGGTAATTCCTAAAAATATATTAGAAACAATTGGTTTTGCAACTTTGCTTTTAGTAATTATTTTCATTATCTATAAATATAACGATAGCGCTTTCATACTGCCTTTTATTTCTTTATATGCAATGGCGCTTTATAGGATGTTTCCTGCCTTGAGCAGGATATTGGGCAGTCATAATTATTTAGTTTTTGGCTCAAGGGGCTTGGATATAGTTTTTAAGGAATTAACGGGTAAAATTGAAGTTGAAAATAATGAAAAAATTGAATTTACTAAAAAAATAGAGATTAGAAATGTTAATTTTTCTTTTGAGGGCAGGGAGATTTTAAAAAATGTAAATATGATAATAGAAAAAGGTTCAAAAATAGCTATTATAGGAGAAAGCGGAAGCGGTAAAACTACACTGGTTGATATAATTATTGGAATTTATAAGCCCGAAGAAGGCAATATTTTTATAGATGATATAGCTATAACCAATGAGAATATAAAAGACTGGAGACAAAAGATAGGTTATATTCCTCAATCTATATATTTATTTGATGGCACAGTAGCTGAAAATGTATGTTTTGGAATTGATTACGATGAACAAAATGTTATAAAAGCGCTCAAAAAAGCAAACATTTATGATTTTTTAGGGCAAAAAGAAGGCTTAAATACATTAGTTGGAGAAAATGGCATAAAATTGTCAGGGGGGCAAAAGCAAAGGATTGGCATAGCACGAGCATTATATAGGGATCCGGAGATTTTGGTGCTTGACGAAGCTACCTCGGCGCTTGATAGCGAGATAGAAAATAGAATCATAGAAGAAGTTTTTAATTTAAGTGAAAATATTACATTGGTTATTATTGCCCACCGGAAAAGCACAATAAAGAAATGTAAAATTATTTATGAGTTTAATAACGGCATACTCAACCTCCCTACACATCAAGATGTTTAAATTTGCCCCAGTTCCTCCTGTGAGGATATGGGTTGAATCCTGCCCCTTCTGCAAAAAATTTTATAAGGGAATATTGTAAGCGCTTTTTCATTGGATAGAAGTTGAAATTTCATGAAACTTAGATATTTAAAGTATTATTGTTGCATAAAATGCAAGACAAATCAGTTGATAATTAATAAAGATATTCAGTTTTCAAATAAAGAGCTAATTAATGGAAATTTAATATGTTCTAACTGTAACAAGATATATTCGGTGGAAAATGGTATTCCAAGATTTGTATCGGTAGAAAATTATATAAGTTCTTTTAGTTATCAATGGAATTTACATCGGACAACGCAATTAGATAGCTATACAGGATTCCCTATTTCCCGCAATCGGCTTTTTAATGTAACTGGATGGTCCGAAAATTTAGAGGGGCAAATAATTCTGGAAGCAGGATCCGGAGCTGGACGATTTAGCGAAATATTGGCTCAAACAGGCGCTGAGATATTCTCTTTTGATCTGTCATCAGCAGTAGAAGCTAATTATAAGAATAATGGACATTATCCGAATTTGAATATCTTCCTTGGAGACATATACAATATTCCCTTTTTGAAAGCTTTCTTTGACAAGGTTTTATGCTTGGGAGTTCTACAACATACGCCAGACCCGGAAAGGGCGTTCAGGAGTATGGCTCAACATGTCAAGCCGGGCGGCGAATTGGTTGTAGATGTTTACGCCAAAAAGTTTACAACGCTTCTCCATTGGAAGTATATTCTCAGACCGTTGACCAGGCATATCAAAAAAGAGATTTTATATAAGATTATCGAAAGTATAGTTCCTATTCTGTTGCCTCTCTCTGTATTTTTAAGAAAGGCATTTGGCAAGATCGGGTCCAGGATATTGCCTATTGTCGAATACTCTAATCTTGGTTTGCCCTATGAGCTGAATAAACAATGGGCGATACTTGATACTTTTGACATGTATTCACCGAGATACGACATACCTCAGAATATTGAAACTATAGAGAAATGGTTCAGAGATACAGGCTTCTCCGATGTGGCTGTAGAATACGGGTCGAATGGCATTGTTGGCAGGGGCCGTCGTCTCGATAGCAATAATTAGAGGCTTTTTTAAAACATCGTGTGTGGAATTGTCGGAATTATAAAAACAGATAATAGTCTGATTGATGCTAACGCGTTGCGTCGCTCTACTGATATGCTCGCCAAGCGTGGTCCTGATGATTCTGGCATATGGGTGGAGGAGGGTGCCGGAATAGGACATCGGCGTTTATCTATTCTTGATACGACCTTTGCAGGACATCAGCCGATGCTATCCGAAAATAAACGGTTTATAATTGTTTTCAACGGAGAGGTTTACAACTTCAGGGAGCTTCGTAAGCAGTTGGAGCTTGATACGTCATCGTGGAGGAGCAATAGTGATACCGAAGTAGTTCTGAGCGCCTATTCAAAGTGGGGAGTTGACTGTCTGAAGCGCTTCCATGGAATGTTCGCTTTTGCAATCTGGGATAGAAAAGAAAAAGTGCTGTTCGCCGCGCGTGATAGGATGGGTGTTAAGCCGTATTATTACTCTCATTCTGCCGGTTTTTTCTCGTTTGCCTCAAGACCGAGAGCTTTATATGCGCTCGGCTGTGATCTCTCATGCGAAATAGATGAGCAGGCATTGCGATTCTATCTTGAGCTTGGGTATATCCCTGCGCCATATTTTATATACAAGAGCATACGCAAACTTCCTCCAGCTCATTATTTATTGCTCAGCGATGGAGAGCTTCGTATTGAACGCTACTGGGATTTCCGCCATATAAGTCCCGATAATGTCATAAGGCCGGAAGAGGAATTAATAGAGGAACTCGATTCGCTGATTTCCCGCTGTGTTCAATCACGCATGATAAGTGATGTGCCGGTGGGGGCTTTCTTATCCGGCGGCATAGACAGTTCACTGGTTGTCGCACTGATGAATAAATATAGTTCAATGCCCGTCAAGACATTTACGATTGGCTTTGCGGAAGAGAAATATGACGAAAGCAGATATGCACAGGAGGTTGCGGATTATATAGGAACGGAGCATTACTGTGAGAGATTAAATGTTGACGATTTGCTGCAACTTATTCCGACTTTTTTTGAAGAATACGATGAGCCTTTTTTTGACTCTTCCGCATTTCCTGCAATGGCGGTCTCCCGCCTGGCCCGGCAGCATGTAACCGTCTCATTAAGCGGAGATGGGGGAGACGAACTGTTCGGCGGGTATCATTACTATAAAATTGTTAAGTGGTTGAAGCCGATTTTCCAACTTAATGAAAGCACTCGCAGGTATATAGCTGCTTTTATAAATCTGGCTCCGCAGCATAACTTTAAACTATTGGCAGGTGCTTTACAAAAAAAAGATATTATTGAAGCGTTTTCATTCTCCCGAAGCATTTTGAAGGATTTCGGTTCCATTTTTATGCCTGATATTATGGAAAAAACAATGAGCGGCTATGAATTGCTGTCCGCAGCAGCACGCAACTTTCCGCATGGGCTGCATCCCTGCGAGCAGGGGATGCGCCTTGATGCTTCTTATATACTTCCTGAAGAATATTTACAAAAAGTCGATGTGGCGAGTATGGCATTCTCTCTGGAGGCACGTGAGCCATTGCTTGACCATGACTTAGTCGAATGGGCGATGAAACTGCCGGTAAATTATAAACTGCGGAACAATCAGAATAAATATCTGCTTAGAAAACTGGCATACCGGTATATCCCTCGGAAAATTTTAGACCGCCCAAAGCAGGGATTTGAGGTTCCTATTGACAACTGGCTGAGAGGAGATTTGAAACAGTGGGCGGAAGAGAGATTACATGACAGCGCGCTATTTGAAGGTATTCCGATTAATCAAAGTAAAATAATAGAACTCTGGAATCTTCACCAGAGCCAGAAAAGGAATTTACATTCCTTGCTTTGGGCTATTTTATCTCTTCTTGAATTCTGCAGGAGGAGGAAGGTTACGAAGAGACTATGAGAATTGCTCTGCTAAATCTGACCGCCGGCGGGATCGGCGGCGGATATAGGAAATATTTGCTGAATATTGTGCCCCGATTGGCATCGCATCCTGCTGTGGAGTCTGTGTTGTGCGCATCTCCATATGGGCTGAATGTGCAGGATTGGTTTGTGAGTCTTCCCAATGTTGATTTTATAGGGTGCCGCCCTTTCAGGTTTATGCATCATCGTCCAGCCCCTGTGCTTTATGACAGTCTAAAAAAATATCGTCCCGATGTTATCTTTATTCCCCTTGAGAGATATCTAAAATTTGAGAATATCCCTGTTGTGACAATGGTAAGGAACATGGAGCCGTTATTGTCTCCTGAAATGCCAAATCAGTTGAGAGAGAGAATGCGAATTTGGGCGCAAACATGGGAAGCAGGCATTGCGGTGAGGAGGAGCAGCCGTGTTATTGCGGTTTCGCAATTTGTAAAGGATTTCATATTGAGAAGGTGGAATATTTCTCAGAATAAAGTCAGTTTGATCTATTTTGGCAGTGAGTATGCAATGGAAGGGAAAGGTTCTCGTCCGAATGCTATTCCGGAGGCATGGACGAACGATTTTGTGTTTACAGCCGGAAGCATTGAGCCGTACCGGGGTCTTGAGGATATAGTAAAGGCACTCTCTTATTTGAGTGGCAAAAACAGGCGGATAAGACTGGTGATCGGTGGACAGGAACGGCTGCAGATGCAGTTATACAAAGGTAGTATAGAGAGAATGGCCGAAGAACATGGTGTCGCCCAGAATATTGTATGGGCGGGGAACCTGAATGCTGATGAGATGCTGTGGTGTTACCGTAATTGTAAAGTCTTTGTAATGAGCAGCAGGGTTGAGGCATGTCCGAATATTGCTATGGAAGCGATGGCGTGTGGGTGTATTTCCGCTGTTGCCGAGAATCCTCCACTTCCTGAGTTCTTCAGAGAGTGCGCTGCCTACTATCCTCCAAAGGATGGGAAAGCCTTAGGTGAGACTATTCTGCTCCTTTTAGGACAAGATGAAAGAGGAAGAATGGCAATATCGGAGATGGCGATGGCAAGAGCGAGGGCTTTTTCGTGGGATGATACTGTTGCAAGAACGATACAGGCACTGCAAGATGCAGTCATGCAAAGAGGGGAACGGAAAGACTTGCATTGTATTCTTGGTGAGGATAGTATAAAGACTACAGGGTAAAAAGACAGATATGAAAATATTGTTGGTTGAACCTCCCTTTGAACGCTTTATAGGACAAAGATGTGAATGGTATCCGATAGGACTAACCTCTATTGCAACGTTGTTGCATGAGCACGGATATACAACAAAAGTATACAATGCAGAGCATGATAATAGTCTTCGTTATATCAATACGGAAGTTTATTTAAATAGGTATAACAGATATAAAGAATGTCTAAACGATGACGGAAACTATATATGGCAGGAAATCATTCACGCTATAACGGAATTTGCTCCGAATATTGTTGGCATATCGGTTAAAAGCGTAAAAATTCCGACGACAATCAAGATAGCTGAAATCTGCAAAAGAATAAACAAGAATATCATTGTTGTAACCGGCGGATTTCATGCTACCAATAAGCCTGAGGATCTCTTAATGTCGGAGCATATAGATATTGTAGTAAGAGGGGAAGGGGAGGAAACATTCTTGGAACTAGTTAATAGTATAAGTAGCGGATCCCATGAATTTGAGAACATAAACGGCATTAGTTTTAAAGGAACGGATGGAGCTATTATTAATACCCAGGACAGGGAGTTGATGGGGGTGTTGGATAATATTCCGTTTCCCATGAGAGAACTGATTTGGGGATATGAAAAATATACACCTGAGCAGCTCGGGTGGATAATGACAAGCAGAGGATGCCCTTATGATTGCGCTTATTGCAATTCAAAAACCATATGGAACAGACGCGTCAGATTTGTCAGTTTTGATAGAATCTTTGAAGAGATAAGGTACTTAAAGAAGGCATTTAATGCAACTCATATCACATTTATGGATGATTCATTTACTGTTAACAGGAAGAGGGTTTTGGAATTCTGCCAGATGCTTATTGAACAGAAGATCGGTATTACATGGTCATGTCTTACAAGGGCGGATCTTGTTGATGAAGAAATTGTGTGCAGAATGAAGGATGCCGGGTGCGTCAAGTTTGATATAGGGATTGAATCTGGGAGCGAACGCATTCAGAAATTGATAAATAAAGGTATAGATTTGAATGATGTCAGGAGGGCATCCGGCATTTTTAAAAAATACGGGATGTTCTGGACTGGTTTTTTTATGCTGGGTTTTCCAACCGAAACGAAGGATGATATTCTCAAAACTTTGAGTTTCATGAAGGATGTAAGACCTAATTGGGCATATTTGAGCATCTTTACTCCGTATCCCGGGTCAAAATTCTATGATATGGCTAAAAATAGCGCTATGATTTCGGATGATGAGGATGGAAGCTCTTTCAGCCATCAGAGCCCTAATAATTGTTTTTCTAAAGATATTTCTAATGAAGAATTTAAGGCGATAACGAAGGTTATGTTTAAGGAGTTCAATAGCTATAATAATTCACTTATTTCCTTGTTGCGAAGAGCGCAATCAAGAAAGTATTATAAAGACCCTAAAAATTTTATACACGATTTTAGAAAAGCGCTATCGTGGCTCAGGAAATGATCAATTTTTTGCTTGCGGACATACGATACAATGGCACTGCTTAATTAATAATGACTTCAGGAAAGGTTTTTTTAGAATGATAAAGCCGGTAATAATAGCGGAGAGACTCAACGAGAGCGGTATAGAGGCGCAGATGTATAATGCGGCCCAAGTGATTGGACTTGAACGAGATATAATATCATCGCGTGCGGTGTTTATAAAACCTAATTTAACATATCCTTTGTATAGAAAGGGGGTGACTACAAGGGTTGAGTTTGTTCGCTCTCTTGTTGCGGTTTTGAAGAAATTAAATGCAGGAATAAAAATATATATAGGCGAAGGCGATGGTGGATACAACAGCTATTCCATGACAGATGCATTTCAGAATATGGGGTTTATGAAACTGAAGGATACTTTTTCAGATGTGGAAATTATAAATCTTTCTAAAGTTCCATCGCGGCCTGTTATGATTGATACTCCCCGCGGCCAGTATGAGATCGCATTGCCTGAACTGTTTTTCAGTGAGATTGATTTTTCTATCAGTTGTCCGCTTCCTAAGGTTCATTGTATGACTAAGATTACTCTATCCTATAAGAACCAGTGGGGATGTCTGCCTGATGTTATGCGGATAAAGAATCATTTTATGTTTGATCATATAGTTTCAAAAGTTTCCGATATTCTTAAATTCAAATATGCTTTTCTGGATGGAAAGTACGGTTTGGACAATAACGGTCCGATGGTAGGAGACCCCATAGAATTAAACTGGTTTGTTGCCGGCAACTCATTGGGAGCCTTTGATATGATAGTATCCGAAATGATGGGATTTGATTGGCAAAAAGTAGGTCATTTGAAAATGGCAGCTAAATATGGATTCTTGCCGGACAGGGAGGACATTAAGGTTGTTGGTGATGCAGATGGGTTGAAAAGAAAGTTCGTTTTGAGAAGAAATTTTTGGAATTATCCCGCACTGGTTGCATTTCATTCTAAAAAATTGACCCATTTATTTTACTTTTCGCAATGGGCGAAATTGCTTCATGACATAATGTATATGTTTAGAAAAAGACCTATGTAATCATCGTGTCAGAATGAAGAAAGGAAGCTGTTATATGAGAGTCTGTTTGATTAATCCTATACTTTTTTCATTTCAGAGGGTGCGAAGCCGAACAATGAAGAATAATATCGGCATGTCTTTTTTCCCTCCGTTGGGGCTTTGCTACATTGCGACTATGCTCGAAAGAAATGGCTTTAAGGTCAAAATTATAGATAGAAATGCCTTAATGACCAAGCACAATGCGAATTGCTTTACCGTGGATGAAATTACAAGAAGTGAGATTGCACAGTTTAAGCCTGACATTGTCGGCATTACATCAACAACTGCTGCTTTTTTTGATGTAAACGCCAACATACTCGGAATGATTAAATCAATAGATAAAAATATAGTGACTGTTTTGGGTGGATCCCACGCCTCCGCCTGCCCGGAAGATATACTTTCAAAGTACAAGGATATCGATATAGTCTGTCGTGGTGAAGGTGAAATAACCATGCTGGAGATTGCCAAAGGGAATAAACTCGCTGGCATTCACGGAATCTCATACAGAGACAGTGTAGGGATTAGATCAAACAGCGATAGAGATTCTTATCCCAATATAGACGACCTATGCTTTCCGGCAAGGCATCTTGTTGATATGAGCTTTTATTGTAGGGGCAATCCTTATGTCCTCCATGGATTATATGCCAGAGCTACAACTATTTTTACATCGCGGGGATGTGCATTTGATTGTAGTTTTTGTGCCGGCAAGGTTGCGGTTGGTAGAAAGGTAAGATTCCAAGCACTGGATTTGGTTATCGAGGAGATAGAGAGATTAATTAAGGATTATAGGGTTGAGGGTATCTATTTTGCTGATGATATGTTCGACATCAATAAGCAAAGGGCTGATATGATTTGTGAAAAATTGATAGAGAAGGGACTTCATAAGAAAATACGATGGTACCCGCAATTGAGGGCTAGTTCAATTGAAAAGAAGCGTATAGAACTTATGAAAAAAGCCGGCGCCGTGCGTGCTGATATCGGTTTTGAATCAGGTTCTCAAAGGACATTAGATACGATAAACAAAAGGACTACGGTTGAGCAGAACTACAATGCGGCCCGGGTATTGCACGAAGCAGGACTTCAGTTTCAGGCAAACATTATTGTAGGCATTCCGGGTGAGACCGAGGATGATATTAAGGCGACTGAAGCTATGGTACGAGCGATTAAGCCTCATTGGATTGGATTCGGAGAGTTTATCCCTTTGCCGGGAAGCAGGCTTTACCGTGATTTGCTCAATAAAGGTTTGCTTACATCTGAAAGCGCTGAATCTCTTGCTCCGCAGAACTTCACAAATATGGACAACTGTACGGTGGAAAAATATATAAAACATATCAGAAACAGAATTGTGATACCCACGAGAATAAAATCATATCTTATTTATAATTGGAGAAAGCCGGGTGCATATGCATATATGCTCAGGCTTATTGGCAAAATGTTGCTGGACTATGGAAAGTCTATGATAAAAAAACAGAGAGAATCGCCGGCGCAGGGGGATGACGGAAGTCAGCTTCCGGAAAGACAGAATGTGTAGTCCAAGCCCCAAATCGCTCTGTATCCGGCACAATGGTTGCCAATATCTATCATGAACATTCTGCTACTTACAAGCTCATATCCTCCGGAAATACGCTCATCTTCACATCTGATGCAAGAGCTTGCGGAAGGATTGCGGGATAGAGGTCATGCTGTTACAGTTGTGACAGTTTATCCCGGCCATAACCTATCCGGCAGCGGAGAAGAGTGTCAGTTCGGCAGTGTCGAAATGGAAAATGGAATTGAAGTTATAAGAATAAAAACCCTTTCTCCTCACAGAGTACCTTACCTTGTCAGGGGGCTCTCCCAGTTGGTTCTTCCGTATGTTTTTTTTTACAGGATACGAAATCTTATTAAGAGAAGGATGGATGTCATTATCGTCTACAGCCCGCCGCTTCCTCTTGCAATCGCCGGAAGCAAGCTTAAAAGGTTTTATAATGCTAAATATATACTGAATGTGCAAGATCTGTTTCCCCAAAATGCTATTGACCTTGGAATTCTTAAGAATAGGCTTCTGATAAAACTATTTAAACGCATAGAGGCATATGCATACAGGAATGCGGATTTTATTACAGTCCATTCGGAGAACAACAAATCTTTTCTCGCTACCCGCAATAGGGTACCGCAGGATAGGATAAAAGTTATCCATAACTGGATAGATATCGAACCCTATTCCAAAGCGCTGAAAACAGGACGGTTCAGAAAGATGTTCAACATTGAGGATAAATTCATCTTTTTATTCGCAGGTGTTATAGGTCCATCGCAAGGTCTTGATCTGATAATAAAGGCAGCCGAAAAGATTAAGGATGTAAAGGACATTTGCTTTCTTATAGTAGGGGACGGTATGGAGAAGGAAAGGTTAGAGAAGATGGCTGATGACCTTAAACTGAAAAATGTAATCTTTAAACCTTTTGTCTCAAAGGACGAATATCCGGAATTGGTAAAAGATGCAGATGTGGGATTAGCGTGCCTATCCAGTATGAACAGGACGCCTGTTGTACCCGGAAAGATTTTGGGCTATATGGCTGCATCTGTGCCTGTAGCGGCATTTCTTAACAAAGAGAGCGATGGACATCAAATTATACGAAATGCACAATGCGGCTATTCAGAGATTTCAGACGATGTTGAGAAAACAGTTGAAACAGTGATTAAGATTTATAATGAGTGGAGTAGGCTGAAAGAATACGGAGAGAATGGTTTCGGCTACGTGAAGGAAAATTTTGAGAGAAATGCCTGTATAAACCGTTTAGAGGAAATTTTTTAAGGGTGACCTGAAGGTATATGGCATTATGAAAAAGGTTCTCTTTGTATTCGGCACGAGACCGGAAGCTATTAAGCTGGCTCCTGTAATCCTTGAATTAAAAAAATATCCTCGAGTGCAAATAATAGTTTGTGTTACAGCCCAGCACAGGCAGATGCTTGATCAGGCATTGGGACTTTTTGCTATTATTCCTGATATTGACCTTGATTTAATGAAACCGAACCAGACCTTATCAGAACTGACGGGCAGAGTTGTTGACGGCGTTGACAGAGTTCTAAAAAAGGAACAACCCGATATAGTCCTGATTCAGGGGGATACAACAACGGTGATGGCTGCCGCATTAGCAGCATTTTACAATAAAATACCGGTGGGACATGTAGAGGCAGGATTGCGTTCAAATGATATATGCTCGCCTTTTCCGGAAGAAATGAACAGAAGGCTAACAAGCATATTAGGCAATTATCATTTTGCCCCTACCGAAAAGGCGAAAGAAGCATTGCTTGGAGAAGGCATTTCAGGGGAACGAATTTATGTAACCGGAAACACTGTAATTGATGCGCTGCATATGATTTTAAAGGAACCTGTTCCCATGGTTGCAAAAAAGATTCTGGACAGGGTTGGAATTAGTGATAATGTTAATGAGCGGAAGCGGAAAATGATTCTTCTTACTGCTCACAGGCGTGAGAACTTCGGTGAAAGGTTTGAATGTATATGTCAGGCCATTAAGCAATTGGCAGAGAGAAATCAGGACATTGTTATTGTTTATCCTGTACATCTGAATCCCAATATTCAGGAGCCCGCAAACCGGATTTTAGGAGGGTTGGATAGGATATTATTGATAGAGCCGGTAGAATATGACTCAATGGCGCATTTGATGAATGCCGCTTCAATTATTTTGACCGATTCAGGAGGTATACAGGAGGAAGCTCCTTCTCTGGGCAAACCTGTTCTTGTGATGCGTACCGAGACAGAGCGACCTGAGGGGATTGAGGCAGGCACTGCCAGACTCGTAGGTCCGCATATCGATAGAATTATAATGGAAACAGAACGATTGTTATATGATAAGGCTGCTTATAATGAAATGGCAAGAGCTATTAATCCTTATGGGGATGGAAAAGCAGCCAAACGGATTGTGGAAATACTTTTATCAAGTATGTGACGGAGGTTTAAATGAGGAATTATGAGAGACGTATAAACCTTGCAGATGAATACATGAATAGGATGAGTCTTGCACGAGAGATTTCCGATTACTATGCGGGAAGGACAATTCTTGTGACAGGTGGAGCAGGAGCAATAGGAAGCAATCTCATAATAGTGCTTTCGAGTCTTGTCGGCAATAATGGAAAGATACTGGTTCTGGATAACCTTTCCTCTATAAAAGAGAAAGACCCGTGGAATGTGACTCCACTGCCGAATATAATGTTTGTGCTTGGTGATGTGCGAAGTGATGTGGATTTAAAGAGAGTTTTTAAAGAAGAACCAAGTATTGTCTTCCATCTGGCGGCTTTCTTTGCGAACCAGAATTCAGTGGATTATCCGGAAACATCGGCTGAGGTGGATGTGATTGGTCAAATAAAATTGTTGGAATACTCAAAAATTTCAAAGATAGATAAATTTATCTATGCCTCAAGCGGTTGTGCAATTTATGGTTCATATCCTGAGCTTCCGTTAAAGGAAGAGTTTATATCTATGCACCTTACCACGCCGTATCAGATCAATAAGATGACAGGAGAGATGTACTGTAATTTCTATAATCATCACTATGGATTACCTATAGTCAATTGCCGATTTTTTAATTCTTATGGGCCAGGAGAAGTTCCGGGGCAGTACCGGAATGTGATACCAAACTTTATTTACTGGGCGATGCATGGCATAGGGCTGCCTATTACAGGCACTGGAGAGGAGACAAGGGATTTTACCTATGTGCTTGATCTTGTGCAAGGTCTTATAAAAGCCGGATACTATGAGAATGCGATAGGGGAGAACTTTAACCTCGCATCAGGGAAAGAGGTCTCTATTAGAGATTTGGCAAAAAGGGTAAATAATGCGACTGGAAACAAAGCGGAAATAATATTTAGAGAGCGTCGCAAGTGGGATACAAAGCCGAGACTTCTGGCATCTATAGACAAGGCACAGCGATTAATAGGCTACGAACCATTAATAGGTTTTGAGGAGGGATATCAAACGAATATTGAATGGTTCAAGGATTATTTGGAAAAAATAGAGTCTCTCGCTGATTTCCCGCCTGGGATGAACAGTGCAGTAAGAGGGATAGATATTAGAGCGGGGAAATAGAAAGATAGTTCAGGCGATAATTTTTGTTATTTCAATGTTGACGAAAATGAAGATACTTGTTACCGGTGCTAATGGTTTTATAGGTCAGAGGTTATGTGAAACATTATTAAAGGCCGGCTACTTCGTGAGGGGAGCAATAAGACATCTTCCATCGGGTGTACATTCTCTAAAATCCAGCAATAATGCTGATTTTGTTTTTATAGATGATATTAGTCAGGAAACAAACTGGAGTATGGCTTTAAAAGGGATAGATTGTATTATTCACCTCGCAGCACGTGTACACATTATGAAAGAAACATCTGGGGACACGTTTACGGTATTCAGAAAGGTAAATGCTGAGGGAACATCTCTATTGGCACGGATGGCAGCAGATGCGGGTGTGAAACGCTTTATTTTCTTAAGTACTGTTAAGGTGAATGGCGAAGGAACAGAAAAACATCAATTTACTGAAAGAGATACTCCAAACCCTCATGATGATTACTCCACTTCCAAATGGGAGGCAGAGCAGGCATTGCATAATATTTCAGATTCTGTCGGATTAGAGGTGGTGATACTGCGTCCGCCGCTTGTTTACGGCCCCGGAGTCAAAGCTAATTTTTTACGATTGCTTGATATGGTTAACAAAAATACTCCTTTGCCTCTGTCGCTGGTAAATAATAAGAGAAGCATGATTTATATAGGCAATCTTGTTGACGCAATAGTAAGGTGCATTGAGCATCCTGTTATTGCTAATCAGACATTTTTAGTGAACGATGGGCAGGATGTTTCTACCCCTGAGTTAATTAGAATGATAGCCCGTGCAATGGGTAAAAAGGCGAGATTATTTCCATGCCCGGTGTCTCTTTTGAAGATGATAGGAAAGGTTGCAGGCAAAAGCGCTGAGATTGAACGATTGGTAAATTCCTTACAGATTGACAGCACTAAAATCAGAAGGACCCTTAATTGGATACCTCCTTTTACTGTGGAAGAGGGAATATTGGAAACTGTAAAAGGATATAAATCTCGTGTTTTATGAATTATCTTCTGACAAGTTCTCTCTCTTTTTTTATAAGTTTATTTGCTGCTTTTTTAATTTCAAGTCTGGGCAAGAGTCTTGGTCTGATTGATAATCCAAATGAACGCAGTTCTCACTTAATCGCCGTGCCGAGAGGAGGCGGTGCCGGGATATGGTTATCGTTTCTTATCATCGGTTTCTTACTGGTAGAGCGGGATTATAGACTTTTAATATATGCAGCAGGTTGTGTTGGATTGCTTGGATTGATAGATGACCGGTATGAAATATCCTCCAAACTTCGTTTGCTGTTTCAATTAATCTTGTCAGCAACCATAGTTGTGGTATATGCAAATATTTCTTTTTTTGCTCATCCCCCAGCACTTCTTATAAACCTTCTTTTCTTTCTATTTTTTGTCATATTTATTTCTGGTACTGCTAACTTCTATAATTTTATGGATGGAATTAATGGTATTGCTGGTTTGACCGGCGTTGCAGGGTTTGGGTTAATAGCAACTTTCTCATTTTATATTGCAGATGAGAAAAGTATTACTTTCTTAAGTCTTGTATTATTATCTGCATGTCTTGGATTTCTTCCTCTTAATTTTCCGAATGCCAGAGTTTTTATGGGAGATGTAGGGAGTCTTTTTTTAGGGTTTATTTTTGCTTCATTTGTGGTAAAACTGTCTTCAGATATTAGTATATTCCTTTGTCTTATCATGTTTCTCTGTACTTTTTATGCTGATGCTGTAATGACGATTTATCAGCGATGGAGGAGTGGTGAAAATTTAATGAAGGCACATAGAAGTCATCTGTATCAATACATGACTAACGAACTGGGCTTGCCACATTGGAAAGTATCTGTATTCTATTCAATTGTCCAACTTGTAACGGGCTTATTATCTATATGGGCTTATAAAACAGGTGTTTTATGGCAGATTATTATTATAATGGTATACTCTGCGTTATTTATAATTGCATATAAATGGGTCAAATACTTAAAACCATTAAGGCGAGGTATTCTTGAAAATGGTTAGGCAATATATTTCAAGACTTTTACATCCTAATTTATTTAAGCGGCACCTCTTTTTCTTCCTATCCGACATCTTAATTATTGCTGCTTCTCTTTATCTCTCCTTTCTCCTCCGTTTTGATTTTGTATTGGATAATCAGAAAAGGCAATTAATCTTAGAGGCATTGCCATTTTTTATTATTATTAAATTATCAGTCTTTGGTTTCTTTAAACTTTATCGTATTGCATGGAGGTATGTGGGGCTGACTGACCTTTATAATATTGTGAGCTCTGTAATTGTTTCTCAATCTCTCTTAATGGTTTTAATCCTTGTTCCCAAACAATACCCCCTGTCATTATTACCATCCTTCTCTGGTTTTCCCAGGAGTATCTTTTTGATAGATGGGGTAATGACACTTTTATTGATTTCAGGACTCAGGATATCTAAAAGAATGTATCTGGAACTCATTATGAGAAAAAACAGGATGGGAAATGGATTGAGAACCTTAATTATTGGAGCAGGTAATACAGCTGATATGATAATACGTGACATGGGCCGATTTGATTCGTCAGGATTTAATCCGGTAGGATTTATTGATGACGATGTGAATAAGATTGGCAGATATATACATGGTGTCAAGGTGCTGGGTAAAATAGATACATTAAAAGAAGTTATTTCAAAAGGTAGTATAGAGGCAGTTATTATAGCGATCCCGTCTTTAAACTATAAACTTTTAAGGACAATCTACAGTACCGCAAGGGAATGCGGTGTTAAAACCATAAAAATCATCCCGCGTATTTATGACTTTCATAAGCCTTATTTAAATTTAAAAAATCTTGAGGATATAAAGATAGAAGACCTGATAGGGAGGCAGACAGTTGAGATTGATTATAAAGAGATAAAGGAGTTTTTGGAAGGCAAGAGGATTCTTATTACAGGAGCTGGTGGTTCAATAGGTTCTGAGATAACAAAGCAGGTGTGCGGATTTAATCCTGAAGCAGTTATACTTTATGATATTGATGAGACAGCATTGCATAACATGGAAATTGATACAAAGAGGCTATTCCCTTATTTAGCAGGTAAATTACATTTTATAGTTGGAAATATTCTGGATGATGAGAGGATTGAAGGAAATTTTAAAGAGTTTAGACCTAATATTCTATTTCACGCCGCAGCATATAAGCATGTGCCTATGATGGAATATAATTCAGAAGAGGCTGTTAAGGTAAATATATTCGGAACACACAAATTAGCTGATGCAGCTGTTAAACATGGTGTTGAAAGATTTATCCTAATATCTACAGATAAGGCAATAAGACCAAGCAGCATTATGGGCGCTACTAAGAGAATGGCCGAGTATGTATGCAAGATGTTTAATGAAGCCAGAAGCCAGAAGTCAGAAGTCAGAAGTCAGACGGAATTTATATCTGTAAGATTTGGAAATGTTCTTGGCAGCAGGGGGAGTGTCCTTCCTCTTTTTATGGAACAACTCAAGTACGGTGGGCCATTAACAGTAACACACAAGGATATGCAGAGATATTTTATGACGATACCTGAGGCAGTATCTCTTGTATTGCAGGCATCTGTTATAGGGAAGGGCGGGGATGTCCTTGTCCTTGATATGGGGGAACCTATAAAGATTGTGTCTTTGGCAGAGGAGTTAATAAAAATTCACGGATTAGAGCCATACAAGGATGTAAATATAGAGTTTGTCGGGTTAAGGCCTGGGGAGAAACTCTTTGAAGAAATGCTTAATGCAGATGAGGGTACAGTTGCAAGCAAACATAAAAAAATCTTCGTAGCAAGAGGTGGCGAGAAATATTCTAAGGAAGAAATAGAAAATATAGCAACAGAGTTTGAGATAGCAATAAGGCAGCCTTCTACGGAGGGGGGCAGACGAGTCAGGGATTTACTTAAGAAATACGTAGTGTGGGACAGTATGCCGGCCCAGGACTGCACCCCTAAAACCGGACAAATTTTGTCTAAACTAAAGGGGCAGTCCAATGTGTTGCGTTAAACTAAAAGTCTAAAACTGAATTTCACAAGTTAATCAAGGGAGGTTGTTTGTGAATATCTGTGTTATTGGTACGGGCTATGTCGGCCTTGTTGCCGGGACTTGTTTTGCCGACAGCGGGAATGATGTCATATGCGTGGATATAGATGCAAAAAAGATAGAAAGGCTTGAAAAAGGTGAGATACCTATTTATGAGCCAGGTTTAGAGGAGCTCGTAAAAAGGAATACGAAAGAAGGAAGGCTTAGGTTTACTACGGACATTTCTTACGCAGTCAAGGAGTCACTTATTTGTTTTATTGCAGTTGGAACTCCGCCTGGCGAAGACGGCTCTGCTGATTTGAAACATGTCCTGGATACGGCAAGGGGAATAGCAAGGGCAATGGATGGCTATAGGATAATAGTTAACAAAAGCACCGTGCCGGTAGGGACCGCTGATAAAGTTAAGGATGCAATAAAGGAGGAGCTTGGCAGGCGCGGCAAAGATTATAATTTTGATGTGGTTTCAAATCCTGAATTTCTTAAGGAAGGTGCTGCCATTGATGACTTTACGAAGCCTGACCGTGTGGTTATTGGAACCAATAGCGCACATGCTGCGGAGATCATGAAGGAGCTTTATTCACCATTTATGCGTAAGACAGATCGTCTGATTGTGATGGATGTCCGCAGTGCGGAGATGACAAAATATGCTGCCAATGCAATGCTTGCTACAAAGATATCATTTATAAATGAGATGGCGAACCTCTGCGGGCTTGTGGGCGCTGACATAGATGATGTGAGGAGGGGGATAGGCACAGATTCAAGGATAGGTTTTGAGTTTTTATTCCCAGGTGTTGGTTACGGCGGTTCATGTTTCCCCAAGGATGTGCAGGCAATTATAACAACTGCCGGCGAATACGATTATGATATGAAGATACTTAAGTCCGTGGAGGAGGTAAACTCAAGGCAGAAAGGTCTGATAGTTGACAAGATACTAAAATACTTTGGGGCAAGGGGCAAGCCTGTCCCTGCAAGCACTAAGCAGGGGGGGCAAGGGGCAAAGGTAAGTAAAACAGACTCAAGACTCCAGACCCAAGACTCAAGACCCCTCGAAGGAAAGGTCATAGGCATATGGGGGCTTTCGTTTAAGCCAAAAACCGATGATATGAGAGAGGCGCCTTCAATAACAATAATAAACAGATTGCTTGATGCAGGCGCAAGGATAAAGGTGTACGACCCTGAGGCAATGACTGAGGCCGTGAAGATATTTGGCAACAGGGTTGAGTATCTTAAGGATAACTACGAGGCGGCAAAGGATACTGATGCCCTTGTGGTCATTACAGAATGGAATGAGTTCAGAAGGCCCAATTTTGAAAAGATGAGAAAGCTCATGAAAGCCCCTGTGATATTTGATGGCAGGAATATATACGACCCTGATGAAATGAGAGGCATGGGTTTTACATACTACGGGATAGGGAGGGTGTAGAAGATTGCAAATTGTAAAGTGCAAAATGCAAAATAAAGAGAGATATAGAAAGGATAGTATATGGCAAGAATTTTAGTAACAGGCGGCTCTGGTTTTATCGGTTCCCATCTCTGTGAGAGGCTTTTAAACGAAGGGCACGATGTTTTGTGCCTTGATAACCTTTTTACAGGCTCAAGGGATAATATCATTCACCTCATGGATAATCACAGGTTTGAGCTTGTAAGGCATGACATTATAGAGCCTATCCTTCTTGAAGTTGATCAGATTTATAATCTTGCCTGCCCTGCATCGCCTGTGCATTATCAATATAATCCTGTAAAGACCACCAAGACAAGCGTAATGGGGACAATAAACATGCTTGGCCTTGCAAAGAGGGTGAGGGCAAGGATTTTACAGGCATCCACATCAGAGATTTACGGCGACCCGAAGGTCAGCCCGCAGAAGGAAGATTACTGGGGGAATGTGAACTGCATAGGGATAAGGAGCTGTTATGACGAAGGCAAGAGGGCTGCTGAAACCCTTATGATGGATTATCACCGCCAGAACAAGGTGGATATAAGGATAGTGAGGATATTCAATACCTATGGTCCTAGGATGGCGCTGAATGATGGCAGGGTGGTAAGCAATTTTATAGTGCAGGCGCTGAAAGCAAAACCTATTACAGTTTATGGTGATGGCACCCAGACCCGTTCCTTCTGCTATGTATCGGATTTGGTGGAAGGTATGATAAGGATGATGAATCAGGATGTATTTATAGGCCCTGTAAATCTTGGAAATCCTGACGAATATACAATCCTCGAATTCGCAAAAAAGATAAAAGAATTTACAGGCACAAAATCAAAGATTGTGTTTAAGCCTCTTCCACAGGATGACCCCATGCAGAGGAGACCGGACATAACCCTTGCAAAGAAGAAACTTAAATGGCAGCCAAAAGTTGGTGTAGGTGAAGGTTTGGCTGAGACAGTGGAATATTTTAAAGGCAGGCTGCAAAAGATAGGCTGAAGGCTGAGGGCTTAAGGCTATGAAAAGGAGATTATAAGGATGCGAATTCTTGTAACAGGCGGCGCGGGTTTTATCGGTTCCCATTTGGTTGATGCCTACCTGCAGGAGGGTCATGATGTGTCAATTATTGACGACCTCTCCACAGGTAAAAAGAAAAATATTAATTCCAGGGCCAGGTTTTACAAGCTTGATATATGTTCTGAGGAGGTAGGCAAGGTTTTTGCTGAAGGAAGGTTTGACCTTGTAAACCACCATGCCGCGCAGATAGATGTGAGGAAATCAGTTGCAGACCCTGTGTTTGATGCGAAGACAAATATTATTGGATTATTAAATATTCTCCAGAATTGCATCAGACACGGTGTAAAAAGATTCATATTTGCCTCCACAGGCGGCGCGATATACGGGGAGCAGGAGGAATTCCCTGCAAAAGAAACACACCCTACAAATCCCCTTAGCCCCTACGGCATAGCAAAGCTATCATGCGAGCATTACCTCTTTTTTTACAAAAACACATATGGCCTGAACTCCACTGTCTTGAGATATGCCAATGTTTATGGACCGAGGCAGGACCCGCATGGCGAGGCAGGGGTAGTGGCCATATTTGCCCAAAAGCTCCTCCGTGGTGAGCAGCCTGTTATAAACGGTGATGGTATGCAAACAAGGGATTTTGTATATGTAGGCGATGTGGCAAGGGCAAATGTGCTGGCGCTATCTTATAATGGAGGCGGAATTTTCAATATAGGCGCTGGAAAGGAAACTACTGTAAGGCAGCTGTTCAGGCAGATCGTGGGTATCTGCGGTGTTAAGGCTGAAGAAATATATGGGCCTCCGAAAAGCGGAGAACAGAAAAGAAGTGTAATTGACTTTAAAAAGGCCAAAAAAAAGCTTGGCTGGTCGCCTCATGTGTTTCTTGAAGAGGGATTAAAGCATACTGTAGAATATTTTAAGGGTAAACCCAGTTAAAAAGGAAGAAACGTAGAAACACGCCCCGAATGCTTCTATCATGGGTTAGCCATGTTGTTTAACAAATGGTGGGCAATGCCCACCCTACAAACTAACCCCTAACCCCTAACCCTAACCTGTATCTGTTATACCTCTTGCATTGCTGTTATAGCCTTGGATTCTTCTTCAAAGATTTCCCCGATATCAATTCCCTTCGTGAGGGGGTCAATAGCATCTACAATAGTGACCTGACCGCTGGTTTTGGCAGACAGGTCTATTTCGTAGGGATTGGCGAGCTGCTTCCCGTCTTCTCCAAATATTATTTTTGTTACAGGACACAAACTATTGGCCGGGTTTATCACTTTTACTATGCCTATCTCATTTGTAGAAAGCCTCACTACTGTCCCTATCGGATATGCCCCAATCGTTGTCGTAAATGCCTTCAGCACATTTGGGTCAAAGTGTTTTCCAGACAAGCTGCTCATCACCTTTATTGCCTCAACAGGGGTATATGGCCTTTGGTATACCCGGAGTGTTGTCAGGGCGTCATATGCATCTGCGATGGTTATCAGCATGCTGAACTGGTGCGGTGCTGACTCAGTGTAGGGATAGCCTGAGCGGTCATATCGTATGTGATGTTCGTATATGAGGCGTCCGACAAGCTTTGCAATATCATCCATCCTTTCTATTATCCTCGAACCGAGCACAGGATGTTGTTTTACTGTTTCCCATTCTGTATTGCTCAGGCTGCCGGGTTTTCTTATA
>Ga0209520_10000028_pt1 | contig 66753 bp, 89 predicted proteins | sample Rifsed16ft1_FD_184009 | JGI IMG/M metagenome (GOLD analysis project Ga0209520, IMG submission 184009) | Soil microbial communities from Rifle, Colorado, USA - sediment 16ft 1 (version 2) | ecosystem: Environmental > Terrestrial > Deep subsurface > Rock core/Sediment | place: Rifle, Colorado...
ACTATCAGGTGCTGATATATTTATATGTTCCTCAGTCAAGATTGGACCACTCATACCATATGGAACAATATTTTCTTCTATTAGTTTTGGACTGATTCCAATTGCATTATTTCCTACATTTTTCACATTGACTTCATAATCGAATTCATTTCCTGCCTCAGGCTGATCACTGATATATTGAGGGTCTATTTGAAGAGTAGGTGGTTTCCACACCTCAATAGAAAGTTGAATCGCATTTGTATAAATAGGTGGTTGTGAAGTGAATGGTTGTATTGCTTCTGAAAAAGCTATCTGCACTCCGTAATTTCCAACATCAGCGTCTGTTGGTATTGATACGTTAATTGTGAAATCTGCAAGTTTTTTGGCTGGTATCTCGATGTTATCAGGTTCAACTGTTATCCAATCAGTGGCTGTCATTAAACCTGGCATTGTACTTATATTTGGTGTAACTGAAATTGGCTCATTTTCACCATTTTTGACTCTAACAATTATTTCCTTACTCTCACCTGGTTGCAATCTGTTATAACTGTATTGTGGCACTACACTAATTTTTGAAGTATTATCTGAAACTGGAATAGGCGTTTCATTTGTCACAGGCGTGTCATCTGTCACAGGTGTATCATTAGGTGTTAAAGGTGTTTCATTTGCATTTACCACAGGCGTATCATTTGGTAAAGGTGTATTACCAGCTATGGATGCTACAGGTGTCACAGGTATACCGTATGGTAATCCAACCGCACCTGTTGCAAATATTCCAAATACAAGAATGACAATTGCTATATTTATATATTTATTCATGTTGTCTCCTCTATTATTTTTGTTCTAATATTGTTCTTTTATTGTTCTATTTCTATTCATCTATATTTAAAAAATAAAAAAAAACGAAAAATTTTCTTTTATTTTGCTCTCGGCTTTATTTTCTTTGATCCACAATTTGGACATTCTGTTGCATCTTTTTTCATGAAAGTTTTCTTGCATGAAACGCACCAGAACATCCCACTTTCTTTTGCCATATTTTCAAGATCTTCTGGCATCAAAGAGAATGGTGTATATGTGCTACACATTGTACTAACCTCCTTTTATTTCTATATCTCCTTTTATTTCTATATTTTTCAATCAGACGAATATCTGTCCAGCCTATAAAATCTGTTAACATTGTTAGACAACGATCAACTTTAGTTGAAAGTTGTTGTTAACAAATCTATTTGAAAGATAATAATCGTTAATATTATTAATATTTCTGATTAATGTTTCTAATCGAAACTCATTTTACCATTAACTCAAATCTTGATAGGATTTTGTTATCAAACCTGAGATGCTTAATCTTTTAGGCACAAGGCCATGTGCCGCTACCCCCTCTATTATGTCATATATATCGAATTTCGGGTATACATAATCGAATTTTGTTTTATTCTTCAATACTTTGTCAGCTATCTTCCTCAAGAAATTATATGACCCATCAATATCTGCATTGATTTTAAATCCTTTAGATGCCTCGAACATTCCTCTATGTATTCTCTTACCTTTATATTCTATATGGAAACATATATCTTCTGAATCTGGAAAAGAGCATTTTGATGTATATTCCTCAGTATCGTCTATTACGTCGATTCCATATTCTTCTGCTTTATATCTTGTCATATCAATCAATTTCTTATGTGGAATCTGAACAAAGTTCTGATTATTTCTCTTTCCCATCTTGACTTTCTGTTTCCATCCAGGATTTCTAACAAATGCAATAGTCTTCGATTTTATATCTAAAGCATGATTGATCAAATATCTACTAACTTTATGGAGTCCATCCATTACAATATTATTTCTGTTTTCTGTTAGAATATCCATTTTCCTTCCTGTTTTATTGACAAGATATCTGATATTTCCTTTTTTGGTTCTTTTCAGATAGCATCCTAAGATTTGTCTGTCATATATTTTACTCAATTCAGCTTTTCTTTTATTATACCATTGATTATCGGCTTTTAATTTCTCTGTCTTGATAATAATCGGTCGATTTCCAATATTATCCGTTATGGCAGCTAGATTCTCTACACCTAAATCAATAGACATAATTTTATTCTCGTCTAGTGATAGCTTTAGCCCTTTATTCACATATATTTCACCTGCATTTTTTATTATCTCTTGATCATAAACTATCTCTATCCAATAGCCTGTTCCCTTCGGAACTATTCTAACAATATCGAATTTACCATTCATTATTCTATTAATAAGATAATTGTCAAGATCTGAATTAACATTTCCTAATAATATTTTTAAATCTTTTAGTCTGGAAGGTTTATAATCTATTTTCTTAGGAAATGTCATATAAACTGATCCATCTTTTGATTCTTTGAATTTAATCTGTTTATTAGTAAATATTAATATGAATTCTCCATCTTTCTTTTTATATCCAGGTTCTCTCGGTTTTCCTGTATAATCTTTATTATCACCATTCTTAGAATAATCTGAAATTCCTTTCAGATAAGATGTCCATGCCTTGAAATATACCCTTAAAATCTGTTGGGCAGTCGCGCCTAATTTATGATAATTATCATATTCGTCGAAATATTTTCCATCTTTCTTATATCCTAAATAATTTTTATCATTCAATATTTTATCAGCTTCTTCATAAGACGGTACCTTTCCATATTTCTTGTAATATCCGTATACTATATGATGAATTTGATTCCATAAATTCTTTGATATATGACAGAAATAGGAAATAGATTCATCATATGGAATATGAATCCTTTGGGTCCTTTTGACTATAATTGTTTCTGCAACTTCATCTTGATATATTAATGGAATTGACATATTTTTGACCAATCTTATTATCAGATTTATTAATTCTATATGATGTTCTATTTTTTCTATCTATTCCCCTAATATAGAAGGGAATCTTGTATTCGCAGTATCCCATGCAGAAAATAAATTCTGAAACAGAGCATCTTATGGATAAAATATTATCATGCTCCATAATTTTTATCATGAATTATCTAGAAAATTTTTTATCATGTTTTTATCTGAACCTATCATGCTTGTATCGTTTGTCATATTATTAATATAATCGACATCAGATTTTTTATTAGCACCGTTCTTGTCACCATTTGAATTTTTATACAATTGTTTAAAAATTGTCAATGTTTCTTGGACGTCACTTAATATTTCATCTAATCTTTTAGATAATTGTGTTCTTCCCATTGTAGTCAGACGTTGTGCAATTGGTTCATATGTTAAAAAATACTCTTCGTATGATTCAAGCAAACTGATAATCGATGAGAAATCATGAGATGTAATATCATCTTTCTTGAGTCGAATACAAAATTTTTCTATATCAGATACTGACATTTTATTCTGACTCTCAATATTCAAAAGATATAATTGTTCATATACATCTGGATTAAGCTTTTCGTCTGGCATATTTATCAACACGTTGCTTTGGAATCTTTTTGGTACTGATATACTTATATGATTGTAAAATCATTTCAAATGTTGTATCTATATCAAATATATTTTTTATCTGCATTCGTCTATCAAATGTATCTTTTCTGTACTGTCTTATTTTCCAAGAAAAATCTATAGGATCTACTAGGGTCTTATCAGATTTGAAATCTATTTCTAATTTATCCTTTTTGATTTTAATTAAACAAAAATCTTCATTAGCATATTTATAGAAAATTTGATTGTTGTCTATAACTTCATTTATTTCCTGAATATCTGTGATTCTTTTTCTTAATTCTTCAACAATTTTCTCGATATTGTAATTAACGTTTGATAATATTTTTTCAAGTTCCATTTTTCTCCAATTTATCCCCAAGCATCGTCTATTGTAGTTTGTGCATTACCATATTTACTTACAGATTTTTCTTGACAGCTATCCTGCCGTTCTCCCTTTTTATTTATTTCAGTAAATGATTCAATTAAATAATTATCTTCTCTTAGAATTGATTGTGCTTTATTATATATGTCATATATATCTTTTGTATCTTTCAAGTCCATGATGAAAGATATTTCTTCAGGAGTCAAATCTAATGATGCAGCAATATACTCCGCATAGCTCTTATTCATCATTGTAAATCTGAAAAAAGGAAATAATTGACTTCTCGCAAACCCTATAGATGTATGACATCTTGTACCTATCTTTCTGGCCAAAGAATCTCTTGTCATTCTCATATTCTTTGTTTTCCAAAATTTATCTATTATTTGCGGCTTGTAATATTTTAATGATTCTTTTCGTCTTTTTCTTGAAGATACAAAAACCCCAGCAGTCATGAGAAAGCTTGCATATTTCCACATTGCATAATTCTTTCTTCTTCTTACTCTACCCAAGAAAGTTGCGGCTTTAGACATATAATAATATGCATCATTTAGATCTATTGGTCTTGTATACTCTATAGAAACATTTTCATCTATCCATTGAATCATATTTTCTGGATCTTTATCAATGCTGAAAATTGCTTCATATGATTCTTTTGCATTTTTCGCTTTAAATATATTCTTTAGTACACTAAAAATATCCTTTATATTATTTCTCTTATCTACAGTGATATCTTCAAGCTTGATATGAAAAGTATTTTGGCTGATAGCCTCTAAATCATTTGTAGCACCTCTCAAATCTCCATCTGCATTATTTGCTATTTCTTCTATAACTCCATCTTCATACGTTAAATGCTCAGAATCTGCTATTTTTTTTAATATTCTAATTATGGAACTTGTTGATATAGGTTCGAATTTTATTAATTTACAAGATGCTCTTAATTCACTTGATATTTCGTATAACTCATTTGCAGTAAGGACAATTGGTTGGCGAGTTCTCTTTATCAATTCTATAACCGCTCTTTCTCCACCTTTATCTTCCCTAACATAAAAATTATCTGCTTCGTCTAATATTATTAGTCTTTTCGACCCTTCGATAGTTCCCATTCTTGATCCGGTACCAGCAACTTTTTCTACTTCTACCTTAGTACGCTGGTCGCTTGCATTTAATTCTGTTATTTCCCAACCCATGTCTATCGCAAGAGCATGTGCACTTGTCGTCTTTCCCGTTCCAATTTTACCATGTAATACTATAGCTCTACTTTCAGGTATATCTTCTAACCACGATTGTCCCCATTCCATAAGTCCTTTTATGGCTGAAGAATTTCCGACCAAATCAGAAAGTTTTTGAGGCCTATATTTTTCTACCCAGTTTTCTATTGGCATTTTTCCACCCAGTTTTCTATTGCATAAATATCAATTCTGATACTTTGAGAATCATATTATTATCATATATTGTTCTAACTCTTCAATAGTTGTTACTTTCAATATCTCATCTATTACGAATTCGCCAATCTGACAGATATATTCTTGGTGTTGATTCGAGGGTCTGTCAGATCTCTGCCAGATTTTTAGCGTCGTAAAAATTAAATAGGAATCATATTTTTTTATATGATTCCATATATTCACTTTTCTTCTACTTATACTGCGCACCTGTTGGTTGTTCTGCACTTCGCGCTCTTAATTTCGCATAGAACTCTTTCTGCCGTTTCTTCTCTGCAGGATCTTCTTTTGCAGTTTTTACTTTTTTAGCTTCTTCTGCCAAATCCATTGCACTTTCTAATCCGACCATTTTTTTTCACCTCCTGTTCGTTCTTTATTTTTGTTTTTATTTTATTTCCGGTCAAGTAGGTACCCCACTTAAAATCTATGACCGAGTGGCGTTAGCCGCTTGACCTTTGGAACAAAACTGTCAATTTTTCATTCAAAATTTTTCTAATTATCATTCAAAGACGCTGAATTATTGAATGTCTTAATCTTTTATTAGAAGAATCATTTGATCCTTATTAATTTTCTCATATTTTATTTAATATCTTTATACCAGACATTCATACTCTCATTATTATTAGAGACAGTTTCAATTGATATATTTGTATTATTCCATAAAGTTCCCCCGTATGAATATCCCATCTTAGCAAATAATATATTTATTTCGTATGACATGGCTCTCGAAATCGTATATACTAATTGTACATTTCTTCTCCTCATTTCATCTTCCATCTTGTATAAAAGATATTGTGCCAATCCTTTGCCTTGATATTCTGGTAAAGTAGCAAAATCTGTCATTTCCGCATTTTGTAAATTATTATCCATTTCAGATGAAGACAGAGCCACAATTCTATTATTTCTCATAATACTGAAATATATAAAATTTTCATTCATTGTTTTTCTAATATACTCTGGATCATTAATCGGAAAAGGATATGTTACAAAAGTTTTTCTATAAATATCTGCCATTTGATAGATATGAGATTTGTCACATAGTTCACAATTAAATCCTTCTGGAAGGTCAAATTCATGATTTCCTGGTATAATTTCTTTTGACTTTGCAGTATCTAAAATTTTATTAACATCATCAATTTTGCCATCAATCATTCTTGACTTATCGAAATATTTTCCCATGAAATAAATTCTTTCTTGTCCATTATTAAATCTAGGCATAGAGGCTTCAATTATATAACCATTTTCTATAAACTTTTCTCTAGCACATGATGTTATCTTGGCAAATATCTTAGAATATCCATTTTCTGTAGCAATTATATCAAGTTTACCTAGAATATTTGGAAAATCTTTCTTTGATAATGTCATCAAATATATTCTATTGTTATGTTTTCCATGTTGTACTATAGAATGACCAATTTTCTCTATGAAATCATTCAGTATATTCATCAGTATGCCTCTTCACATCTTCTTTCTATTCTATCTGTCTTTTCAGGTGTAAGAGATATGGTATCATCATAATCTGACAATAATAACTCAATTCCTCTAGCAGATGTCTCTTTTGCCTCGTCAAGATTCAATTGTAATTTGCAATCTTTACAATTTCTATCACAAAATATCTGCTCGTAATGGTCTGGTTCCTTATATGATGTAATTACACCTTCGTAATTTCTCAAAATTACTTTATTTGTTGACCATGATATCAAATAATTAGGCATAATAGGAATTTTTCCTCCTCCTCCAGGAGCATCTATTACATAAGTAGGAACACAAAAACCGCTCGTATGTCCTATCAAACTTTCTAGAATTTCAATACCTTTGCCTACAGGTGTACGGAAATGAGATAATCCTTCAGATAAGTCACATTGATATAAATAATATGGTCTTACCCTATTCTTAACAAGTTGGTGTACTAATTCTCTCATTATTCTGGGGCAATCGTTTACACCTGCTAAAAGAACTGATTGATTTCCAAGAGGAATTCCTGCATCAGCCAATTTTTTTAATGCAGCTCTCGATGACGTTGTTATCTCTCTTGGATGATTAAAATGTGTATTTATCCATAATGGATGATGTCTTTTTAATATTTCTATTAGACTATCAGTTATGCGATATGGTAATACAGCAGGCATTCTTGTACCTATTCTTATAATCTCTATATGTGGAATTTTTTGTAGTTCTGTTAAAATCCAATCGATATAATCGTCAGACAACATAAAAGGGTCTCCTCCTGATAATAATACATCTCTTATAACAGGATTATTTCTTATATATTCTATACCCTTAAATATCTCATCTTTTGTGGGAATTGAATCTATGTCTCCAACTTTTCTTTTTCTAGTACAATGTCTGCAATACATGGAACATATGTTACTTATATGAAATAATACTCTATCTGGATATCGATGAGTAAGTCCATGTACAGGAGAATCTTTTTCTTCAAATAAAGGATCTTTCATATCATATTTATCAATTACTGATTCCAGTGCTGAAGGAAAAGATTGTTTAAAAATAGGATCATTTTCATAATCATTTGCATCTATTAAAGACAAATAATATGGTGTTATAGAAATAGGAAACTTTTTAATTGTTTCTACTAGAAGTTTCTTTTCATTTTCCTTAAATTTAATGGCTGTCAGTTTTTCAAATGTATGAATATCTCTTATGGAGTGTTTCAGTTGCCATTTCCAATCCTTCCAATGAGAAACCATTGTAGTTGGACTGATTCTTTCTGCAATTTCTTGCTGTCTTTCAGTATAAATCATTTTTCTATCTTCCGTTTTATTATTTTTCCAAAATCAGAAATAACAAATAGTCCAAATTTGATTTACTCTAGTCAGATATTCCAATGTCCAGAGCTTAATTTGTATACCATCGTATCATCCCACTTTTCTTAAAATAATTCTATTTGATCTCCCTCTGTCAATAATTTAATTCAATAATTTAATTATCGCAATTAACAATATTGTATATGTTGCTAAAATATATATGCTTTTCTTAATAGAAAGGCTACGATACAAAAAGAATTAGATGAGGCTATTAAAATTGTTAATTTTATTTATTAACAATCGTATTCAAAAGATATTAACATTTGATATTGTTAATATTATCGGTCTTTCGACCAACAATTCATTCCCAAATTGTGATAATTTTTTGTCATCAAATCTGAGGCTTAATCTTTTAGGCACAAGCCCCTGTACCACTACTCCCTCCATTATGTCAAATACATTAAATTTCGGGTATACATAATCGAATTTTATTTTATTCTTAATCGTTCTTTCAGCGATCTTCCTCAAGAAATTATATGACCCATTAACATCAGCATTTATTCTAAATCCTTTAGATGCCTCAAACAAACCTCTATAGAGTCCTTTTGACAGGAATGGTTTCTGCAACTTCATCCCGATAAATTAATGGAATTGACATGAATGACCAATGTTGATTACATTCTTAAATTGTTAATTATATATAAGATTAATATCAATTATTAACATTCGTTAATAAAATTAGTAGTTTCTTTGACTATAAATAAAGAATCTTTATCATATCCTCTGTTAAAAAATGAAGTAGAGATTATTCTTCTACTCTTCTTCATCTTGGTCTACAAGAGCTATATATACCGTTCCGCCATCTTCTATACTATCAACATATAAAAATTCGTCCTGAATGGAACATGTGACAATCGAACCTATATTAGTATACCCTAATTTGTTTAATTCTTCCATCACATCTATTAATGGATAAGCATATTCTCGATTTTCAAAGATTTTCAATAAATCTTTTTTTAAATCGGTATTTTCGTCTGAACATTTATTTTCTTCTTCATTCATGTTTTTTACCTTTTATCATTTTACATCAAATTCTACAAAAATCTCTTTCATAATACTTACCATGTCTTCGTGCTTAATTTTTGTATACGAAGCCGCTCCTATAATTTTTCTGAGAGCATTTTTCAATGTCTCTTTATCAGTAATTGTTTCAATTTTTGTATTTTCATCTAAAATTGTTTGCAAAGTTAGCACATTCTTCATTTTATCACCCTTTTTATTATTTATCATTTTCTTAATTTTTCACTATCGAGATAGCGAAAATGTCAAAACCTCCAATGATGGTTTTTTGGAAATGTTCCTTCTTTTACTAAATGAACTTCTTCTATGGAGAAGAAAGCTTTTTTATCGAAATTTTTGATAATTTCTAAAATATTACCTAAATCTTTTCTCTCTATTGTCGCATAAATGAGTTTTACCTGACCAGTAACACCTTGACCATCGAATATCGTAACACCATATCCTATGGATCTCATATGTTTTACCAATGCTGTTGTATCTTTCCTTGTAATGATTCTAATTATCACTCTCCCTATGGCTATTTTTTCTTCTATCATAATGCCAACGTAAGTCCCAGTAGCAAATCCAGACCCAAATGCCAGATAATATATAATATTGTCCACATGCTGCATTATTTGACTGATTCCAAAGAGCCAAATCGATATTTCAAAAAAGCCAACTATTGGAGCAACATTTTTCATATGTCTAGAAATGAATATTATTCGAATTGTTCCGAAGCATACATCAATCACCCTCGCAAAAAAGACCAGAATTGGTACAATAATTAATGTAAATGTCTCTGAATTTGTATCGATCATAGATGATATGGATCAACCATAAATGATATGATGTCATTTATCAATTTCTATCTTATAATCTTTACACTCATATTTCATTATACAATCATTGCATCCTACTGTTGCACACTCTCTAGGATCTTTATCCATTATATATGTTCCATAAATAGAACAATCTCCACAAAAAATTTTAATTCCGCAGGACATCAATTCATGACAACAAATAAAATCTTTACATTTTGGTACTCTTTTATACCAATCATCTTTCCATTCTTTGAATTCTAATTCTGTCATTCCTCTATTCATTATATCTCAAAATATAACCGTTATCTAACTTTTCTCTTTCCAGCTTTCTCGATATGTGTCTATATATCATAGGAACTATCTTTTTTCAACATCTAATATCATCTAATTTTTTTCAAAATATATTTTAATTCTTTGATAGGGATTTTCGCTTTCATGCCTCTCAGAATAAATGATGGGTGAGGAAATATCATTATGACATTTCCATATTTCGATCTAAATATTTTTCCTATGTTTGCAATGACCTCTTTTTTATTTACCAAAACAGAGCTTGGTACGGCACCTAGCGAAACTATGATTTTAGGATTCATTTCATTAATTTGTTCTATTAGATATGGTAAGCAAGCCTTAATTTCAAGAGTAGTTGGTTTTCTATTGTTAGGAGGTCTGCATTTGACAATATTGATAATCGCAAAGTTTGTCAATTCCGCTTCTTCTATCCATTTGTCAAGAACTTTTCCTGCCCTTCCAACAAATGGTCTGCCGATCAAATCCTCATCTTTTCCTGGGGCCTCTCCTATGAAGAGTACATCAACATTTTCTTTTGCAGTTCCTCTGTACCACACGATATTATTTCTTGTCTTATGAAGAGGACATAATTTACATCCTTCATCTTCTATTAATTTTGTCTGAACCATATTTTGTTAATGTAATATCTCTCACGAAATCTAATATCTTATATATTCTATCAGATTTTTTCCATTTCTATTAATCTAGTTGAAAATCTCTCCATATTTTGTTGGCATATATTGTCTGAAATCTTCGGTTAATTGTTTATTCATCTTTACTCTTTATATCTTTAATTTCGTCTTTAATATTTATATCTTTAATCTTTATATCTTTAATTTCATCTCCTATTGAAATCATTATATGGGCATATGTTGCTGATCTTAATCCATTTGTTATTTCATTAGTTTTCATATAATAATTATTTATGTAATCTGTACTTATCTTTTCAGAGATATGTGTTTTGTGTTCACCCATTCTCGGAATTTTAAACATGTCTGTATATTTGCAGATTTTGCACCCTGTTCTTCCTTCTATTTTTATTTTTTTAATTCCTAAGACCTTCTGCCTGACTAGATGATCCAAAGAATTATCTAATTCTATTCTCTTATATTCTCTGTAGTCCAATATGTCCATTATTTCGTCTATGTCTACACTATTTCTTTTAATGTCAACATTTTCGTTAGGATCTTTTTTTTCTTCTTCTTCACTTAGAATAAAGTCAGTCATTACGTCAAATACTCTAATGTCATTTATGTTTCTGAACAAATGTTCCAACATCAAACCTCTTCATCTCGTTTCATTAAAATCTTAAAAATGCTATACAATCTTTTAAAATCCCATTAAATTTTATATTTTTTCAAAGTCATTTTCTATTTTCTCTAAGTATTCGAACAATTTTCTATTTTCGAAAAGAATAGGAGATATATTAATATTTGATTCTTGTGTATCCATGAAAAACCATCCTTTTCCTCCATTAGATATTGGTCTATCGAAGGAAACATTCCTTCCTGTGATTTTATCGATAGGAATAGAATCATTTTCACATACACACAAAGAGATTTCATCTGGTACAATGATGCTAGTGTCATTCTCAGGACGAGCTGTACCAAAAGGAGGGTCTGTATCCCAATGGTCTTCAGTATCTAAAAATCTTCTACCAAATTTTGTACGTATTCCTATAAATCTAGTCTTTCCATCAAATACACCAAACAAAATATTTCTAGAAATGAGTTTATACACTCTTCTTTTTTTACATTCGGAAAGGTTGATCATTTTCGAATTCTCTAAAATTCTCAACTTCTCAATATTCTGCTTCTAGTCCAATACATTGCATAATCAATTATTTGTTCCCATTTCTTTCGCTTTTGCAAGAGCATCTGCCAGTTCTTTTTTAATTTCTTCTTCTCTCTCCTTAGAGATAACGATATCTTTTATATTATATTCTTCTTCGTACGTATTTTTCATGGAATTTATTAATTCCCGATATCTATTTTGCACATCTCCATATTTCTTATTTGCCTCATCTTGAAGTTTCATCATTTTAGCATTTGTATCTTGCTGCAATTTTTGAGCTTCAATATTGAAATCTTTCTGAATGATATCCATTTGATCAAATAATGCTATCGCAGTTTCTAATTTATCTTTAGATAAATGTTGTGCATCTATTCCTTCTTGAGAAATCTTTAATTTGGCAGTAATCTGCTTTAAATTTTTGATAGCATCATCATATTCTATTTGTTCTTTTGTCAAAACAGGTTCTATGGTTATGGTTGGATCTTTTATTTTCATTTACAGTCTCCTCTTATTTTTTTATTACCTGGAGTCAATTCTTTTTCTCTTCTAATATTAATATTTCTAATTTTCCTTTTTCTTTTAATTTCAAGTCCTGATATTATAAAACCATCCGGAGTCTCTTCCCCTAATATGTTAACATCAGCAGGTTTTTCGATTACTTTTCCATTTTTTATTTTTACTTTTCTACTAATTTTTCCTTCTCCATCTTTTTCCGATATTTCTATTTCACATGTCTGCTCGTTTTTTATTAGCATTGGTTGTTTCCATATTGACACATTAATATCTCCAATTTAATTCCTATAAATCCCTTTTACAATAAATCCTTCAGAAGAATGTTTACCAATTACAATTATATCTTCAGGCTTCTTGACAATTTTTCCATTTTTGATTATAATTTTTTCTCTTCCTTTACCTCTTTCAAAGATCTCAAATTCAATTTCTTCTCTATATCCCTCATCTTTTGAGTCTTTAATACGAAAATCTTTTTGCCATATATCTACATTTATATTTTCTACATTTGTATTTTTGCCAATTGGCGCATTCTTATCTAGATAAACAATTTTTTCTACGACCTTACTCTGATTTTTCTTTTGCTCTTCTATAATCATTTCTTGATTAATTATAGTTTTCTTATTTTTATCTATAATCATCTTTTGGTCTTCAATTATTTTTTCTTTGGTCATTACCTCATTATTTCTATTTTCCATGATCTCTTTCAATTCTCTTATTGCATTTTCAAGATAATCTATTCTCTCATTTTGGATTGATGCAAAATTGTCTTTATTTCCTATAATTATATTATGCTCTTCTATAGAATGATTCAGATCGTCTATATTTTTTCTAAGTCTTGTTAATTCTTCTTCTTTTGTCGAACATGCATGGTCAAATACTTGTCTTCCATCTTTGATCAACAATTTACATGATTTACATTCCCAGACTCTAACTAATTTCCACTCTCCCATACTCTCGTCTACCATGAATTAATCACCATTAAATATTTTGTCCCAGATTCATTGGACATATTGGTCATTATCATTAATTTCTTCTTTATCTTTTTCAAATAAATCAACCATCATAAGAAGATCTATTTTCGAAATATCTATATTTGGATAATGTACTCTGAAAATCAATTTTTCTCCTCCTTGTAGTACAATAGTCTCTGCAAAATAGTATCTTTCTTGTTTTTTCTTTAATCTTCCATCAATAATTGGTGATAAATCACCATAGAATGCTTGATAATATTTTTCTATTTCTTTATTTTTTCTATATTTTAATATGCTGATTATTGTCGTAGATGATAGATCAGAATTATTATTGTCCATGCATCTGAGAGTGAAAAAATGAGGAATCTGATATAAATTCGAAAAATTATAAAAATCATCAGGAGCTATATCGCTATCATCAAATCCGCATATTGTTATTATCATTTCTGGAGGACATACTATCTCTAGAAAAATATCATAACTATTTGCATTTGCCGGATTAAAAAACACTATTTGTTTATCAAGAATGGTTAATGAATTTGTGACTGATGATTTAAGACTCCATCCATTTTTTTCGATCACATCTACAATATCATCATAATTATAGAACATCAATTCTTCAGAATCGATCTGTTTTGATGTATTTTCTGTTTCTTTATTATTGAAAAATTTAGCTTCATTATCATGAATTATATTTGTTCCTACAATATACTCATCAATATTACTTGCTTTCTTTTTGTCCATTTATCGTTACCTCTATTTAATTAAAAAATATCAATCTCTATATTTTTTTTCATAATTTTCATAAGATGAATCTTCTTCTAGTTTATCATCTTCTAAGATGCATCTTCTTCTAGTTTATCCTGCATCTTCTTCTAGTTTATCCTCTTCTACATTTTCATAAGATGTATCTTCTTCTAGTTTATCCTCTTCTATATCATCAACATCTTCATCTAGTTCTACTTTTATATCAGATTTAATTTCTCCAAGATCTACCAACAATCTGTGAAAATTATTATAAATTTCCCATAAAAAGTCGACAGCAAAATTTTTATTTCCAACATTCAGTTTATTAATCTTTATAAAATCAAATTGAAGTAATTCCTTTTTTATTTTAACAATCTTGTCTATAACTTTTAATTCTTCTTCTTCAAGAGTTGTAAATTTTTCTGTATCCAAATATTCTTTTAATTCTAATTCCTCTTCTTCTAAATCTTTAGCCTGCTGAGATCTCTTTTTTAGATATCTGAATTTTTCATTCTCTACACTTTTTATCTTTTTGTTATATTGTCTCAGTTCTACCAATACATTCTCTCTTTGGTCTCTATATTTAAATTTATTTAATTCTATTGCCTCATTTAAATTTATATTATTATTAAGTAATTTTTCTTTTATATCTTCAAATGATCTAATATAGGTATCAATAAAACTTTTAAGCTCGAAAATACTAAAATTTTCTTTATCTATAGATTTTTCATATCTTTCCAATTTTTCAATAATCCTAATTTGATCTTTCTTATCTAATATTATTATTAGACTAATAATATCTTTTACATTTTCTGTTCTAAGTTTCTCGTCTATGACAAGTTTTACTATTCTATGCAATATATCATTTTCCAATCCATCTATTTTTTTAATAATCTTTACTAAATTTTCTACATCCAATATTTTTATCTTTTTCTTTATTACAGAGCCTTCTAGTAATAATTTTCTTAGGTCTGGAATATCTTTAATACCCCTGGTTCTTTGCAGATCTTTTGCTGTCGCTAATTGAACAGCCTCTGAATTGTCTTGCTCTTTTTCTTTTCCAGCATTGACGATGTCGCTTAATACTTGGTGAGATATTCCAGTCCATTCTTCCATTATATGCAAATTATTATGAAATATGCCTTTCTGATTACCATTATTCCATAGCCTGTATATATAACTCTCTTTATCACTTATTGACAAATCTTTTCTATGATAATTTTCAGCAAGGCTCATTATCTGCATTTCTATGTCATCTGCTTCTACTATCCTTGCTGGAATTGTTTTTTGATCAGTTTGATCAAAAGCTTTTATTCTCCTTTTGCCGGCTATTAATTGATATTTTGTTTTATTTTCCGGGCCTTTTTTTATCTCTCTTACTATTATAGCGTTCAACAAACCACTTTTTTCGAAAGATTTTGACATTTGTTTTATATCTTCTTTATCAAATTCTTCAAATCTACGTGGATAGAAAGGATTATCTTCTATATCTTCTATTGGAATATCTATTATTTTTATCTCTTTCATAAGCTTTTTTCAAAAATGACCGTTTTTATTTTTAAAAAAAAAATTAAAGTTTTCAATCTAATCTATTGAAATTTTTACACCTTTAAGAGGATGAATAAACGGTGCATTTATTGTCAGCAATCCATTATCAAATTTAGTTGTTACTTTGGCAGTATCTATTAGATGTGCCAATGCTATACATGCACTGTATCTTAAATCTTCTTTAGGAGCCTTTATACAGAAATGATTTCCTCCAACCATAAGTTCTATGTCTTCTTTCTTCACTCCTGGTAATCCTATTTCAATGTGATATTTTTCGTCGTCGTGATCTGACGATATCTCTGGAATTATTTCAATTAAATCTTCTTCTTCAACCATTCTTTAAACCTCCAATTTTATATATTATATATATTTTCTTAGTTTTTAATTCTTAATTTTCTTTCTAGTTATGATATATTTTTTTAGTTTTTAATTCTTAATTTTCTTTCTAGTTATTTTTGTATATTCTATGTGTTATTAAACATTCTCACCCCCTAATCTTTTATCTATTAATAAAAAATGTCGCAAATTTATTATGGATTTCAATAGGAAATTGGCTTATTTTTTATATCAAAATTCCAAAAATTTATCTTTTGTCGCATTACAAAGAGGACATCTATCTGGAGCATCTCCTTTTAATGTGTATCCACATACTTCGCATACCTGTATTGGTCCAATTATAAAGTCGTTATTTGATTTCACATGGAATAATGCCGACTCGAACAATATTTTATGCATTTTTTCTGTGCCATAAGCCCATTCAAAAGTTCTTTGCGCACCTTTCTCTTCCTGAAAAATTGCAGTGTCAATGTACGTAGGATACATTTCTTCTATCTCAAATGTTTCTCCATCTATTGCCAATTGAAGATTCTTTTTTGTATCTCCAGGACCAAAAGCTGCCATACTGTTTGCAACAAATCCTCCGTTCAGATGTTTTAATTCTTTGTAATGATCTCCTGCATGTACATATTCGGCATGAGCTATAGCTCTAAATAATCTTTCCACATTAGCATATTTTTCTATTGATGCCTGATTTGCAAAATGCAAATACCTCATATGTGCCTGACTTTCTCCTCCGAATGCATTTATTAAATTTTGTTCTGTCATCTTTTTCATTTTATAGCCTCCTTTAGTAACTAATTTTTTATATCTTTTTATAATTTCTATAATTATTTTCTAATTATCTTATTTCCAGTAACAGTAGATACAGCCACCTTTACATGGCCTCTTATTATTGAGCATTTCAAACTTACAGGCCAAACATTTGCATTCTTCTCTCTGCCAACCACCTATTTTACATTCTCCTTTGATATTTAATATTTGTAAATCCTTTTCTGAAACACATCCTACACATTTCATTCCTGGTTCTCCACAAATTTCTGCATCTGGGAAATACGACACAATCTTCTCTCTTAAATCTATAGGGGCATGGAAAAAGTAGTCTAAAGGTTTCAGTCCAACCTTAACGAATCTCTGCTTCACAAAACTGTAATTATCCATGAATGAGATCCTCACCCTGGTTTTCTTTCCCATTTTTTCATATAACTCTTGGTATACAAATATGGCTTTAGCAACTCCTGAATCTGTAGGAATTATGGGATCTATTCTCAATACTACTTTTTCAGGGCCAACCTTATCGATCAATTTCTTAAAAAATTGTTTTGATATCAAAAGCGGTGGTACATTTGGTTCATATACAGTACTTCCATGTCCTGTAATCGTAGCATGTACAATAGCATTTACTTTGTCCGCTTGTTCAATAAATAAATGGTTCAAGTGTTTCGTAATTAAAATCATTCCATCGAAGCTTGTAGCCTTATTCATCCATGCAAAATCCAATCCAGCATCTCCCATTTCAGTAACTCCTATCCTCACCATTGGTAATCTCCTTCTATTTATTTCGGTTTATATTTTTATTTTGTTCTTGTTGACTTAGTAAGTCGATATCTTTTGGCAATATGGTACATAGTCTTTAAATGACACACGGTGAAATTATGCTGCACCATACTATTACCAGATATTGACCTATTAATTTTTTATTCCATTTTCTGGATACAATATGCTCTTATCTGTCATATTATCCCTTCTTTACATATCTGACAAATATTTGTAACTATAATGCTTGAACTTTGTTCCACTTAGCTCACCTTTTGTAGGATTCTTATCAATTTTCTACTGGTATTATCCCAGACAACATTTTCTATGCTTCTTGATATCTCAATTCTTCTATCAGAAATAATACCATATTGACGAATATTCATCGACATCTTCATTATCATATTTTAATCTATTTAAATAATCATATATCGATACATCTGTATAATTATAAGGTTCGACTAATGCCTGTTTTGATTCCCATGGATAGAATCTATATACTCTTTTTCCATTATTCAAAATCATAATAACTTCGTGATCTTGCCATGAATTAAGAGCTGACTTGCCAAGTCTTGGTACATTAAAAACAGGCTCATCAGTCCTTATAGACCCAGGAAGCAACCTTGCCTCTTCTTTTCTCTCTTGTTCAATTCTTGCAATGGGTACACGGTAATCTATAGTTTCATCCTTCCCCTTTGTATTGAAAGTATAATATGGATCCACACCAGACTTTTTTAATGTCTTCCTCAATAGAACAGACTCAAATTTCTTACTATTATAATATGTAAACACTTGTTGATTGTAGACATTTATCTTTGCAGCCTTTATCTTGTTTATAGCCCATAGCACACTTGGAGTCATCTCAGTAGAATGTTCAAAATGTGTGACAAAGCACAGTTCTCTTGTTCCAAGTTCTTGATATTTGCTCAATACATCTATAAGACTATCGGTAATTCTCTGAGGTAAAGTCACGATAACTCTAGTACCTATTCTAATTCTGTCAACATGATCTATTTCAGAAATTCTAGATAACATCCAATCAATAATTTCATTGCTCAATATAAGAGGATCTCCTCCAGTTATTAACACTTCTGATATGTTATGATTGGTATCTATCCATTCTATAGCATGCTCCATATCTTCTCTTGAGAATGTTGCATCTTTAATATTAACGATCTCCCAATTCCTTTGGCAGTACACACAAATTTGAGGGCAGGTATCCATAGGTTTAAGTATCAATATCTGAGGATATCTTCTTGTTATACCCTTTATAGGACTTGTAGATTTTTCGTCCATGAAATCGAGATTTGTTCCATTTTCCTTGCTCTTTATATAACCTGCACAATAATTCTCGCTAGGTAAAACTTGGGCCCTGATCGCATGATCATAATCTCTATCATTTTTCCTATCAAAAAGTGATAGATAATATGGAGTTATCTGAAAAGGTATGTCATGTTTACCAGCGTATTCCAATCCTCTTTTTTCGCTATTGCTTAAATTCACAATTTGAGATAATGTATCTATATCATCTATTATGTGTCTTAGTTGCCATTTATAATTTCTCCAATCACTTTCTTGACAAGAGAAAAATTCTTGAATGAATCTCTTGTTACATTGTCTTCTTTCTATTATATCTGGATCTAATCCTGTCTTATATCTTCTCAGATAATGTTTTATACTTGATGAATAGTTGTCAAGTACTCTTGTTCTTTCTAATGAGGCTTTTAGACCAGTCAATCTTATAAATGAAGGGACTTCTTTTTCGTCGTATATTCCAGAATTACAATTAATCCCTCTGAATAAGAATATAAATTCAAATATAAATCCCCTATTCAAATCTTCTGAAGATATTCTCTCTTTTGCCAACTTATATAACATTTTCAGAGCTGAAAAATTTGTAATTTTTTCATTCTCAGTTCTCAGGATATTTTTGAAAACCTTTATGCATTCCTTGGCATTATTTCTTTCAAGAATATTTTTATCCTTAAAATGCATATCTGAATATATATTAAAAAGATGCCTTTCAATATCATTTAAATGGTTGAATAATCTATCTCTAGCATCGTGACGGTTATCGCTTGAAATAAAAATGTTGAATATTTCAGGATCACATTTCCATAGATGCTCCACTAATGACGCATTATCATATTGCATCAATTTTTCCATTGGTTCATGTATATTTTCTTGTATATTTCCATTTTGATAACCGTTTCTCTTTTTATGATCTTCGCGATCATTGCATTCATGATTATTGAAATTTTGACCATTATGATATTCGTCGTCGTTTTTAAATTCCAATTCAATCAATCTCTCCTATTATCAACGCATTAATTACATCTTGCGTTCTTAAACTACCTTCTGCCACTCTTTTGATCATAGGATAGATATATTTACAATCATCTATTCCTTTCCAGATCTCAGGATCAATATTTTTAATAACATCATCCACTATGTTACTGCATCTGTCACATATATTTTTTCCTTTTGGAGTAAATTCTCCACATATTTCGCATTTCATAATATTAAGTTTACTCTACTTTTATTTTGGTATTTGTCGATTTGCATTTTGGGCATTTAAGGTTTTTTCCTAGTCCCTTGAATATGTTTTCGCAATTGTTACACACATATTCGCGAAATCCTGCATCTTCTGATATGTCTATATTAAACGAATCTCCTACGCTACACATTTTAACCTCATTATTATATCAATCGAGTAAGAACTGTTCTTACAGTTGTCACATCTTTCTTTCTATGTTTTGTTCATCATCCAACTATTATTTTTGATCTAGAATCCTTCTATTTTTGTACCTGTTATTGGTAAATAAAATTCAAAGACTCCTTTTTCCATAGCTTCAATAGCATCTTTAGCATATCTATCTCCAATTTCTTCTACTAATTCCATTACCTCGTCAGGAATAATTGATGTTAATTCGTCCCCGGTAACAGCAACTACAATTCTATCAGGTTCTTTCCTAAGTTTCCATGGCATTTTGTCACCTCTTTATTAATTGTCTATATTAAGGTTCATCATCCCAATGATCACAAACTTTTTTTTGGTATTGATGATAATCTTCGTGTGCGATGATAAACTTATTATCTACTAATATATCTTGAATAACATTTTTCACATCTGACCATTTTAAATTTCCATTACCACAACCAGGTCTTGTAAGCAATACTCTTTTGGCAGAATTATCTTTAAGTAATATTACGAGTTCTTGGGCGCTTCTCTTTATTAATTCTATATCACCATCTTGTCGCCAATGATATTTTGTTGGAAAAGATATCAATCCATATCCCAAATGGAACACATGATTACCGTATTTATTGATAAGAGACCCAAGTATAGCTTCTAAATCATGATATCTGTTACGAGCTTCTAAAGCAACTCCCTTTCCCATGACAGCATTACCATTTCTCCTTAATGCTCCATTTGTCGAAATACAATGAAAGTCTGCTGGAATGATCCAAAAATCTCCACATTCTTCAATCATTTGAATTTCACCCATTGTTAATTTGAATTATCAAAGGAAAGTTCCATATAACCATCTTTATCAGATTGTCTGAAACCCATACGTTCCCATGCCATGCGAGCATTTTCATCAAAATATTTTAATTTGGCTTTTGAAATACCAGATAATTTTAACTCAGGAATAATTTTTTTAAGTAAACTGCTCATAATTTTTTTCTTTCTATATTCTGGAAATAGATATGTGTCAAAAATCTCTATCTCTGAATCTTTGATAATATATCTAAATTGTCCAGCCTTTTCTAGTGTAATATTATCTAATATTGTCATTTTAATATCAAGTAAAACATTTTCAAGAGACATTTTCAAACTCCTTTTCAGATAAAAATCTATTCTTATGGTCTTTCAAAATATGTTATGCTGGTATGTTTTGTACAAAATATTGAATCTCTCAAATAGAATCCGTGATCAGTCTTGCATATTCCATATTTCTCAACATCATCCAGATGTTTGAATTTCCAATCTGTAATCCAATCATCATCACAACCGGTTGCACCTCCTTTACCTTCTCCTATAATGATATATCCTTTGACAAATGGATATTTCCTAAAATCTTTTGTCCAGCAATTATTATAAGGGATCCAAGAAGCAATAATCAAATCTGGTCTAAATTCTTCTATCGCTTCTATATAAGTTCTTTTTAGAACATTTGGACATAATATATTTGTTTCAGGATTTTTATAATCCCACCATTCATAACTATCTGTAAGTATAATTTTCTTTTTTGAAATTTCACTTAAATATCTAGTTATAATACCTCTTCCTGCTCCAACATCAAGAATTATATCTGGATTTATTTCTACAATTTTATTAGCCAATTCATAAATGAATTCTTTATTTGGTAATTGAAAAATCATGTGCTTACTGGCCCAATCTAAAAGACTCCAAGGACTTGATATTTTCAATCTTTCCATGTTTTTCATTTTTTTCGCACTATTATAGAAAGAATTTTCTACCTTAGTAACTCTATCTAAAATTTCTTGATATGGCAATAATTCATCGATACAAGGATTCAGTAACTTACATACATCATTGTCACAATTATGTGAAATCATTTAGTCATTCTCCTTATTGGATATACAGGATGTTTTAGACAATTTTTACAAATAAATCCTGAAACGGTATCACAAAATCCTATTAGAATCTGTACCTCTGACAGTTCATATCTATAAAAAATATTATGGCAGAAGGTACATTGTTTTTTATTTTTTTCGTTTTTCATACATTAATAATAATTACTAGGTTCCAATTCCAGTTGTTTCAGAACCAATTGTCGATATAATTTCAGATTTGTCAGATATAATTTCAGATTTACTTGTGTCAGATATAATTTCAGATTTATTTATATCAGATATAATTTCAGACTTATTTACATCAGATATAATTTCAGACTTATTTACATCAGATATAATTTCAGACTTATTTATATCAGATATAATTTCAGACTTATTTATATCAGATTTGCTCGGTACTATATCTAATAACCAATTTTTTAATTCATCTATGGTACGTATAATTTGGTATATATTTGCTCTTATATAAATACATTCTTTTTCTAATATTTTATCAAATGATATTTTCTCCATGTTTGGGCCAAATATTTTGTTTTCAAATAAAAATATTCCGACAGGTTTATTTAATGCAGTAACATAACCAAGTTCAAATGTTTTGCCTATTGATTTAATACCATCCATACAATATACAAAACAGTCGCATTCTTGCAATCCTTTAATATATTCTTGTACATAATCTATAATATTATCCTTTTTTTTATGATTTGTCCAATCTACCATTATCTTACAGCCCCATTCTTCTATTTCATCCATTAGGTGTTTAACATCGTTTCTATTTTTCCAACTTCCCGCGATATATACGTTATTTTTCATTATCTAGTACCTCTTTTCATATTAAGTATAACGTTTTTAGAATAACAATTACTATCTAATCTGTATTATTAGTTGTTCTTTCAACTTATAATAGTGATTATAATGATGAATGTTAACATAAGTCAAACCACCAAAAATCGCATATGTAAAGAATTCTAAATCAAAGTTAAGAATATAAATCATAGCGAAAAATGTCGACATAATAATAGTAGTTGAAATTATCTGTATCATAAATCCTGTCTTGCCCAAACCATACTTTTTAAATACATCCCTCGCTCTTTTATTAAATTCTAATTCTGGCCAATTCTTATCTTCTGGATTCAGCTTTATGTATATCGACAGAATCTTATAAGTGAAAATAATATCTAGAAGCTGAAGAAATGCTATTGCTACAATTGCGGATTTTACATTCATATCAACATTTTTCTATTATTATTTATTTATTTTTTTCATTATTCACATTTATTTCTATCTCTTTTCTTTTTCATATCTTTTTTCTAATAATTCTATCTTTTGGTATGATGATTTTGATACAATTTCTATTTCATCTAATTTTTTCAGAATCCTTATTATATCATCTTTGATAGGATTATCGTGTTTGTACGATTGTCTATTGGCAAATGCTATACTTGACGGTAGAACGACAATATATTCAAATATCATGACTACAAACAAAATAAAAGTTAATACCAAGAAAAAAAGCCAAAACGGTATTGGCATTATGTCCTTTATTGCAGTATGATATGCCGTAATCATAATAAGGATAAAGTTTATTATCCCTATATAAACCATGGCTCTAATAAGTAATTCCTTTAATCCTCCCCAGAAAGGACTCAGTTTTTTCTGTTCAGGTATTTTTAATATGTTTTTCATTCAATCATTCTCAATCATTTTATCTTTGTCAATAGAATCTTGTGTTATGATACTAATTTTTTGATCAGCGCAAGGATGAGTTAAACTCATTATTTTTCTAATTTCTGAGGTAATTATTAATACTGAATTCTCCTTGCTCATATCAATAATTAATTCTTTTATGATGTTATCTTTGGAGAAATATTTATTAATCTCTTCTACTTCATCATTTGATAATCTTCTATCTTTAATAATAACAAATGGTATATTTAATTCTCGCGCTATTCTTACCTGTGTCGATACGTCACTATCTTTATTTCTTAATTCTCTCGCATAATTCTTTGTCGATAATACTGTAAAGAATTTACATCCAGAAATTTTTTTCTTAAGATCATTGACCAATTTTTTCATAAATTTTTTACTTTTTGAACTCTGCGATTTCTTTTATTTCTGTTCTACTACTATTACCAACAAGACTCTTTTCTGTTCTGAATATTCCTAATGTATGAGCAAAAATAACCTTTTGTCTAACATCAAGATCATCACATCTGACCAATTCTTCTATTATTTCTGACATATAAATATAACGTGGTAAAGTGGATATGAAATTTCTTATTTCATCTATTTCTATATCAGACATTCCAAATTCTTCTTGTAACTTATCAATTCTACTTTGAAATGCTTCATTTTCATTTTCATTGATTTCTTTATCTTTTTCTTTATCTTTTTCATTTTCATTGATTTCTTTATCTTTTTCTTTATCTTTTTTATTTTCATTGATTTCTTTATCTTTTTCTTTATCTTTTTTATTTTCGATGATTTCTTTATCTTTTTCTTTATCTTTTTTATTTTCGATGATTTCTTTATCTTTTTTACTTAGGAGTTTTGATTTTTTTACCATGTGAAATTATCCTCCTTGTCCAATACTGATATTCATTATTGGTTCAACTTTTTTGGCATGTATCTTTTCTAAATCTTGAATTGCACTTTCTGCACCAACAGATGCACCAAGAGTATATGAGACCATTACCTTTTGTCTGTCACTAAGAATTTCATCTTCCATAAGAATTTCTAAAATTTCTTTAGCAGTTTTACCCATATTATTATATATAAAATTCTCTATTTGATCTAATTCTGAGACAGAAAAATCGAATTGTCGCTTAAGACTTTTCTTACAAGCGCCGCTCATTTTGTGGTACATTGTCGATGCTCCTTTTTTGTTATTTATATTTTTATCTGTTCATTTATCTGAAGGGAAAATTTCTATTATTATGATTTTTTCTTCATGTCTATTACCCTATAAGGAATTATTCCTTCTTTGACCCATTTCAAAACATGTTTTATTGCTAGCCTAGAAGGAATTTCTGATAAGCTATAAGAACCCCATTTTTCATTTATCTGTTCTTTAACATATATATCATCAACATATTTGACTATATAGTCACATAGTTCATCCAAACTTTCGGGTAGTTCATCCAAACTTTCGGGTTTTTTATCTTCCATTTTATTGCCTACTTCTTATTCTGTTTTTCCTTTGCTTTCTTTTCTTTTCTTATTTGCCTGAGTTCTACATTGTTCTTAACCTGTCTGACATGTCGAAGTTTATCTTTTCTCTTATTTCTTCTCATATTTAATTTCTTTTTTTATCTCCATATTCCATATTAGGTCTATCACATAAAATTTCTCCTCATATTGAAACATTCTGATTCTCGCAATTATGCAATTTCCCAAACTATTCTCATTGATGCACTTTTAGGTCCTTTTGTAGATACTTTGGACTTTTTTATGACACCTGCATACTTTGCTTTAATAATCATTGTTCTATCTCTTAGGGAATCCGGTAAATCCCTATGTTCAAATGTCTTTATCCCTCTCTTTTTCAATTCTGCTATCCATAATTCAATATGTTCTGAGCTCATTTTAAATCCCCTCTGTCTTTAATTTTATTTCCTTCTTTTTTTTTATAATTTCAGTCGAAATTTGTTGTATTATTCATTGATTGATATATATTATCAACTATTACTATATTCTATTATCAATGATGTTATCAATAAAATTGTCATCGTGACTCCAATGGATATTACTATATATCCTATAATTTCACCAATTTTGGTTAAAACCGCTTTATATGAAATCATATCTACATTCCTATATCTGGAACATCGCGATCTTCTTTAGGAATTAATCCAACTTGTGCTTGCATTACTCCTGATGTATTCCCTACAATATAGGATATGAGCATTTTTTGTCTTTCATTTAATTCGTCTGAGTCAGCTGCTTTCTTTATGGCATCGAGAATATATTCATAATCTTTTCCCAGAAATTTCACAACTTGGTCTACTTCTTTATCGTTGATTCTGAATACGTCTTTCATCATGAATCTCATATCTCCTACGACAACTAATTTTCTTTTCATAATGTTTGTGTCCTTTATTATTATTTCTAAGGCTGCTAAAATTAAGTCTTTGCAACTGGGGACGGTACTGGAGGGACTGCGAGTGACGAATGCCAGTGCATCCACTTCCAACAATCGTCATCCTTGCGCAGTACGACCGAGTTGCGCGACGGCTGAGACATCGCACTACCGTCTGCCATCGTCGCCTTGAAGTCAAACTCCACGGTACAGTAGGCCAGTGTGGAAGTTACATGACAATCGCTCGATTGGATGTCGAGCTTTAGGTTCGCACCCATCTTCTTCACCTGTGCGAATATCTCCTCGGCGAATCGAACGGCGTCATCACGCGACCCGAGGCGTACCGGCTTACCCTCCAGGTCCATTTCGAAGGCAACAACGTCCTCGGCAAGCCCCGCCTTGAAGGCATCTAAATCCATCGACACGAAGGCGTCCATCGTCCTTTCCACCTGCGCACGCACTTCCTGCATCGCAGCATCGTTCCATTGTGCTGTCCCGCTCATTGCGTTTTCCTCCCTTCTGATATCCATATATCTGATATATTAAGTCTCTTGTTGGTTAATAATTCTTCACTGAATTCAAATGTTAAAAATCCTTTCATGCTTATTCTCCATCTTCTTAAACCTTTTGCACACAGAAAACCCCGTTATTTTATCAGGATTCACGCTGTCATCTTCACCATTAGTCATAGCTAAACAAACGGAAAACCTGATCAAAAGCTCTAGAATCGGGAGTAGAAAAATATGACCAGTCCCTCTCATGCCTAAGCCCTCTGCTAACATATTGCACAGCTTCTCTGGCTGCCTTATCTCTAACAATTTCCCAGAATGTTTTCTCTCCAAAACGTTTCTTGATTGCCTGTAAATATCCGTCAGAAATATCTCCAACAGGCCATTTGGTCATTACAATTGCACGGCACTTATCGTCTCTCAAGTCTGTTCCCCTTATCATTCTCGTTGAGACAATAATCTGTTTGTCAGTTCTAAGAACATCTCCGTCTAATTCTATATCTGTATTTTTTACCTTCCTAATATCAACCAATGTATTATCAACATAATCTGATAAATTTGTATTAATTGCTAATTTGATATCGTCTTCATCATTATTTCTACCCTTGGCAAAATCTATGAATACATCAGGCCTGTTCAAAATGCCCTCTGCATACTTTTTTGCCGGCGTTAGAACTAATATCTTTGCTTCTCCAGGTTTTCCAGTTTTTTTATCTATTCCCATCTTTAACTGATCCAATATATAATTTAAAACTTTAAAATAATACTCTCTAAATTGTGGATTTTGCCATGTTGTATATGTGACTTTGGTCATATTGAATATGCTATCTTTTGGTGGTCTTATACAAGCTAATTTTCCCGGATATTCTTTTCTTCCATTCAATATGTCGACAACATAATTATTGGCATTTATTCCAAATAAATTGCTTAGAACAAAATTATTGTGCATAGTACCTGACGTTAGAATTATGTTCCTAGAAGAATAATTGAATAATGTTCTCAATAATTTATCTGGATAAGGTATATGTATCTTAATGATCTTAGTCTCTTCTTTTTTTCCCATAACATATGATAAAGATGCAACATCTGCATACTGTCTAACTGTTTTTATATCTAATAATTTTTGATCGATAGTATCGTCATCTTCATTTTGTTTTTTATATTCATCCAAGAATAAATGAATAGTATAAAATAATTCTTTATAATCTTTGGTATTGATTATATTTAAACCACTTGCATTTGATTTATCTACATCTCCTTTTATTTTTTTAAAAAACATATCAAAACTTGCTAGGGCACTCATTTTGATCTGTTTCATCTTATTGCTATATGGAAATATTCTGTCTATAGTACTTCTCATAAATTCTATAGTTGTTGCCTGTCTATCTAGCCAATAATCTCCTTCATCTATTATCTCTACTTGGACTTTAGGTTTTCTTCCCATCATAGTTTCAAAATGCCATTTTGAAGAATTGAAAACTATAACATCAGACTCTACATAACTGTAGAACTGCTTATAATAAGGACAAACTTCAGCGCACGGTTTTCCGTCTTTATCTTTTTCATCCCTTATGAAAATTCCCATTAGATCTTGGCCAACAGAATCATAATATTCTATATTGGAACATTGAATTTTTGCTTTGATTTTATCAAGTTGCGATGGAGTTTGAGAACCATCAATAGTTTTTGCATTTTCTTTTATCTGTTTTTCGTTGATTGCAGAATCAGCATCATATGCTTCTTCATATGCATCTTCGACATTACTTTCTGCACTCTCTGCCCATTTACATATAATTTTTTTTGGCATGGGAGGTGGAATCCAATATTTGCAAGAACTTGCGACAGAATATCTAGGTTCTCTTCTATTACCACCAATAGATCTTAGCATTCTAGTACATGGAAGATATCTATTTGCAGCAGTGTTATCAATCTGATAAGATTTCAGTATATTATCATCAATCGGCATAGATTGATCAAACTTTTTATTTGTCTCTATTATTTTTTGTTGATAATCATACTGCTCTTCCAACCATTTGCACTTGAAATTATTTCTTCCCAAGAAAACAGAAACATTTAATCTTGTTCCGTCTTTTTTCATGACGAATTTATTACCCTTGAAATAATCTGTATAATATTGACGTTGAAGATTCTTGAATGGAGTTACAAATATAGCTTTTCCACCCATTTCCTTTGGTATATGGAGCAGCGTTAAACTATTATGATTAATAAATCCGTTGCCTACATAAGAATGATTATCTCTTATCGTAAGATCATATACATGACTCTTTCCTTTTTTCATATATACAACAGAATCAAATTCCAAATTAGAAGTTGCTATATTATATAGATATCTGAAATCTTCCATATAATAACATTCCCTCATAGCTTTTAATAATTTCAGTATCTGTTTTTTACTCAAAAAAGGACTATCTATCCATTCTAAAATATTTCCAGCATTAAGACCTCTCTCTATTAGTGCTTCATACGCAGATAATTCTTTATGTCTTAAAATATTCCAAATTTTATTTCCTGAATCTATATTTCCTAGATCTATATTCTCTTTCCATACCTTAATTAGTTTTCCATTTTTTCCTAATTTCTTAAATTCATCGAATATTCTTTTTAATCTTATATTAGATCCATTAACAATTCTGGATTTGGATTGATAAGTAATAACATTTTTTTCTTTATATTTTAATATTAATTTCTCGCATATAGATTTCTTATAGTCTTGGACAAATCCTATAAAGTTGCTATATTTTATAATATCACTTCTTCCAGATATGGAAATTCTATAAGTGGAATAAATATAACTTTCATAAACTTCATTCCTAAATATAGAATTTTTTTCGCTCAAAGAAGAAAATATATCCATGTTCAACAACATTATTTGTATCTGCTCTGCAAGTTTTTTCGACGTAGTAAAATACTCAATATAGTCATCAATTCCAATATTTCCATCTTTACTGAACAATGCCTTTAAAAATGTTACTTGAATATTCCTGGAACTTTGCAAGATTGACCAAGGAACCTCTTTATTTTTGTCATCGCTTATGTATCCTAAATATGTTAAAAAGTCAAAAATTATAGATGAAGATATTCGATTATCATAAATATTTGTTGTATTGATGTTTATCTCTATCCCCAAATTTTTAACTATAGAATTGATCCTTTTTCTTATTATTTCATCATCATTAGTAATTTCTATTACTTTTTCTTTAATATCACTTTTTTCAGATATAATATATCCCAAAAGTTCTGAGATATCTTCATTCATCTCTTTCGGTATAATTAAGTCTTTGGAGTTAGTTGCACATCTGTCATAATGTTCGCTTTGATAAAAGCCCAGTAATTCAACATTTTCTCCATATATTTCTGTACCACATGCTATTGCTATTTTGTCTCCGATCGATATATCTTTAGCTTCTTTAAATATTATGTTGCAATTATCATCTATAACTATTAATCTGTGAGTCTGTGTACATTTGATATTGAATCCAGAATCAATAGTAATATCTATAATATCATCTTCACCAATATCGAATATATTAGATATTATATCATTGTCAAATTTGAAATTTTTCAAATTCAGAGATTTGACAGTACTTCCTATATATTTGTCATTTTTTTGATCATCAATTATAAATGATTCTTCTATAGTCTTCTTTTCTAAGATGTTTCCTTTCACTATGTCTTCTATTCTGACTATTCCCTTATTGGTCAATATATAAGTATCTTTTCCGACGCATTTACCACTTCCACATTGAGATTTATAGATCAAAATTTTTGTTTTATCGTCTAATTCGTGTTCCCTAAAGAACCTTATCATTTCTGTCAAATTAGAAACCTGGTCACCAGATTTCCATCTCAATGGATCCAACAAAATTGGTCTCTCTGCTCCAGGAACTTCCATATAGGCAGACCATTCAACGTTACTCATTCTCCTTCTTTATCTCCTTCTATTTTTATTTTTACAATCCAGTCTTTTTCTAATTTAAATGAAAAAAATAATTATCGTTTGACTCTCTTTTTCATATTATATTTTATATATCTTATCATTTTTTTCAAAATAATCAAATTTATATTCATACGCAAATTTTTTCCTGTGTCTATAGTCATTTCTTTATTGATCATATAGTCAAAAAATTTATCATTCTGATTAGCAATTTCTTGCAAATCTTCATTAATTTCAGTTATTGGCCCTTCAATTTCTTCTACTATGGCTCTTATCTCTTTTCCCAATAAACATGGATCAACAATGACCGTTAGTTCATTAAAAGGAAATTCTTTACATGTTTTTGGTCTAACAGGATAAACATCACATTCATTATCTTTATTTAAAAAAGGACACGGCAATTTCAGATATGGCATTCTAGCATTCTTATCCAGATACTTTTCATATAATTCTTGGAAATCACATCTGAGAAATTTACACAATGAATCAATATCCTGTTTACTTAACATTACATTACAAGATTTGCAACAGAAGCCGCATTTCATACATCTTACTTTTTTAAGAATCTTTAATTTTAATGGATACATCCCTTGGATATAGTGATATAATTCTGATATTTCGCCAAAATCTCTTTTATCCATGAGAATTTTTAGTTTTTCTTCGTCATATATCATTTCAAATTTCATATTTTTCATTATTTATATTATATTTCGCATATATAGTATGGGCTTCAAATGTAGCTTAGCTATTTATATATTTTTTTGATTCGCAATACCAATGTAGGTTTCATAAATCTTTTGGCTCGCAATACAATGTAGGTTTCATAAAGATTTTGACTATCAGACTATATCATAATTTTTCTCGTAATAGGTTTCTGGATCCCATTAATGTTGAAATTTCATATATCCTATCTGGGGTTCAACGTATGATTAATTCATATATATGTTTTTGGATTCCAACTTTAATTATATCACATCTTCTATCTGGAGTTCAAACTTTCCTTGGTTAATATTTTTTATGGATTTCTTATAAAATTTTGACTCGCAATTATCCTATAATATTTTATTCACAGCGTGGCCTTCAATATTCGAAATACTTATATGGATTTCATAAATGATTTGACTCGCAATTTTAGTATAATTTTCATAAGTTTTTGGATTTCATAAGTCATTTGACTAGCAAATATAATATAATATTCATAACACACTTGGCTCTCAAGATTCATGGGTTTCAAATCGATTCGTATATTTAGTTTGGGTTTCAATTGGATTGTAAATAACATCTTCTATTTGGAGTTCAAAAGGATTTGTTGGTTGATTGTTCAATTCCTAATACATTCTATGTTTCATAAATGATTTGACTCGTAAATATTGGCTCTCAAGATATGCAATACATATATGGATTTCATGACATATAATAATTTTGGGTTTCAAATGAAATTTAATTTCGCTCATATATCTATTATTTGGGTTTCAAATTTATTTAAATAACATCTTCTTTTTTATTTAAATAACATCTTCTATTTGGAGTTCAAAACATTTGTTGGTTGATATTGTTGTTCAATTCATATATATCTATTTTGGGTTTCAAAAGGTTAATCTTTTTTCATAAAATCGTATCTCCTATCTGGATTTCAAGTAAACATTTGACTCAAAATAGACAAACATTTTGCTTTTAAATCGTATTATTTATATGGATTCCACTTTGCAGATTACTCGTATTCTTTCTATTTGAGTCTTAGTCGTCTATCCATATCATTTCATTACTATCTTCTCGCCTCGTTTTATGTTTATATGTAAATAAATCAATATTATTTATTTCTATGTCAAATTTTGTTATTTCTTTCTGTGTTCGAAATATCAAGAATTTATCTGAATCTAGATGTATACCTTTGTCAAATTGAACTCCAAATTTCCATTGTGCATATGATCTTGTAAATAGATCAATAGGAGAATCTGAAAATTTACTTACGCTGCTCAGCATAATATTGTCACTATCTTTAAATTCTCCTGTTTCATCTTCTAGACTTAATCTAAATTCTGTAATATTGCTTGGAATTATTCTTTTTTGTAACGACCCTGTAAATACATATACATATTTATCATTATCAGAGATCATTGGTTTTATAAATATTTTATTGTTGAAGCAAGAAACTTCTTCGCTCATTAAACTTATGTCATACGATTGTACATAATATCCCTTTTCATACATCATTCCGACATAGTCACTATATTTTGCCTCCATATTTTAAACTGATAAATAATCAATCTTTTCAATCACCTTTTTAATTTTGCTACTTCTTCTTGAAACCTTATGTCTGATTTTCTTGTTTCGATTGCCATTTTGACATCATTTTCAATATCACATTCCTGTCCATAACCATATCTCAGTAAAATCCACCCTTTTATAGAGGCCATATTATATTTTTTCATGTCTTTCAGATATTTGCCGGTTTTAGCATGACCAGTACCAGTATAAATTCCACCTTCTATCTCAATGGCTATTTTTAACCTTAAGTTTGCATAGTCAAACTTGAATTTTCTTAGAGAATTGAATTTATATTCGTATATCCAACCATAACAAATATTATTAAGTATTTTCAAAATTTTATCAGTCGTCATCTTATATCAAGGCATATATAATTCATCTATCAAAAGTTTTTTGATATCTATATCATTATCAAATTTAAAATTTAATGATTCATTGGGTCCTACTATTGTATCAATTATATATGTCTCTTTTGCTTCTACCCTTTTTTTAATTGAATTTTCCCAAGTTTCAGACTCTCTTGATCTAACTGCATACAATACCAATTGTTCAATAGAATTATTTATCTCCATAGATATTCGAAATATAGAAGAACGAAATGGATTAGTAGAAAATATTTTATTTTTCAATAATTCAGAATTAGCTTTTAAAAATGTATCGTCGATTCGAACCTTTGGAATAACCACTTTAACTTCTGAAAAAGTTGGGGGAATTTTCATTGTTCTGATTCTGTAATATAAAAAAATGATTATGACTATCATCATGAGACTACCTGCAAAATTTATTATCAACATTTGTTTCAACGTTATTAATTTGTAACTTTCAGCTACGAATGCAGCCATTGTTGCCAACAATATAGTAAGAATCATTGTTCTAATAATATTCATGATGATATTCCTTATTTCGTTTTTAATCTTTCAATTTTTTTGTTTTATCTTTTTTCAATTTTTTTGTTTTATCTTATTTTAATCTTTCAATTTTTATTCCTTCTTCTTTCTTCTTTATTTTTTCTTCAAGTAATTTTTTCCAATCTGGAAAGTATGCGCCTCTATATTCATATCCTAAATTTTCATAACTGCCTATATCATCTTTATTAGGTACTAATCCAAGAATTTTATAAGAACCTGGTGGAGCAGGGATGATCCCTATTATCTCCTCATTTGGATCTATGTCAATATTATCATTAAACCCGTCCCAGCTCGTGTCTAGGGGTATTGTACTAACATATGAAACTCCATTTGGTACTTTGGATCTTACGATTAGAAAGCCCACTATCAAATCTCTTATTATATCTTTTTCTTTATTTGATTGTCCTTCATTATCTATATTTACAAATATATTCTTCTTTTCTATCGAAATGTCCATTTTAGCCTCGCTTTATTCTAACCATTTCTTATGATACCTATCTAAAAATAATCTTGGTTCGTATAGATATCCCAATTTTTCTTCTAAAAGTGGCAATATTTTAACATCAAATTCATTTCTTTGTTTCACAAGTTTCAGATTATTATTGTATCTATTGATATCATTACTGAAACTTTTAAGAAAACAAACCTCTTCATTGCTATATTCTGGGCAATTTTTACATCTTAAATTATGTTCAATTCTCAATCTTTTTATTATACTTTCTAGTCCCCCTTTAACAGGTATATGCCTCTGTATACATAAATCTAATAAATCTCTATCTTTCGATAAAATCAATTTTAAATATGTTTCCTTGAGACGATCTGAAAAATTTAAATTATGCATCATAATAGGAATATCAAAATCTCTTCCATTGAATGTAATAAATAGATCTACATCTTTAAACTCTTTTAAAACACAAGATGTATATCTTTTATAATCATCGATAGAACAACTGAACTTGTGATGCATAGGACTTAATATCTGTCTGAACAATATCTCATTTTTTATTCTTTTTTGTATGTCTATTTCCAATTTTAGCATTCCTATTATGCCACAATCTTTTATATTCCAATTCTCTATATCTTTATAAATATTCTCTGTTTCTTCATCTCCTCTATAAGAACATCCTATATCTATATATAGTTTTATGATTTTTGTCATCTATCATATACTTTTAGATGAAATATCTCTCTATCTATCTTAGTGTCTACATTATATTTTTTTATCTATTCAGAAATAACACCTGTTCTATATGAACCTATTCTAGGACCTATACTTCTTAATATCGAAGATGTAGGTCTATAATTTTCAACATTTTTATCCATTTTCATTCCTACTAAATGGATAACTTTTCCATATATCGTTGTTGCCTCTCCAACAACTCCATCGCCTTTTAGAAACATTACTGAATATATATCATTTCTTTGGATTTCTGTCTTTTCACTATCTATCAATTTTTTCAAAAAACCAAAAATCAATGGTTTCACTAATTCATAATCTGGTTTAAAAAATGTTTTCTCCTCTTCTTTTGCTACAGATTCTCCTAGTCTCTTTTCTACTTCTTTATGTATAGCTTCCCAAGATTTTGGTTGGTCAAATAGTTCCATGCCTACAACATCTTTCATGTCTAAAAATACTGATCCTACTTGATCTTCAAATAGAGGAACTTGCTTCAATATTTCATCTATATCTTTTGTGAATTTATCAACTTCTTCCATCACTCCAGCAAGATTATCATGACTAGACATAATTCTGTCTGTAGCTCTAGATGCGATTCTAGTTGACATAAGTCTATGAGTAGCTCCTCCAACTGCTGCCCATGTACTACCTTGTCCAGACCTGGATAATAGAGAACTCCTTACTTCTATTGGGGCATCTCCACCATAAGTAAACTTCCCGCCTGTATGTATTCCTTTTGATGCATAGATACATCTGACTGGAACCTCATGGATATTTTCTTTTTTAGGAATTATTATTACAGAACTCTCTACTGCTCTTGGTTGTGTTTCTTTGCTCTTAAGTACTGTTCCAGATCTTATAAATATTGGCATCGACAATGAACTTTCAATTAATACTTTGTCGATATGACCAGAATCTTTAAATATAACACCTTTGTCCTTAGCCTCTTCGAGAGTTATATATTCTCTTTCTTCAATATCTCCTATTTTAAGTATTGGCACAATTACTCCAAGTGATTTCTCGCTATATCTCCAAGGATTGCCAAACTTATATCCTGTCTCATTATTTAAATTTCCTAAAAATTGTTCTATCATCATATTTCACCTCTTCTGCATGCCAAAATTTTATACAATCAATGAAATCAAGTCTTCTATTTTTACCAGAGATGTGATGTTTAGACATTCTTTCTCAATTGATTCTTTGGCACCTTCTCCTCTATCAACCACACTTATTACATTTTTTACAATCAATCCTTCATTTCTCATCACTCCAACCGCATCAATTACAGACCCTCCTGTTGTTGTAATGTCCTCCACTAACAAAGCTATTTTCGTCTTTTCAGGATCTCCTATAATTCTATTTTCCAATCCATGATTTTTTTCTGTCTTTCTAATTATTATCAATGGTAATCCAGTCTTAATTGATATAATCGTTCCTATAGGAACAGCTCCCAATTCAACACAAGCAATATAGTCAACTTTAATATTTTGGTCAACAATTATATCTATTATTTGTTCACATATCAATTCCAATATTTTTGGTCTCGTAATAGCCTTTTTTACGTCTATGTAATATTTGCTTTTTATCCCAGAAGTTAGACTAAAATCTCCGAATTTTATTACTCCGCATTCTTGCAATTCGTCTATTAATTTTTTATACTTCATCCCAATTCCATTTTTTCATTGCATTTTTTCCATTTGTCTCTTTTTCATCGTTCTTTACGAATCTAATTTTACTACCACCCAAGATCTTTAGGTCAAGAACATCTGATATATCTCTATACCATTTTCTGATTGTCACACTATTAATCCCATATGCATTTTCTATCTCCCACTGTGTTTTCCTATCATCTTCGATAATCGATGCTATATATGTAAATGCCGGTAATAAATGTTTGGCAGATGAATAACGAGGTTCTCTATAAGTCTTTTTAAAATATTCAATTGCCATGTCTTTGGCCTTTTTAATTGTAGTTTCTTTCAATTTGAGAACTTTACCTTTTTCATCTAATAAGGATAAATTTGGACATACGAATGTTCTACACGCTTGCTTATCTAAATCCTTATTCTGGGTCATATTCCTTTCTGAACTATTTTAAATGTATTTTAATGTTGCATGTAAGCTTTCCATATGCGTATCAACATACTAAGGATGCATTTCTTTAAGTGTCAATGCTGTTTGCATACTTGCATATATGTGCATCTGATAACTATATCAACGCATTCTTGCAATTCTGATTGTTCCACTTTTTATCTTGCATGATTTCAATTTATCAGTTAATAATATTATTTAATCAATTTCATAATCTTAATTCATAATTATTTCTCTCTTGTAATGTGTCAGAAATAGAAGCAGAAATAGAAGCCAGTCATATATCACCTCTCATATTCGTCACATTCTTTTTTTATCGCAGATCATAAAATTGTTTACCACCTGATTATGACTGCAAATGTATCTACTTGCATGACGCTAACATATATAAGCTTTTCTTGGCAGAATTGCTATGATTTAAAAATGATGCATTATGAAGCAATATGATATCTACAAAAATAAATGCTTTTGTTTAATTTAGATTCCTCGATTCCTGTTTCTTATTTTCTTTAATTCCGAAATCAAATTTCAATGAGACACAATCTATATGATCAAGTTTTTCTCCAAAAACGATTTCATCATTATCTTTTCTATTAAATACCTGCATTAATGTTATATTACCTTCTTCACATTCTCCGTATATAAATATGCACTCTTTCCTCATTGGATGCTTTGAAGGTTCTATTTTAAGATCTTTTTTATCAGATGTCACATACCAAGATTCTGTTACGATGAAAATCGCATTCGCATTTTTCATTTTAACCAATTTTTTCAACAAGAATAATTGCATATTTTTTTCTTCATTATCTTTAAATGATAATCCTATGACATCTACATTATCTTCAGATCTTACAAATGCTACAGGAATCAATTTCGAGTCTTTTATAAGTAGTGATTTTGCTGTTTTCAACGTTTCTTCCATTATATCCTTAAGTTCTTCTTTTTTCATCTTTTATCACATCTATTTTTTTCTATAACAACTTTGGCTATTATTATTTTTTTCTATAACAACTTTGGCCATTATTATTTTTTACAAATTATTTCTATTTCTCCATCTTCAAAAATGAAAGGAACCATCTTCAAAAATGAAAGGAACCATCTTCAAAAATGAAAGGAACCATCTTCAAAAATGAAAGGAACCATCTTCAAAAATGAAAGGAACCATCTTCAAAAATGATCTTCTAATATAAATCTTACACTTCATATTATATAATTTACCTCCATTTTTCTATATGCTTTATTCCTGTAATCTTAGTAAAGTTTGTAGCACTTTTCATCATTTCTTCACTAATCAGATCAATTTCATTTGCTGTCTTATCAATTAATTTTTGTGTTTCTCCAAGTTTGCTTTCAATCTCATCTTTTTTAGCATTGTAAATATCAAGTTCATATACTCTATCCTGTTTCTTTTTTTCATTGTTGAGATATGAACTCAACATACTACCTATTTCTCTTTCTGTTTCATCTTCGAATTCAAAGAAGTGTTTGTTCCCATTTTTATTATCAACAATGCTACAATCTCCACCAGTCAATGAGAACAAATTCAAATAATCTGATGCACCATGCATATAAGAATTGAATATCGAAACTTTTTGTTCGAATTCTTCTCCAGTTATATCAACAACAATTCCACATTTTAAACATCTTTGTTTCATATAATTATTTTCCCTTTATTTTCCATTTATTTATCCTTTAAATCTTTAATCGTTACTTTAGATCTTCCATTGTTATTTGTTTCATTTCTCCATTTACCACGCCAAATACCTTCTTCCCGATTGAAAGTGCATATTTTATCTCAATAATTACTCCATCAGTAAACATTCCTCTTCTGTGATGATTCCATGCTGGGGCTGCAATTACACAATCACAATCATCAATCAAAGGGAAAAAGAATTTTCTTTCCACTTCATATAATTTTTTTCCGTATCTATTATATTTATTTCCGAAACCATTACATTTGTTTTCATTACCTATTTGTTCATTTATTTGATTGAAGTCAATTATTTTACATTGTTCGAAAGATTCATTTATATTTTCAATCCATGTTTGCTCATATTCTGAACCATAATCTTTCATTGCCCTTGCGAAGAAAACTAATTTTTGTTCAATTCTCTTAGTAGACATATTCTAATTTGTAAATCCTTTTAATTCTTTCTACTTCTTCTCTAGCCCGAGGTTCAAGATCAGTTCCGTATAATGCTTCCAATCTTTTTATCCTATCTAGTGCAGATTGCTTTTCAAGCTCAGAAATTTTTACCTCTTCAGTTTCTTCGACTTTAATGTTAGTAATTTGTGTATATTGTCCACAATATATAAGAGACTTTCCTCCTATCTTTTGGCAAAGTTCTACATCCACTGTTTCTTCTAAGTCAGCTTCAATGAATTCAAGTATCTTGTCTCTCCAGAGCACTAAACTTTCTGAAAATTCATCAGCAGTTTCTCCATAAGTCATTCTATTCGGTTCAGAAGTATATGCTATCTCTCCGGTATCCACTCTGCAACAGTGAACCTTTACTTCACATGTTAAAATTCTTTCTTTTTTTGCCATTTCAATCACGTTTCGAAAGTCACTTCTCCATCTACAGTGACTCTCGTCTTAACAAACCTTTCACCTACTCTTTCAACCATTACTTTTACTTCTTTTGGTGCTGCACTTTCTTGATAACACCATCTATAACTATCTTTTTCATAATCATCTCTTGTTCCATGCCCAGTTCCTCTTCTTTTAGCCTCTTCCTCAAACTTTTTCTTTCTTTCAGATAGCTTTACTGCCATTTCCATTTGCTCCTTCTAATTATTTCATGAATAATATGCTTACAACCGTTGTTTAAGTTTTTAATATCTGTCATTTTATCAACCCATTCTCCATCCAATTTTCCTTTCCTTAATGGAATTGAAATTCTTTGTCTATTGACATGGAATGTAAATGGAATCTTATAATAATATGACCATGCCTTGGAATTATCATGAATCTCCAATTTATTTGATTTTATATGATTAACATCATTTATAAGTTCAGTAAATTTGTCTGCATAATGATAAATTTCTCCTATTTTGGTGCTATAGAAAGGTTTTCCAATTATATATATTCCATTCCCACTAAAACATATATCATATTCCAATTCACATTCCTTCATTTCATTATCTATGATTCCAATAGTACTATTGAAATCATCGATATAGTCAAATATATTTTCTCTTCCAAGTATTGCCTCATTTTTAGTTCCTTCGTTTATAAAAATACTTGGTGCATCAATGTCCATTACTGGACTTATTCCTACTAATTGTCCCTTTTTCTGATCTTTAGTGAATGAATTTTTTATACCATTTGCGTCGAATATAAATTCGTAAAAATATGTAGTATGGGCCTCAAATAATTGTTTCATTATATTTTCCTTTCCCAAAGAAATCATTTTTTGATTTTTCCCATATCGAGCAATTATTTGCTTTCCACTCTCAAGATCTTTAGTCCAAACTCTACACCTCGCAGCACCTTTATTATCCAATTCAAAAAATGAGAGAATAAAATCAATGGCTTCCTGATTATTATATAAAATAAAACGAGAACGTTCAATTTCCCGTATTTTATTTTTTAAACCATTAATTTGATTAAGTTCATATTCCATATATATTTCTCATATCTATATCTATTTCTTCTTTCCCATATATATTTCTCATATCTATATCTATTTCTTCTTTCTTATCTATTTCTCATATCTATATCTATTTCTTCTTTCTCATCTATTTCTCTATTATTGTTATATCATGTTTTTTGCATTTTCCATCTTTTTAATGTCGGAATAAAGTTTGTTGCTATGTTAGATGCCTGTTCTTCTGGTACATTGGCAATTTTTATCATACAATCAATAGATAAATCTATCATTTGTTGCAACGTCATATCTGGAGATGCAAAATTTCCATTTTGATAGCAATGATAACAATAATCATTTATTCTAAATCCCCTTTCATCTGTTCCAAAATCTTCTGGCTTTTCTAATGGCATACTGCAACTCTGGCAAAATGGTCCTTTTTGTTCTTTCATATTGTTTCTCCTATTTATTTCTATTTCATTCTCATTATTACATTGTTTGCGAACTATTCTTCTATTGATGTACTTGGAAGTTGAGCAGATTTATCATTTTTTTCGGTAATTACAACCTTTGTATAAATAGACAAACCTCTTCCAATTTTCCTGACCAATTTAATCTTCCCTTTTTTTGTCAACCATTTTAGATCATCATATGGCATTGCTGCATTCGTAATTTTTAGTCCTTTCTTTTCAACAGCTTCAACATAATCTTTTACCAAAAATTCATCTGATAGCTCAAGAGAATCAAACATTTCTCTCCTTTTCAAAGTATTTGTTATAATTTCCCTTCTCTTTATTACTGCTTCACTTTCTTCTTTTTTTAAAGGTTCTTCTTCTTCTTTTTCTTCTTCTTTTTTGATTACAGCCACTTTCTTATGGATTTTAATTTTTGTTCTACCTGATGGAAATGTTATATTTGCTATCTCATAATTTGCCAAGAAAGTTTTTAATTCCATATCTTCATGAAGCATTTTTTCTGTGGTATCCTCATCAAATTCTTTTCTTGCAATTATGATAAAGCTAACTCTAGAATCCACAACCTTATACTTCCTTTCTATGCATGTGACTCTCAATTTTTTTCCATATATTGTATCTATTTCACTTGTAGGTTCACTAGTCATAAAAATATACCTCTTATCTTTAATTTCTTCCTTTTTTAATACCATTTATCTTTAATTTCTTCCTTTTTTATTACCATTTATCTTTAATTTCTATTAATTAACTTCTCTATGCCTTTGAATCAGCTTTGGAACTCCAAATACCAGTAGTTTTGCCTGGTTTATATATTTTCACTCTATCAATTATATAATTTACAAATTCTTTGGAGCCAGACACTGTACGAAATATTACGCCATGAGAAGCCATATACATATCTGCTAAATTACTAAGTTCTATCATAGTATCTTCTATGAGACTATCTTCTATATTTATATCTAAAATCTTTTCTATATCTTCTATTGTATACTCTTTCTTCCTTAATAACTTTACCATAATTAATGTTGCAAGATGCCACTTTAAATTGGTTTTGTATGGTTCTCCGAAATCTGAATTATGTAAGTACGAATCTATTTTTTTCATGTTTTGAATACAAAACAGAAATATCTTGTAATTCGACAACTTAAACATGAGATTATAGTCCCTATCGGTCTTTGTAAGGGACAAAGGACTTCTCCTTGCTCTATGTGGTTCACGATAAACTATCGAAATAATTGCCTGTGATAAATATCCTATGCTTATTATCTTATTAGCTGGTTTTCTCATATTTTTATAGTAATTCTTACGACGATCATAAAACCAACCATTGTTCAATAGATAAGATTCAATATTTCTTTGGATGATATCATTCGCTCTTAGAGCAGTTTTTGGAATTGGATTTTGAGAATTAGCAAATTTTATTATATTGTCTCTTATTTCATCATCATCTGTAGTAAGAATCTTTATAGCTATCTTTCTTTGGTCTTTACCTCCTACAGATTTTAAATATTTATGTATGACGTATGTCGATTGTAGACCATTGACAATCTGTACATCGTCGAGGGTAATAATATTTCCTTTTATACTGGGATTTTTTGCCAAAATGGACACACCATTATTATACCACCAGAAATCTGCTTTATCCTTATTACGCAAGGTCTCTGCCATTACCTTATTTACTTCTGATGCTCTTTGAAAATCTCTAACATTTGCATCAAATATATATCTCCGCAAATTTCCTTCTTTATCTGTAATAAATTTTCCATAATCGGTCAAATATGATAATATGAAATAAGAATCTTCGTCAGATAATAATTTATCGAACTTGAGATCTAAAGTATAACTTTTTTCTTTATGTGCCAATGTAATTAATTCGCCTGGATCAATTATCCGCGTATTTATTTTTGCCATTGGCATATATTCTTCTATTATTTTTTTGAAATCTTCAATTTTTTGTAAAATAAAATCAGATGCCTCAATTTCTTTGTTGACAAGTATAATATTTATCATTAGTTCATGAGGAACTAATTTCAGATATGCATCTCTGAAAATTTTTATATCTGATATGTCACTGCTAAAGTCAAATATATATTTTATGATTTTTGAAACATAATCCATGTATTCTTCAGAATAAGTTGTCTTGGCTAAAATCAAATAGCTTGTCACACTGGGTTTTTTAACATCGCTTAGATCATCGTATTCTTCAAGAAGTTCATCATTAACAAAATTAAAAAATCCTATCTCATATTTATCTCCGACTTTTCCATTGAACATTTCATCATATGAGAGATCGTATCCCTTCAAAATTTGTTCGAACGAGAACAATTCAAAATTTTCTTCATATGATAGTCCAGGAATTTTCATTTGTTCAAGTATACTTTCTAAAATTATTAGATCATTTTTTGACACGTTATACCCTCTAATCCATGTCTTTATTTATTTTTTATATTGTATCTTTTTTATATTTCTTTTATTTCCTGCCGATTAATTGCTCAAAACAGCATTTAGAAAAAAGAAAAATAATTGAAAAAATTTTCAATAATTTTATTTCGTTTATCAGTTGTTATTTATCAAATATTTAATTTTGTTACTATTTATTAATATTTAATTTGGTATTGTTTATCACTTATCAATTTTTTACAACTACAAATTGGAACATCATGTCATTTTCTTCATGCTCCAATATATGACAGTGGCAGACATATTTATATTTTCCTGGACCAGTACCAGCAGGTAGATCGAATTTAGTAACAATTCTCAGAACCTCACCAGGATAAGATTTTGCAGTATCTTTCCAACCTGTTTCTTCTGAATCAGGATTTCTAGAAACTCCGATTAAATAGGAATTTACAGATGGTCTGGGGCCGACTCTATTTCCTGCTATCCATGCATCCCATGCAGTCTTAAATTCTACAACATTGAATGCCTGTCTGTTCAATATCTTGAACGGTACTAAATGCGTATGCATTGGATGTGCATCTCCAGTAGTATTGATAAATTGCCAGACTTTTATAGAACCAGCCGTTTCTTCGAATAGGTTATCGTTATTTACACTATCTACAAAATGCCAACCGTCTAGCAAAGCTTCTTGAGGATCTCCTGTAACTGGATCTTCTATTTCTTCAATAACTATTTCTCTCCAAGGTGTGTTCGGTGCAACAATAGATGGAATAGATGGTAAAGTTATATTTTCAACAGGTGTCTTATCTACTTCTGCAATGTCATTCCTCGGCGATGTTCCTATTCTAAATTGCATTATTTCGTCAAAGAATCCTTCTGACCCAGATGGATATGGTGCATTTGCATCATTTTTTAACAATATATTTCCTGTCAATCCTGAAAAATTTATTAACACATCGAATCTTTCTCCAGGCGCAATTAACAATTTATTCTTTCTGGCAGGAAATGGAAGAAAACCTTGTTCAGAGCCTATAACGTAGAATGGTATAGGTCCGGAACCTCCATCGAAGTATATATTGTAGAATCTGGCATTAGAACCATTCAAAAACCTTAATCTATATCTCCTAGGTTCAACGGTATGATACGGATATATTTTTCCATTGACAACTGGCAAATCTCCAAAATATTCTGGGATCCATATTGGATGGACAGAACCTGGACTTTCTGCTATTGGATAAATCATACTACCTGTTTCTAGGTCTATCAATTTATCCTGTAATACTATTGGAACCTCATACTTGCCACCAGGAAGCGAACCTGTTCTGATGAGTAGATTCTCAAGGTTGTCTCTCAATATATATCCAGCTGCCAGCCCGGCAATTGGATTAAATCTTGTTATTGCCCAGGCATGATCATGATACCATAATAATGTTGCTTGCTGATCATTTTGATATTCGTATGTATAAGAACTTCTTATACCCCTTGTCGCAGAATCAGGGTAAGGATTTGCCTGTTGAGATCCTACTGGTGAAAACCAATCTCTAGGGCCTCCATCATCTTTAGGCAGAACTTTCCCGCCATGTAGATGAACACATACACGATTTTCTTCTATCCATGGACGACCGTTTTCGTCTTTGCTACCCATAATTGTGGTATCTATCGCATTGTTAAATATATGTATACCTCTCGGAAGTCTATTAGTAAATTTAATACTAACAGGTCTTCCTTTATTTGCAACTATTGTTGGTCCTAGATAATGAAATCCTCCTGCTGGTGGTGTACCGAAATAACTATACGTCTTTGTTGCAGGCAAATCTCTATGGAATTTATGAGTAGTACCCATAACAATGGGGATCTCATAATAATCTTTGCCTCTAAACCTTGTAGTATTTGGCGTCAGTACTGGTGGAATTACTAACGGGTCTACATATTTAGCCAGGCCATCTATTGCCTTTGCTGACTCTATAAACCTAGATAGACCTACTCCTCCAAACGCTATAGCAGCCCCGGTTGTACCTACTATTTTTACAAATGTCCTTCTGTCTATAAGAAATTTCTCAATTTCTTTGTTTTGTTCTTTTTCCATTTTCAAACATCTCCCTTATGTTTATTTTTTTTAAATCTTTTCTATATTTGTTTTCATATCAGATTTATTTTTACATCTAATCACCTCCTAATTTTCATAACGATTTTTTATCTACTTTTTTTCTTTTTTCCAGTATATTCTTCTGACCAATTCAATCTGTTCAGATGTAAAAGTTTTGTAAAAGCCTTCTTCAAACCTTTTTCTGGATTCGGATTATTTTCATAAAACTTCTTAACCAAAAAGTTTGCAAATTCTTCTCTTCTTTCAATGTCAAAATAATAAGTATAAGTTTCTCCAAGCATATCTCTACTGGTATATTTTATACTACCAAGACTTTTAGAACCACCTGATTTAGGATCAAAAAATCTTATCTGGATCCCATTAAGTTCTGGATCTTTTATTCTTATCCTATATAATAAAGTTGTAGACGATCTAGCATATCCTCGTTCTACAAACATTTTTATTTCTTCTTTTATTGACATTTATCATTAATGACTTTCCACAATTCTTTCTGACTCTATTTTCCACAATTATATGCCTCTTCTGCCATTTGTTACAATCGCATATTTCGTAATATTATCAAATATATATTTTATATATAGAGAAGATATTACCAATAGTATACCTATCGAAAGAACTTTTATATTGGCAATTCCAAAAAAATCGATATTATCGTTGTAGTTTATTACCCCTATACCATATATTTTATCTGAAATTGGCCACAAAAATCTATATCCAGGATTAAAAACTAATGCATCTTCCAATAAATGCAAGAAAAATCCTATATTCGCCAGTATAAAAGAATCTTTCATTCTAATACTAATAATATTCAATAATAATGCCACCAAGATCGCATAAAGAATCATCACTAATATGTTGTGAAAATCTCCATGATATATTGGTCGACCATAAATCAACACAATAATTCCAAACTTTTTTAATATATAGTCTGCAACTATATCTATATCAGGTATATATGCACTTCCAATAATTATATATAGACATTCTTTCTTTCTATATATTGTATAAATCAATATGGCAACAGCCAAAGAATATATCCAATGTTCAAATAACATTTTTTCCTTTTTTATTTTTTCTAAATCTGGTTTTTTGTTTTTAATTTTTTATCACGATTTAAAATCTTTTTCAACTAAGTATATATATTTCCTTAAGAGTAAATGATTCTATGTTAACATCTTTTGTAAATTGAAAATTTATCTTTTCATTTGGCATCACTTTTATCTCAGCGTCGAACATATTGATATCTTTATCTTTATTGATATTGATATATAGCACACGACTATTGATATCTGAAAGGATGATTCCATTACTATCCATCATTTCTAATGTAAATCGTGGAGGATTGATAGCCTCCCAATAAATTTTAAATATAGAATGATTTCTAGTATTGGTCGGAAAAATATGTTCTGAAAATACATTAGTAAATTCCTTTATTGATTTTTTCATAAATTGATATCTTATTATTTCCACATTTTTCTTCTTTGCCAATCTCATCTTCATTCTAGAGAATAATACTGATCCTTGTACCAATATATTTCCATATATAATAGCTTCCAAATATCTTCTTTCTAACATCTTAAAATAAAATGCTACTGCTCCTAATATCATTAGAAAAATTGAAAACAAAGATATTTTTACAAGAGTACGATATTTCATTTTTCTTTTCACATCCCATTATTCTAATTCATTATTCTACTTATATTTTATCTCCGATCGAATTTGAATTGTTCATATTTCTATCTAAAGAGAAATAAAGTAATTTAAATTTTGATAAAGTAAAGTTTGTCTTTTTATTTATTTTAACCAATTGTCTTACTTAAATTTGTTCCATCCTCCTTCAAATATCTTTTCACATATTTTTGCCATGTTCTATTATATGTTTGAAATTTCAGGTTTTTTATACCCTTACTGAAGGTACGGACTTTTCTTGCATTATAATATAACAAAATCACATCTATGATATAGACAAATATGTACAAAACTGACAAACCAAACAATATCATGGTTACTTCATTGTATATATTCATATTTTCACCTTCTTGACATTTTCACCTTATAGACATGTCGCCTTCTAGACTTTTTTTGACCTGGGGCAAATAATGTATTTGCCCTCTAGGTCAATCTGAACTCAGAATATGAATAGCAATACCAGGGCTACTACTAAGCCAAAAATTACTATAGATTCTGGTATGACGGTCATCAGCAGACCCTTACCGAAGAACTTCTCGTTTTCTGACATAGCTCCTACTGCTGCCGCTCCTATTGCTTGTTCGCCAAGACCTGCGCCAATTCCTGCTAATCCTACCGCTAATCCTGCACCAATTGCTACTAATCCTGCTTGTGATGGGTCTACCATTTTTTAATTCCTCCATTATTTTATTTAATTTCCGATCAAGTTAGGATATCACAAAAACAGTTCCCAGTTCAAGCCGATCACTGTCTCACTATTTTCCCACTTGATCTTTAGAAAAAATAAAAATAGAAAATCAAACTTTGTTGGTAATTATATTCAATATTTCTATAATGATCCGCGACCTTCGATGATTCTTAGCAATATCAAAATGATAGCAATAACCAACAATATATGGATCAAGCTACCAACTGTACCGAGAGATCCCAATATCCATAGAACCAATAGAATCACAACTAACGCAGTTATTATATCCATTATCTAACCTTCTCAATCTTCTTGCCCGTCACATAACCCACGATTACCCCTCCTACGAATGCTCCCACCATGTAAGCAAGAGCGTTTTCGTTTATATTCTCTTCAGTATATTCTTTTTTATCTCCAATTGTTTTTCCAATTTTTGTTTTTGTTTTACCAATTGTTTTTGATAGTTCATCAATTTTGGAATCAATTTTGACGGTTATGTCATTGAGTGTCTGTTTTATCTGCTCCAATTCTTCTTTATCCATAAATTCCTCCATTTATATAAGTGATATCATTGCTGGGACCTCTCGTACGTGGACTGTTCATGCTCCAAATTTGTAACTCGTGTCTCCAGACTCGCGAGTTGTGGCTCCAAGGCGGCAACTCGTGGACCAAGCGATGTGGTCGTGCCGGCTCGTGTGGCCTCAAGCGATGCGATACGGTCCTCCTGTGCCTTGTCACGGGCGGATTGCAGTTCCTCCTCATGGATTTTGAGGATGCTGATAGTTTCCCGTAGTGTCAAGAACTGATATACCGATGCAGCACTTATGATGATTATGGAAGCGCCGATCACGAAGAACGCCTCGCGTGGGGTGAACACACCTGCACTTTGGGCACCATAGTAACCCATCAAGACCACGATGATCAGCCCAGCTATTACCAATCCGCCTAGCATCGAGTATGGATAGCTGATTTCTTTCACTTTGACTCCTTGTCTGATATCTTGCTTTTCTTGCTCAATATCTTTAAATACGTTTATCTTATTATTTTCAATCTTCACGATGAATTCATCTGTTCTGATATTGTTGACTGTCAAGATTACCTTAGTGTTTTCAGTGTTAAGTTTTAACGAAAGAAAGTTCTTTTCAGTCGCAACTCTTATCTCATTGTTATCGACCTTTTCAATCTTCGCTGTTCTTATCCAATCAACACCATATTTCTGTTCTAGATAATCTACAAGTCTCCCATCATCTTTTCCTGGAACGTTGTCCCAACTAAATAAATACATATTTTATACTCCTTGCTTGATAGCAAATAAATTTTGGCTTTTTGTATCTTTTATTTAATTTCCGATCAAGTAGGCATAACAATTAATATTTCTAGCTCAAATTAACTAAACTCTCTACTCAAACTGGTCATTGTGTTCCCGCTTGATCTTTAGAAAAAATAAAACATATCATAATGTTTTCAGTTGGTTTTTCTTTTTATTTCCTCGATAATAGTTTTTATCGGTACATTTGTAACAATTGAGCTTTCTAGTTCCATTAATTCTATTGCCTCCTCTAAACTTTTGTCGCTATAATTTTGTTCCCAAAGTATTTTGAATTCAGGATAAGCTTGATAATTAACATCTACAACAAATTTGAATTGATCATCTTCTACGTTTTTTATTAATAGCATCATTTCTTTATTAGCAATAGTTCCATCTTCTTTAATTTCATCCATATCGAACGTATATGTTAGGACAGTAATCATATTATTTTTATCTATCTTGCTTATAAATCTTTTTCTATTATTACCAAAAGTCATCGCTTCTATTATTTTGTATATTCTATCTCCCTCTTCTAATTCAATTGTCATTCAAAATCATCCCTTTTTGTGTTACCATATTAAATCATTGCCTTAAGGCAGACCGCAATAGAAATATTCCACAAATTATAGAAATCATAGAGCCTATTGGGAAAACATATTTATAAGTGAAAATCCATGTGATTATTCCTAGGATCATAAGACCAATGCCAAAACCTATCTTAAAGCCTATCTTAAAACTTGAATCCATATATACTCTATAATATTAGAACTCATACATAAAATGGAAAGATGATTAGTTGCTTAATTCTTTCCATTTCATCTTTTTTCTTTCTTAATGGTGGGCCGCTTTTACTTCTTCTGCAGTATACTTTCTGACTTCGTATGCATTTGCCTTTCCTCTTATAAAAGAGGGTACGTTCTCTAATGCCTTTGCTTTGCTATCTGCTTCAACATATGCCCAACCTGTATGGTCTCCAAATTGGCATCCGAAGACACATTTGTCTATCATACCTGTCTTAACAGCCTCTTCCATTGCCTCTAGGCATTCTTCTTTTGTGTGCGGAGATTCTATTACATATTTTGCCATACTACTTTTTTCCTCCTTTTATTTTATTTGATTTCCGACTGAGTAGATCCCTACTGTCGCAATTAAGGGTTTTCCGCTCAGCCTTTAGAAAAAATAAAACAAAGAAAAATTATATCTATTTAGAATTTTTCACATTCTTATTTTGGATTTCAAATATAAAATGGTTAATGGTTAATTTAATTTTTTCACATTCTTATTTTGGATTTCAAATATAAAAATTTAATTTTTTCACATTCTTATTTTGGGTATCAAACAGGCCACTGGTTAATTTTAATTTTTTTACAAATTTTTTCACATTATTGGTTTGGATTTTTATAACGATTTTATCATTTGGCATATTGACAATTCATCTCCTATCTAAAGAAAGGAGTTTTCTTGTTTGGTCTTTCTATAAATATCATATACTGTAAGTATAATAGCTCCGAGTCCAATAACAATAACCATAAAATGAATAAATGTTCCAATGATCGGTAAATTAATTCCTATAAATATTATCAATAATCCTATGGCAAGGGAAAATACCTTATTTTTGAACTTTAAAATATACTGTCCAATCCAGAATCCTACAAATATTCTACTAATATATATCACAAAAATATAAATTGCTATCAATATAAGACTTATAGGAATCCCAATTATGGTTATTATAAATATTAATGCAACAATAGGTACCATTGTCAGAAATATTATTCCCCATAACAGATTTTTTAAAGGTGTTATGAAAATGGCATCAGAAATTTTCTGAGTCATCCCAGGAGTTATTATCAATAAAATTATTCCGACGAGAATGAGCCACAAATATGTTACTATTTCTCCAGTTATATCTGATATAAAACCATTTTCTTCTTTTGGTTTCTCTTTGTATGACGTCTCACCGGAGACTATTCCGGAAATTTCTGCAGGTTTTTGAGCTGTATACTCCAGGTTGCCCCCTATCTTTGCATTCTCCAAGACTTTTAGGTCATTTTCAACGTTTACTGTCACATTACCGTTGGATATACCATTCATTTTCATATTAGAAACATCACCATTGATGTTTCCGCCTACAATTCCATCAATTGTGACAGAATCGCCGCCTAAAGTCAAATCTCTTTTTATTCTAGCATCTTTTGCTAGAACAATTTCTCCTCCAAATGCAAGTACATTGTCTCCAACATTTCCATTAATAATTATAAAACCTCCTGCAGTTCTCATATCATCTATGATACTACCATCAACTGTAATCGAATTTCCAGCCGCCATAAGACTTCCGTTTACAATTCCGTTCACTCTTATATCGTTTCCTGCAGCGATGACATCACCATTAACAACTCCTTCTACCACGATTGCATTCCCTGCGAAGTAGATATCATCGTTTATTACCTGTTCCTTTGTTACTACAAATCTATCTCCTGTCTCGAATTTCGATGCACTGGTTATTGACGATAAAATCAGAAAGACTGTTAACAAAGTAATGACAAATCTGATGACGTGTTTTGTAGTCATATTATTCATATTTATTCCCCTCTATTTAGTATTTATTCCTCTTTTCAATTTATCAAATATCATTTTTTTCATTATACAATCCTCCAACTTGTTTCATTTCCTCTTTCCATAACCAAATATTTTTCTGAAAAGACTCATTTCCTTTATTTGCTTTTTTTCTTGAGATTTGCTTTTCTCAGTTTTTTCAGTTTTTTTGTGTTTTTCATTTTCTACCTCAGATGTAGATATTTCTTTTTCAGATTTTTCTTTTTCCTTTAATTTAAGTTCTAATTTAAGTTCTGGTACTTGTTCTTCTATTTTTTTCCTTAGGTCAGGAGATAAATCTTCCAATTTATACTTATGTCCACCTATTTTTATTGTCTTGTTGTCATTCATATATCAATAAAAATGATTTAATTTGTATCTTGAATGTCATTTTTTAATTCTTCCATTTGTTTCATGGCTCTTCTAGATAAATCATAATATGATATATTGTTTTCTGCTCTATTCTTTCTAAGTATACATTCGCATTGCCATCCATCGGCACCTAAAGAATGACATCTCCAATAATCATTATCATCTATATGATAACCTAGATCATGACCACATACACAACAAACATTTTTGCCTTTATCAATGATTTTCTTGAAAAAATCTTTTAGAATATCTTCCATGTTTTCTCTTATCTATTCGTAGGGTCAGGATAGTCTACACCTAACTTTTCATATATATCTTTTTCCGAATTTAAAGGAATATGTTCTTCTGTCTTTCTATCAAATAACCCATATTCTGACAAAAGAAGTCCTTTCTCTTTTGCAATTGCTCTTAACTGTATATTATGTTCTTTAGAGCCAGTAAAATATTGAAGAGCTGAATAATATTCTTCTGGTTTTACTACTCTTATATCTGCTTGTATACCATTTTTAAGAACCACAGATGCTTTTGTTTCTCCAATTGAAATGACTCTTTTTACTTGTGAAGATGTTGTGAATTTTACTAATATATCACGACTATTTTGACCTATCTTCACCGATGCTATAATGTCAATGTCATTTACCAATGGCTTCATTCTTCTCAAACTACCTGCCACAGATAATTTTTCTATATTGTCATCTTTCATATCTTCTAATAATTTATCTGCAGAGTCCCATGCCTCTTGAAGAAATATGTTTCTTCTTATACCTCCTGATTTATGTTCTTGCAAACTAGCAAGTAATTTCTTTGCTTTCTTCTCTCCAAATCCAGGAATCTTTCTTACGACTTTCGATCTCAATACATTTTCTAATTCTTCCATATTATGGATCTTAAAATGTTTAAATAATTCTTCTATTGTCGATTTTCCAAATCCCTCTATATCATAGAGTTCTGCTTGAAAACTGTCTCTAACAACAGAATGCTTTAGGTTTTCCAAACTCTCAGATCTACCAGTATCAATAAATTCTTTTATCTTTTCTGCAATACTTTGTCCAATTCTTGGCAAATTATGTAATTGATTGATATCATAAAGAGAAATATCGCTGTCTAAATTCTCTATTGTCATAGCAGCGTTTCTGTATGCCATAGATCTAAAATTATCTTCGGCTATTGAATAATATTTTGCAAAATTTCTTAGTAGTTCTGCTACATCTTTGTTCGACTTAATCTGTGTGTCCAGCTTTAATTGTTCAGTTGTCAAAATATATTCACTCTCTCCGTTTTACATTCTGTTACTTTTATTTGAATTCCGACTGTTGGTCTGTCGCCAAATTAATCTTTAGAATAAATAAAAATAAATTAAAATCAAAAATTAAAAAAAATGAAAAATTGAAATTGACGAATTAAAAAAAATTGAAAAATTGAAATCAATATCCAATTTTCAATTTAATCTTCTTTACTTTCTCATTATCCAATTTTCAATTAAGTCTTTTATCTCCTCTCCAGATATCGGGCTTGCGAATCCATCTGGAATTATACCTTTTCTCCAATCCTCAATAGCTGTCAATAAGTCTTTGGTCTCTATCTGGTTGGAATTACTACCGAGCTTTCTATAATATTCAATAATATCTATTGATATAGTATCATTTCCGCTAACGGTTGTAGTATCTCCTTTTGCATTGGTTATTGTTCCATTAATGGTGAAGGTTCCGGTTGAAGCATTGGTAGGAACGCTCAATTTGTAGACCACAGTCTTAGTTACTCCTGCAGTTGCATTTATCCAAATCCATTCATTAATCGTGTCATTTCTGAATCCGTCTGCATCATCTGTAATTCTTGTAAGATTCCATCCTGAAGGTATTACTTCTTGGAGAGCCAATGCCTGTGTTACGTCGCTGGTAATATTGACTGTTACATCTGTTGATTCTCCAGGATTGAGAGACTGTTTATCTATTGTCCTTATAGCAACCAATGGCTGCACAGATATTTCTCCAACCGTTGTATTTGTACTGACTGTAATGCTATTGTTGGTATTTTCCTGAGATGTTGCTGTTACATTGACCAAGAATGTTCCAGTGACAGCACTATTTACAGTCATTGCTATGTTTCCACTCTGGAGTGGCTCGACAGTAATATTGTTCGTAGAGAGATTTACATTAGCATTGCCCGTATTTTCTACAGCAAGATCATATGTATCTGCAACATTCCCAATATTATTTATCTTCAAATTGTACATAGCATCTTCGTTTAATTCAACAGTTTTGGACTGAGTATCAACTGTAAATTCAAATTTGAATGGTGAAACAGTTGGTAATGCAAACATAAGTTTGCTCGCTCCATTCTGGTAGCTATGCTGAGTCTGAGCATTGTCAAATATAGCAGTTCCGAAAGAATATCCCTTTGAAAGATCTGAAAACTGAACATCAAAAGGACTATTAGTCGTCAATTTTCTGCCATATTCAATTGCCCAATTTCCATTTGAATATACAGCCTTACCATCGATATCTGTTCTGTCATCTTCAATCAAAGGTCTTATAATGATACCTGCAATTTCGTCGCTTGTATTGTATATATCTTTGAATGGTTCTGCTTGCTCTTCTAAAATCCAGTATGGCGGTGCTGGCTGATCTGCTGATGTGAAATTTGGCATTGTTGCATTCGCATCTATATTATTATAGTACGGCGCAAGTCCAGGATCACTATGCCTGCCTGCATCTGGAGTCTCATTGCTATACCGAGTGGAGTCTATGTATTGGTCATCCACAAAGTTATTTGGGTTTGTGCGTACCAATTTCATATGCCACAGATCTGCAATTGCTCCATTTTCAGTATACTTATTACCATAAGCTTTTTTATCTGAATTTTCACCAACGTGGCAGGTAGCAAAACAGCCACTTGTTTCGAAACCTGTTATATTCTCATTCCACATCTGGGAAAACTTATCTTCGTAATATGTATTTTCTCCTCCTTCCTTTGCATCAAGAGTTTTGAGCTGTTTCCATGTACCATCTTCTTGTTTTTGCCATGGAAGTCTTCTTAAGCTTTCGGTTGGGTCATTCCATGTCGCAAAGAAATATACTGAATCATTTGTATAAACGCTCTTCAATATAACTGTATGCAAACCGGTATTAGCTCCTCCAGATACAATAACAGTCAAAGGAGTAGCTTCATCCCATAAAGCCTCAGGAGTTCCATCTATTTCTGGTGCAGTATCTACCTCTACCGAAGTGAGAACATTTGTAGTCGGTATTACTGGAGTAATATTTGTAGTCGGTATTACTGGAGTAATATTTGTAGTCGGTATTACTGGAGTAATATTTGTAGTCGGTATTACTGGAGTAACATTTGTAGTCGGAATAAATTGCGAACCTCCAGATACTGTAAAGTTCCCATTCTTGCTTGTAGCTGTTCTGACATTGCCTGATACATTGCTCAACTGTATATTGTTAATATTTATTGGGCTCTTTGAGCCAGGAGAACCTTTCACACTGAAATCAAGTACTGCTACTGAACCATTCGACCCTATAGGAATCTCTGTTCCGCTCCCAGCGTAAACAATTGATATTTTCCCATTTGTAGGATTAAACGATGGAAGATCCCATGAAGAAGTCAAGTTTCCTTTTTTCACATTGGTCAAATTTAATACTGTTGAATCAAATTTGATTTCAAATCCTATACCAGCTATTGAATCTTCTTTCACATTTGAAATATTCACAGGGACTTCGACCGATGAGTTTTGGGCAGCTTCAACATTCTCCACGCCTAATGTCGTACCTGTTGTCGAGGTTGCAGACAAAATTGTAAAATTTACAATGTTATTGGGTTCAACATTAGAAGCATTATCTGTTGACCAATATGTAATATTATTGTTACCTATAATATCAACAGTAAATATTCCTGTGTATGTAACAATTTTTCCATTGTTAATCCTGTAAAATGTCTTATTAACGCCAGAACCTCCTTCATTGTCTGTAGCTATCATCGAGATATTTGCAATTTCACTGAACTTCTCTCCTTCACCAGGACTGGCAAGTGTCTTTGGTGGAATATTATCTGCTACCACGACAGCCTGTCCCACAGAAGTCAGGACCATCAAAATTAATAATAATAAACTCGGTCCTATTAATTTGTTGTATTTTGATTTATCTATCATATCTATTCCTCTCTTATATTTTGTTTTCATATTTATCACTCCGTTTTTTATTTTTGAAATTCAATACGTTTTAAAGCTCTTCAAAAATTTACCTTTTCGGAAAATTCCTTTTTGATTTTTTTATGATTTTTAGATTTAATTCACCCCCATAAAGGAACCCACAGTTTTTATTCCTTTAAGTTTTTTAAAACCTGTCACTAAAGTTGATAGGAACTAAAGTTGATAGGTCATGTGATAGGAAACTTATCGTGGATAGATAAATTATATATAAAGTATATCGAATCATATATATTGATAAATTATATCGAATTATGTATCCGCAGATAGATTTCCACGGTCACTATCATGGTTACTATAATTTCTGAATCGACTTTTCTCCATTGAACCCGCTTCGCTTATTATAGTAGTTATAAATTATAAACGATGCTAAACTATATATATTTTGTGCATGTAGGACGGCTGCGATTGCAAAGATAAAGCGTATGATGCACGTAGTCAAAAATCTTGATTGCCTTTTCAGTTTTGAAATCTGATTTCATCCTATTTTTTTAAGTTGCAATTTATAGATATCCATGATTTCCGATACCGTTGTTGCATCTTCTGGACTTTTATCATATCTCCAATTATGTGTAAATCTTGGAAATCTGATAGCTATTCCTGCATCTTTTCTGATTTTATCAAAAGCACAAAGATGGATTGGACTCAATGTAAGCTCGTCTCCTATAGTTTCCAAAACTATTTTTGGCTCGAACCATACATCTGCCTCCATAAGACTTTCAACTCTTGGATGTCTCTTTTCTAATTTATAATCTTTCAATATTTTTGGCAGATCATACAACTCTTCGTCAGTAAATCCGCTTCCAACCTTTGATATTGTAGGAAATAAATCTTTTTCTTGATCATAAACTGCTACCAAGAGTGCTCCATATGTTCCAGATCTTCTTCCCCTTCCCATAAATGCTCCCACTATGACAACATCTATAGGTTCAATCATCTTAGATTGATATGTACGTTTCAATTTTATCCACGACCATCCTCTGGCACCAGCCTGATATGTACCCTCTAGATCTTTCAATATTAATCCTTCGCAACCATTTTCTATAGCACTTTCAAAGAATTTTTCTATTGCTATAATGTTATCAGAGATTATAGAATGTGACATCTTAAAACCATCTGTTTCTATTATTGAATTCTTCAAGATTTCTCTTCTCATGATCAAACTTTTAGTCATCAAATCTTTCCCTTCGGCAAGTAATATATCGAAAAGATATATATTTGCAGGGAATTTCTCTGCTTTTTCTTCTATATCATATTTTCTTCTACGATGCATCAATTCTTGAAATGGTAATAAAAATCCGGTATCAATATCAACAGCTACGCATTCTCCTTCTACTATTGTATTGTCTACCTTCAGATTTTTAGATACATATTTTATAATATCTGGATACTGGTCTGTCACATTTTCAAGATTTCTTGTGAACAATGATATTTTATTTCCACTTTTATGAATCTGGATTCTCATACCATCATATTTATATTCACATATTGCCATTCCTAATTGTTCTATGATTTCTGCTGCATTATTCATTCTTTGAGCGAGCATCATTCTTATTGGCCTACCAACCTTTGCATTATATTTCTTGATGCCTTCTAAACCATTCTTTTTCAATTCTCTTGATATTTCTCCAAGATCCGAAGTAATATTATATATTCTTTCCACCTCATCTTTTCTTCCACCAACAAATGCCTGAGATAGAGCATCTATTATTGTCATATTCGCTATACCCAATCTCATTTTTCCTGTAATTAATCTCATTATATATTTTGCCTCTTTGGGAGTAGCATCTCCAAGTAATCCAGCAAGAATTCTTATCTTTGTATCAGTACTACCAGAACCTGTCATTCTAGCAATCTTATCAAGAGATTCATATACATCCTCTACTAATAACTCTCTTTTGAAAAAAGTTGTCTGTATCTTTGCTTTTAACATTTCTTCTGCAAGAAGACCTATATCTCCTTTTTTCTTATATTCATTTTCAATTTTATCTCGAGACATTCCTGTAGCTGAAGACAATGCTCTGAGAGCCATTTTTTCTGCCATTCCCAACTCTATTCCCATAAATGGAGGATATAATTTTCCTTCTGTTAGATATATAACCTTATCTATATCTTCTTCAGGAGTATTTTTGAAAAGATCGGTCAAATAATTTGTCATAGATATACGGCTTGATGTTGCCTCGATCATTTCATATGAATTGACAAGCTCTACGAATCTCATTATTACCATCTCTTTTTTCTCTTTTATATACTGTATTATTTCTCTTTCTTTTCCTCTGAATTTCACTTTAAAAAATGAAAATCTATATTCTTGAATTTTTCAGTAATTTCATATTCTTTCATATTTTCTATATTGTATGCATAGTCATTACTGATTCCTATTTTAATGCTATATTTATCTTTAAAATTTAATAAAGGAATTCTCCATGCATATTGAAGTTCAGAATAATCTTCATTGAAGCCTAGAAGGTAAAACCATTCTATATCATCTCTACGTGAATTGCTAAGATTAAATTGCCAATAGTCTATATAAAGCGCAGAACTTTTCACATCATATATTTGATTACCGGGACAAATTCCGTCTGCAAAACTCTTCCGGTTTTCTCCAGATAAATCTGTGACATTTTCGGTAAAATGGTCCAATACAAAAATTTCTGCCAATCTTGCTTTTTGATCATTAGTTTCTATGATTCCTTTTCTGACCATTGAGTCGGTATCTAATCCTACTAATTTCAGGGCATTTTGCCAACTTCCAAATCTTTTGATATATGTTTGAAAATTTGGATATTTTGGATTATTGTTGAAATAATCTGTTGTAGGAAGAATTCCTTCTTCTCTTTCGAATTTTCTTAAAAATTCTAACAATTCTTCATTGGTAAGTCCCACGAAACGGTTGATATTCGACCCTGACATTTGTAAAGCTTTATTCCAACTTCCAAACCTTTTGATATATGTATTAAAATTTGGATATTTTGGACTATTGTTGAAATATTCTGCTATAGGAGGCCTTCCTTCTTCTATTTCGAAATTTCTTATAAATTCTAATAATTCATTATCAGAATAATTTTTTCGTCTTTGTGACTTTTTTCGTCTGTATCTCTTACAAGATAATATATCATCATCATCAACTAATTCTATTGTCATATTTACTGAAATCTTCAAGAATTTTTTCTATTCCTAAAGATTATTTCGATTTTCAAAAATAAATTCAATTTAAAGAATTCTATTTTCTTCTAAATCTTTTATTGATGTCTTCTATTTCTGATTTTTCAAAATCATAACTTCCACAATTTGGACATTCACTTATGTTATCACTGGCACTATAACCACATACTTTGCATATCTTCATATATTTAATTTCCCAGAATTTTCTTTCATCTTCATCAGACCGTTAGTAAATTATTATTTATTTAATGAATGTAATCTCACACCACTTAATATCACCCCCTCTGTGAAGTTAACTTATCATCTATTTATGTTCATTTCTTATTAGATTTTATTCATAATTATTATATTTCCTATTCGATGACTACCTCTTTTTGATAAGTAAACCTGTCAATATAGCAACTATGCCTATCAATACATAGCCAAATCCCTTCGTAGCAAATCTTTCGTCCACGTAGAAAGCAAATCCTAAAATAGTTACAAATATACCAGTACTGATTATCACAATAGATATAACTATTCTAAAAATCTTATTCTCAACGTCTTCTGTTATTTCTTTTCCATGAATTTCTTCTTTTCTTAATTGATGATATAGTGATTCTGAAAATCCGTGAATAAATTCTATTATATCTTCTCTCACTATTCTCTTCCTTTACCTATTATAAATCCTGCAACAAGCCCTCCAAGAAAAGCTCCTGTTACATAAGAAAGAGGATGTTCTCTTATCTTTTCTTCTGTACGAATCTTTTGTTCATTCATTGTTTTAGTCAATTCGTCAATCTTCTTAGTCAACACTTCTAACATATTCCTTTCTTCTTCTAGTATTTCCTTTTCTTCTTTTAATATCGCCTTTTCTTCCGATATTGTCATTTCTTCAGACATTATTTAATCTCCTTTATCTTTTATCTCATCCGACCAAGTTAGCATATCACCACTTGATCTTTAGAAAAAATAAAAAATTTTTATCTTTTAATGGTTACTATTTCCTAAACAGGAAATATAATAATATCATAGCCGACAAAGCAATTCCTGATGAAAATCCAGGAGTAGTTGGTACAGGAATTGGAGATTTTGCTGGAGTAACTTTATCAGCAGGAGTTTTTCTAGTTGCAATTGGATACTCTTCTACATCTTCATCCGAACTGTTCTCAGGAATGTCAAAAGGTTCTATTATCTCTTCCTCAGAATTATTTAAGTCAGTATTTATAGACAATACTGTTGGTTTGACAGTTCCATTAGGAGTCATCTTAGATGTTATATTTGGTGTCAGACTCTTAGATGTTATATTTGGCGTAATCGCTCCAACATTAGATACCAGAATACTGGTAATTATTAAACCGATTATCAGTTTTATTATCTTGGTCATTCTTTCCTCCTTTTTCTTGAGACAAATATTTTCTTAAGTTTTTTCTTATTCTAAATTCTTAAGTTTCTAAGTCATTTTATTTATTATTCCGACCGAGTTAGTTTCCCACACGGTCTTTAGAAAAAAATAAAAATTTTAAAATGATTCTGTATATTATTGTATATTATTCTTCAGCCCTTGGATTCACATCAATGTAACCAACCATTCTCGACTCGTCATGAAGCACACATTCATATCTGAATCTACCAGGTTCACTGAATGTAAGATTATATGATGCTTCAGGAACTAATATTCCAGAATTAAAATAACCAGTTCCATTATATTCATCTGAACCTGAAGGCTCAGCAACTTCTGGATTTATCTTAAAACCTGGCAATAGAATTTCAGGAGATGTTTGATTTTCTGCTAAAAATGATACTGTGTGTATCTCCATTGGATTCAACTGGGTCCACATTACTGTGTCTCCTTGGTCTATTTCCAATGTACGTGTAGCAAATCTCATTCGAGCTGCATCATGTTTTACAACTCTGCCACAGGCAATTGATGCATCATTATTTTTAACATCTATTATCCATCCTCTATTCATTATTCCGAATGGAGGAGTAACATTGATATTTGTCTCTACTAAAGCATCACCATTTGAGTCAGCATTGAAGTTACCAATTGTAAATACAGTAGACCCTTGTATGTTGCAAGTTCCAACGTTAATATTTGCAGAATTTTCACTATCTGGCTCTAATCCGGTGAGATCTAGTTTTACATGAAGATTCGCTGAATCTGCCATATTTAAAACTGCTCTTCCTTTTACATTGGAATCATTCATTTGTCTAATTCTTACTTTTACCCTCTCTTCTATTGGAATATCCATAAAGGTTTGCCAATTGGTTGTATCATTTTCCCCAGGAGACGATGTAATCATATTTCTTACTTGTTTAGTCATCTCTATTCCAACATTTAGATCTCTATATAAATCTCTTTGACCTCTATTATTATATTCCTCCTGGCTAAGCGGATAGTCACTTCCAGCAGGCTGGACTATGACTACGCCTTGCATTCCAGGGTGGATCAAGCATACATAGTCAAATACTCCAGGTTCTGTAAACTTTAGAGAATAATTACCTTCTGTTGGCAATATACCAGAACTTACAAAACCAGTCCCATTATATTCAGATCCTCCAGAAGGACCGAAAAATTCTGGACTTCCTTCAGGTGGAGCAGCTTTTCCAGATAAGAAACTTATTGTATGTAAATTTCCTTCAATGGTCCATTTGACAGTATCTCCAGCATTTATAATAATTATTCCTGGATAGAATGCCATTCCCTGGATTGCCATATTTTTAGTTTGTCCACCTGCTTTAACTTCCCATGTCTCTGTTGGAGCAACGTTTCCAATAGGTGTTTCTATTGGTATTTCTATTGTTTCTGTTGGAGCAACGTTTCCAATAGGTGTTTCTATTGGTATTTCTATTGTTTCTGTTGGAGCAACGTTTCCAATAGGTGTTTCTATTGTTGCTTCTGGGGTAACATTCTCAGCAGGTGTTGTCGTAATATTTGGGGTTTCTATAGGAGTCGATAATGATGGAGCAATATCAATATATTGACAATATTCTACATCGCTGTTCGTTGGCTCGCAACTCTTTTGATCTATTATAGTTCCATTATTATCCTTCAATGTTGCATTATCTCCTTCGTTATTCCATATATGTATATCATATCCAAGATATCTGTCAGTATCATTTGAAGTACCGTTACCTGTGTGAACAGTCACGGTAGCTTCAGAAAATAAAGATAAATTTTCAAATGGAAATCTATTGCTCCCATGATTAGCTTTGTCTATTAATTGCCAGCCTGTCATATCAACAGGATCATTTCCTGTATTTATTATTTTTACCCATTCTTCATTTATATTTTGTTCTGTATCTATTCCTGGTGCATTAAACTGTACAGCACTTATATTTATATTCGCAGATGCCAATCCTGTTAGAAACATTATTGTCATCATACATAGCATTATTTTTTTCATATTTCTTCCTCAATGTTTTTTCTTATTCTTTTCTATATTTAATTCAAATTGTTTTGTGTCATAAATCATAAACATTTATTCATGATTTTAATATATTTTTCATGATTTTAACCTCCTTCACATCAACCTATTTTAAGATCGATGAAAATTCTATTTCTGGATGGGTGTTATATAATTGAGATTCCAATTCTTCTTTTTTGTCAATATTCTTTTGTTTCTCATTATATTCGAACAAACATCTAATAGTACAGAAATTATGTTCTCTCTTATAGCCTTTTCCTATTACTATTTCATCCCCACAATTTTCACAATTGATTCTTAACATCTCCGTTCAAAATTCCTCCTATTCCTTTAATGCTATTGTCCTATGCTTTTCTAAGTAAATGTACAAAGGACAATATCACATTCATCACATCTTATATATCTTATTAGTTTTTCCTATTTTAATTACATATATAAAAATCATAATCAATAATAATACAATTATTCCAAAATTTTCACTTGACACAATACCATAAACTGAATAATCACGACTCATATAAACTTTATCAACAAATCCATAATTGAATAGAAATGATACACTTTTCAAATTAAAAGTTTGCATTATATCAGCATTGACAAATAATAATTTTTTACTAAATGGATATATTGCGCCTATTCCACCATTAAACATATCTAATATCAAATGAGATGATAAATAAAAAGTTATAATACCAGATATCTGTCTAATATTTCTAATGAGAAGGAATAATAGAATTGGTATTATTAATAAAAATATATTATGAAATGTATATCTGTGATGAAATATCGCATCAAAATCTGAAAATATTCCAAAAACACTCAAATATATTATATATCTCGGATTTAAATTTAGACTTTTGGAAAATATAAATAGGATTGATAATGGAATAAACGCATGACTAAATACGTAGGACATCTTCCTCTAATTTATTATTCTCTTCTCTTTTTTCCATCTTCTCAAATTTCCTAAATAATACCTATCGTTATAATTTCTAACATACAGAAATAAAATTCTTCTAAATCAAGAATATAATTTTCTGAATTAGGATCGAAATGAGATTTCCATTGTTGGACATCTTCCTCTGATAAATATGTAGACCCTGCCTTTACCAACCATTCAGCATTGCCTGTAATATAATTTTTAAGTTCTGGAGTAAGAGGTGATAATTTTTGTATGGCATAACTTGTAGTAGAGACTTCTTTAAAACCTGCCTTTAAAAAAAGACCATGCATTTTCCTACCTGTAAAGTTATCAAACTTTGGTTCTACATGTTTTTCTTTTAATGATTGGGCAGCTGCGCTCAAAATTCTAAATGTCAAACATGGATCTATGGGATGTATAATGAAAAGCCCACCATCAAAATCTTTAGCCGCAACTCTTCCACCTGGTTTTGTTATTCTTTTCATTTCTTCTATAACTTTAAAATGATCTTCGACATAGGCAAAACAATTGCCAAAGAAAACAAAATCAAAAATATCATTTCTTAATGGTATTTCATAAAAATCCGATTTTCTGAATTCTATTATGTGTCTTAAAGGATCTTTCTCTAGATTTTTTATAGCAAAGTTTAATAATTCTGGCGTTTTATCTATACCAATAACCTTGCCATTAGGTTTTACTTTTTCAGCAAGCGCAGATGTCCATAATCCTGGGCCGCATCCTAGATCCAATACTGTGTCACCTGGTTTAAGATTAAAACTTTCAACCATTTGAATTCTTTCTTGTTCTTTGCTTTTGTGATGGTCTAACAACCATTCCAGATCTATTAACTCTAATTCTTCCGATTTATCTTCCGACATATTTTTTCTTTTCTCCTATATTCTTTCTTATTATATAATTATAACAATGGTAATTAATTCAAAAATCAAAACTTGCTTTCAATGAATTAATCCTTGTTCCAATGAATAATTAGGTTCATATTTCATTATATTTTTCATTTTAGTTATATCTGCATAGCTATCTCTTATATCTCCTGTTTTTGGAGATACAAATTCCGGTATTAATTTCTTGTCAAATATCTTTATAATAGCTTCACACAAATCTAAAATTCTTGTAGGCTTTCCTGTACCTATATTAATCACCTCTCCTATAGTTTTGTCATTTTCTATTGTTTTAGATATAGCATTAATTACATCATCAATATATACGAAATCTCTTGTCTGATTGCCATCTCCAAATATAATTGGATTTTTATTATTTTTGACTCTATCGATAAATTTTGTAATTACACCTGAATAAGAATCTTCCGCATTTTGAAATCCAAAAACATTAAAAAGCCTAAGACTGGTTACAGGAAGATTATATAATTCGTGGTATAACATCGAATATCTTTCACCAGTAAATTTACTCAATCCATAAGGTGACATCGGGTTTGTAGGATGGCTTTCGTCTACGGGTAAATATACTGGTTTTCCATAAACTGCTGCCGAACTTATATATACAAATCTTTTAATATTTGATTTTCTAGATGCCTCAAGAAGATTTAATGTTCCATTGACATTATTATCTGCATCATTTAGTGGATTTTCTATAGATTTGTCAACACTTATCTGAGCAGCCGTATGGATTACAACATCAACTTTATTTATCAGTTTTTCAACGATATTTTTATCTCTTATATCTCCTGTTATTATATCCGCAGAATGGACGAATTTTGAGATATTTGAATAATTGTCCAAAACAATAATATCGTGTTTCAAATATAGATTCTCACAAAGATGGGAACCTATTTTTCCTAATCCTCCTGTTATTAATATCTTCATTTTGCACCTTTTTTGCATTTTATCAAATTTTTAAATGATGACTGTAAAAAAACAGCGTTTTATAAGCTTCCGAATGTAATACGATACTGCAACGATGTGCAGGATTTAGTTTCGATGCTGTATTAAGGCTTATTATAATACGCACATTAATTATTGTCATCACGCATCTTTAGTAGTTCAATACTTTCCATTGTATATTTCATTCGGCAACTAAATTGCTTTCCAATCATTGCAGAACCGTCTATTATTACTTATGTATTACTATACTTCCTCCAGCTATAGTTTGTGGATTAGCTGCATCTATATTTTCTGAGGTTCCTATAACATTGTCATAGACAGCACTGTCAGTAGTCTTGTCTACAATCTTAATACGGAACTTATCTATTCCTCCTCCACCATTAATCTGTTCATCTGTTGCTGTCAGTAAGAACCCATAATTCCCAGCACCGTTGATAGTACCATTACCCTTGTATTGAGCTTTTGGTCCAGCTACCACTAGCCATTCATAATTGGCAGAATGAAAATTGAGACCTCCTGCATTGAACTGGAATTCTGTCTGTCCTGTTGGAGTGTTTGCACCTTTCTGATATTTGGAAACAAATCCAAAATTAGCCTTTCCTGTCAATGCTGGATCTGCCACATATGCACCTGCTGGAGAATTTATCCAGCCACCACCTGTTACAAATCCTGCGCTTGGATCATATATCACTATATATTGAGGCATTTCCTCGGAATCTGATCCTCCATCTTTGTCAGTAACCGTCAG
>Ga0209520_10000030_pt1 | contig 66403 bp, 66 predicted proteins | sample Rifsed16ft1_FD_184009 | JGI IMG/M metagenome (GOLD analysis project Ga0209520, IMG submission 184009) | Soil microbial communities from Rifle, Colorado, USA - sediment 16ft 1 (version 2) | ecosystem: Environmental > Terrestrial > Deep subsurface > Rock core/Sediment | place: Rifle, Colorado...
TACTACCCAGCCATTGCCACATCCGACATCTAGAAACGAAAATGGTTTGTCAAAAGAAACTGTTTTTAAAAATTGTATTACATTTTTTCCATGTTCTTTCTCCATTAGTTCTGCTCTCCCGTTTTTAGCCCATTTATCAAAAGTCCTTCTTACTGAATCCATTATTTTGAGCCCTTCTCTTTTTCAATTATACTCTTCGTTTCACTGAGCTTTGCTATGAACGAGTTCTACGTTTTACTTATATTCAAATTTCTGAATGTTATTTTGAAAAGAAATTGCCAGACGAATCATGTCGGAATTGTGGAGGAGCGTTGATTGATTATTCTAAATGTGCTCAATGTAATAAAACGATTAAAATGATTTGCACGTCTTGCGGTGTTGGAACACTAGAACAATTCCATAGTCTTTGTGTGCCTTATGACCTTCTCATAAATAATATCTCAATAAACAAACCCGATGCCTCTTTTCTGGTAACACTGGCTTGATATCTGACAAATAAGACAAATTTTACGTATGATTTATTCCCAAGTTTTAAGTAATATGAGATTAGGATTTGATCTCTGTGAAACGAGAAACACTAGTTCTAAGTTTGATTCTATTGTTAATCATGCCTGTATATGCCAATGCTCAAAGCCCTAAACGAATAAGTATTATTGATAATTTTGGTAATTTTGATAAAGGAGAACCTCTTTTCATTTATGGACAAGTAGCAACTTTTCTTGATGACTCTTTTTTAATAATGCAAATCATCAATCCTGAAGGAGATTTATGTCAAATTCAACAACTTGTACCATTACCTAACGGTGCTTTCATAACAGATGCAATTCCCCTAAAAGGTAGGATATGTGGTTTGGTTGGAGAATATGAGGTTAAATTATTTTATGGCGATTATTCTACGACTACTAATTTTCAGGTAAATAGCAAATCTTTTTCTGAGCCGGATTCTGACATGCTAATTAAATCTGCAAAAGATTTACTTTCTAAAAGCATGTCTGTAATTGATGAAAAATTAGATGTTGATTCCACTTTCGTTAGTGGAATGGGTGATGTAATTGCATCAGATGATTTATCTAAAATAGAAAAAGCATATGTTGATCTATGGGTTGAATTTTATTCTGATGAATTTGTTTCTGAGATAACTCCTGTTCTTAGACCTGCAGTGTCATCCTCATTGGACTCTGTTTCACAAATGTTAACTGATGGAGAGATTTCTTTTGATATTGCAAAATCTATTGACAGATCAATCTTTTCATCTGTTTTCTATTATGAAATTGGTGATAAAGGTAAATCTATTGATCTACTCTCTGATGTGTTTGTTGATATTAGAAATATAAATCCAAAAAAAATACCTGCGACAAAAACTCTTACTTTTGATGAACTAGAAGAGACTTTGTTAAACTTGATGAAAAAATCTGATACTGTAATGAGTAGGCCTGTAAAAGAAGAAGTTGGCTTTATCTTTGCTAGGGGCACTGCACCAGTTCATACACAAGAAATTTCTGATTTAATTGATCTATTATCTAAAGCTAGATATCTTGATGTTGTCTCAAGAAAACAAAGTGACCTCTATCGATTAGTTCAAAATGATTGGGAGGGTGCAAGACTCTCTCTTGAAAATAAGGAGTCTATTGAAGACTTGCTTGCTTCTAGCGAAAGGGTGAATCACCTTCATCAATCTGCAATACTATTGAAAGAATTAGAGGATGTAGACCGTTTCATATCTTCGAATTCTGATGACAACTCTGATCTTGCAAATCTCCTCATGCCTGATTGGGAAGAACTCAAATCTGATCTGGAATTTGCATCGTCAGTTGATGATATTATTGAATCTGAAATCCAAATTAAACAAATGAAACAAATCATTGATATCTCCTCAAGAATCAGTAAGGCTGTAGAAATATCCCAAGCAAGTGGGGTTAACTCTAGCCTTATCTCTGATTGGAAATCCCTCTTAGAAAAAGTGGAGAATGCTGATTCTTCTGACGAAATTCTGAGTATTGTTTCAGAATTTGATCACACCATGACTGAATTAAGAGAAAAAAGAAATCCATTAACTATTTTAAAATTTGAATATCAAACAATGAAACAAAAAGCAGAACTCCAAGCTGATTACAATAATCTATTTCTCATTGACAGTGCACTGAAAATTCTGAATACTGCTGAACAAATGGGGTCTGGTAATCCATCTATTATGCGAATTGATAGAATTGAAGTTTTGCTAACTTGGGTAAGTGAACAAGTTCCTAAAATAAAATCTGAATTGAATTCATATGATGATGAATCTTTTAAAATACGTGCAAGTGACATCTTACAGAGATCAAAATCTATAGAAAATTTAGTAGAGTTGGGATTACGTACACACAAATTCTTACCCGGATACATTACTTTCACCGATTCATTTAATGAAAAAATTGATCAAGTAAGAGATCTTGTTATAAAAAACGATCTTGATCAAGCAGACAAACTAGTTCGAAATCTGTTTAGTGAATGGAATCAGGTTTCAAAAGCCTATAACGATGATCCATATGGTTCAAAAGTTGGTTATAGCGCTGATGAGATAAAACGCATAGAATATCGTGAAAGATTAGATGCTTACTCTAACATGGTAAATAATTTCTATAATGGTGAATTTTCCCCATATGCCAAAGAATATGATGCTATGATTTCAGATGCATACGACCTTATTGACTATGGAAATTTTGTCGATACTGAATTAAAAATCTTGGAAATTGGCCAATTTCTAAGTGACCATCTAGTTTTGAATAATTCTAGAATAATCTATGGTATTTCTTATGATCCGGAACAAAATATTTGGATAATTCAAGGCGCAGTTGAAAAGTCTATTTTTGATAGAAGAACACCTCTATACGTTACTGTTTTCAATATGGATGGAAGCACTCACAGTAGTCTGGAATTTACTGATACCAAACATGGTGATTTTTACACTCAGTGGATAGCACCGGCAAGTCCTGGTCTTTATGTGGTCATGTTACAATACCAAGATTCCAAGGCAACACAAATCGTATATGTCAAAGAACGTTTTGAAAATGTCTATACTCCATCGGATTTGAATATGGTTGAACTTGCACGTGATTTTGACGAATTAAAAACATTCATTGAAAAATTTGGTGGTGAGACATACAATGATGATTCCAAATTCTCTTCTACTCTAAATGATATTAAATTAGGTTTGAGTAATAAAGATGCAAAAAAAGTTGATGATAAATTAAATGATTTGAGACGATTAATTGAAAAATATCTTCCAATACGATCAAGATCTGCAGTCATTGAAGTTCAATATGAGAGTGATAGCCTTATTGTTTCTGGCGCAGTACAAAAAACAATAGCCTTTAGAGAAGATTTGTTTGTTGATGTGTTTGATCAAAGAGGTAATCTCGTAGAATCAATAGCGCTAAAAGATAATTCATCAGGCTTGTTTAATGAAGTTTTGTCACGTCCATTTGACTCTGGCGTTTATGTGGCTCAACTACAATATCATGATGTAGTTGTTACTGATTTTTTCACTGTTAGATAGTCACTTGTTTTTACTTTTCACTAAATTGAATAATTGTCTCACAGCTAATTTTGGATGGTATGTTGCCAATTTTATCATACTTGCTAATCCAAAATCTGCTTTAATGAAATCTAAAAATTCTTCAGGTTTTAATTCCTTGATTATGTCCAATTCTTTATCCCATTCTTCATCTGATAGACTAATCCATCTATCTTGAACTTTTCCGGCTGATCTGATTTTTGCCTGAATGTCCTTTTTCCAATTTTCCTCATATGGATACAGTGCTATTTCGTCTGTTTTTCCTGATTTTATTGCATCTGATGCAATTTTTCCTGCAACTCTTCCAAATTTTATCGCATATCTTATCCCCTCTAACACTAATGGATTAGCCTGACCTGCAGAATCTCCTACAAGAATCAAATTGTTGTATACTGTTTTTCTTGATAATCCGTCGTTTGGAATTAACCCATAATGAAATTCAATAGGAGTAATTTTTCCCAATTTGCCGATTGGACCAATTTTTGAGTCCATCAACTCTTTTAATCTCTCAGTAGGATCTATCGGCGATTCTGGTTTTCCAACCCCAACTCCTATTCTTACAATATTTTTTCCTACAGGAAAAATCCATGCATATCCTGCTGGAGAATATTTCTGACCAACCATGAGCCACCATGTTTCTTGATCTACATTTTCTGCTTTTACTTCATATTCTGCCCCTACTCCAAATCTTTCCCATTGTGTTACAAACCCCATAGCTTTGGAAACTGTTGAAGAAAATCCACTTGCATCAACAATAATTTTGGAATGAAATATTACATCTTCTTCCTTGTTTGTTCCACTTACTCCGACAATGTCTCCTTCTGCATTTTTTATCACATCTTTGATGTTAGTTTTGAGAAAAATATCTGCCCCCTCATTTTTTGCTTGCTCTGCTAACCATCGATATGTTTTTCTCACATCTAAAACTGCGGCTTGTGGAACTGTATCGCTAATTGTAACTTCATTATTTGGTGAACAAAACGAGTAATTTTTAATCGGATTATAACAGTCAGATGGAATACCAAATTCTTTTATGTTTTGTATCCATGTAACTCCACTGGTTCTAACTGACTGTGCAATTGTTTCTTCTCTCTCCAAAAGTGCAACCTTGATTCCATTTTTTGATGCTTCATATGCTACTGAAGAACCAGCAGGTCCACCACCTACTATTACTAAATCATAATGATATTCTACTGTCAACTTCTTTACTCTGTTGATCCTAGGATATAATTTTGAGGTATGATTTTATGTATAATTTACTGACTATTTTTTTAAAACTGGAGATCCAGTTCCGTCATTTTCTCTTTCAGAATCAAATGTACTCATATGTGCCAGATCTCTATGCATGAAGCTATGGATTTCCCCTGTTTTTTTTCTACAGAATTTACCATGTATTGTTTCTTGTATTTTTAATGTATCTTCATTTTCATGAAATAAGCGCTTTCCACAATCTGGACACGTTAATTCAGGCATGAAATTGCTTTGTATCAAATCTATTTAGATGTTTCAGAAATAAATATGGATATTTATTTTATTAACTTGTTTTTTAAACCGAAACTTTAGATGTTTAATTCATCTGTGTTTTGTTAATGACAGAATCTGATATTGCTTCTTTTGTACTTTGGTCTGTAATAACTGCAATAATTATGGGAATTACTGGTTTTAGCTACAAGTCTTACAACAGGAGAAGAAAAAATGAAAACACTCCATCTTGAAAAAAAGGGATTACGTGGTCTTGCTATTGCTGAAAGCTTTAGACAAAATTCAGAAAGATCCATTTTATCTGGATTGATAATGAGAAGGGATTTTGTAATTGATGGATTTGTTTTTGGAAGTGCTGCTTTAGAAGGCAATGATGTTACTGATCAAATATTGTCCATGTATGAAGAACTACATCGTTCCGATATTAGTTACTTGATAATTTCTGGGTTGATTGTTTCAATGTATAATATAATTGATATGAAAAAACTACATGCTTCTTTACAAATCCCTGTTATTGGAGTTACATACAATGAATCTGATGGAATAACAGATGCAATAAAACATCATTTTCCAAAATCTTTTGAATCTAAAATTAACGAATATGAAAAATTAGGTAAAAGAGAGATGATCACTTTGCATACCTCTCATGATCTTTTTGTACGATATGAGGGATGTACAATTTATGAAGTTAAACAACTCTTAAACGAATTAACTTTGCAAGGTTCTATTCCTGAGCCCCTTAGAGTGTCTCAATTACTTGCTAATGCATTACTTCAAAAAGGATTATCCTTCTGAAGCTGTTTTTCCACCATCTACATTGAGTATGGTGCCTGTAATCCAACTTGCCTCATCTGATGCCAAAAATAAAACTGCATTTGCAACATCCACTGGTTCTCCAACTCTTGCTAACGGCAATCTTTCTTCTAAAACTTTTCTTGCTTGTGGATCATCAAGATATGGTTTTATCATGCCCGAATTGATGATTCCCGGATTTACACAATTACTTCTGATGTTTCTTCTTGCATATTCTACTGCAATTGATTTTGTGAACATTGTTATTGCTGCTTTTGTTGCTGAGTATGCTGCCAAATGAACTCTTGGTATGGCTCTTTCACTTGAGATTGAACCAATATTTACAATAGATCCTTTTTTAGCATCTGACATTTTGTTTAACACAGCTTTTGTAATATGAAAAACTCCAAACAAATTGACATCGATTAATTTTTTAATTTCAGAATCTGGCATTTCATGAAAGTGAACTGGATCATTGATTGCACCTGCATTATTTACCAAAATATCAATTTTCCCATACGTGTCCATAATTTGATTAACTGTCTGTATTACTTGGGATTCATTAGTTAAATCACATGACATCGAGGCAGTGGATTTTTCATTTCCTATCTCTTTTCTTGCTTTTTCCAATCCTTCTAATTTTCTTGCAATGAGAATTACTGTAGCTCCTTCTTCTACAAATCTTTTTGCGACACCTTTACCAATATCACTTGATGCACCAGTAACTATTGCCACCTTGTCCTTTAATCGCATATTGTAATTTTATTGGTGTAGCTTATAGAATTTTTGGTAAATCGTAGTCATAATTAATATAATTATACTAAGAATTATTTGCTTTTTTGATGTATGCCAAAATCCCTGTATAGTCTAAATCTCCAAATCCTTTTTTTACTGCATCCGTGTATACCTCCTCTGCTTTTTTGATCATTGGTAGTTTTACCCCCAATAATTTTGAAGTGTCTGTGATAGTGCTAATGTCTTTTTTCAAATTTACAAGAGTAAAAGTAGCATCAAATTCATCTTGTATCATCTTGTATGCTTTATTCTCACTCATTCCAGTTTTAAAATAAGTTGAATTCAAAACATCTAGAAATATTTTTGGGTCCACATTTGCACTTCTTACTAATGTGATTCCCTCAGAGAGTGCAAGTGCAAGCATTGTGATTTGAAGATTCATTGAAAGTTTGACCAAATGGGCTACTCCATCTCCACCCAAAAAAAATGTCTTATTTGCTATTTTTTCAAAAACATTTTTGAATCTATCGAATGTTTTTTTATCCCCAGATCCCATCAGTACCAATTCTCCCGTAATTGCTACATTTGGTCCTCCCATAACTGGCGTATCTAATTTAATTATTTTGTGTTCTAGAAATTTTTTTGAAATCCTTTTCGATTCTATAGGATTTATGGTACTCATATCTGCCACTGTTACTCCTTTGTGTTCTCCTTCAATAATTCCATTTTTTCCAAATGATACTTTTTTTACGGCATCTGCATCTTTTACAACTATGATTATTAATTCTGAATTTTCAGCTACACTTTTTGGGGAATCTACAACTTTTGCACCGTTGTTTTTCAATTCATTGGTTTTTTCTTTTGTTCTGTTGTACACTGTCAAATCAAAGCCTGATTTCAATAAATGCAACCCTACTGCATTTCCAAGCATTCCTGTCCCTATAATTCCAATCCTCGCTCTCTTTTTTTTCTGTGTAGTATGTATTTTTTTAACGACGTTCTTCATTTCTTACCTCCCATTGTCCATTTCCAAATCTTGATGCCTCAAATTCTATCTGTCCTATTGTCTTTTCATCTTTTCTGACCTTTGCATAATCAAATTTTTTCATTCGAAATATCTTTTCTTTTGGTTTGTATCCTCCCTCAATTACTTTGATCTTGAATCTTTTACTTGCTTTATTGATCATTTTTCTTGCAATCTGTACATCTCCAACCCATGAAAACATTTCAAAATCTCCAAAATTTTTCGTAGTTATTGTATGTCCGTACAATCTTGCCTCCAATTTAGATCCTTGGGCCTTGGATTGTTCATTTAGCCATGTAACTATCTCTTCCCCGTATCCTTTCTCTACCCCGAATGTTTCTGAATCTCTCATCTATGAAAAATGATTGTTTCAAACCATAATAATCATTTTCAAATATTTGTTAAACTAAAATATTGATTCTTTCACCAAACTTCATGCTCACAATTGATTGTAGAGATGTAGCATCAATAAAGAGTGAATTGGTTGTTTATGTATCAGATCAAGTCGCTGCAATACCTACTTTGAAGATTCATGAGTTTATGTTGTCCTCGTTAGATGATGAAAAAATTGACAAAAATGTGGTCATAACTGCAATCAAAGAATTTCTAGAATCAATTGGTGAGGGGCGAAATTTTGCTGTTATTTCTAACAATGATCTCATATCGATTAAATCCATTACAGGGAAACTCATTGAACGAGATCCCTCTCCCCCATCCGAGTTGTTTTCATGTACTCATTGTGGATTTGTTACTAACTATGAGATAGAACTTCAAAATCACATGAAGATACACTATCTGTGATTCTTTGTCTATTTTCTAGAACCTATATTTTAATTTCTTAAATGTTGTAAATTTTCTAGTCAACACCAATAATTTGGAAATGATTACCTCTGATCTTTTTTCAGACGGTGATTTTTAACAGGATCTTTATAAGTTCTGACTATAAAATACACTAATGATAAAATCATCTAAAAATAATATTACAAAGGTTTACTGTACCCGATGTGATCTGATATTTGATTCTAGAAAAACATTTGAGAAACACCTAGTCAAGCATTCATCTACTGTACTGTGTGAGACCTGTCCCATAGATACTGCCATTTCCAAATTTGTAAATCTCTTTAAGAAAAAATCATCTCATAATTTGGAATAAGTTTTTTAAACAATTTTTCAATACTTTACTTGTGAATAAAAAAGGAATCTTGATTGGTACCGTCATGTCTATAGCCATCATAAGTGCAATTGTAGCATATTCTTCATCTTCTATTGAAACTGAGAAGTCTGATGTAAGAACTCATGGAACTGTTTCTACTACAATGGGTTCATCGATCATGGGAAATCCGTCCGCATCAATTACAATAGTGGAATTTGGCGATTACCAATGCCATCAATGCTATAATTGGTTTCATAATACAAAATCATCTGTATTTCAAAATTATGTTGATACTGGAAAAGCTAACTTTGTCTTTATGGATCTTGCTTTTTTGGGAAAGGATTCCCCAAAAGCAGCTCAGGCATCTTACTGTGCTGAAGATCAAGGAAAATACTGGGAATATCATAATCAACTATACACTGCTCAGGAATCTGAAATAGACAATGGATGGGCAAATCCTGAACGACTAAAAGTATTTGCGTTTAGTTTAGGTCTTGATATAGAATTGTTTGAGAGTTGTCTTGATTCAGGAAAATACACAAAAAGAGTACAGTACAATATTGCTGAAGCAAAAAAATTAGGTGCAAGTGGTACCCCAACATTTTTCATTGTAGGTCCTGATGGGCAACAACAAAAGATTGTTGGTGCACAACCATATTCTGTTTTTAAACAAATACTGGATTCGATGATTTAGTATGGTGCAAACTCTGAGACTTGTATTTTCAAATCGTTTCTACATTGTTCTATCATCTGTCATTTTTACATTCATGCTAATTGGACTGTTAGTTATTTCAGAGTATATTTTCTTTGAGCCATACCTCATTGGCCATATTCCACAAGGGACTGAATTTGGATTTGTGTTGATCGTGATTCTTTCTGTATTGTCTGCAGTAGTATTTCCTATGAATATCTACAGAATTAATATTTTAAAAAAATCTAAAGGAAAAATGAGTGGCAGTGTTTTTGGTTCATTTATTGGGTCTGTTGCTGGCGCTTGTAGTTGTGGGCCTGTAGGTTTTACTGTGATCACCACATTTGGTTCTGTGGGTGTTACTGCTCTTACATTTTTAACGAATTTTGAACTTCCAATAAGAATTGGGGCAATTGCATTATTGGCTTTTACATACTATACTACAGTAAAATCGCTTAAAATCGAATGTAATATTAGATATTGACCTGAATTAAAAAAATGAAATTTTTGATTACCCTGTATCTTCTAACTTATGCATTCATATGTGTATGAAATAGTCAAAAATATGTTGTATGTTAAAGTTGCATTAGGTTTCTTTGTTCCCTTTGCAATATTGACTGCAATGATTGCTATTGACACATATTACAATATGCAGTAACAACTAGAATCAAACCTACTGAACTCCCTTTACTTATCTAGTAATATTCTGTCAATTCTAACTAATTATCGGAAGATATCGCATCATAAATTACACCAAATATTGCCCATGCACGTTCTTCATTTTTACTTCTCACAAAATTTGGATTTAATCCTTATTTGTCACAATATGAGAAATAAACTGACTTTGAATGATGTTATAATCACGTTCTGTCCAATATTGCATTTACTTCCTTTCTGTGCTCAATACAGTAGGGAGGTCTTTTTTTACACTCTGGGCAGTTCAGATATTTTCTGAAATCGATCATAGTCTGACTTTAATTCTGGCTTAAAAGATCTTGCGTATGAATTATCAGTACCTTCACAAACTAAACAATGACCTAAGATTGTGGATTCTAAATGACTTGGGCTGATCTGAAAAATAATAATTCGTATAAAACATACACTAAAAGGGCAAATTTTTAAAACCTTGGAATCTATCTTGTAGTGAAATCAATAAAATTTGTGTCAATCATTTACATCCCAATTAGACCTGGTAGAAGAAACGCTGAATATGATGAATTAGATGATACCGAAGAATAATCCTTTATTTTATCTGTAAAAATGAATTTTCAGGAACGTTTAGTCTCAAAAAATTCTCTGGTTGAATGATTTTTGCCAATATTTCTAATCCTGTTATAGTTCTAATGCTTGGTTTACTGAAATAAGAATTTGCATCTACTGCAAAAACCTTTTTGTTTTTGACAGCCCTTAACATATTCCATGATTTATCCTCTTTCAATATCTTGTCATACTCTGATATTGTACGAAACGTGTCAAAACCACATGGCATCACGATGATGATGTCTGGATCTGATCTTGTTATTTCTGCAATACTTAATTTTCTAGAATACTCTCCAATTTTACTAATCATGTTTTCTCCTCCCACCTCTTTGATCATCTCAGGTATCCAATGACCCGCTGTAAAAAATGGTTCAATCCATTCTATTGCAAGAACTTTTAGTTTTGTTTTTGGCTTGAAATTTTTTACATATTCGATTCTTTTTTTAAGAGATTCTGTGATCTTTTTTGCTTCACTTTCTTTTTCAATAATTTTCCCAATTTTGTTTACCGACTCTACTATTTCTTGTAAATTATGTGAATCCATTGAATAAATTATTGGCTTTTTTTGTAAAATCTGAATCGCCTTGTTGACTTGGTTGTTATGTGCTGCACATACCTCACATGTTTCTTGAGATATTATGAGATCTGGATTTGCTTCTAAAATATTTTTTTCATGTAATGCAAAAATTTCTTTTCCTTCATTTAATAATTGACATATTTTTGTATCAATTTCTTTACTGGATAATTCATCTGAATTAATTATAGCACTAATCACACGTGGTTTTGTTTTTGCATTTTCAGGATATTTACATTCATGTGTTACTCCATACAACAGATCTTCTACTCCAAACTCATATAGCAATTCTGTAGCACTAGGTAAAAAAGAGACTATTCTCTTTATTGGCATGTTTTATGTTTGAATTTGTTCTTTAAACATCATACGTTAAGTAATGGTCAATTCTACGGATTAGGCAACTTAATAGGAACATTTTAGGCACAAATTTCATTGTCTGCCAACTCACAAGATATTCGAAGAGCCATCTTGGCAAAATGGCATGAGAATTTGTCCAAATATGGAAATTTGTTTTCATCCGATTCTATTAGTGGTTCTAGCCCACCATCTGTGTTTGTAGGCTCATACAACTATCCCAAGGTGTTTGTTGGACCGATGGTTCCTCCTATACATGGTGATACAAGTTTACTTGATAACCCTGAAAGATGGACGGGTAAATCTCTTGAAGAAATTGTTAATTTTAGGTTGAATCTGATTCGTGGCATTCAAAAAGTTTCCATACATCAAACAGAGGGTCGTTACATAGAAAATTTACAAGAAATCACAATGTCCTCTAAACCTACTGATTCTGATTTACAATTCACTAAAACTACATCTGCAAATGTTTCACTTGATGGAGAAAGTGCACCATTTGGACCAATCGGTGAAATTAAATCTGCAAAGTTTTATGGTACATCTGCAACAAAATCTATTGAAAAAACTTTCTATGATAAAGATCTAAACGCACATGATGCTGTTTTACATCTGTATAATTCTGGCATATCTATATCAAAAATTCAAAAATGTTTTAGCATTGGGATGCTTGGACAAAAAAGAAAACTTGTTCCTACAAAATGGAGCATTACTGCAACTGATGATATTATCTCAAAATCCCTTACTGAGGAAATTTTGAATTGTCCTTTGATTGATTCGTATGAAGTTTTCACATATGAACATCTTGGAAACTTATTCTCAGTAGTTTTGTTCCCACATAGATGGATTTATGAAATGATTGAAGCATGGTATTCTAATGGTGTTTTAGGATTTGGTTCTGATTTTGAGGATGCACGCGGAATCAATCATCCTCCAGTAATATCTGGTGCATATTTTGCAGCTAAATTAGGAGTAACTGAATATCTCATGAAAAATAAAATTCAATCAGGTGTGATAATCTTGCGGGAAATTAGACCTGAATACGCAATCCCCGTGGGTGTTTGGCAAGTAAGAGAGGGCATTCGTTCAGCAATGAGACAAACACCGATAATTGCTGAAACTTTTGATGATGCTCTTACACTGGCATCAAAGAAAACAAGTATTAGTAAACCTGAATGGCTTTCAAAGGGAAGTATTATGAAATTAATTCGTCAGAAAACAATTGCAGATTTTTTCTAATTTATTATATGCAAAATTTGATTATGGCTAAATTTATTGTAAAATAGTTATTTTAGATCATTACATCCTGTTTCTAAAGTATATTTTGTTATCAAAATTACTCATGGATACACTCAGATGTACAAAATGCAGTAAACTCATTCCAAAAACTGGAAACTATACCATAGTCGTATTTTTGGTCAAAGGCAAACTATCTGATCCACATTATGAGCATCTTTATTGCCCTGAAAAATTTTCTATGGTTTGTTGATACGATCTTGATCTATTTATTGGTCGTTTTTTAATTCAAACATAATGCAAAATAAGAATCTAGTAATTGGAATTGCTATTATTGCTAGTCCAATTATTTTTGCGCTAGTTGCATTCCCTGACAGCTTCAGTCTAAGTTGGAATCAAGGAAGGGGTGGGTATCTTTTTGCGCTTGTATTCATTATTGCTGAATTAATTGGTCTTAAAATTATTATTTCTAAAAAGAGATTGATTGCTGTAATTCCATTATCTATTACGGTGATTGCATATCTTATTGGATTGGAATATGGTTTAAGGGATTATCTTTTAGCATCTTCTGAACAATTCAATGTACAGCTAACTTATTCTTGGATATGGATGTGGGATTTTATTGTGATGGGCATTTTTGTAATTGTTGCACTCAGTATATTTTTTGGTAAAAGATGGATAAGAATTGCACCTGCGGGGCCAATCTTTCTTGGTGGCAGTGCAATAATTCTTTCATTAGATGCATTTTTTCCATACGATTCTCTTGGTCCATTACAATATGTTGTGCCTTATTTGGTGCAAACAAATGTGTGGCTAGTAAATGCGCTTGATCTTGGAACCGCTACAGCTCGTGACAATATAATGTTCCTCAAGGGTGATTTTGGACCAATGGTGCTACAGGTATTTTGGCCGTCTGCAGGGGTACATAGTATAATCATCTATTCTTTGGTAATGGGTGCATTTCTATTAAAAATGAATATTCCTAGAAATAGAAAAGCTGTTTACTTTGGATTGGGAATTGCAGGAACCATTGGCGTTAATATGATTAGAATCTTTTCTTTGTCTTGGTATGCTCTCAAAGTTACTACTGATGCAAAGCAATGGGAAGAATTTCATTCTGTTGCAGGTGAAATCATGTTCTTGCCGTGGTTGTTTATCTTTTTACTGATAGTAATTCTAATTGAAACAAAGAGATTAAAAAAATTAGAATCTGAAGGAAAATCTGTTCCTAAAAATAGCTAGTAATATTACTTTGGCCACGAATTTCTGAAAGTTCTGAAACTTTTACCCCTAATCTTCTAACTGTGTTTTTTTGGTCCTCTAACGCTTCTTTTAATAACTGCAATGCATTTTTTTGCAATTCTTCTAGACTCGATGTAGAATTTTTTAGCATTCTTGATTTTGTTTTGTTTGTTAAATCTGATAGAATAAACTGTATTCCTATTGATTTGAACATTCTGTTGTTTTTTTGAATTACTTCATGTAGTTCTCTACATAACTCATCAATATTTTCTGCCAAAAAATTATAGTCTTTTGAATCTTTTTTTAGCGTGACAATTTTACTGTATTGTATGCTCGCATCTCTTTCCTTTACTGGTTCATTATCAATTCCTCGGACCGCATTGAATATGTAAGTACCGTGTTTTCTCCCGAATTCTTTATTCAAAGTAAACACATCTAATTTTTTAAGATCTTTAATCGTTTCAAAATTCATCTGTGTAATCTGTTCTTCTGTTTTCTTTCCAATTCCTGGTATTGCTCGGATCTTTAATTGTTCTAAAAATTCTTCAACTTTTTCTGGTGATACAATCGTTAACCCATCCGGCTTTCTAAAATCTGACGCAATTTTTGCAATCAATTTATTTGACGAAACTCCTATGGAGCAACTAAGTTTTACTTTGTCTCTGATAATATTTTTAATTTGTTGTGCCAAATGACTGGCCTTATCAAAATCTCCTTCCACTCTATCTGTGACATCCAAATACGCTTCATCTTTTCCCACATATTCAAAAATATCTGCACTTCCTTTCATAATGTTCATAGCTTTCTCAGAGATTTCCAAGTAATAATCAAAATCAACTGGAAGAAATACTGCATCTTTTCTTTCTTCTAATCTTTTTTTTGCAAAACTAATTGGTATTCCTGACTTCACCCCAAACTTTCTAGCTATGTAATTTGCAGTTGCAATTGCTCCGCTGTCTCCACCCCTGTCTGAAAAAACACAAACACATACTGGTTTTAATTTTAGATCAGGAGTCCTGATTTCCTCACACTGAGCAAAGAAATAATCAAAATCTACGTGGAAAACTACTCTAGCTCCCAATGTCTTGATTCATCTACCTGATTATTACTATATTGTGTATTCATCTAAATATTGAGTATTTTTAATAACAATATGGCTTACCCTGTATCTTCTGATGATAACGGCATCAACATAAAGCCGGAACTAATGGAAAAAGAAAAACTCTATCATCATGTGTTTAAGAACAAAGTTCTTCTGCTATTCAAAGACTCGCAAGATTTCCTAAATTGCTATGAAATTGAAGAAGAAGATCTGGTAAATCAAGTAAAGAACAGCAAAAACGATGATGAAATTGAAAAAATCTTTGAAGAATACCTAAAACGCGAAGACCTCAAAAATTAAATAAAAGCCAAAGAAGCTTTTGTTGTTAAAGGAATAATAAATTGAGTGACCTAAAAAAATCTAAAGACGCAGAAGACATTTTATCTGAATTTCATGATACTCATACATCGTCTGAATCAGAACCACAATTACCTTCACCTGAATCAGAACCACAATTACCTTCACCTGAATCAGAACCACAATTACCTTCACCTGAATCAGAACCACAATTACCTTCACCTGAATCAGAACCACAATTACCTTCTCCAGTTAGTGAGCCTTCAAGTGAGACTAAACATGATCCTGAAGAACGTGATGTAATTTTTGTTGGCACTAAGCCAATAATGACATATGTTTCAGCCACTTTGACGCAACTTTCAACAAGACACACTGTTACAATTAAGGCTAGAGGTAAAAGAATTACTCAGGCAGTTGATGTGTCTCAAATGATTGTTAAAAGAATGAATACTGTTGGATATGTTATCAGCGATGTTAGAATTTTATCTGATTCACTTACATCTCAAGATGGTAAACTACGTAATGTCTCTACAATAGAAATTGACATTACAAAAAATTAAAACCATTAGATACTTGATTTTAATATGTGTGGGTATTTCCACTATGATAATTCTTGGATTTGTTATATCTTCTTGTGTGATACAACATATTGCAATTATGGCTGATTTAGGATCATATGAAAAATCACTTGATCCAGAATTCTGTGATGTTTTAGTTGAAAAAATTAATTTATTTAATGCTGATTGTAAACCCGAAGTTGAAATTTTAGATTGCGGTTAAATGATATGTGATATGAATGATTCCAAAATATACCTGCATTGAACTTAAACCAATCATCAAAATTTATAATTTCTATTGATATGTGGTTATAAAATAAATATGGTTTGATACCTTTTTATCTATAAATTGAATCTTTTAATTGTCGTGATTCTGTATCTGTTTCTTTAATTAATTGTTCTGCTTTCTCCGCCTCTTTTTGTAGAAGTGGAATGTCACAAGATGTACCAGGAATTAACTGTGACATTCCAATGCATAATTCTGCACTTGATCTAAAATCTGGACCTGTACCATCAGAATGAAAAAGAATTACAATCACATCCTGTTCTGTGATACTTCCTTCATTAAGTAACATTCCTGGTATTCCTGGAATTGTCCCATATTTGAGAACTTTTAATCCCGATTCTTTTAATTTTGTTCTTGCAGAATCTGTGTTTCCTACTGCGACTATTCCTTCAATTCCATCTAGAGATTTTACTGCCATACTGCTTACAATTAGTTCTATTTTTTGTTTTTTTGCCCACTTGAGCATTGTCTTTGCAACAATCCTGTGTAATGATTCATGAAGAGTAAGATATGATAAAAAAACTGAAACCTTGAGATCATCGTTTACAAAAATTCTGGTTGGGTAATTCGGTTTACCCTCTTTAATCAAACTAATTGGTGGAAAATTATCCGAATCAATTATTCCTGCTAAACTAAATTGTGATGTTTGTATCATTGATTCTGTTGCAATTGCACTTGTAAATCCTACTGAAGGAAATCCATCTATGAGATAACCTCCCTCCAAATTAACTGGTCTTAATTCTCTAATTCTTATTCTAGAATACAATGTGTTGTATTGAATTCTATTGAATAATAGTTTTTACCTGATTTGATTACTTTAGTTTTGAAACTAGAGCTGCATAAATGAATGGTAAAATTGTTGTAACTTCTGCATGAAGAGTAGCTTGCCTGGCTTGCTGTGTGACTTTTCCCCACGATATAGCTTCTCTTACTAGTGCACCGCTTAGACTACCGTCAAATTCCTGTGCTGTTGTAATGTAAAATGCATAATCCAAACCTTCTCTGTATTGATTCCACCATAATGTGTGGTGCTTTGAAATTCCTCCTCCAATCATTAAAGCCCCTGATTTTTTTGCTTTGAATATTAATCCTGACAACAAATCTGCGTCTGCTACTAAATTTAATTTAAAATCTCGGTGCTTTTGTATAAATAACCATATCTGACTACCTACTGCACCATCCATAATTCCAGGCACCACTACATCGATTTTGTTTTTGTAAGCCCAATAGAGAAAAGAATCTTCTCCCAAGTGTTTTCCAATCATCTTACAAATTTCTGCAGTAGACATTTCTTTTACTCCGTTTTTGTATTCTTCTTCTAAGAATGACTGCATTTTTTCTTCAATGAGCGGACCGTAGCTCTCCATTGGCACTAAAATATTTCCCAATCTGTGGATATGTTGATCTGCAAGTTCTCCATCATCCATAGTAAATGATCCTTCTTTGTAATTTGAAAAGTGTCGTGCAATATCATGATCTAAAGCACCACAAGTTGTAATTGCAACATCAAACCACTTGTTTTTTATCATATCTTTGATAATTCCTCGTAATCCTGTCGATACAACAGCACCTACAAATGAAATAAACTTTAGACACTCTTGATCTGAAATCATTGTGGTTAAAATGTCAAGACCGTCTGAAAGATTAACTGATTCAAATCCTCCTGATTGAGATATTTCATCAAAAATTTTTTCTATAGATGTGTTTGAATCTATTTTGATGTCTTTAACAGGACGACCTGGTTCTATCATGTTGAGATTTCTTAGTGACAAGTATAAAATTCTGCCTTAGTCTCATCATAATTCATAATCTTTTAAGAACATGTCCAAGTGTAAGATATACAAATCTCATATCTGGCGTTTAGCGACAAAAAAGAACCCGAAAAAATTTCAGTATGGCCTTCTTTTTGGAGGAATTTAGTTGATCATACCACATATCCTACTGAAAAAGAGAAGGTCAACTGAAGGGCAGATTATTAATGAACTTTATTGGCTCCTTCACGGCACCACCCCACGCCCATATGCACTTACAGTCACAGAGACTGCCAAGATACTAGAAGTTAAAGATAGAGTGCAGTAATTTCTGATTCTCATACCTGAAAAGAGATCAGATACTAAGATTCTAAACTCTTTTTGTTTTCATTTACATTTCACGTGAATATTAACCCGAACTCTTTTGAGCCATTCTTGAAGCCTCGCCGCTCTTGATTTTATTAAAGTCATCAAGAATTTCAGCATCCGTTACCTCCATGTCTGAGGTATCTGTCAATCTGTTATCTAATTCAGGCTGAATAATTTTCTCAAAGATCTTATCCTCTGTTATCAATATGCAAGGAAAATTGTTATCTTTACACGCTTGACCAAGGTCACCGTCTTTGGTGATGATTGTCATGGAATGTTCTTTTGCATATTCGATGAGATTGTAATCATTTCGATATTTTGGATCTTCCGTTCTTAATCTTTTTGCCGTCTCAGTTTCATGATTCTGTTTCTCTAGTTCTTTTTGATAATACTCAGCATGTTCATCAAGAAGAAATTTCATACTTTATGAAATCATCTTGTTTTCTTAAGCATTACGACAGCACAACATTTAATCACTCGTAAAATGGGAAGATGCTATTTTTACTGATTATCAATAATCTACCACATGTAATCAATGGTATGAACATTACATCTGTTTTCCTTGTATTCTATTATTGCCTGATGAAGGTCAGTCAGAGTTTTCTCATCAAACTCATCTAGATTGCTAATTTTAAGCCCAAATTCACTAGCAGTCTGTATGATTTCCTGAATACTCAATTAAAAAATGTCAAAAAAATACGAATTTAAATTTGTTTTTTAGATGCGATCATCAGATTTTCTCAAAGGGCAGTGTTGGAATAATTTTGAATCTTTAACTAATCCATAGCCTTTGAGGAATTTACGTCGTATTTTTTCTGACACCAAATGTCATTATAAAATCACAATGTAGACAAAAACATGGAAACGTTGTCGGATTTTGAAAAATTTCAAATAACTGAGAAACAGATTCACATAATGTCAGACCCGAGCCTGACAAGAGATCGTCCTGTTTCTCTGTGGGTATATAGTGTGTTTTTGACTAAAAAGGAACGCGTATGATTTGTCAGATTTGATGCTTGTAATACGTCTGCTCACCAGGCTTCTTGAATTTTGGGTTTTACTTGCTGAATAATTTCATTTGGGATATCTGCCATGTTATGAAAGTTTTTTGCGTGTTCGGATTTTTTTTGAAACAATTCCTTTTCATCCTTTGCAGTCTCTGACCAGATGCATCCACTTACTACGCCACAAGCAATTTTTTGCCATCTCTGTGAATAAGTTCCACAGTAGATCTTTTATGATCTAGGCGTATTCACATTTTGAATTGTCGTTTATTGTCTTATTGGATTAATCCTACATCTTTGATGTGTTTCCGTTCAAACACCTATTGATCATGATAAATTATTATTTTCTGCCCAACAATCACATTGTTTCCATGTGCAATTAGGACAATCATATGGTGTATCACTTGATTTACATTCTGAAGGAAGGCAATTACAGCGCGAACATCTCACTTCAATCACTCTTTCTAGAAAACATGTTTTTGATATATTTAGATTATTAGAAAATTATCAATGAGCAACTTCAAACAAAAACTCACGTCATAATTCTAGTACCCCTGATTTTTTTAGGAACAGTGCAGATTTGTCGACAAAGAACAAACCCCCCTCTTACTGTTTGTGAATAAAAGACATGAGGTAAAGTCATCTATTAGTTAATGTAAGAAAACTTAAAACCTGCATAATCTCACTAATTTTTGAATGGTAAAAAGAATCCGAGTAGGGTTGGTAGGCATAGGCAATTGCTTTGCAGGCCTAATTCAGGGAATCGAATACTATCGACAAAATCCTTCTCAAGAAGTTACTGGCATAATTCATGATAAACTAGCTGGATATGGAATTCACGATATTGATTTTGTATGTGGCTTTGATGTAGGTGACAACAAGGTTGGCAAACTCCTCAACGAAGCAATTTATGAATATCCAAACATGGTCAACTGGATTCCAAAAGAGGCAATGCCAAAAACTGCTGCCAAAGTTTACGAAAGCCCTGCTCTTGATGGAGTTGGTATTTGGGTTGAAAATAGAATAAAGCCACTCCCAACCACAAAAACTGATGCACAACTTGCAGAAGAAATTAAAAAAATCATTAAAGATAATGGCGTTGAAATAATTGTATCATATTTACCCGTAGGCTCTGATCAAGTCACTGCATTTTGGGCTCAAATATGCCTTGACACAAATACTGCTTTTGTAAACTGCATTCCGTCTTTCATCGCATCTGATGAAACATGGGCTAAAAAATTCAAAGAAAAAAACATCCCTGTAATTGGTGATGATATTAAAGGCCAAGTAGGAGCCACTATAGTTCACAGAACACTAGCTAAATTATGCAGTGATCGTGGAACTAAAATTGAAAAAACTTACCAAATAAACGTTGGAGGAAACACTGATTTTCTAAACATGAAAGAACAAGACCGATTAGCATCTAAGAGAATTTCTAAAACTGAAAGCGTTCAAAGTCAACTTGCTGAAAGATTGGCCGATGATCAGATTTACGTTGGCCCATCTGACTTTATTCCATTTTTAGGTAACACCAAACTCATGTTTATGAGAATTGAAGGTAGACAGTGGGCTAACATTCCTTACAATATGGAAGTTCGTTTAGAAGTTGATGATAAAGCAAATTCTGCAGGCATTGTTATTGATGCTATTCGACTAGCAAAGATTGCCCTCGATCGAGGCGTAGGAGGTCCGATTATCCCAGCTAGCGCATATTTAATGAAACATCCTATTGAACAAATGTCTGACGTTCAAGCAAAAGTAGACTGTGAAAAATTCGTCGAAGGTAAATAATCCCTTAAAATTTCTAATCTTTTAGAGTATTTTTACTTTGCATTGATAAAGATCGTTTATCTTCACATCTCAGTTTAGTTAGAGTTTTTCTTTTAATCAAGCCTAGAAAAACAACTGGGCTTTAATTTTATGCTGTTTATTTAAATCCAAACTCTTTTTTGGTTCAAAAATATCTTATAAAATCTGCATACGATTAGGTTCTAATTTCATAATAACCACCATTACGAAAAAAATGATAGTAAACCAAGAAAAATTAATCAATTATGTCAACTAAACTTGTTAACTATCGATTATCCAACCAAATGAGAAATTATTCTCATTGGTCCATATTAAAAAAGTAGAGATCTTTGGTTTCAAATCATTTGGATTTAAAAATACCACTGTTATGTTTGAACCCGGCCTAGTTTCTATCTCTGGTCCTAACGGTTCCGGAAAGAGTAACATCCTTGATGCAATAATTTTTGCTCTAGGTGAAAATAAGCCAAAAATGATGAGAGTTGATAAACTCAGATCTCTCCTCCATGATATAGAAGGTAATCGACATGGACCTAAAATTGCAAGGTCTAGTGTTCATTTTGATAATTCTGACAGAAAAATTCCGATCGATTCTGATGTGGTGGAAATCACAAGGGAAATGGATGATAAAGGTGAGAACACATACTATCTAAATAAAAAACCTACAAACCGAAGTCAAATATTAGATCTCCTTGATGTTGCAAATGCTGGATTGGGCCAACTAAATGCAGTACAACAAGGAACTGTTACAAGAATATCTGAATTCACATCAGAAGAAAAACGAAACACTATTGAAGATTTAATTGGATTGTCTTACTTTGATGAGAAAAAAACTGAGGCAATCAAGCAGTTAGATGATGCTGATAGGAGATTAGAAATCGCTCTTGCAAAGATGGGCGAAATCAAAAAAAGAATTGATGAACTTGAAGAAGAGAGAAATCAAAAACTTCGTCATGACATCCTTGAACGAGAGCTAAATCGATACAAAGCAATTGCAGCATCCAATAAACTAAGAGCAATCACAAGTCAGAAATCTTCAAAGGAAGACACATTTAACAAAATCACCTCTGAAATCAAAAAATTTGATGATGAAAGAATTCTGATTAGGAATGAAATCCATGCCCTTGAGAGTGAAAAGTCAAAATTAATGACTGCTGCTAATGACTATAGTCAAGCCAAGGCCGCTATTGATTCTGAACTCAGTTCTGCAATGGAACAGTATGAGATAGACAATAGCGGAATTGTAGCATCCACTAAAAGACTACAACAAATTGATTTTAGAATTCCTGAAATTAAAAATGAAATTGAAGCAATTGAACTCTCTAGAAGTGACATTGAAACTCTTATTTTACAATCTAAAGAATCAATTAATGAAACCAATACAAAAAAGCAAAAAATCAATTATGATTTAGAAATCCTTGATTCTGAAAGAAATAAAATTTTGACAGAACAATCAGTAGTGGCATCTAAGAAATCTGAAATTGATAATAAAATAAAATTACTCTCTAATCAACTTAATGAAACTAAACTAAAACTCTCAAAAGTAGAAAACGAAAAGGAAGAATCTCAAATTAAAATCAAATCCAATTCTATCAAGTCATCTGATTTGGAACGAGATATCGTGGCCTTATCCACTTTGAAATCAAGATTAGAATCTATGATAAATAATCATAATGCATCCATTTCTGAATTAAAATCCAGAATCTCTAAACTTAATTTAAAAAAATCTAAAACCTTAAATGATTTGGAAGAGCTTGACTTAATTTTAGAAAAATCAAGCAAGGCCGCAGCTCAATACGAAACAAAAATCAAAACTGTAAAGGGAATAATGCACGAAGATTACACTGTTGCTAAACTAAAAGAAGATGCAGCTAAACTCGGTATTGAAGGATTAGTTTATGAAATGATTTCTTGGGATAAACAATATGAGCGCTCAGTACTTGCTGTAAGCTCTGATTGGATTAAAGCAATTGTCGTTCCAGACTTTGCAACATTGCTTAGTATTGCAGAAGTTGCACGTTCAAAAAATCTCCCAAAATTAAAAATAATTCCGCTTGATGCAATTCCAAAATTCAAATTGGATTTACCACAGGAATCTGGCGTAATCGGCGTACTATCTGATTATGTACGATGCAGCCCTTCTCATTCTGCGCTTAAAACATTCCTTTTTGGAAATGTTGTTCTTGCCGACTCTAGGGATTCAGCATATCGCATCTCCAAATTAGGTCATAAAGCAGTAACTCTGGATGGAGAGTATTTTGAGGCTAAAGGAGGCGCTGTAATAATCGATATTAATTCAAAAATCTCAAAACTAACTAAAATCATATCCATGAGTACTGATATTGATGGATTACTTGAATCCATTAGTCTACTTAAAAAATATGTTTTAAAGAAAAAACACTCTCTTAAGAAACTTGAAGATTCTATTCAGAGTTATGCCGAGAGACTATCTCTTTCAGAACAAGGTCTTGCATCAACTGATGAAAATTACTCTAATCTGCAATCAAGAATTTCATCTGCAATCAATATGAAACAACAACTTACTGCAAGAATTTCTGAATTAAATGCAAGAAATAATAGTTTGCTTGTAGAGATCTCCACACATGAATCTCACATAGACTCTCTTAATGCACGAATTACTATTGTTGAAGAAAATTATGCCAGTGGAGAGCAGACACGTATTGCAAATGAATTATCTAGAGTGAATGTAAAGAAATCGGATCTTGAAAAACTATACACGACAATAATGAATGAATACCGCGATAAAGATTCACAATTAACTACGTTACAGACTGAAGATAATAGAAAAAAATCTCAAATAAAAAGTCTTCACGATGAGGAATCTTCATTAAACTCACAACGTCATGAATTGGAAAATAAAATTAAAGAATTAGATCTTAAAAAAGAATCTAAAACTGCAATACTTGTAAAACTGAGAGAAAAGGAACAAGATCTTATCTCTACATCTGGCTCATCAATTGGACAACTCAAGGAATATGATGATAAATTAAAAATTCTTTCTGACAAAGACAAAGAACTCACAAAGGAAATCAATTCTTTGGAAAGACAATCTGATTCTCTAACTCGCGATTTACATGATTTAATTGAAAATGAAACTAAATTGCACAATCTTCTCTCATCTTTTGGATTTGATAAAAATATGGAAACATTTGATGTTGAATCCATAGTGCAAGGACTAACTACCGAATTAAACTCTCTTAATGCTCTTAATGCCAAAGCTCCTGAAACTTATCTTGAAGTATCTTATGGATATCGCTCTATGTCTGTACGTAAAAACTCACTAGAAGAAGAACGAAACTCTATTGTAAAATTTATCGAAGATATTGAAAAAGATAAACGACAAACATTCTTGGATGCATTTGATAAGGTGGATAAAGAAATTCGCCTTATTTTTAATAAAATGACTGGTGGCAATGCTTGGCTTGAATTGCAAAACGAAGACGATATTTTCAATTCTGGAATTTCTTATATGATTCAATTTCCAAATAAACCAAAAAGAGAATCAACATCAATTAGTGGGGGTGAAAAAACATTGGCTGCAATAGTCTTTGTTTTGGCACTTCAAAAATTAAAACCATCTCCTTTCTATCTCTTTGATGAGGTAGATGCACATCTTGATGCACCAAACTCTGAAAAATTGGCAAAAATTTTAGAGGAACGTTCTCAAGAAAGTCAATTCATCATGGTTTCTCTAAAAGATTCTGTCGTCCAAAAAGCCAAACTCATCTATGGTGTTTATCCAAAGAACGGAGTATCTTATGTTGTTACATACAAAGACAAGCGAATGCCTTCTGTTAGAACATCCTAGTCTAGATTAACATAACAAGCAACAAAATGCTCTTTTTCTATATTTTCTAAACTTGGTTCTTTTTTACATTTTTCAATAACATATGGACATCTTGCTCTGAATCTGCATCCGACATAAACATCGATATCTAGAGGTTCATTGATTCTGATCTTTCTCTCTCTATTGAGATTTTCAGGATCTGGCTCTGAAATTGCATCAATAAGAGCTTGCGTGTATGGATGTTTTGGTTTTAATAATACATCATCAATTAACCCAATTTCTACAATTTTTCCTAGATACAAAATTCCTATTTTTTGACCAAAGTATCTGGCAGTTGCTAAATCATGAGTGATGTATATGAAAGAAATCTGATATTTTTTTTGTAACTCTTGCATTAATTCCAGCATCTCTGCTCTTATGGACATATCTAACATGGAAACAGGCTCATCTGCAAGAATTATTTTTGGTCTTAATGCCAGTGCTCTTGCAAGTACTACTCTCTGTCTTTGTCCTCCTGACAGCATATGTGGATATTTTTTTAGAATCTCTTCTGCAGGTTCAAGTTTTACCTCACGCAGTACTTCTACGACTCTTTTTCTTCTATCGTCTTTATTTCCAATTTTATGAATTTCAAGCGGTTCTGAAACAATATCTCCTATGTTCATTCGTGGATTTACTGAATCATATGGATCTTGATGTATCATTTGGCAATTCATTCTAATTTTTTCTAAACTTTTTTTATCATTTTTAATTTCCTGATTTTCAAATATTATTTTCCCTGAATCTGCATGAATGGATTTAAGAATTAATTTTGCTATTGTTGACTTGCCTGAACCCGACTCACCTGCTAATACAAAGACCTCTCCTTTTTTTAGAGAAAATGACACGTCATCTACCGCTTTTACTGTGATAGTTTTTTTACTGAAAATCCCTTTTTTAGTAAAAAATTTACTTAAATGTTCTATTCTTAAAATTTCGTCCAATGTATGGAATTGAATAAAGAAGTATATCAAGAAATATAATTTACGCCTATTAATCTGGGATAAAGCATTTATGTTAAATAAAATCTAATTTAGTACTTGAGTAAAACAATTCAAAAAAATCTCCATTATAAAAAATACCATGTAGACTCTAAATTGCAATATTTTAAACCTCATTCTACTAAAATTGAAAAGAGTTTTGCTGATGAAATCTCTTTTAGTTTAAATCACCATTCTAAATTTATCAATCCTAAATTTTTCTATGACAAAAAAGGCTCTGAATTATTTGAAAAAATCTGTGATTTGTCAGAATATTATCCTACGAGAACAGAAATCAGCATTCTCAAAAAACTAAAAGATGAATTGCCTCCATATCTTGATGATTCGTTTAGATTGGTTGAACTTGGTAGCGGCTCTTCTGTAAAAACAAGGCTAATTTTAGATATATTGAACCAAATTCAAGAAACAATTGAATATTTTCCAATTGACATTTCTGAAATTTTGACCGAAAGTTCAGCATTACTTCAACAAGATTACGATGATCTACACATAACTGGAATAATTGATACATATGAAGGTGGTCTTGAATTTCTAAAAGATTACGATGACAAAAAAAATCTAATTATCTTCTTAGGTTCTAGTTTTGGAAACTTTACCCCTAATGACGGTAAAGAATTTTTGAATAAAATCAACTCTACTATGAAAGATGGTGATCTCTTCTTAATTGGTCTGGATTTAGTAAAAAATAAAATAATTTTAGAAAATGCATATGATGATTCTCAAGGCATCACTGCCAAGTTCAATCTTAACGTCTTATCTAGAATCAATGATGAATTAGACGCCAATTTTAATCTGAATAACTTTGCTCATCATGCAATATACAATGAACAAGATCAAAGAATTGAAATGTATTTGAAGTCTCTGGTAAATCAATCTGTCATTATCCCAAAAGCAAATATCTCATTAACATTAAAGAAAAATGAATTAATTCACACTGAGCATTCTCATAAATACAAATTATCTCAAATACGGGAATTGATGCATCAAATTGGATTTAACATTAAAAATATCTGGCTAGATGAAAATAATTATTTTGCATTGACTTTAGTCTCAAAAAACACCGAATTCTAAATATTTTCTGCACATCTAAATCCTGAAAACAACCATCTTTCATCCAATCTGAAAAAATTTCTATAGCTTCCACGAATTGACATTTTTGGCGTGCCAAAAGATCCACCACGTAATACTTTTTGATTTGTAAACCACTTGTCGTTGTATTCCTCAAATCCTGTCTTAAATCCTGGATATCCTGTAAATTCAGACGCTGTCCATTCCCATACGTCTCCTATCATCTGATGACATCCTGATGGGCTCACACCATTAGGATATGAGCCAATCTCTGTGCATCCCCAGTGATATGATTCTAGTAAATTGGAATTTTGTTCTGTAGGCTGCTCATTTCCCCACGGAAATGCCGTTTTTTGTTGTTTCTCTTCATTCCAGCATGCAGCTTTTTCCCACTCAGCCTCTGTTGGGAGTCTTTTTCCTGCCCATTTACAATATGCGTCTGCTTCGTAATAGCTGACATGACATACTGGTTCTTTTGGATTTAATTTTCTAATCCCCAGAAAGTCTCTTACTTTCCACTGATTATCTATTTTTTCCCAATACATAGGTGATTTCCATTCATTTTTTTTCACTTTCTCCCATCCGTCTGAAAGCCAATACTTGTAAGTATCATATCCTCTATTTTCCATGAATTCTAGATACTGTTCATTGGTTACTGGAAATGCGTCTATGGCATAATCCTCAAGATACACTTTATGTTCTGGTAATTCAATGTCATAGCAATAATCTCCTCCATTATACCCCATCGTGTATAACCCCCCTTTGATTTCTATTGATTTTTGTTCAAAATTTGTTGGGTGTGGTTTTTCATTTTTTCTAATTGGTCTGTACTGTTCTGCTAGCAGATATTGTAGATCATAAACTAACAATTCTTGATGTTGACATTCATGATGAAATCCCATGATAATTAATCTGGTTGCATCATTACTGAGTGACTCTGATTCGATAAAGTGATTTACTCTTTGACTAATTGTATTAAAATATTGAAAAATTTGCTCCGTTGTAGGTCTTGAGACGATTCCTCGCTCGCCTTTATCGTGTGGTACTCCAAATTGTTGATAGTATGAGTTTAGGTATTCTGAAAATTCTTTAGAATAGAATTCATAATTTTTATCTATTTTGCTCATAATTGCTTCATAAATCCAACTCACGTGCCCTATGTGCCACTTTGGTGGGCTGGTGAAAAATGCTGGCTGTACTACAAAATCATCTTTTTCCAAAGTTTTTACTAATTCCAGTGTTCTGTTTCTGGTTTCTTTGAACTGTTCTAGAAGTGGATTCCTCTCTTCTATATTTGTGGATGCTGTCATTTTTAATACCCTCTTGCAAATATTGGGGTTGCAACACTTTGCTCATCACAGTAAACACATTTTCCATCTGTATTTTCACTGCCAAAAGGAATTACTCTAATGTCTGCACCTGTCTCTTCTTTGATTTTTTCCTCACACTCTGTTTTACCACACCAATATGTATTGAAAAAACCTCCTTTTCCTATTTTTGATTTAAATTCTGAATAGTCTGAAATATTTATTGTATTTTCTTTGGCTTTTACTCTTGCAATTTTTAGCATGTCTTTTTGTATTTCATCTAATATTATGACTATTTTTTCAGTCTCACTGAATCCTAAACTTATTTTCTCACGATTGTATCTTTTTGCTAAAATGATTTGTTGTTTTTCTATGTCTTTTGGTCCTATCTCAATTCGTAATGGAACTCCTTTTAGCTCCCAATCGTTGAATTTGTATCCTGGCGTTAACTCATTTCTGTCATCCACATGAACTCGAATTTTTTTTGATTCTAACTGTTCACGAATTTCATTTAATTTTGGAAATACTATTTTTCTGGCCTCATCTGATTTGTAAATTGGAATTATTACTACTTGAATTGGTGCTACTTTTGGTGGAAGTACAAGACCTTTATCATCTCCATGCACCATGATCATGGCGCCAATTAATCTCCATGATACACCCCAAGAAGTTTGCCAAGCAAATTGTTCTACATTGTCTTTGTCTGCAAATTTTACTTCAAACGGCACTGAGAAATTTTGACCAAGAAAATGCGATGTTCCCATCTGAAGAGCTTTTCCATCTGGCATTATTGCCTCCATAGTTGTTGTATATACTGCTCCTACAAATTTTTCTTTTTCACTTTTTTTACCTGTAACTACTGGAATAGCTAATTCATCTTCGACAGTATTTTTATAAATTTCTAAAATCTTCATAACTTCTTTTTCTGCTTCTTCTTGACCCGCATGAACTGTATGGCCTTCTTGCCATAAAAATTCCGAAGTTCTGAGAAATGGTTTTGTAGCTTTTATCTCTGCTCTTAACGCCGTATTCCAAAAATTAATCTTTAATGGCAAGTCTCTCCAACTTTGTATCCATTTGGAATACATTGTATATGCCAAAGTTTCTGAAGTCGGTCTAAGTGCCAGTCTGTCTCCTATTTCATTTTCTCCTGAATGTGTTACCCAGAATACTTCAGGATTAAATCCTGCAAAATGTTTTTGTTCTTTTCCTAAAAGTGATTCCGGAATTAAAATTGGAAGAAATCCATTTCTAATTCCATTTTTAGAAAACTTTTCATCAAAAGTACTTTTCAATGATTCCCAAATTGAGTAACCATCCGGCCTCAACACTATTAGGCCTTTCACTGGTGCATAATCTGCTAGTTTTGCTTTTAGTACTACTTGTGTATACCACTCACTAAAGTCTGCTTCTTTTGAAACTGTAATTCCAATGTCCTCTTTACTCAAACTAGAATTCAAAGAAATAATTTTACTAATGAGCCTTTCGTGATAAACTACACGTTATCCGACTAGTGCGGATCCTTGGTTTTTATTTTAACGAGTCGCCCTTACAGAGTACTTTTCCCATAACTCTACTTTGGAAGTTCGGACAAACAAAACACTGGATAAATTGAATTTCATCCTTTAATACCGGACAATTGACAAATTCTTGCTTCATTTTTTTGAGCATTTTTGGACTAACTCCTTTGAGTTTTAGTTTTCCTTTATCATCCATCATACCCGAGTCCTTTAACTCTGCCTTGATGTCATCTGGGAGTTTTTGTTTTGCCTCAGTTAACTCTATTACAACTTCGTATTTGTGTTCTAATTCTCCCATATCTGGTTGAATTATTATCTTTGATTTATTACTAGCGTTTTTAGATCTAAAACAAGTTTAAACTTTAATATAATTAGTAATTTTTTTGCAAATCAGAAATCAATTGCTGGCAATTTTTGATGTTGAAGGGGTTCTATATGATGCAGAATATCTCCCGATTCTTGCAGAAAAACTCAACAAAGAAGATGAAATTTGGGAAATTACAAAACAAGGTATTCAAGGTGTGATTAATTGGGAAGAGGGTCTCAAAACAAGAGTTGGGGCATTAAAAGGTCTTGATTATGCTACATGCAAAGAAATTGCTGATGCATTACCTATAATGACTGGTGCCAAAGAGGCATGTAGAGTTCTAAAGGCTGCCGGATGGAAATTAATGGCAATCTCAGGCGGATTTACCATAATGACTGACAGATTACAAAAAGAACTGGATTTGGATTATATTTTTTCAAATGAATTAATCTTCAAAAATGGAAAACTAGATGGTGTAACATTACATGTTGATTCTGACAAATCAAAATCAGCTAAAATCAAAATTGCAGAATGGAATGAAAAGAAAGAAAACATCGTATGCGTTGTAGATGGTGCAAATGACGTTAAACTATTTGATGTTTCCGGTTTGGGCATTGCTTATCGAGCTCAAGACGTGGTAAAAGATTTGGCCACTACCACCTTGGAAGAAAAAGATCTTTCAAAAATACTTGATATTATAAATAAACACTATCATCTGAAACTGGAAACCACAACACCTGCATAAACAATATCTTACTGTATTTTTACAACTATTATAATTGCAAATCATTCCAGTACACATAGAAAAAGAAATAGAGCCTAATGATGACATATCTAAGTTAATAATTAATTCTGAAGAAATTCACAATGGTGACATTTTAGTCATTGCTCAAAAGATCATCTCAAAACAAGAAGGCCGTATAGTTGAACTGTCTTCTGTGATTCCTTCTTTATTGGCAGAAGGTATTAGCTCCGAATATGAAAAAAATCCTCATCTTGTAGAATTAATTCTAAATGAATCAAAACAGATTATCCGAATGGAGCATGGAATATTGATTGTTGAAACAAACAATGGATTCATCTGTGCAAATGCCGGTATAGATGAAAGCAATGTAAAAAACGGATTTGCGACATTACTTCCTTTGAATTCTGATGCCTCCGCGGAAAATATTCGTAAGGAAATCCTGAAAAAAATAAACAAAACTGTGTCTGTTATTGTTGCTGATACATTTGGACGCCCATTTAGAATGGGACAAACTAATTGCGCTATTGGAGTTTCCGGTATGAATCCTATACTTGACTATGCTGGAACCAAAGATTCTTTTGAAAAAACATTGCGTATTACTGCAATTGCAATTGCTGATGAACTTTGTTCAGCAGCAGAACTAGTAATGAAAAAAGCAACGAATTGTCCTGTTGCAATTATACGCGGATATGATTTTAAAAATGAAAACTCTACTATTCATGATCTCCTCCGTCCTCAAAATGAAGATCTGTTTAGATAACCATGCAATAGGATTATAATCCAAAGAGGAAAATTTTACTTAAATTGATTATCAAAACTGAATTGCACTGTCACAATTCATTCTCAAATTTCCATGTAGGTGATAAAGAAGCACCTTATGATTGTAATGTCTCAATAAGGGATCAATTGGAGCGCTCTTATAATTTGGGATTGGATGCAATCTTTGTTACTAACCATAATACTTTGGATGGGTATAACCAGCTATTACAATACAAAAAAGATCACTTAAAATTTCAAAATATTGAAGTTTATCCGGCAGAGGAAATTACCACTGATACAGGTGCACACGTTTTAGCATATGGTATTCACGATGAAATTCAACCTGGAATTACTTTGGAAGAAATAATAGATGAAATTAGAAAACAGGGAGGGATTTCATCAGCACCACATCCATTTAGTTTGCTAGATGCACTTAGAGACAGTGCAAAAAAATGTGACATGGTTGAGGTATTTAATAGTAATAATGTAGATGTTCTTTCAAATGCTCGAGCTACTCAATTTGCATTAGATAATAAAATGACGCAAGTAGCTGGTAGTGATTCTCACGTTCTCTCAACACTCGGGCGTTGTGTTAACATGATAGAATCTGAAAATAACCTTGACAGCATATTGCAATCAATGAAACATGGAAAGATTGAAATTTTACAAACTGGATATGCGTTACAAAATGAAACACTTGATCATCTAAAATACAAAATTCATAATTCAAAAGATTATCTAATTGATTACATCTCAGAACACTACCCACATGCAAAATGGCTTTTGACTTTTTTACTAAGAGTCTATGATGTCAATCAAAATAGTCACATTTGGTCACTATTTTACAAAATAGCACTCTTTTTGATGAAAAGGATTTCTCAAAAAATTAACTTCCAAAATTATGATCCTGAATTTATGAAAGAACGAAATCTTGGTACTATGTTCAAAATGGCATTATAATCAAAAATAGAGCAAGCTAAACTCGAATAGATTTTAATATGACAAAATGGGCATTAACAATTAGATCTCTCTATGTCTGAATCAAATGAGAAAAAATTAGATGCCACTGGGTTATTTTGCCCAGAGCCTGTATTTAGGACTAAAATTGAGATTGAAAAAATGCAGGTAGGACAAGTGTTAACTGTCTCTGCAGATGATCCTGCAGCTGAGGATGACATTTCAAGATGGGTGACACGAAATGGTCATGTATTATTGAATGTGAAAAAAGACGGTACCACAATCACTTTTCAAATTAAAAAGGTGAAATAAAACAAAATATGGCATCTGTTACTAGTTCTGATATTCTAAACCGCGTAGGCAACACCCCACTTGTAAAATTAGATTCTCTTTCAAATTCAAAAGTTACATATTTTGCAAAGCTTGAAGGTCACAATCCATTTGGTTCTGTAAAAGATAGAGCTGCATACTGGATGATTAAAGACGGTGAGGAAAAAGGTAAACTTACAAAAGGAAAAAGTATCATTATTGAACCTACATCTGGAAATACTGGTATTGCATTAACTGGCATTGCAAATTTACTTGGTTACAAAGTTGAGATAGTCATTCCTGAAAAAGCCAGTAATGAAACCAAGGATATTATTAGAAATCTAGGAGCCAAAGTTTTTGAAACCAGCGATGATCTCTGCCCAAAAGTTGGCGCTGGAACTGATCAAAGCATAGCATTGGCAACATCCATAGCATCATCAAGGCCTGATACGTACTACTCTCCAAATCAATATGCAAACGAGGCAAACTTTATGGGTCATTATGTCGGAACAGGTCCTGAAATTTGGAAACAAACTGATGGAAAAGTCACTCATTTCTTTACAGGTGTTGGAACTGGAGGCACTATTACTGGAATTGGAACATTTCTTAAAGAAAAAAACCCAGGTGTTAAAATTATTGGATGCCAACCACAACAAAATCACCTAATCCAAGGATGGCGAAATTTTGAAGAATCTGCAAAACCTGATTTGTTTTTAAAACGAGAGAGTGTCGTTGACGATTGGATATCTGTTAGTAATGATGAGGCATTTTCCGTTGTAAAAGAAGTACTTAGAAAGGACAAATTACTAATCAGCCCTTCTTCGGCCGCTGTTTACGCATGTATGAAAAAATATCATATTGATGGAGAGGGATGTGTAGTTGGAATATTTGCTGACGATGGAAGAAAATTCAAGAGCGTTTATGCTAAACAAAACATAATGACTGAAAAAGAATTCGAGGATGCTCTAAAAGAAGCAAAACACATGTCCCAATTGGCGTATTGACTTTTAAATTATTTTTACTCTAAAATATTTCTCAGATGAGTTTCATAAAACTCTCGAAAAAATTTGTTCATATCAATTTCGTGATGCAGACACGCATTACTTGATTCTATTAATCTCTCTCTAAGTTCTTTACTCCATTTGCTTTGTTGTTTGTCTTTAGATTTAATAATTGATGGATTTTGTTTTACTTCTTCCATGTTTGTTATTAGTTTTAGTCCCATCTGACGCAGTTTGCTTATGCTTAGTAAAAATAATCCTGATTGATCCTTATCTACTAAATTCATCAATGCATGTGCTTGGGTATAATACTCGGTTCCTTTTTCATTGTATTTCTTAAATTCATTTATGCGATTTTGCCAATATCGTTCTGTAGTATTTTCTATTACTTTGTAATTAAATTGAATCTCGGATAGTTCCTTTCCCAACTTGGCTAAATTATCACTATGTTCCTTGGCTGATTTTTTTAATTTTTCTAGTTCTTCAGTCATGATGTCTATGCATTTTTCTGCAATAAAGAGTTTGGAATCTAATTTTGAGCCTGATTTTCCCATGAATCATTTGATATTTTTGAATACTCCGTAATACATTTTTCACAAAACGAATCCCACTCTCCAATTTCTAAATCTCTGAAAAATTTCATTGTCCAATCATATGGTGGTTCTTTTCTATACTGAAATTGCTGAATGGTGTAAATGTCTTTTTCATTAAATTTATTCAAACATTTTTTACATTGAGCGTTTTTCATTAGATATTTTGTGAATTAGATTCCCTTTTTAGGAATTTTCTGTAAGGTACTTGTCTACATCTATTGCAGCCATACATCCAAACCCAGCTGCAGTGACTGCCTGTCTGTAGTTTCTATCATGTACATCTCCTGCCGCAAACACTCCTTCGATGTTTGTGTGTGTTTTATTTTTTAAAACAATATATCCTTCATCATCTAAATCGATTTGCTTTTTGAAAAGTTTTGTATTTGGTTCATGACCAATTGCAACAAAAAGACCTGCAACATCTAATGTTTTTTCTTCACCTGTCTTGATATTTTTTAATACTGCCTGTCGCATTTTTTGATCTCCCTTGATGTCTATTACTGCAGAATTCCAGTGAAATTCTATTTTGTTATTCTTAATTGCTCTTTCTTGCATTATTTTACTTGCACGTAATGCTTCCCGTCTATGCACTAGGTGTACAGTTGTTGCAAATTTAGTGAGAAATGTTGCTTCTTCTACTGCAGAATCTCCTCCTCCTACTACTATCAATTCTTGATTCCTAAAAAATGGACCATCACATGTTGCACAATACGATACTCCTTTTCCTGCAAACGTTTGCTCACCAGGCAGTCCTAATTTTCTAGGATTTGCCCCTGTTGCAATAATTACTGCTCTTCCCTCATATTCTTCTGAGGCTGTTAGGACCTTGAATGGCTTGTGTCTGAAATCTACATCCACTACTTCATCATCTATGATTGTGGTTCCCATTCTCTGTGTTTGTTTTCTCATCTCTATCATTAAATCTGGACCCATTATTCCTTTTTCAAATCCTGGATAATTCTCGACTTCTGTTGTATTGACTAATTGACCGCCTGGTAATATGCCTGATAAAATAAGTGTGTCATATCCTGCTCGTGAACAATAAATTCCTGCAGTATATCCTGAAGGACCCGCTCCAATAATTACTACGTCAAATTTTGTTTTCTTTTTATCTGGCATCTTTGGCGATTCATCTTTGTTTTCAAGTATTGTCGCCCCCGAATTTGCAGCCATCATGATATGGCCTCTTTGAATTTCATTAATTTAAGTTATTGATCCTCTGGTTAGCCATTACTAATCACAATACTTGTTTTTGTTCTGTTATCTAGTTATTTTGTACGTTTCATGAAAGTCCTTACAAATTGTATATGCTATGTCTTGTATGTGAAAAACCTCTGATATGTTTTTTTTACCTTTTGCAATTCCTCTCATAATTGTCATACATTTAGTGTTTTTTAGAGCATCCGGTTCAATCTCATCTGTCCAGATCTTAAAACATTCCTCAAAATCCAAACAGAATTTCAAAATAATTGCCTCCCAGTCTTCAGATGTTTTTGGAATGCCAATTGTATCTGCCACTTCTCGAAATTCATTTTTTCTATCTCTAAGCAATAAATTCAGAGTTTCTCTGACTCTTTTTTCATCATATCCTTCAATTAATCCAATCCTGTTCATATGTGGGATTATTTTTTCATTGTTAAAAAGGGATCTATTGTTTTCATCTATGAAAATATGATTTCATAATACAAATTCTTTTAAATTCATAAGCAACTGTTGTAAAAATTTAATGTACTTGTCTGAAAATCTAATGTGTGGTCCCTAGACATTTTTTCATATTCAAAGCGGATGGAAGTAAGGTCAAATTTAATGCAAATAAAATTTTGAGTACTTGTATGAGAGCAGGAGCAAGCAGAAAGACTGCACAAAGAATTTTAAAAAAAGTGCGTTCAGACGTTTATCATGATATGGGGACTAGCGATATTTACAAATTGGTTTTACAAGCTATTTCAGAAGAAAAAGATGCAATGGGATTACATCAAAGATATCAGCTTAAAGAAGCCATTATGCGACTTGGTCCTTCTGGATTTACTTTTGAAAATTACGTAGCCGATTTACTGAAATATTATGATTTGCAAGTTTCTGGAATTAGAGTGCAAGTTAAAGGGAAATGTGCTTTGCATGAAATTGATCTAATTGGCATGTCTAATTCTAGACAATTTATGATAGAATGCAAGCATAATTCTCATCGCGGTACCTTTGTTGGACTTAAAGTAACTCTTTACACTCATGCCCGATTTTTAGATGCATCTCCTAGGTTTTCTGGCGAAATTATTTTTTGTAATACTAAAATATCTGAAAATGCAAAAAAATATGCAAACTGCATTGGTCAGCAAGTTTTTTCTTGGAGGTATCCATCAGAAAAAAGTCTCGAAAAGGTGATTGAGCAAAATAAATTATATCCTATCACTATTCTGAATCTGACTTCAAAAGAATTGGATATTTTTTCTGGTATTGGTATGATGATTGCAAAGGATCTTCTTGAATATGACGAAGTTAAATTATCTAAAAAGACTGGCATTCATACAAAAAGAATACATAACTTACAAGCATTGGTCAAACAAATCTTGCAGTGATTCTGTGTAACATCCAAAAAACTGACAATTGAGATGTTGTTATATTCTTTATTTGATAATTTTAGAATCTCAATGTTTTTAACCATCCTTAATCCAGTTTATACTTATGACTAGTGATTCTTTCTGTCATTGTGGCTCTTGTGGTCATGAGACAGTAAATGAATGTTATACTAAACAATGCCCGTGCTGTTTAAGTGATCATCAGGGACCTTTTGGAAAAAATAGATAACTTTTCATTTTTACTTTTTATTTAATACTTTAACTGAAATTTTATTTTCAACTAGTATTTGTTATTTTCTTTAACACTTGTTGATGAGTTTCACATAATTTTCCATTTTCTAATTGTGAATACAGCAGGTCTTTTTGCCAATGTGCATTAAATAGCATGCATTCTGTTTTATCACAAAACGCTTCACCCGTTTCAAAATAAAATATTGCTTGTAATAAATAACCCTCTATGATTTTTGATAGACGCGTATCGTTGTATTCTAGATAGGTCCCTTTGTATTTTTGTTTTATTGACTCTACATTTATGCCCTGAGTGAAATTTGATATTAAATCTAAATAGTACTCTCTTGGTTTTGCCGGTGCTTCAATTATTCCTGTTGTTGAAATTATCGAAGGATTTGCACCGATCAATGCTCTCCCATGATATCTATAATCATTGTAATCATACGTACATGTCAATTTGTTTGTAAAAAAGATATGAAATAATTCCGACGATGTTTCCTCATTTGGGATTAATTCTGTTAATGCTTTTTGAATTTCAAATCCGTCATACATGATAATATTTTCTGTTTTTGTAGTATCATCAAAATTTGCTTCTTCAAAAAGAATTTCATCTGTACTTGGTTTGTGTTTTTCATATGGTTTTCTAGGATTAAAAATTCTACATGATGCAATTTTTGCAGCCGTATCTTTTTTTGAGAATTTTAGAATGCTGTCTCTTGTTTCAACTTGAACTGGAAATACTTCTTTTAGAAAAACAGCCAGTCTCTCAAGTTGAATCTGGGAAACAGCAGGTTCATTATACAAAAATATTTTTGAGATCTTCAATGAATCAATAAATTATTGATTCTTTATCTTTCTAACTCTTTAATTTTCTCTGCTGTGATTTCAGCTGCTTTCCTTCCTGAAAATAACATTGAACCATACGTAGGACCCATTCTTGCCAATCCATATGTTTCAGTCACAGACATTCCTGCTGCAACCAATCCTGGATACACTTCACCAGTATTGTGAACCACATGTTCTTCTCCCTCATTTACATACATTGGATTCATTCCCTTCCATTCAACTAACCCTCTATCTACTAGTCGTTTTACTGCAACAGAGTCATGTCCAGATGCATCAATAATCATTTTTGCCTCTAGTGCAATTGGATCAACACATGTGATGTTTCTTGGCAATGCTGATACTGGCATCCAATTAACAACAATGCCTGTAACTCTGCCGTTTTTCAAAACAAGATCATCAAACTTTGTAAGATTAAGGAATTTTACTCCTGCATCACATGCGGCTGCAATTAATTTTGAAACTGCATGTGGTCCTGGTGTTAAATACAATCCTTCTGAAACTTTTTTGTATGGAATACCTAATTCATCCCATATTTTTTGGGCTGGCTCTCTTACTGTTACTGGATTCATCATGTATCCACCTAACCAATAGCCCCCACCAAGGTAATTGTTTTGTTCAACAACTAAAACTTTGAAACCCATATTTGAAAGATCTCTACTTGCAGTTAATCCTGCAGGTCCAGCTCCTATAATTATCACATCTGACTCTGCTCTATCTATTAGAACTGAATGAAACTCGTTTGCAATTGCACGAGTAATCTCAACTTCACGAACATCTGTAAATATTTTCGTTGATTTTTCTGCAACAGTAGCTTTTTGCACGAAAATATTGATTCTTAGAACCCATTAATACTTTCCCACTTTTTTAAAATTAGGGGAAACTAATTCTAATGTGCTAGAATTATTTGCAGTATGAGGAAAATTCATGTATTGTATTGAAACTTTATCTCCTAAACTTCCCACATATCAAAAATTTATATCATAACTCAAAGGACTTTCTATTGTATTGACCGTATCTGATCTTAAACAATCGTATCCTGACTCGCCCAAACCTAAAATTAATTGGGCAAGAAATGAGGAGGCCGAAGATTTTGCTAATACTGTAAAATTATTCCGTCAAGGAAAATATGACGAAGACAGCTTTAGACGATATAGGCTTCAGCATGGGGCATATGGCACCCGAATGACTAATGACTATGCCATGGTTCGAATCAAATTACCTGCGGGGGAAGTTTATCCACATCAACTTGAAAAAATATCTCAACTAAGTGAGCAATTCTCCATCGGGAGTGCTCATTTCTCGACAAGAGAAAATATTCAGTTGCATTGGGTAATATTGGAAGATGTTTCAGAAATTCTACGAGGACTTGCAGAAGTAGGTCTTACATCACGTGAAGCATGTGGTAATTCTGTAAGAAATGTAATGTGTAGTCCTTTATCTGGTGTTTGCCCTGATGAAGAATTTGATTCTACACCATATGCGCTTGCAACAGCTAGATTCTTCTTGAGAAATCCAATGTCTCAAAGTCTTCCCAGAAAATTCAAATTTAATTTTACATGTTGTGAAAAACATGGCATGGTAAGAATGGTTGATGTTGGATTGATTCCACAAACTAGAGATTTGGACGGAACAATTCAAAAAGGATTCAAAATTTTTCTTGGTGGAGGATTAGGCAACAAATCTTTTGTAGGTTATCAATTAGAAGAGTTTACTCCAGAAGAAGATCTTTTGAATACCTCAATTGCAGTAATACGCATTTTTGATAGACTAGGTGATAGGAAAAACATGGCTCGAAACAGAATGCGTTATCTTGTAAATGACATGGGTTGGGAAAAATTCCAAAATCTAGTTCTTAAAGAAAGAGCTATAGTAAGGGCAACTCAATCCGTCATCACTCGTCTTGAAGTGGATCATACTCCATCAATAATTAAAAGACCAATCAGAATATCTGATGAAAGCGGAAGTTCAATTCCTGATGGGTATACAAGATGGCTAAAAACCAACACTCTAAAACAAAGGCAGTCTGAATATTCTTCTGTATTCATAACCCTTGAGGCTGGTGACATTACATCAAATCAGATAACTGCACTAGCAACAATAATTCAAGAATTCTCATCAGAGGGACATGCACGAGCTGGGTTTGTACAAAACATTGCATTACGTTATGTGCATGATGATGATTTACCCCGTCTGTATTCTAAACTGCTTACCTTTGGATTGGCAAAATCTGGTGCCCTAACTATGGCTGCACCTATAGGTTGTTCAGGCACCACTTCCTGTAATCTGGCTTTGACTAATTCTCATAGACTGGCAAAGGAAATTCAAAGAAAATTCCTCGAACTCAAATTAGATCAAGACGATGATTTGCGCGATTCTTCAATTAAGATAAGCGGATGTCCAAATGCATGTGGGCAACACGGAATTGCAACAATTGGTTTCTTTGGTGGAGGAGCCAGAGTTGGAAAAGAAATGTATCCTAACTATCAAATGTCTTTGGGAGGACGCTCTGATGGAGAAACAATGCTCGGTGCCACATGTCATAGAATTCCCGCAAAAAGAGTAATTCCAGTAATTTTAAAAATTATTGAATTATTCAAACAAAATAAAAAATCTGATGACACTCTTAAAGATTGGATTCATAGAATTGTAAATGGAAAAGAAGACACTGAAATAAAATCTATCCTTGATATGAGAAAAGCTTTGGATTCATTTACAATTCCACCTACAAAAGAAGAAGATCCTGATTTTTACAATGATTATGGAAGTGATTCTAGCTATCACACAAAAACTGGAAAAGGTGAATGTGCAGCATGAGCCAAGAAAAAACAATCAAAACAACAACTGGTATTGATTCACTGAGATCTGAAATTAGAGATAAAAGTGTCAGAGTAATCGACGTACGAAGAGAAGAAGATTACAAACAAAGTCACATTCCAACTGCAGTAAATCTTCCACTGGCAAATTTATTATCTGACGATAGTCCTGAACGTGTTTTAAAACTTGTAAAAGCAATGGGCATAGACGATCAAACTCCTGTGGTAGTTTATGATGATACCTTTGGTGCGCTTGCATCTAGAGTTGCTTGGACGTTGGAATACCTTGGTCACTCTGATGTATCTTTACTTGAAACAACTTTTAGTAAATGGAAATCACTTGGTTTGGAAAATGATAATAAAACACCAGAAATACAAAGCAAGGAACACTCCATTCATCTAAAACCTGAAATTTTAGCTACTTCTGATTATTTGGAAACATCAAAAGACAAACCAGATGTAATTCTAATTGATAACAGGGAGAGGTTAAACTATCTGGAACAACATATTCCTGGTGCAATCAGTCTTCCATATAGAACTCTTGCAACTCAAGATAAAATTCTGCGACCTAAGGATGACATGAAACGACTTTTAGATAACAGGGGAATTTCAGGCAATTCTGAAATTATTACTTATTGTGGAAGCGTTGGAACCCTGTCTGGTTTGGCTTATTACGCACTAAAATCAGTTGGACTGCCTAATGTTAAACTGTATGTGCGCTCTTTTAAAGAATGGAAAGGCCTTGAAAAACCAATAGCAAAACAACAGGATGCAAACTATTGGGACTTGTCTGCAGAATAATTTAGGATATTTCGTTTCTAAGCTTTTTGGTAATTGTGACTTCTATATTGTCAAAAAGATTTAGCATCTTACCTTTGTTTTCAATAAGATAGTCTACTCCTCTGTCCTTTAATCTGATTTTCCACAATCTGATTTCTCTATGCTCCTCAAAGAATTGTTCAATCATTTGCTCTCCTGATTTTGTTGGGTCAATAAACTCTTCAAAGATTTGAATTGTTTTTTCAACATTTTCGTCTTCTATTGATTCTCTGACTGATTGTATGGCTTGGCTGATCTCTTTTAGGTTCTTGACTGGTTTTGGTAATTGTTTTTTTGTGATTCCAAATAATCCTTTTCTCTCTTTACCCATTCTTTCTGCAACGTCTGCTGTAAGATCGTATATTGGAATTTTACTTAGGCCATCTCGTTTTTCATGCTGAACAATCAATCCCTTTTCAAGTAATTTTCTTAATGCATCCTCTGCATCAGATTTATCTAGAAATGTTGTCCATACAATAGCGCCAAGTGTGTGATAACCTTGTCTGATTGATTCTAAAACTACTACTTCTACAATTCTTTTGAATCCTTCTTCAATTCTAACATTTGTAAAATCTTTATCTCTGATCGACTTTCTTGCATTTTTCACATCAATTTCAATTGAACGCTTCAATGCTTCAAGTGATTCAGGAACTTGGTTTACTAGAGACAGAAAACATGCTTTGTTATACCATGCCATTCCATATGTGGGATCTGACTCTACTGCTTTCTCAACTGCATCCAGTGCTTTAGAATAATTTTTTTGTTCATAGTGGACTAGTGCTTTTAAATTCCAAGCTTCTGGGTTGGTGACATCTATATCTAAAATTTTATCATAAATCTTTAACGCATCACTATACTCTTCCAAGTGGAATCTTGCATAGCCCAGCTTCATCAAAGTCTCAATACTGTTTGGGTCGATTCGTAATGCCTGCTCAAAAATGACTGCTGCCTCTTCGAGCTTTTCATCGGCCATCAGGTTTACTCCCTTTTTAAATAATTTTTTACGATTATAATCAGGATCTACTAGACCTGTCTCTTCGATCTGATCTATTTCCTTAGATTCTGTCTCTTTATCCTTTGATTTTTTTTGAAACGGCTTCACTAGCTCAATTTGGACCTTTAATCTAGATAAATACTATCCTGAATCGAGCCTAAGTTCTAATATGTCTAAATCTATTGAATGTACTGCTAGAACTGGTTTAGGAATCCCTCAAAAGTTTTATTTTTTATTCTATAAAATCAAACTTAAAAACCTCGTATTTGACCATCTGTTTGTTTCTAATATTGTAGCAAGCAATTATCATTGTTGATATTTTATTAGATGTTGATATAGCAAAAAAATCATTTCTACTTGTTGAAACATAAAAGACAACCTAAAACTCTAAAAGATATTCCAGTAGAGTTAAAATCCATAACTAAAACTCCAATTACAATTCATCCAAATGCCACCATCTTGGATGCAAGAGATCTTTTACTCCGATATGGGATTGGAAGATTAGTTGTTAAATTTGGCAAAAAACCAATAGGAATCATTACTGAAAAAGATATTGCAAGAAGTGTTTCAATTTTTGGTGGAAAACCAATCCAAAAAATTCTGGTGAGACACATAATGTCAAAAGATCTAATCACAGTTTCTCCAGATGCATCAATATATGATTGTGCAAAACAAATGAAAAAACATGGCATAAGCTCAGTGATCATACAAGATAAGATGCAAAATCTGGTAGGAATTATAACAAAAACAGATCTAGTTTCTACTTTCTTGGCTCAGAGTACCGCATCATTAAACATCTCAAAAATAATGACAAAAAAAGTAGTCACAGTTTCTCCAGATGACTCTGTATTTGAAGTTCAAAGTATTTTATTTAATAACAAAATTAGTAGGGTAGTTGTTACAAAAAATAAAAAACCAATAGGAATTATCACATACCGTGATTTTATTCCTGCAAAGACTTTTACTTTGCACAAAGGATTTGTGGATCCAATAGAACGTGAGGAGATATCATCTAATCCACAACTTAATGAATTTAATGTAAATCAATTGAGTTACTTGCTTACATTTTCTGCAAAAGATATCATGACAAAAGAGCCTTTTGTGGTGTATTCTGATAATGATGTATACACGGCAGCAATTCTGATGATAAGACACGGAATAAGTGGTATTCCTGTCACACGCAATCAGAAATTGATTGGAATGGTAACAAAATCCGATATTGTTGATGTTCTGGCATCAAAAGGAAAACTTGACTGATTCTTGGATGTCTTATGGTGGATTAATCTTCAACGGCATGTTCAGTTAGCACTTTGATGCAATCTTGTAGGACCTCGTTATTTGAAATCGCTTTCGTTTCTTTGAAGTTAAATTCTTGAACTAGTTGTTGTTCAAATTCTATCAAATCATTTTGATATGTATTGCAAGAGGAACGTAATAATCTCCAATAATAGTAACCCTTGTTCATTTCATTTAACATTACATGATGATCTGATTTCAATATCTTGGAGATGTTCTCGTATGCTTCTTTGTAATCATTAAATTTGTCTCTGACAATTTGCGGAAGGTCTTGATACCACTCTTTCCCATCCGCAGTTTTTTCCACATTCTGCATTTTTTGGAGTTGATATGCCACAGAATCTTTCAAGATATCAAGTGTATCGTTGGTATCTAGGAGATCCATCAATTGAGGGTTTATCATAAATCTTCTGAAATAATCATTGTTTTAAGAATGTTGCATGTCTGTAATCTAAGAATCATGTTAAAAAACCAACTCAAATCTTCTTTCTTTGTATGCTGGATTTAGTTTTCCTATGATTGGTATTTTGGCGCCACAATATTTGCACTGGTTGTGATCATCTAGATCCCATTCTAAGATATCGAAATTATATCGTCGTACAACAATTTTTTTACATTCATGACAATAGGTATGCTCCAATGGATGTCCTGGAACATTGCCCACATATGCGTATCTCAATCCTTCTTTCTTTGCAATCTCATGATGTTTTTCTAATGTGATAACTGGTGTTGGAGGAAATTCCATCATCTTGTATGATGGATGAAACTGTAGAAAGTGAATTGGCATGTCCGGCCCAAATTCATCGTAAACAAATTTGCAGAGTTTTTTTGCATGTTCAAGATTGTCTCCTACGTCTGGAACAACAAGATCTGTTATTTCTACATGAATTTTTGTTTTATCGCGAATTTCTAATAGTGTATCAAAAACAGGCTGAGAATTTGGAATCCCAACATATTTTCTAACAAATTTCTCTTCTCCATTTCCCTTAAAATCAACTGTAATGCTATCAAGAAATTCATTCATCATAGAAACTGATTCTGGTGTACCATATCCATTTGAGACAAAAATGTTAAACAATCCCTTCTTTCTTGCCAATACACCACAATCTCTAGCATACTCCAAAAATATACTCGGTTCATTGTACGTGTATGCTATTCCCTGACACCCGCTTTGAAGTGCCTTTTCTACCACTTTTTCAGGTGTAATGTCCACTCCTTCTATCTTTCGTCTTTGACTGAGATCAAAATTGATGCAGTATTTACACAGCCAATTGCATCCAGTTGTTCCAATCGAAAATATCTTACTTCCCGGCATAAAATGGGTTACTGGTTTTTTCTCTATCGGATCAATATGGGCCGCTGCAACCTTTCCATATACGTAAAGAACCAATTTTCCTCCTTTATTTCCCCTAATTCCACACAAACCAATTTGATCCTCACCAAGCTCACAATATCGGGCACATGCTAAGCATCTTACTTTATGATTTGCCAATCGCTCATAAAGAACTGTTTCCTTTTGCACGATGTAATTTTGATGAATTACAACATTAAATCAATAGATAATTATCAATTTTGGTAATCATGAAATAGGACTTATGATTCTGTTTAGAAAGTTTTTGTGTGACAAATCAAATATTTATTGAATCTGTAAATAATATTCCCACATTTAAAAAAAGATTTGAAATTGTAGAGAGAAAAGGGATAGGACATCCTGATACCATTTGTGATCTAGTGATGAACCAAGTCTCCATTGATTTATCCAAATTATATCTTAAGGAAACAGGTACAATTCAACACCACAACATGGATAAAGCATTGTTAGTGGCAGGGCAAAGTGAAAGTAACTTCGGAGGTGGTAAAATCATAAAACCGATGAAGATGATTTTAGGAGACAGAGCGACATTTGATATTGGTGAAAGAACACTCCCGATAGGCGATCTTGCAATACAAACTGCAAAGGAATGGTTTGAAAAAAATCTAAGATTTGTAAATGATGAACATGTGGAATATCAAGTAGAAATTGGTGTCACATCAAAGGAACTTCAATCAATATTTGAAAATACCAAATCATTTGCTGCAAATGATACATCTGTACTTGTAGGGTATGCTCCATTTACAGAAACTGAATCTATCGTACTAAATACAGAACAACACATAAACTCTAAACAATTCAAAGACAACTTCCCAGAATCAGGCGAAGATGTTAAAGTAATGGGATTCAGGGATGCAAATCACGTTGATCTTACTATAGCTACAGCATTTGTAGATAGGTTCATCTCAACTGAGAATCAATATTTTCAAAAAAAAGAGGAGATGCTTCAAGAAATAAATGAATTTCTAAAAAAGAATTACAGTATGGAAATCACTGCAAATATGAATTGTTTAGATTCTAAAAACAGAGGGATGTCCGGCCTTTATCTGACAGTTTTAGGCACATCTGCTGATAGTGCAGATTCTGGACAAGTAGGAAGAGGAAATATGGCAAGTCGTGTAATATCTCCAAGCAGACCTGCCGGTTCTGAAGCCACTGCTGGCAAAAACCCCGTCAGTCATATTGGTAAAATCTACAATGCACTTTCTTTTAAAATTGCAAATGAAATACATATCAAAGTATCAGGTTTGGATGAAGTATGTGTATGGATGTATAATGTGATTGGAAGACCAGTAAATGATCCAAAGGCAGTCATTGTACAGCCCACTATCACAGGGCAATTACAGAACGCTGAAAAAAATCAAATCAATGAAATAGTTGAAAACAACTTGCAAAACATACATGAGTTTTGTAATGAATTGATTTCAGGTAAACATCCTATAGCGTAATTTCTTTTTGTCATTTAGTTTTATCTGATTTTCATATGCTCTGCATTGCTCTATTTTTCTTTATCAATTTTCCCTAATAGTGGCACAAAAACATAACCTGGCTGATTCTTAATTTCCATAATTCCATGAGATGTCTTTTTTAGTAAAACCAGTGATTGTGGAAATTTCCCCACAGGCGCAATCAACAAACCATCTGCTGATAGTTGTTCAAGTAATGATTCTGGAACTTTTTTACATGCAGCAGTAATTATGATTCTATCAAAAGGAGATTCTTCTGGAAATCCTAAACTCCCGTCTCCTAAAGTCACTTTGACATTATTTATTCCTAATTTATCTATATTTTTTTTGGCAAATTCTGCAAGTTCTGAATGTCTTTCAACAGAGTAAACTTTGCCATGTCCTACCAAGTAGGAAAGAATAGCAGTCTGCCAACCTGAACCACTACCAATCTCCAGAATTTTTTGCCCTTCTCTGATGTCTAGCCATTCAGTCATTCTTGATACCACTGACGGTTGGGATATTGTTTGATTTTTCATTATAGATAGTGGTGTGTCTTCATATGCCTCTTCTTTAAGCAATGTTGGTACAAATTCATGTCTGGGCATTTTTCTAATGGCAGATTCTACTTTATCGTCATTAAGAAATCCTGACTTTTTCATAATGATGATTAAATCCTCTAATCTTTGTTGATAATTTTTGTTAGTTTTCATTTTGGCTAAATGGATGTATCACATATGTCTAATAAAAAGCAAAATAAAAAATTAGATAGACTCTATCTTTATATTTCATGTTAAAGTTTTGGAATTACAAAAAACAGAACCGTATAAAATACCAAAAGAACAGATTGCAGGGGGCTTAAAAATGAATTATGATTTTAAGATTATCTCTTGTGATAAACATATGCATTAAAAACAAATTCTGAGAAATATTTGATCCTGCTTTCAAAAATGAAAATTAGGTACTCTCCATAAATATAGACTACAAAGGTACAATTATGTTATGACTCAAGTAGGTACCACTTCAGAGGGAGTACCGGTAATTTTACTTAAGGAAGGTACCAAGCAATCACGGGGAAGAGATGCTCAACGAAATAATATTCACGCTGCAAAACTGATTGCAGAAATAATTCAGACAAGTTTAGGTCCACGAGGAATGGACAAGATGTTAGTTGATTCAATTGGGGATATTACTATTACAAACGATGGCGCAACCATTCTAAAAGAGATAGACGTACAACACCCAGCTGCTAAAATGATGGTTGAAGTAGCAAAAGCAACTGATAGTGAAGTGGGCGATGGTACAACATCTGCAGTTGTTCTGGCAGGGGCATTACTTGAAAAAGCAGAATCATTAATTGACGATGAGATTCACCCAGTCATCATTGCAGATGGATATAAAAAAGCCTCAAGAAAGGCAATCGAGTTTCTAAGTGAAATTGCAATAAAGGTAGACCCAAAAGACAGAAAGATTTTAGAAAAAATTGCACATACTGCCATGCAAACAAAATTGGTATCCATTGATGCAACCGATCTTGCAAAACTGGCAGTTAGTGCAGCATTAGCAGTTATAGAAGAGAAAAACGGATCTTTCAAAGTAAATCTGGAAAACATAAAGGTAGAAAGAAAGACAGGGGGTTCAGTTTCAGATAGTGAACTAGTTAGTGGAATAATACTTGATAAGGAAATAGTTCATAGTGGAATGCCACGAAAAATTGAAAATGCAAAAATTGCTTTAATTAGTGAGGCATTAGAGATCAAAAAAACAGAATTTGAAGCAAAATTAAACATCTCTAGTCCTAATCAAATCAAAGCCTTCATGGAAGAAGAAAGTCAGATACTCAAGGAGATGGTTAAGAGCATAAAATCCACTAATGCTAATGTCGTTTTATGTCAGAAAGGTATTGATGATATAGTTCAACATTACATGAGTAAAGAAGGAATACTTGCAGTAAGACGTATCAAAGAAAGTGATATGTCAAAATTAGCAAAATCAACTGGCGGAAGAATAGTTGGCAGTGTAAATGATCTAAATACTGCCGATTTAGGTTCAGCGCAAAATGTAGAGGAAAAAAGAATAGAGGAAGATAACTGGGTGTTTGTTGAAGGATGCAAAAATCCAAAGGCAATTAGCATCTTGATTCGAGGAGGGTCTCAGCGAGTAATAGATGAAGCTGACAGATCAATGCATGACGCATTGATGGTAGTAAAAGATGTAGTTGAGAATCCAAATATTGTTTATGGTGGTGGCGCACCAGAAGCCTTTGTTGCACTCAAGCTCAGAGGTTGGGCGAAATCCCTTTCTGGAAGAGAGCAACTGGCAGTTGAAAAATTTGCTGATGCTATGGAATCTATTCCACTTGCTCTAGCAAGAAACGCAGGAATGAATCCTATTGATTCAATCACTCAACTAAGATCAAAACAAAATGCAGGAGAAAAATTTACTGGTGTGGATGTCATTAACGGCGTAATCGCCGATTTTGAAAAACTTGGAATAATTGAACCACTCAAAGTAAAAGAACAGATCATAAAGTCTGCCACAGAAACTGCAAATATGATACTAAGAATAGACAATGTAGTTGCCGTATCCAGATCAATGCATCCTGAATCCCAGCAAGGCATGCCACCAAGTGGTGGCATGGGCATGTACTAGCTAGAACCAACTCCAGTTTGATGTCTTTACTGATGAATTCCACAGTAATTTTTAATGACTTTAATCCTTTTAGATTAAACACAAGAATGTAGTTTTAGACACATGTATGAATATATGAACTATAATTTCAGATGATAGAAATCATCCTTTGATTACTCCTAATGGTACAAGTCTTGCAACTTTTGTAGCTATTCTAAGGTCATGAGATATGCTTGCTATCATATCGACGTCTTTGTACACTTCTGGTGCCTCTTCTACTACACCGTATCGTGTCATTGATTTTAACACAATTCCTTTTGCTTGCATTTCGTCAATAATTTGTTTATAATTATAATTTTTATGTGCTTGTGTTCTAGACATTATTCTTCCAGATCCATGTGCTGTTGAACCAAAAGTTAGATCAAGTGACTTTTGATTTCCCAAAAGAATCCAACTTGCACTCCCCATAGAACCTGGAATGAAAATCGGCTGACCTATCTTTTGGTATTTTTTTGGAATATCAGGACTGTTAGCAGGAAATGCTCTTGTTGCACCTTTTCTATGAACTATTATTGATTTTTCTTTGCCATTGATTTTATGTTTTTCAACTTTGGCGCTATTATGGGCAACATCGTAAACCAAATTCATTTCCAAATCTGATTCGGATTGATTTAAAACTGATTCAAAAGATTTTCTTGTATAATGTGTGATCATTTGCCTATTGCACCAGGCAAAGTTCATCGCAGCATTCATTGCTTTTTTATATGAAATTCCCTCTTCAGAAACATTTGGAACACATGCTAATTGTCTATCTGGTAATTCTATTCCATATTTTTTATGACTCGCTTCACAAATCTTCAGATAATCTGTACAAACTTGATGCCCAAGCCCTCTTGACCCACAATGAATCAATACTGTAATTTGTCCTTCAAATATCCCCATGGTTTTTGCCGCTTCCTTGTCATGGATTTCTTGCACTTTTTGAATCTCAAGAAAATGGTTTCCTGAACCTAAACTGCCAACTTGAGGAGCACCTCTATTGTGAGCCAAGTCTGAAACTTTATGAGGGTCTGCATTTTGGATATGGCCGTTTTCCTCACAAACATCTAGATCATTTTTTGTTGCATATCCATTTGCTTCTAACCATTTGACTCCCTGCACAAGAACTTCATCTAATTGAGATGTGGTTAGTCGTACACATCCTTCTTTTGGATGCAATCCAGATGGAATTGAATTAAAAAGGTGATCAACAAGTTCTGCTAATTTTGGTCTAATATCATTTTCAGTAAGATTAGTTCTGATTAATCTAACGCCACAATTGATATCATAACCTACACTTCCCGGACTTATGATGCCTTCTGCATCCATACCAGCAACCCCGCCAACCGGAAATCCATATCCTTGATGACCATCAGGTAAAACTACGACATGTTTTAGGACACCTGGTAAAGTAGACACATTAATTGCTTGTTCAATTGTTCTATCAAAAATCATTTTTTGAAGTAGATATTCATTTGCGTAAATTACGACAGGTACTTTCATACCATATTCTGAATCTTGTTCTATCCTGTATTCAAGATCAGATATTTTTTTTGGAGTTAGTATGGTCATTATTTTTCATAACCACTTTAGATTTTGTGGATTATTTGATCTATTGGCCTACGGGTAGTGATTTGAGGAATCTCATTAGCAAAACCTATTGGAAGAATAGCAACCGGTTTGAGATTCTTTAATTTTAGAATATCACACACTTTTTCTTCATCAAATGATCCTATCCATACGGAAGAAAGCCCCAAACTATGAGCGGTGATTTGGGAATACACACATGCTATTGTTGCATTTTGAATGGAGAATAACTGTTCTCCTCTGGATCCATATTCCACACTGCACCGTATGGGATCCGCACAAAATATCATCACTATTGGTGCTTCATGAATATAATTTTGTCCATGTGCAGCTTCGACTAGTTTTTCCTTTTCCGTTCTTTTAGAAACAATGAAAATCTGATATGATTGCAGATTGCCAGCTGAGGGTCCTCTTATGGATGCATCGACTATTGTATTTATTACATCTTCAGGGATTGGAATATTTTTAAATGCACGAACAGAATGTCTAGATGAAATTAAATTAAAAAAAAATCCATCCAATGTAATTTTGGTTCACTATGTGACAGATTAAGTGGGTGATAATTATCAGAGTTGAAAATATGGCGTTTAATTTTAACTCTTTTTTATTATCTTATTCTAACCTGTAATGAACACAGATGTAATAAAATTAAAACCACCTGTTTTTACATTTGTTATTATGCATCATAATTGTTGTAAACACAGCTATAGACTGTTTTTTTATACATCTTTCTTGTGATCTCGGTGTCAATGAAAATAACAACTAGATCTTACTCTGTTTTCTACCCTGAAATATATTCACTGAGATCTTCAAGATATGTATTTGTAACTGGGTATGCATTTTGATATGCGTCCACTATATCTCTAGCTGTTGCTATGCTAACCAGCAAACCGTCTTTTACTAGACCTAATCTTTTGATGTTCTTTGATGCCATTATACTTGCTGCCTCATGAGCTTTAATTCCCACATTTGCAACAATCATTGGTGATGAGGAATGTTTTCCCACCGGATCATGAATATTAAATTCATTTGAAGTAACGTGTGTTAAAAGATCTCGCTCAGTAAAAATTCCATAACCTTTCATGTCCTCGATGATTATGCTACCTATCCTTTTCTCATGCATTTTTTTTACTGCATCAAAAACAGAATCCGAAGACTTGCATTTTTCAATTTTGGTGCTAAGGACATTATCTAAAGAAGCGTCATTTCGTGTCTTTCTAAACGCTCTTAACAAATCTGAAACTGTGACAATCCCTACAAGTTTATCCCCATCAAAAACCAACAGTCTTGATTTTTTCCTAATAATTTGATGGGCTGCATCCAATACAGTATATCCTAAAGATAATCTGACATAAGGCTGCCATCCTGCATCTTGTACTTTCAACTTGTGAAGATCCTTTGAATCTACAATTGCCTTTAATATCTCCCGTTCAGTTAGAATTCCTTTTGGAATTGTCCCATTGCTGACAACAAGATTTCCAAATCCTCTCTCTGCCATAAAATTTATGGCTTCCATTAATGGTACTTTGGAGTCAACGGATATTGGATAGGCAGTCATGTAATTGGAAATTGGAAGATTGGCGATCTTTAATCCCATGTGTTTCAAAAGAAAAAATAGTATTTGATAACTATGCTAAATATCAAATATGATAATTTATTATTTGTTTTATAGTTATGATGATGACATTTTCTAATGGATAAACAAGTTGCTATAGTTACTGGTGCAAGCAGAGGCATAGGAAAAGCAATAGCACATCTTTTTGCACAAGAAGGCATGAATGTTGTAATTTGTTCAAGAAATGAAAATCAAATAAGAAAAACAGCAATGGAAATTCAAAAGGATACCGGAAACATTGTTGTTCCAGTAAAGACTGATGTCAGAAACCATGTAGATGTAGACAAATTGGTTCAGAGTGCCTTAAATGAATTCGGGAGGATTGATATTTTAGTTAACAATGCTGGCGTTGCAATAATAAAATCACTCGTGGAAACTACAGATCATGAATATGACACAATTATAGATACAAATCTCAGTGGGGTATTTTTTTGTTGCAAATCCGTTTTACCGCATATGATTAAGCAGAAATCAGGATACATAATCAACATTAGTTCAGGTGCTGGCAAGACTGGATTTGCTAATCTTTCTGTTTACTGTGCAAGCAAATTTGGAGTGATTGGCATGACAGAAAGTCTTGCAGAAGAAGTTTCAGATTATGGAATCAAGGTTTTTTCTGTGTGTCCTGGGGCAGTTGCAACCCAAATGCAAAAGGAATTCATGAGCAATGAAGAGTTTGAGAAGCGTAAGAACCAGATGATTCAACCAGAAGAAGTAGCTCAAAAGGTATTGCAGTTGGTAAAAGGCAAATTCAGAACGGGCACCTCAGTTGATCTTCATTAGGGTATACAATATCGATTACTTTCATTGTTGATAATTGATGTCGGATTTAAAATCGATCTAAATTGAAACCAATTTATGAGTAACGTGCTTGACAGACCGATTTCTGATTTCATAGATGTGACACTGTCTATTCAAGAGAGCAATCAAACTGTATCTGATTCCGTAAAAAAAATGGAAGAGTATGGAATAGACAGCCTGTTGGTAAGAGATGAAGGAGAAATAAAAGGAATTGTCACGTATAGGGATGTTCTTTTTGATGTTGTTTCAAAAGGAAAGGATCCAACAAAGACGAAGATAAAAGAAATAATGCATGCTCCTCTTCTTTCCATACAAAAAAATGCAAAAATAAAAGATGCCATCTATCTGATGACTAGAAACAATGTACGAAGATTGGTAGTTTTTGATGATAAGGTTCCAATCGGTGTAATTTCACAAAAGGTATTGGTTGGAAATATAACAAAACACGCAATTGCATTACCTGAGCTTGAAATGCCGACTAGAATCAAATGTCCCTACTGTTCTTCGGTGTTTGATGACAAGACAGCACTTTCCACCCATATAGACAATATCCATATTGGAAGAGGACTGTTTGACGGAAATCTCTCAAGAATAGATGACCTTGGAACTATCTACCCGCCATATGATTTTCCAAAAACCATCTGAATTTTAGATATGCTGTGATCTTTTTCCATTTTTTAGTTGACTCAGTCTAGAGATCATCTTTAATTTTAGCTATTGCTGATCTCAGTTTGCGACGTTAGAAAAAGGAACATGATTTAAACTAAAAATTACCGAATTATTCAGGCAAAAAGGATATCGTCATGTTACACACAATATCAAACTGCAAGGAAAATCAAGTGCAGAACATCAAATCGATTTTTTGCAGAAGAGTAAAAAATACTTTGATTGATGTTCTCAATCTTGGTTTTAGTATTGACTGCTTAATACGAAGATCTTCCGTAATTATGCCGAAATCAAAATGTCAGAATCAAAATGCCAATGCAAAATTTGCAAGGCCTGCTTTTTCAAGGCTGAACTAGGTGACAGTATTTGCCTTGTATGTAAAGCAAAGATCTGTATATCTTCATAATCTAGTACAGTACACTAATATCTTGCAGCGTGGTCCTGCTCATTATATTGAATTCTGCTCAGTATCATTCCATGCAAAACATACAAGAAGAAGCAAAAAAGACACAATCCTAGAGGCAGTGTCTGACAGATATTCCAGAGTCATCATAGAAGCAACACTTGGCATGACAAGACAGCAATGAGATAAGCGCCAAACACAAGATTCCCATCTCTACTGTATACCGGCGACTGCAATATTTGTATGATGCAAATCTACTTGGAATCTCAGGATTCATCTCAGATGATGACAAGAAATTTTTCATGTACAGAAGCAAGGTCAGTGAAATTTTCACTACATTTGATAGAAGTACAATTCAAGTCTCTATAATTCCAAACTAGATTTTTTGGAAAACTAGTTTTTCTATATTTTTAATAATCGTGTTCGCTCCAATCAGAGCCCAAAGCAATTGTCGCAATGACTGTACCGTCAGTTGTTTGGAACTTGATGCTTTGTTGCGGCAAAAATTCGTGAAATATTTCCTTTAGAAGCTGTTCTGTGAACAGAGACCATTTTATACCAAGATCATGTTGTATGATAAAGTGGTGAATCCCACCCTGTACTCTATGATCAGAGACCAAGCCTGATGCGCGCATATAGTCTTCAAGTGTTTCAATGCAACGCTTTAGATCATAACTTCCTTTCATAAACATGACAGATTCTTTGATTACTGGTTTTATTGCATCTATGATTTCATATATGCGAATTCCTTCCAGATTGGATCCAAGCTTGGCAAGAATTTTTGCAGGAACTGGAATCATGGAAATTTTAGAAGTAAATCTTCCCCATTGCAGGTATTGATCAATGATTTGCTTTACAAGAACATTTTGTGAGATTCCATTGTTCATTGCCTCTCTCTCAAGTTCCTGTATTGATTTTTCGGGCAGCCTGTATGTTATGCTACGTGTGGTTTCTTTTTTTCGAGCATGATGCGTTCTTTGTACTAAATCCAATGAGGTACCCGACATTTTTACCAAACTTGGGAATATAAGAATGACGGAAACAGTTATTGTATTTAAAACGATTATCTAATTTTTTTGAAAATTATATTACTGTGTTAAATAGAATGATTTTTTTTGTAAATCTTGGGACGAAAAATTCCAGAGATAGGTACCCACTTTTTCTTTGGAATGCCTTTTCGTCCCCTTAGATGTTGTTATTTTAGAATTTCAAAAACGCTTAGTACAAAATCTCGTTTTATAGCAGAAGAATAAAAAGAAAAGAAATATCATCATGTGTCTTTGAAACTATCCTCATGGCATAACATATCTTGACGGTGCCTGCATTAACAAACATAAATGAATTTATTTGATAATTTCTTCAATTCTTCGTTCTTCTTGAATCATTACTTTTTCAAATTCCTCTCAAAGTTTGTCTAATTTCTTACTTTTTTCTTGCTCATCAAGTTTTGAGAATCTTATTTGTCTCATTTCACTAACAATTGCGCTGACCTTGTCATTTGTTTCGTACATTATTTCGTCTATCTTTTGTTGTTTTTTAGCATCCAACACAAAATAATATCAATTGCGTCCTGATAAACTTTCATTACTTTACAAAATATATCCTAGGATGTCTTGTGGAATTACTCTTTGAGTATTCTAAATGAATGTTCGATGGATTTTTTTACCTCGTCCAAAAGTTCTTTTAATGTCTTCTCGTTATCGATTTGGCTTTTTTGTTGTATTTCTGTGTTATAGTATTTCATCCAAGAATAACAATGTTGTAAATTCTCAATTGTCTCAAAAGGAAACAGGGTTTGCTTTCCGGAAAGTACTACTGCATCCCATACATCTGTAAAAAATGGTTTGTAATCTTTGTATTCCATAGAATCGTTGATGAATCTACTCTTTCTTCGTAGATCAGTGCGGATTAAATCCGACAACCTTTTTTTTGTATTGTTTTCCTTTATTTTTTCTGATTTTCTATAAAGCCATGTTTCAAGAAAAACTGCACCAAAAATTATTATCGAAAGAATCACAGATTCAATTATTATTTTGTACCATTCAATATCTAGTTCCATACTGAATCATCTAAATTAGCTCAAAGTTTTTAGTATAAATTTACATTCAATGATCATCAATGTTAGTTCTTAGTTAGAAACGAATGCTCAACTAAAATAACCAATAGAATAATTATTATACATAAATCATAATTATCGTGCCAAGATCTAGCTGAAATCCATAATATCAATTTTCTAAAAAAACTGCATTATCATAGTTGAAAATATTGTTAATATGTTAAGTATTAGTGATAACTGAATTTGTCATGGCCGAAACAAAAAACGTTCCAAAAAAAAGTACAGGAATCGCTCCACTATGGACATCTAGTTGGACAGAAATGGAAAGATCAATAGAAAATTTACGTAGGGACATGGAAAAAGCATTTTCATCATTCCCAACAATTTCTATGCCAAAAATGTCCCATACATCATGCGATGTTATGGATGAAGGGAATCAATTTCGTGTAAAAATGGATGTTCCTGGAATAAAGAAAAGCGAAGTCAATCTGAACGTAACTGATAATTCTATAGAGGTATCTGCAGAACACAAAGAAGAGTCCGAAGAAAAGAAAAAGAACTATCTTCGAAAAGAACGAAGCCAGGTATCTTATTACAGATCTCTGCCTCTCTCTGAGAAAATACTTTCAGACAAAGTAACTGCGAAACTTGCTGACGGTGTATTGGATATTACACTGCCAAAATCAAAACCTACTGAAACACAAAAGAAAAAATCTATATCTGTACAGTAGATTTTACTTTCCTATTTTTTGCAAAATTCTAGCACATAAACAAAACAGAGATTAATTTCAAAGAGAATCGTTTGTTGATTCTCAAAACTGAATTTCAAAGTTTGTATTTTTAGGCAGTTGAATTGACTCTAAATATGGTGAAATAAGTCATGCTTGCCTACATTTTGTTAAATTGTATACCTTCACAAGAAAAAAATATTATTGAAGATCTAAACAAAATTCCTGAAGTAATTGAGGTTAATGTAATAATGGGAAAATACGACATAATTGTAAAAATTACTGGCAATCTACCCGGGGAAATAGATCTAGCAGTAAGCAAAATAAGATCAATCAAAGGAGTAACTAGTAGCTATACCATGACTGCAGTTTACGGTCAGGGTGGTTCAATTGACAAGAAATAAGATGCAGATTCAAGATTAGATTGTTGAATATGGATTCTATCCCAATCCCTGATGAACATAAAAGGCTAGTGAAAAAACTGATGGAGCATTTTGAATCTATGGGATTAATTGTAACTTGTGTATGTTCAGGGTATGTAGATTGTGAAAAAGTAAAAATCTTTGAGCCAGATGTGAGAGCACAAGATCTCAACCGTGAACTAGATTACATTGGTGAGGCAAAAATATGTGGCAACATCAACAACCAGTACACCAAACAACAGTTTTCAGAATTTGCAAACAGAGTAATGACTAGGAGAAAATCTACAGGAAAAGATGTTCCGTTTTACATCATAATATCTAAAGGATGCGAATCTGAACTTCATCAGGTATTAAAAGAGCTAGGACTTGAAAACAGGAAAAACATTCACATAATTTGATTTATGTATGAAAGATGATTTCCTCTACTCAGTTTCAAATGCTCTGAGAAGATCACATGCACAAACTATTGTATCTATTTCTCCTTGACTTGTCAGTGGTAGTCTCTTTATTTTATTGTCTGCCATAATACTAGCAGCATCATGAAAGTTTATTTCAATCTCGGCAGTTATTAGTGGATGAGATGAGTATTGACCCACAGTTTCAGACATGTCTGCCTCAATTGCTAATAAATTGCAAATCAAGTCTCTTTCTGTAAATATTCCATATGGTTTACCCTCTCTAGTCACGATAACACTGCCAACTCTTTTTTCATTCATTAGTTTTATCTGATTAAATAGTGAATCATCATAAGAACAAGTGTAGAGTGTGGGAGCCAGAACTTTGTCTAGTTTGGGGGCAGTACTTAATTTTTGTAGACCTCTGAGCATGTCGGATGTTGTAAGTATTCCTACCAATTTGTCATTATCAAAGACTAGTAATTTTCTATTTTTTTCAAACCTAATTTTGGCAGCATCAAGTAATGAAGTATTAGGTGAAATTTTTGTAAACATACTTGTTGCCACATGACTCATAGGTTTGTCATGGATGATTTTTTCAGTTACCAAATACTGTATAATTTGTCGCTCAGATAGTAATCCTATGACTTCATCATCATTGATCACAATCAAATTTCCAATGCCATTTTTGTACATTTTTGTAACTGCATCAAAAAATGAAATATTTTGAGATACGGTAATGGGGGTTTTTGTCATGTATGCTGAAACATCAAGTTCTACAGGTTCTGAAGACATCTTTCTTCAAATTGTTTTTTCAGGATAAATTTAACTTCTTCTGACCAATTTCATGTTCCTTTTGCAACATCTACTCTGATTGCGGGATTTGTGGTTAATACCACCATAATTAGTGGCAGGATAGCAATAATCCAAAGTACTTGATTGTCTTATTGAGAATTGACATTCCAAGTAATGATAAAGGATTATTCCAAATCTTGTCCAAATGTTCTATTGTTAATTTGGGAATTTTCTTAAATAATATTTTAAAAAATCAAAATTATTTTCTCAAAAGAGTAAAAGATTAATCTGTCAATATTGAATTTGATAATCAAATCACACAGTCAAATACTTCAAGTCATGAATTTTATTTAATGGTACTTGAGCTTGAAGCCCTTTTTGTTGGAAATTACATGACTGCATATCCAGTTTCAGTTTTACCTGATGTATCTCTTCCTGAATGCATTAGTTTTATGGCAAGACGAGGAATTGGAAATCTAATTGTTAGTACTGACGAAGGTGACCCTTTAGGAATCTTAACTGAACGTGATATTCTTAAGCAGATTGCAGAAAAAAATACTTTGCCTAACGTAGATTTAAAGGAAATATTGCTGACACCTTTTGAGAAAGTATCCCCCAACACATCAATTCAAAGTGCAGCAGAATTGATCATATCTAAAAAAGCACGATTGTTAGTTTTTGCAGATTCAAATAAACTAGTCGGAATAATTACGCCAAGTGATCTTCTTCGTGCTTTTAGAAAAACATACGTTGCACCAGTCTTAGATGATGTAATTAGCAAAAAGGTGTATCATGTGGGATATGATGATAGCATTCTTGATGCATGCAAGTTGATGTATGAAAAAAGAGTGGGGTCTGTCATAGTCGATGGAAAAAATTCAGAATTTGGAATATTTACAGAAAGAGATTTAGTTTTTAAGGTGCTAAATAATCGCGTTAATCTAGATGAGGCAATCAATCTTTACTCGTCATTTCCATTAATTACTACACCTGACATATTGGCGAATGAAGCGGCAAGTATAATGGCACAACATCATATCAAACGATTGGTATTACGAGATCAAGAAAAAATTTCAGGGATTGTAACTGTACGTGATATCATTGACGCATATCAAAGCAAATCCCCACAAATTAGAAATTATTAGACAATAAAACCATCACGCTAGATTAAATTTAATAAAAAAATCTATATCTGTACAGTAGATTTCTCTTTTTTATTTTTTTTTAAATTAATAGTATGATGAAAATGATTCACGGTTATATCAAAATATGAAAATCTGTTTTATCACAAAATTATGTTCTAGGCGATTGTTTCATTTTACTACAGTAACAGGTATTTTTGATTTATTGGCAACATGATTGGCAACACTTCCCAAAAATATACCTAATTCTGGGTCAGGTCCACCAGATCCAATAACTATCATATCAACACCATGTTTTTCTGCAACAGTGATTATCGTATTTCCTATATTCCCACTAATTTTGATTATACCTGTAAATGACACATTTGCTTTTTGTGACATTGCTTCTGCTTGTTTGATGATCTCCTCACTCTTTTTCCTTGTTTTGTTTTTCATATTTGATGAACCTATGATAACTGAAGAAAGTGAGAAAACATTCAAACCTATTATTGTTGATCCTGTCGGCTTTGCAAAAGCAAGTGCCATATTCAACCCTCTAAGAGCGTTTTTTGAGCCATCTAATGGTACTAAGATTTTTTTTAATGTTTTGTAGGTCGTGTGTATTTATCATATTAACTGATATTTAGAAAAGTAGTCCAAACTCATATTTGATAACAAAAAACTGGAATTTAGCGAGCAGGTTATAAAAGATCATTTTAAACTAGATTCAAGCAAAATGCAATTAAAAGTAAAGATTCTAGGCATAGATTCAGGTGGCAAGCCGTTTGTGTTTTTAAACGGTAAGGATGCCGATGAGTTAAACATAACTGCTTCTGAACGTATAACGGTACAAACAAAAAAGAAGATAACTGCAATAGTTAACATATCTGATACCTCTGTCGAAAGAGGGTTTCTAGGTGTAACTGAAGAGGTTAGAAATTCACTTTCCTTAAAACCCCATTCCAAAGTAACCGTAGAAATTGCACCATTTCCAAAATCATTACAGTTTATTCGAAACAAACTTTCAGGAAAAAAATTACTGTATCCTGAAATTTATGAAATTGTACAGGATTTAGTTGATGGAAATCTTAGCGAAAACGAAATAGCTGCTTTTGTAACTGCATTGCATCTAGACAAAATAGATCTGGATGAAGCAACAAGTCTCTCACGTGCAATGGTGGATACGGGCAAGACACTTTGTATCAACAAAAAAATCGTTGTAGATAAACACAGTATAGGAGGAGTTCCAGGAGACAAAACAACCTTGCTGGTGGTACCAATTATTGCATCTGAAGGATTTACCATTCCAAAGACATCATCAAGAGCAATCACTTCAGTTGCAGGAACAGCTGACCGGGCAGAAGTTCTGATGCATGTAGAATTTACAATAAACAAAATGTTACAAATACTCAAAAAATCAAATGGATGTATAATGTGGGGTGGTGCAATTGAATTAGCACCAGCTGATGATATCTTTGTAAAAACAGAATTTTCTCTGCACATTGATCCGTTACTTTTACCATCTATTATGAGTAAAAAAAAGGCAGTCGGTGCAACCCATCTTGTAGTTGATATTCCAACTGGCAGAGGAGCAAAAATGAAGACAACAGGAGAAGCAGACCTTCTAGCAAGAGATATTATCGAACTTGGAAGACGATTAGGGATCCGCACTCATTGCATAGTGACTTTTGGAGAACAACCAATAGGAAATACAATGGGTCCTGCGCTTGAAGCAAAAGAGGCGTTAGAGGTTTTAATGAATCAAAAAATAGTTCCTGATCTCATAGACAAAGCATGTAACATAGCTGGTAGCATGTTTGAATTATTAGGCAAAAAAAATGGCTATGCTTTCGCAAAAAAAATTCTTGAATCAGGTAAAGCAGAGCAAAAGATGCGAGAAATGATAAAGGCACAAGGAGGAAATCCATCAATAAAACCTGAAGATATTCAGATCGGAAAATATCTATTACATGTACGATCTGAAAAATCAGGGCAAGTCCTGTGGATGGAAAATAGAGTCCTTGTAGAGATAGGGCGTGCAGCCGGTGCACCAAAGGACAAAGGTGCAGGGATTGTTTTTAACAAAAAAATTGGAGACAGTGTGGAAAAGGGAGAATTGTTATTTACAATACATGCTGAAAAATCACACAAGCTGGATCGTGTGAAAACTATCCTATCTACTCAATCATCAATTGGAGTAGGAAAAAAATCAGATATGTTGATTCACACAATAACAGAATCACCAGTAGTGGAAAGAACATTTGTAATAGACAGGTAGAATGGCAATCAAATATCTATCAAAACTATGATTTCCAATCCAGTATCGTGTTGACAATAATGCCTGATAAATCTATTTTTGCAAATTTTCCTTCAACGGAATTTGTGCCAATGATTTTTGTTATGCCTGACTTTTTGATTTTTCTTTCTGAATCCCCAACAAAAACAGGATGTGTACATGCAACGTATATTTTTCTAAAATTTTCTTTTTTAATAAATTCGATTGCTTTTAGAATACTTCCTCCAGTGCTCACCATGTCATCAAACAGTACAAGATCCTTTCCTTTGGAAAATTTTAGATGTGATGATTTAATGATTAATTTTCCAGTTTTTCTGTCTCGTTGTTTATTTAATGCAATGGAAGTTGTATTGAGATGTTTTGCAAATTCATCTGCTCTGTCCTTCCAATACATGTCTAGTGATACAACAAGCGGCTCTTTTAATTTGAGATTTTTGAAATACTGTGCAAGTAGGGAAACAGCTGATAGATTCTTTATTGGAATTTTGAAAAAATCTAATGCTTTTGGGCTGTGGAAATCAACCACAATTAATCGTGTTGCACCAGATGCTTTAAACAACTTTGCAATAACTGAAATTGTTACCACCTCTCCTTTGAGAAATTCTTTATCTTGTTTAGCGTAACCCATGTAGGGTATCACAGCAATAACCTCATTGGACATTTCACGAGCTTTTGCAATCAATGATAAAGCTTGAACTAGATTGGAATCTACCGGAGGATATGTGGATTGTACCACAATAATTTTGCCTTTTCTTACTTGCCCTACAATAGTGATTTTGCTTTCCCCATCAGGGAATATTTTTACTTTCGTTTTTAGATATTTTGCTTGTAATTTTTTAGCGATATTTTTCGATAAATGTCCTGAAGCGGATCCACCAATAACAACATAATCTTCCGTCATCCTTCATCTATTAGAATTTGCTTTCTATTGTTAGTATTGTTTTCCAGAAATTCTTCAGATCCAGTGCGATGCATCAAAATATACTCTTAATATGATGATCATTATTGAAAATAATTTGAATATTTTTAAAATCATTATTTATTTTTGTATCTTTTAAAATCAATAATGATAATCGCCTGTATCTTTAAGTGTGATTTTGTAGTAGTGTCATTGCATTAAACTTCGGTTTGGTGCAACGCACGGAAACGTAGGGTAATAACTCAACGCGGTGTACAATGGTATATGGTGTAAGCGTTTCCGTGATCTTTTGATTAGAATCCATCCAATAACAAAATACATTATTTTTTCAGACAGAAATAATTTATGAAATATTTTATCACGAATATTGTATTTTTGGGAATTATGTTAAACATGTGTTTTTTGTAGATGTGATTGATATCTAGAATAGTAATTATTACAATCTTGCCATTAAAACAAAAACATCTTGAATTATTTTTATGGTGAAAATTCACATACGAGTATAAATTCTAGTGTTTAACTTAGAACGTAATGGGAAAAATTCTTGTGCCTATGGATGGTTCACCTAATTCTGTCAGAGGATTAGAAAAAGCAATTGAATTTGCTAGATCTGATGATTCATCAATAACAATTCTTCATATTTCGACACTTCCACCGGTTCATGTAATTGGTCATTCGAAAGACAAAGTCAAAGTGTCTCTGGCCAAAAAAGCACAAAAATTTTTACAGGATGCTGAGGATAGATGTGCAAATCAAAACATATCGTTTACAACTAAAATAATCTATGGATATGACCCTGCATATGACATAGAGCAATTCATAAAAAAATACAAACATGATATGATTGTAATTGGTGCGAAAGGCAAAAGCACACTAAAACGTCTTTTCTTAGGTAGTGTCTCCAGTTACCTCGTTCAAACTTCAAAAATTCCAGTTACTGTAATAAAGTAATTTTTTCCAAAGACCTGATTACTAGGGAATTTTAAGAATCAAATGCCTAGTTGTAATCCTTAATTTTTGATTATCGCTAAATTGAGTTTATTTCTCAATGTCAAAATTCAACGCACTGTTTATTTAAAATGATTATTAACGTAAGACATGACAACTTTAAATGAACTTCGTGTCTGCAAGTTATGTGGAAATGTTTTTTCAAAGAGAGCTGGTGTGACTATAATATCTAGCTGCCCTCAATGTAAAGGAACTAGTTTTGATATAGTCGACATAACTAAACCAGTCGAAGATGATTTTTAATATCAATCAATGAATTAATCCATTTTAAAAAGAATAGTTCTGACACAACGATTTGAATGCGTAAAATATTATCAATGAGTTAATGTCATAAATCCTAGTATCCATTGAATCTTAAAAGGCGTCTTTCTTCGTTTGATCTTACTAATCTCATTATAGGGTCAGTAATTGGTGCTGATATCTATATCACACCAGGGCTGACTGCGGCAATGATTGGACCTGCTTCGATCGTTGTATGGGCTGTTGCTGGAATTTTTGCCCTTGTCATAGCATTAGTGTTCTCATATACTAGCTATTATGTTCCTAAAGTTGGCGGACCATTTGCTTTTGTTTCAAAGGCATTTGGAAAGTTCTATGGATTTTTGACTGGTTGGTTGATGTTAATTGCTGAAATGATGGCACTGCCTTTGTTTGCTATTGTATTTACACGATATCTTCATTTTTTTATAGAATTAGATTCTTTACAAGAAATTTTAGTTAAGGGGCTTTTCATTTTTTCATTAACAACCGTGAATATTCTTGGTGTAAAATTAGGAGGAAGAGTCAATGATGTTTTAACTATGATGAAACTGGTACCTCTTATTCTTGTTATTGCATTAGGATTTATTTTCTTGGCATACAATCCAGAAAATCTATCTCAGAATTATTCTCCTATTGCTCCTTTAGGATGGGAAAATTTTGGTTCCGCACTAGTGTTGATTTTTTGGGCTTATGCAGGGTTTGAAATGGGAACATTACCTGCAAGTGAAGTAAAAAATCCAAAACGAGTCATTCCAAAAGCAATAACTGTTGGTATGGTATTGGTGACTTTATTTTATTTGTCTACAAATTTTGTTTTGTATGGATCGATTAACTGGGTTGAACTTTCACACAGTACATTGCCTCTGGTATTGGCCGGTACACTTGTCATAGGATATGTCGGTGGAATGATTGTGAGTTTTGGAGCTCTTACTTCAGTTACTGGTGCCAGCTCTTCTTTTGTCTTGGGTGTCTCCAGACTTTACTATGCAATGTCTAATGAAGGATTGTTTCCACAAATTTTTTCCAAAGTACATAAGAAATACAAAACGCCTTTTATGGCATTAATTATTCAAGGGATAATTGCATTTTTTCTTTCAATGTATGCTGGAATCTCTCAATTAATTTCATTTTCAGTCTTTAACATGGCTATCATGTATCTCTTAGTATGTATGTCCCTAGTTGTACTGAAAAAAGAAGAGACTAAATTCATTGGGCAGAAGATATTGCCCTTTATTGGAATGGGTATCTGTGGATTTCTGATTTATTATACAACAATTTATGATAAAATTTTTGGAACTCTTTTTATTATTTTAGGAATTGGGGTCTATTTTTTCTTTTCACGAAAAAATAACAAATCACATCCTGAATTATGATATTCTCCTAAATTGTCTCTTTCAAGCATAAACTAATGTTTTTACTCCTTATTTGTGAAATTCCTATTTTGTTGACTCTTTGAGGCTAATCAACATTTACAATGCTAATCAAACTAATAATTTTGCACCAAATACAGAAATACTTGGAATTTACACAAACGATTATGTCATCTAGACCAAGATTAGAGGTTCAAGGTCAAGCCCCGTTCAAACAATCTG
>Ga0209520_10000032_pt1 | contig 64811 bp, 79 predicted proteins | sample Rifsed16ft1_FD_184009 | JGI IMG/M metagenome (GOLD analysis project Ga0209520, IMG submission 184009) | Soil microbial communities from Rifle, Colorado, USA - sediment 16ft 1 (version 2) | ecosystem: Environmental > Terrestrial > Deep subsurface > Rock core/Sediment | place: Rifle, Colorado...
ATCTAGATTTCTGGATCTTATAAAGTTATTATTGTAAAAATTACAAAAAATAGTCTAAATTTTACCTTTTTTGTAAAGCATCTCTGCTAACAAAACAGCCCCTTTTGCTGATCCCATTTTTTTATTATGTGAGAATAACACATACTTTAAACCGTGATCAAACAATTGTTCTTTCTCCACTCTTCCAATTGTTGTTGTCATTCCATCACCGACACTACGTTCCATTCTTGGTTGAGGTCGTGTTGGATCTTCATGAAACGCATAATATTTCTCAGGAGATGATGGAAGACCAGATACGGTGCTTTCTTTATTGGCATCATCATAAACCTGTTTTGCAATTTGTGAGTCTATCTCTTTTTCAGTTTCTACAAAAACTGATTCGGTATGACCATCAATTACAGGAACTCTGGTGCATGTACAACTTACTCTAATGTTTGCATCTTCAATTTTTCCATTCTTTAATTTACCAAGAATCTTTCTAGTTTCAATTCTTACTTTTTCTTCCTCTTTTGCAATATATGGTATGATATTGTCAGTAATGTTCATTGCAGAAACACCCGGAGCACGTCCAGCACCAGATATTGCTTGCATTGAAGTCATCATTACCTTTTTTGCACCATATTTTTCATAAAGTGGTTTTAAAGTAATTGCTAAACCTGTAGTAGTACAATTTGGGAGTGGTGCAACCCAACCTTTCCAATTTCTGTTTTTCTTTTGTATTTCTAATAATTCTGATTGTTCATCATTGATTCCAGGAATTAGAATAGGTACATCTTCTTCGTAACGATAAGCAGAACTAGTTGAAATTACTGGTAATTCTGCTGCAATCTTGGTTTCAATGTCTCTGGCTGCATTTGATTCAACTGCAGAGAATACTAAATCTAATTGTGATAAATCCAATTCGTCAATATTTTTTACAGTCATCTCCTTAATGTACTCTGGAATCTGACCATCTACTTCCCAAGATATTATTCCACTATTGGGATCTTTAATGGCATCAAGATATTTTTTTCCTGCAGAACGTTCAGATGCTGCGATCTGTGTAACTTCAAACCAAGGATGATTATTCAATGATTGTACAAACTCCTGTCCTACAGAACCCGTAACTCCTACAATCGCTACTCGTTTCTTGTTCACGATCTAAAAAATCTTTTATTCAATTAATAATCGTTTTCTGAATTTGACCAAAACATACTATATCAGCACAGGTTATTTCAAATTATGAGGATAAATCACAACATATCTCTACATAAACGAATTCATCATGGAGGGCCTTTTTCAATAACACACCCAAGTTCTGATATTTTGGATTTTAGCTCAAACATCAGTCCCATGGGCACTTCCTCACTGGTGCGTAAAACCATAAAAAATCAGTTAGATACAATACAAATCTATCCTGATTCAGAATCTACTCAACTTAGAAAAAATCTTCAACACTATACCGAAATACCACATTCTCAAATTGTGGTAGGAAACGGTGCCACAGAAATTATCTATAATTTCTGTCAAGCCTTTTTATCAAATAAAACATCAGTTTTGATTCCAATTCCAACCTTTGGTGAGTATGAATCTGCAGCAAAACTCAGTGGCGCCAAAGTTTCATTTTTTAAAACAATGAATTTAGAAAAAGACGTTGATGACTTTATTTCCAAGCTTCCAAATAATGGCTGTATATTCATTTGTAATCCAAATAATCCAACAGGTACTCTAATCCAAAAAAAAACTTTGCAAAAGATAATCATATCAGCAAATAAAAAGAAAACTTTGGTTTTCATTGATGAATGCTTTATTGAACTAGTGCCAGATCATGACGAATCAACCATTAAACTCATCAAAAAATATAACAATTTGTTCGTTTTACGTTCTCTAACAAAATCATTTGCTCTAGCTGGTCTACGAATTGGTTATGGTATAGGATCAAAACAAATCATTTCTGTTTTAAACAAAATCAAAATTCCTTGGAATGTTTCGGGATTAGCACAACAAGCAGCATCTGCTGCCCTTTTACATTCATTTTATTTGACTAATGTAAAAAAAATAATTAAAAAAGAATCATTTTATCTAATTAATTGTATTTCTAAACTAAAAGGCTTTCAATGTAATAGTACATCAACAAATTTTATTTTAATAAAAACAAAAATAAAATCAAAAACATTGCAAAAAAAATTACTTGAAAAGAAAATTCTAATTCGTGACTGTAGTACAATTCGGGGCTTAAATGATAATTACATTCGAATTGCTGTAAAGACAAGAAAAGAAAATAAAAAATTAATCAAAGCTTTGGAGAGACTATGAAATCATTAATGATTCAAGGCACATCATCAGGATCTGGTAAAACAACACTGGTTGCCGCACTATGTAGAATTTTTGCAGATAAGGGATTTTCAGTAGCACCGTTTAAATCTCAAAATATGTCAAATTACGCCTATAAAACAAAAGATTTTGAAATATCTAGAGCCCAGGCCATACAGGCAATAGCTGCACGATGTGAAATCACATCTGATCTAAATCCAATTCTTCTAAAACCTCTTGGTAATTACTACAGTAATGTATACCTCAATGGAAAAATGTTCAAGAAAATGCATGCTACTGAATATTACCAAAAATTTGTAAAAACTCAAGGACTCAATATTGCTATAAAATCATTCAAATCTCTTCAAAAAAATTATGATTTTATTATTTTAGAAGGAGCTGGATCACCAACTGAAATTAATTTAGAAAAATCTGACATAGCAAATATGAAAATGGCGGAAATATCTAATTCTTCAGTATTACTAATTACGGATATTGATAGAGGAGGTTCATTTGCTAGTATTGTGGGCACTATGTCACTTTTAGATAAAAGACATCAAAAACTAATCAAAGGGTTTGTCATCAATAAATTTCGAGGAGACATCAATATTCTCAAACCAGGTTTTAAAAAAATTAAGGAGATAACAAAACGTTCAGTATTGGGTACAATACCAATGATTGATTTGGATATGCCTGAAGAAGATTCATTGAGTGGCAAAGCAAAGAATATCACTTGGAATAAGAAAAACTTGGATAAAATAGAAAGTGAGATTAACAAGATTAGCAAATTAGTAAATTCAAATTTGAATATTAGAGAAATAGAGAGGATGATAAGTTGATAACTGAATCAATACTAGTAGTATTTTTTGCACTTGTATTGGATTTTGCAGTGGGAGATCCTAGAAACAAATTTCATCCAACCGCTTGGTTAGGTTCTCTAATTGCAAAATTAACTCCATATACAAAAAATTCATCAGAAAATTTAGAAAAACTAGGAGGCGTTTTTATCATTTTGATCTCTAGTGGAATTGTTGCATCTTTGATGATATTTCTAAATATTGGAATTAAGTTAATTACTGTAGATTACATATACATTATAATTTCAGTAATTGTTGGTGGTGTATTACTAAAGACAACTATAGCAATGAAAGGAATGGAAAGCCACGCCCTTGCTGTAGTAAATGCACTGGAACAAAACAACATCTCTTCTGCCAGAGACAATTTATCCATGATTGTAAAGCGAAATACCAAAAATCTTGACAAAAACCATGTATTTTCAGGCGTGCTAGAGAGTATCAGTGAAAATACTGTAGATGGTATAACAGGACCTCTTTTCTACTTTGCAATTTTTGGTTTACCGGGAGCGTTTGTTTACCGAGTAATCAATACCGCAGATTCTATGATTGGATACAAGACAGATATTTTCAAAAATGTTGGATGGTTTGGAGCAAACTGTGATAAAATTTTGAATTACATTCCATCAAGACTAACAGGACTTATCATGATACTTAGTGCTATGATTCTTGGAAATGATTGGAGAAAGTCTTATGAAATAATGATTCGCGATGGAAGAAAAACTAAAAGTCCTAATGCTGGATATCCTATGGCAGCTATCGCAGGAGCATTGGGTGCAAAATTTGAAAAGATCGATCATTATTCACTTGGTGATGGAAATATTTCATTTACTAAAGATCATGTGAAATCAGCTATTTCAATAATGAAAGTCACATCAATATTGTTTTGTGGAATTGTAGTTGTCCCAGTTATTTTACTTTTATCTTATTTAGGATGGTGGATTCATGCTTAAAGAAATTGGTTCTGTCTTTTCATTTCTGACTATTATCCCAACTAGTAATTCAAATCTTGAAACGATTGCAAAATACATGTATCTTTTTCCAATTGTAGGAATTGCAATCGGCTTGATTGTTGGTTCAATAGGATTTGGGTTGTCATCATTTTTAGATCCATTGATAGTAAGTTTGTTAGTTGTTGCTTCATTTGCAATACTTACTGGCATACATCACACTGATGGTCTAGCAGATTTTGCTGATGGCTTGATGGTAAAGGGAACAAAAGAAAAAAAACTTGCAGCAATGAAAGATCTTTCTACTGGTTCTGCAGGAATAGTTGCAATAGTATTGTATATTGTCGGATTGATAATAGCAATCTCGTTATCTTCAGGCTATCAGTTATTCTTGGCAATTTTACTTAGTGAGATATTTGCAAAGTTTTCAATGGTTTTGATGGCAAGTATAGGAAAATCTGCATCTTTAGGCTCAAATTCACCATTTGTTGAACTGATGAAAAACAAAAAGAAATTGATGTTGGCAACTGTGATTACTCTAATTCCATTGATTGTTCTTGGTGGTATCACAGGATTGCTCTTATTTGGAGTAGGTGTAACATTGACATTATTCCTAGTTATCTTGACTACTCGTAGCTTTGGAGGAATTACAGGAGATGTATTGGGTGCTACAAACGAATTGACTCGATTAGCATCTCTTCTAATTTTTGTTTCAGTATGATTGGTATTGTAATGGCAGGTGGCAAAGGAAGTCGGATGAGATTAGCTGGAGAAAAACTACTTTTAAAATATAAAAAACCTATAGTCCTTCATGTTATTGATGCCTTGGTAAATTCTAAATGCTTTTCAAAAATATTGGCAATTACAAGTTCTAATTCACCAAAAACAAAGAAATTGTTAGAAGAAAATAATATTGATCTCTTTAATACTCCAGGTGATGGTTATGTTGAAGATCTTAATTTAGTTCTTAAATCATTAAATGATTTTGTTTTGATTACCTCTGCTGATTTACCATTTTTAGATGGAGATATTATCAAAAACATTGTAAATCAATGCAATTCAGAAAATATTTGGACCACAATTCTTGTTACAAAAAAATTCTTGGAATCATTACATCTTTCTTCTAATTATTGGCTTAATTTTGAAAATCAACAATGCTGTTACACGGGAATTTCATTAGTAAACGCGAAAAATATTTCAATACTGGAAAACATAACTGAGAAATTTATAATAATTGATGATAAAAGAATTGCTTTTAATCTAAACACAAAACAAGACTATGATTTACTCAGCACTGCCTGAGATTTTTCCATTAATCTTTGCTTTGGAACCGGTTGGTTCAGCAATATTATTGCCACAAGAATTACATACGACAGCCTGTGATGCATGAGAATATACTACTTGTAACTCGCCACATTCATTACAATTAACTTTCTGGAACTTACTGGATGGCTTTGGAATTTCAATATGATCTTTTTTCATGCTGCCACCAACTCAAATTTCTTAATTCTAATGCCTGGTTTATTGTATTTCTTTTTGCATACTGTACATGTCATAATTGGAGTAACTTTCTTTGTAACTTTTGCAGGCTTTGCAAGTTTTGGGAATTTCTGTCCACCATACCCTCGTTTACGTTCCGCATGTCTGCGTTCTCCTCTTGCAGAACCTCTCCTTTTCCCAGCTTTGTATATGGAGACCTTCTGCTCAGTATGTGTTTTACATTTGGCACAATACTTGCGGATGACCTTGGGTATGTTCATATGAAAAAAACCGCTTCAACGGTAATTTAAGCATTGAATCTATAATAGGTGCAAAATACAAGAAAATTTGTGACTTCGAGCCTAGCGAATTCGATTTCTTTATTAAATTCAGTGGCAATGGGTGACAAAAAAGCAGATCTTGTCCTAAAAAACTGCTCCTTGCTATCCGTTTACACCAGAGAGATCATTCCAAAAATTCAGATTGCAATAGTTAGAGATAGAATTGCATATGTTGGTCCAGATGCAGGACACACAATTGGAACAAAAACAACTATCATTGATGTTAAGGAAAAATATGTAGGACCAGGTTTTGCTGATCCGCATTTACACATTGATCAATTTATCCTACCGTCTGAACTTGCAAAAAAGTCCCTTCTCTGTGGAGTGACATCACTTTTCTCAGATCCGATAGACATTGTCAGTGTATCTGGTTACAAAGGATTTCAAGAGTTTCTAAAACTTGGAGAAGATTTACCAATTAGAATTTTTCAATTTGTTCCTGGTGGTCTTCCTGTTGATGGAAAATTCAGTCACAGCAAAACTTTATCATTATCACAGGAAAAATTAGCAATCAAACACCCTCATGTTCTAGGACTGGGTGAAGTTTTTTCATGGACCAAAGTGACACTTCGAGATCCTAAAACAATGAAATCTCTGCATGCTATGTTAGAAGGTGACTGCATAATTAATGGACATACCGCTGGAGCTAGTGAAAAAAAACTCAACGCATATGTCGCATCTGGAATCTTGTCATGTCATGAACCTATCAATTTTGATCAAGTCTTAGAAAGATTGCGTCTAGGAATGTGGATTATGATAAGAGAAGGATCAATTAGACGTGACTTGAAAGAAATTATTCCATATGTATTGTCTCATGGAACAAGTCTTGACAGATTGATGTTTTGTTCTGATGGACTTGATCCGACAGATATTGCAAAATATGGTCATATTGATCACTGTGTTAGAGAGTCCATCGAACTTGGTCTAAAACCAATTGATGCTATCTCTATGGCTTCAAAAAACTGCTTTGATTATTACAATATGAGTAAAGATTTGGGTGGTATAGCACCAGGAAAACTTGCAGATATTTTAATTTTTGATGACTTGAAATCAATTAAACCAAACAAAGTCTTTGTAGGTGGAAAACTAGTTGTTTCAAATGGAAGTATTGTTACCCCAATAAAGAAAAAAACAATTTCTCCATGGATAAAAAAAACAGTGAAACTACCAGAACTCTCCCCCAAAGACTTTGGTATTGCATCAAAAAAGAAAAGTATTCTTGCAAATACCATTTTTATGCAAACTGAAATTATAACAAAACTAGGCTCCGCAGAACTATTTACTAAAGAAGGAAATATTTTGGCTTCTTTAGATAAGGATGTGTGGAAAGTAGCAGCTTTTGATAGAATTCATGGAACTAACAAACATGCTATGGGATTTCTTGAAAATTTTGGAGCAGATATTGGTGCATTTGCATCAACTTGGAGTTTTCATGAAAATGATATGATTGTAATTGGCTCTAATGATTCTGATATGTCAATTGCTGCAAATACTCTTATAAAAAATCAGGGAGGTTTAGTTGTAGTAAAATCTAGTAAAATTATTGCATCGCTACCATTACAACTAGCAGGAATTATTTCTACTGATTCATTTGAAAAAGTTTTATCTAATTTTAAACAAATTAATAATTCGATTGTAGATTCTGGTTGCAAGTTTTCAAGACCGCACCTGATCCCTCTCTTCTTACCATTCCTTGCTCTTCCATCAATTCGCATCCTGTCTGGAGGAATTGTAGATGTTAAGAGTCGATCTTACATTAATCCAATCAACTAAGTAATGTTAAAAAGGGGGATACAAAGGATTGTAGCTTGTCTCAATGGCATCAATTCAACAAACACCAAGTGGACCAGTTTTAGTTCTAAAAGAGAGCGCGTTACAACAAAAAGGTAAAGATGCTCAACACAATAACATAGCTGCTGCCAAACTAGTAGCCGAATTAGTTAGAAGCAGTCTAGGCCCAAGAGGTTTAGATAAAATGTTAGTTGATTCCTTAGGCGATGTTACTATTACAAATGATGGTGCAACCATCTTAAAAGAAATTGACGTTCAACACCCAGCAGCAAAAATGATGGTTGAAATTTCAAAAACAGTGGATAATGAAGTAGGCGATGGTACTACCTCATCAGTAGTTTTTGGAGGTGCTCTTTTAGCTAGAGCAGAAGATCTTCTCAAAAAAGATGTTCACCCATCAGTAATTATCGAAGGTTATCAGGCAGCAGCTGAAAAAACACTGGAAATTTACTCTGAAATGGCAAAAAAAATTAAGCCCGATGATAGAGAAACACTTCTCAAGATTGCCATAACCAGTATGCAATCGAAATTAATCTCTGAAGATAGTGATGTACTTTCCAAAGTTGTAGTTGATGCAATCTTAAAAGTTGCAACAAAGAAGGCAGAGACTTATTTTGTTGATCTTGAAAATATTAAAGTTGAAAAGAAAGCCGGTGGTTCCATCACAGATACTCAAATTATCAAGGGCATTGTTTTAGATAAAGAAGTTGTTCATAGTGGTATGCCAACTAAAATTGAAACAGCAAAGATTGCACTTTTAAATTCTGCACTAGAAATCGAAAAAACTGAGATGAGTTCAGAAATAAGAATTACTGATCCTACACAAATGCAAATGTTTTTGGAAGAAGAAAATAGAATGCTCAAAACAATGGTTGACAAACTTCACAATGTTGGGGTTAATGTATTAATTTGTCAAAAAGGAATTGATGATATTGCACAACACTATTTAGCAAAATATGGTATTATGGCAGTTAGACGTGTTAAAGAAAGTGACATGATAAAACTTGGCAAAGCTACTGGTGGACGTGTTATCTCTAATCTTGATGATCTTACAGAAAAAGATCTTGGTACTGCCGACTTGGCTCATCAAAAGAAAGTTGAATCTGATAAATGGGTATTCATTGAAGGTTGCAAACATCCACAATCTGTAACTTTGCTCATTCGAGGTGGTTCACAAAGAGTTATCGACGAAGTTGATCGTTCAATTCATGATGCTCTAATGGTAGTAAAAGATGTAATTGAAAAACCAGAAATTGTTGCAGGAGGTGGGGCACCAGAATCATATGCAGCATCTAAACTAAAGGACTGGGCAGATAGCTTTGATGGTAGAGAACAACTTGCAATTAAGAAATATGCTGAGGCATTGGAGGTTATTCCTCTTACAATAGCAGAAAATGCAGGAATGGATCCTATTGATACAATGGCTACACTTAGAGCAAAACAAAATCAAGGTCGTAAATGGACAGGAATTGACGCAAGAAATACAAGGATTGCAGATATGTTGTCTATTGATGTTGTAGAACCTCTTGCAGTAAAAGAACAGATAATAAAATCTGCAACCGAAGCTGCCTGCATGATTCTTAGAATTGATGATGTAATTTCCGTTTCTGGTGCACGATAAATCTTTTCAATATAATTAGCTAAAACTTAAGCAATCCCACTTTCATTAGATTACTGTTGTACAAACTAGGAATAGATCTTGGCGGAACTAAAATAGAGGCAATTCTGCTAGATGAAAATCTTAACACAATTCAAAGAAAAAGAGTTCCAACCCCACAAAGTGATTATCATGAAATACTAGATGCAATTAATTCATTGGCTGCAGATCTTTTGGAAAACATTGAAGATTACTCTATAGGAATTTGCACTCCTGGTGCAATATCAAAAAAAACTGGTTTGATAAAAAATAGCAATACTCAATGTCTTATAGGAAAACCACTCAAAGAGGATTTAGAAAATAAACTAGATAAAAAAGTCTCTATGGAAAATGATGCAAATTGTTTTGCAATAGCTGAATCTACAATGGGTACTGCAAAAGAATTTGATGTTGTTTTTGGAGTCATAATGGGTACAGGTGTAGGCGGCGGTATAGTCATTGACGGAAAAATTCATCAGGGTAAAACCAACATTGCTGGAGAATGGGGTCATCATACATTACATCAAAATGGAAATGATTGTTATTGTGGAAAACAAGGTTGTGTTGAGACATACATTAGCGGTCCAGCATTAGAAAAACGATGGAAAGAACTGACTGGAAAATCACAAAACATGCCTGAAATTATACAAAATATTGATAATTCCAAGGCAAAACAATGGAAGAATGAATTTTTGGAAAACTTTGGATTTGGATTGGCAAATGTAATTGATATTTTAGATCCAGATGTAATAGTTTTAGGAGGTGGTTTATCTAATATTGATTTTTTATACACTGAAGGAAAAGATTCAGTATATCACAAGGTCTTTTCAGATTTAGTTGATACACCAATTCTAAAAAACAAATTAGGCGATTCTGCTGGAGTCTTTGGTGCAGCATTACTGCAACTAGTCTGAATCATTTCTCCAAATTCAGGATTTTGTCAATATGTAATAGTATGCTAATGACTTTTCAAATTAAATTATACTCTTTTACAATCTTCCATTTTTCTACCTCTGGAAAAAATTTTTGTACAACAAGCTTTTTTATCATAAATTCACTTTTGATATCCAACTCATTTATTATTTTGATTTTTTCTTCGATTGGCAAGATTTTATAAATTAAACTGATATGTGGCTTAAATTCATATTTTGAAATTTTTTCAAAATGTTTTTTAAGATTTTTATGAATCAATTCCAACTGGTTATTCATTTTTAATTCTATGTATACAGTCTTCCATAATTCATCAGATTGCAAAATTTCTGATTTTTTGATCAAAAATGAATTACAATTCAGTATTACTTCTTTAGCAATACTATCAATTAATCTCATTTCCGAGTCTATCAATCCATAAACTGTAATATGTGGTTCAAATTTTGGAGCATTGTATTTTTCTGAAATTTCATCAATGATTTTCTTTAGATAATCTCTATCATTTTTAGAAAAGGTAAGCCAAATCGCATGCATAATTATTCAAATTTTATTCAGGACAACCCTGCATTTTTGCAATAAAATACCCGTTTGTCATTATCTCAATCTCAATCTCTTCTGATATAGATTGCGTATGACAAAACCTACATTCTTCTGTAGTGACTTTGGCATCTTTCTCTCCTATACTTTTTAGCCATTCTTTTGCATATGTGATTGCCTTTTCTGTATCCTTTTTGTCAGTTATTACATCAAAATGCATGACGTGCCCATTTTTTGATTTAACATATGTATCAAATACATGAAAACCCATGATCTCTCAAAAAAATTTGATTATTAATGGATTACTTTTGAAATAAATGTGTAGAATCAATATCTGATCCTATACACATATCGCTAAACTCTTCAGGATTTAATGAATAACATACTTTTGGTTCAAATTGTATGACTTGGACTTCTTTTTTCTCACTAAGTTTTTTTATCTTTTCTGATGAACTTTTTTCTAATATTTTTTTAATGATAGACTCTTTGATTTCTGATTTTGTGGGCTCATCTATTATAAAACTCACAATTCCTCTAAACTGAAATCCTTTCAAGTCATCTTTATTAAAAACAGAAATGGTGACCCAAGGATTCGCTTGAATGTTCTTGTAAGACTTGTGTTTGAAAAAATCTAGCCAATATATTGCATCTTCATCAACTCTAAAAAAAATTCTAGGTGACACATTTGGCAAATTATTTGCTCCCACAGTTCCTACTGCAAAAATTCCCTGTTTTTCAATGAATTCTTTGATCTCATTTGGAATTTTTACCATGAACTTATTATGATTAATTTGTATTAAAGTAGTCTTTTAAACGTCAAACTTGAGAGAACAATTTTTATGAATTATTCGAGTATTTCGTGATGGTTTCCCTTTTTATTGCGGCTCAATAAAAAGGGAAATCCCCCCTTCTACTCATAGAAACACGACGCTAATTAGAAAATCTTAATTTCATACCACACAAAATATTACATAATGAGTATTGGACAAGATCATAATGTTCAAACAAAAATTAGCTTTTCTGAAGATGGAATTATAAAAAGTGTCAACATCAACCCAAATTCTGTTAATCTCTCTAATGGAGAGGAATTATTATGGAGTTATAATATCACTCAGGGATTCATAAGAAAAAAAGCTGTAGTGATGCTTGGAATTTCTAATTATAGAATTATGAGAGTTGATTTAATCAATAATACGGTAATAGGTTACATATTACTTCAAGATCTTGATGATGTTATTGTTATGAATACTAGTAGAGTATCCGACTCTATTGGATATAGTATGTATGCCGGAAGTGGAGGCAGATTTATGAGTATAGCAGGACCACGATTTTCATCAGGAACAAGTAAAACAGTTGGAGATATTGTATTCATTGTAAATGGTAAAAAAATTACTTGGTCCGGACTTCCAGATCCTACAGGACTCAAAAATTTTGTTAAATCATTAATGAAAACAATGTATCACACACGTGAATTACAAAAGGCAAAAATTCTAGAGACAACAGAAACAGCAGATACTTTTATTGGCTTGCTTAATGAGTGTGAAGATTATGGAGTAGGTGATCAATCAAAAATTGAATTCATTAAGAAAAAATTAGAAAATACAAAATTGCAAACTCTAGAACAATTAAAAAATACATTTTCAGAAGAACTAGCATATTTTGATACCATTTCTCCCATTTATCGTGAAACACTTAGAAATCTAGAACAATTATATGAAAATTATGTTAAAGAAATTAACAAGATAAAAGTAGAAAAATACAAACTAGATGAAAGTGATTGTAAATTTGAAGTTGAAAAAACTGGAAAAGATAATTATTACTTTAGCGTCAAGAATTCTTCTGATAATCTTTCAGTTCTAAAACAAGTAATTGAAGAAACAAAACCAGTCAGTAAAAAAATACAGAAATCAATATTGGAACTATTAGAAGGAGAATTAAAGAAACGTGAGAATTCAAAAGATCCTATAAAACAAAAAGATTCTAAAAAAGATCCACTTTCTGTACTTAAAATGAGACTTGCAAAAGGTGAAATTTCTAAAGAAGAATATGAGGATTTGAAGAAATTAATTGAAGAAGAATAATTCATAGTCTGAAAAGTATTTCGGCATCGACTTTATACAAAATATTGAAAGTTATTAAATAAAAAACAGCAAGACATAGCAATCAGAGAGCCATAATTGGAGCAATCGGCGTAATTGTTGTGGTTATTCTGAATCATTAGATGGGTTATCAATAGACTATATTGAGGGGAGAAATAAAATGGGACATAGTAAAAGTGTGAAAGGTAATCCATTATACCGATTTTTAATTGAACATCATTTTCCTAGTGGTTATCAAGTATTATGTCATAATTGTAATTCTGCCAAAGGTCATTTTGGTAAATGTCCACATGAATTAGATAGAATGAAGAATTAGACTCTAATCTCTTTCTGTTTTCAGTGACTCTAGTGAGGATAGAAAACCACACCTGATAATGAAAATTTTTCTCTATTTTCATAGTTTTATTCATGATTTACAGAAAATATCTGAATTAAAAAAGAAACTCTATGAGAGAAAGATCACATATGAACAATACTATGATCTATTAAAAGAACTGATCTAGATACTTGTCATGACAAGCCTAGACAATTATCAGACAATAACAAATCATTATCATGTCGAGCCTAGACCATTTCTAGACAATAACAAATCAGTAACTGTTAATCGAAAATCAGTAACTGTTAATGCCAAATCAGTAACAATTACTAACAAATCAGTAACTGTTACTAAAAAACTAGTAACTGTTACTAAAAAGATACGCACGAGATAACAGATGATACGCATGAGAATGGTAACTTGGTACGCACGAATAACCAAGTGTTACTAATTTTTGATTTTGTCACTCGTGACATTTTGTTACTCTAAATTCAGTAACAAATTAACAGTTACCACATTAACAATTACCAAATTATCAGTTAATTTTTTGGTAATTATCAGTTAAAATAACATTTGAAAATTAATTATCAAATGTGATAATTGTTTGGTAAGCGTGAAAATAATAACAAAGTAGGCACAATTATCAAAGTGTTAACGACTTTCAATGTTGTCGTGCTTACTGTTTTGGTAATTATCATTTAGTATCAAATTAACATTATCAAACATTGACAAATCAGTAACAGTTAATGAAAATATAATTACAGTCATTGACAAATTAGTGACAGTCATTGACAAATTAGTGACAGTCAATGGTAAAGTGACAGTTGTCAGTCATTTGTCACGCATGAAAAAGTGACTAGTCACGCATGATTATCTAGTTGTCACTGATTTTGGATTTTGTCATGCGTAACAATTTGTCAATTATCAAACATTGACAAACTAGTGACAGTCAATGTCAAAACTTTGACAAGTGTATCTGCTCTTTTGTCATGTGATTTAGTGACAACGGCATTGAGTCATTTGTTATCTTGTCAGTTACTGAATTAATTCTTCCAAGCCAGAGCCTTTTCTTGTCCCCGTTGAGGTTTATCTTTTTGACAGACGGCTTGATCCTGCCAATATCATCTATCTTTCCATGGATAATTGACGACTTTAGAGTGGAATTTTTCAAGACATTATACTTGATGTACAGTTTATCATCTTTTTCAAATGTCTCAAAAGAGTCAATCTCCTTTCCATCCGTCTTTCCAAGTCCTCTCTGCTTCCATTTGCCATTCATGCGATACAGGCCATTTTGAAAAAATACGGTATCATCTGCCATGTTATCAAAGGAAAATTCTCCTAGTTTGGCAGAATCTAGGCTCAATTTCTTGCTAGTACATATGGAATCAGTGGCAAATGCTACAATATTGCGCTCTATTTTGTTATCAATCATGCATTGATACAATTGGGCTCGAGTATGGCCTGTAATTGAGGCAAAAATTACTGGATTAAACAGATTGCCCATTATCCTGTTTACTTTCTGGCCTGTCTTGCCATAGATAGCATTTAGGATTATCTTTAGCGGTAACTGTAATGGATTGTTTTGATTTTTTAGTTCCAGTCTTTTCTGGTACATTGATTCAATGAATTTCTTGTATGGATAGTAATTTGAATTTGGAACAAACTGGTAAGAGTCCAATATTTCATACCATGAATCATTCTCACATGATTCTAGTTCTGCCAAAGTAACATAGGTTTCAAATTTTCCCGTAGGAAACACAAGATCACTTTTTGCCTTGAATGGAAATGGTGATACATACTTGTCATCAGGTATATCTGCCAAAATTCTAAAGAATCCTAGTTTTGATTTGTCATGAATTGATTTTCGTCTAATCCATTTTCCATTACTCAGGTCAGGAATCTTTGTTAGTGCAAAAGGATATGCTGAATTGATATCATAGATGTATGATTCTCCAATGAACCCACGCTTTGTCATCTCAAATCTTCCGCCAACATATGATCTTAGTGCCATATCCTGAATCTCATATGGTATGGAATCAAATTTTGGAAAATGTATTCCGTTGTTAATTAGAACCTTTTCTGCCAGATAGCCTGATGAGAACCATTTTAACGGATAAAATGAAAATGCGTCATGAAACAAATCAATCCATTTTTTAGATAATTGTTTTGTGTTGGTACAATCCTGTATGCAATAGTCTCTAACTTTGTTTTTGTTTCTGTTATAGTATCTTGTGGAAAATATTTTTCTCTTGTTTTTCATCTCTAGATATTCTGAGGATAATTCTCCAATGTTGTTTTGATATGCAACATCAAGTTTTTGGTTGTCATAGAACTGCATGATATCATAAAACGAGACTGAATGATGCCCCTTTGTTATCCTAAGGCATTTTTTTGAAATGTATGTGAATTTGAACTGGTTATAATCAAAGGAAAGGATTCTGGTGTTTTTGTAGATATTGAGCCTAGAGCCTAAAAGTTTCAGTATACTCCCAGCGTCATACTCTAGGTTGTAAAAAAAGTTCCAAGACTGCTGGTATCTCTTTGAAAAGAGGAATCGTATTACGGAATCAAGCGTAATTTTGTCCTCAAAGTTGCCCTCAGAGTCGGCTATTAGGAATATGTCCCCGTTTCTTGTCTCAGTGTCTAGTGCGAAAACTGGTTTTGGCTTGGATTTGGCAGGATCTCGGTGTTGCTTTCTTCCAGTGTAGATCTTGCTAAGATCCTTGTAATCAGTTACGGGGATGGGTTCTGCCATACTACATCGGGAATGGTAACGTCTTTGCCTTGCTTGCGCTCTGAAAACAAAGTTCTGATCTGGTTGTAGGAATACTGTGGAAAGTTGTTTCTGATTTGTCTGATGTAATTGTGGTATCTTCGCAATTTGCCTGAACGTGTCTGGTTTTTCTTTTTTGGTTTTGGTATTTTTGGTCTTTCCAGTTTTTCTAGTTTAGTTTGGATTTGTTTTTTTAGTTGGCTTGCAAGTTTGTTTTTTGGAAATAACTTTAGTGCTTCTAGTTGTTCTAGTAATCTTTCTTTGGATTTTTGTTTCATCATATCACCATAAAAAATAAAAAAAGAGGGTTAAACCTCTAATTCGAATCTTCGGATTGGTCTGTTGTTTTTTGAAAGGCCAAGCCATGTCTTTAAGACAAACTTTTTTCCTTTCTTTACCAATCCGTCTTTGACTCCTTTTTGCCACAGTTGTAAAAGTGAGGCGTTATCAGATGTCTTGGATTTTAATGGTAGAATTGCTTCTTTCTCACCATTGTTAGTTTTTTGTTCTACCTTGACATTTGTGGAATATTCAGTTTCAGAGGTTTCAGTCTCTAAGACTTTGAATTCCAAAACATCAGGTTTGTTTTTGTCTTGGGATCTGTAAGAACCCCATTTGATGAATGGGATCCCATCAGAATTTTCTGTATTTGAGTTCACAGAAAGTGCTAGAAAATAATTCAAGTTATATCGGCACTATTTTGTACTCTAGAGTACGGAGAAGCAGGGTACTTGAATCAACATCAAAAAAATATCTATGATACTATTCAGGAAGTAGGATTAGTTCGTTCTGGTTATCTCAAAGAGATAGTTGTAAAGGAGAAAAAACTCATGTCTGATCGACCATTTCGTACTCACTTAGCAGAGCTTGTAAATTCTAATAAAGTAATGCGATTTGAGTCTGGGAAGCAAAATGTACATTATTGTACAAAACAGAATTGGCAATTCACGTTAAATGTACTCAAACAAGCAGAAAAAGCATTCAAAGACGCTGAAAAAGAATTTGAATTATTGAAGATCAAATTTGCAAAAATGTCTGAAGATGAGGTAGTAAAAGAAACTGTTGTTGGAGTAATGCAATTAGGCCAATTTGATTCGATGTTAATTGAAGCGTATAAAATTACAAAAGAGAAAAAATTCAAAGATGCATTAGATAACATGTTGCGAATGAAATCAATATTACTTAATTTAGCAAAAAATGATAAAGCAAAAAAGATACTAAAATATGATGAATCTTATTGATTTGTATTAACGTTAGATGTGTTAATGAAAATATTGATTATTGAATCATTGATAACCGCATCAGATAATGGTTTTTTAGTGTAATTTCGTGTCATATGGTATTCAAAAGGATTCACTAACATATTTTCTAGAATTTTTTTGTTTAAAGTTTCAAGTAATTTTATTTCATTACCTGATGCATTATTAATTAAAAAACTTATAGAGTATTTTCCCGACGATGTTTCATGAACGGGAAGATAATTTTGGCCACAATTGTTAGCAAATGTTAGATGATTATCAACTACAGTTGTACACAAAATTTCTAAATGATTAATTACAGTTCCAATTTCTGAGAATAGTTTTTTGTTAAAATTTACTCTGGATTCAACATTAAACCAAATTGAATCTGAATTATTATCTAATGTTGATATGTAATGATCCTTTGGCATATCACTTTCATTATTTTTATGATCAAAAGCTGATAATGATGAATTTTCAAATTCTTTTTTAGATATAGGTGATATAAAACTCAACGGAGATAATGAAAGACCATGTTTACTTTTGTTATAGATAATGTTACATTTTTCATAAAATTTTCCTAACATAAGCAAGGCTTCTCTAATATTAGAAGAATTTTTTTGATAGATACATTTCAGATCAGTCTTCTCTTCAGTAGTTAATGGTAGTTCAGTTATAGAAGGTAAAGCAAAGACTTTTTCAAGATCATATTTATTTTGTAATAAATTTTTAATTACCATCCATTGTAAATTTAATGGATATTTGATCATGTTTTTTGTTGTTGTGGTATAATCAACAGACAAAGAGTGAACAAGAACTAAGAGTCCTTCTATTATGGTAAGTAATTTTGAAATAATATCTAGTATTAGATATTGTTTTATCTGAATAATCTGTTCCTCTGAAAGATTTGTTGGAAAAATATTCTTATCAGCAATTTTCTCAATCAGTTGACCGATAAACCCAATAGTACTAAGAGTACCAAGCGAATTCTGTTTAAACATAAACAAAGTATGAAAAGTATCTATTCCAAAAGACGAAACAATAAAAGAATCACGTTGAGCAAGTTTTTCTTTTTCAGTTAACATAGAGTCCATAGAATCTAGGATATTCTACTTTATCTTCTTTAGTATATTGATAAACTAATCAACAAAAAAGGTTGTAACAAATTTCGTTTTTGTTGATTTTGAAAGCCTTTTTCTTAAAATTTTAAGATCAAACTGTATTCCTTTTTTTTCAATATTCATTTGAGGAATAGTTAATTTGATTAGTTTTGAGATAACATTGAATTCTTTTTTTGAAATTTTTTTAACGGGAAACGAACCAAATATCATTTTCTTATTTTTTTCTACATATGGAATATAGTCTTGGCCACAATTTTTGACATAAAGAAGATGATTTCGGGTAATGTAAATGGCATACTGTTCTAATTTTGATGATAATTCAATTATTTTTTCAAATAATTCCGGAGAAAATCGTAAGATACTTTGTGTATTGAACCATCTATAATCCATCTTTACATTTTTTGATTTAATAATTTCCGTATTTTTGGGTAGTTTCATTTTAGATTTTCTATCAAAAGTTATGAGGTATGTATTCTTGTAATCCTGAAATGGAGATTTATCATTAAATTTTCCACCATACATTAATGGTAATCCGTGTTTAGATTTACCATAAACAATTTTAATATCATCATAAAATTCTACTAATTCTTTTAAAAATTTTGAAAGATCTTTTCCTGATTTTTTGTATAATTTCCATATGATTTTTCTCTCATTATTAGTTATTGGAAGTGAACCTATCTTTGCAAATCCTAAAACTTTGACTGTATTTAATTTATTTTTAAGAATTTTATCTAAGATTGAATCTAATAGTCCAAATTGATAAAACGAAATATTTTTTGAAACATGTTCATATCCTTTTGATAGACTGTAACACATTACAAGAAATGTTTCGATTGTAGAAACTAATCGTGTTAAAGCAATTAATGTTAAGTATTGTTTTGTACGTAGATAATCTGGCTCTATAAATATTCCACTATGTAATTTTTGATTTTCTAATATTGAAATTAAATTTCTAATTCCTTGACATTCAGTTCTAATATTTTGAGAAAATGTAATAAGAGTTGCATAATTATCCATTCCAAATTTATCGGTCTTCATAAAACTCTCCCAATTCAATTTTCTTGTATCTAGATCCATACCATTTCAATATTCATAGCAATAAATGAATATACCAGTTTAGAAAATATCGTTTGTGTTTCTAACCGATATTTACCTGAAAAATTTTAAATCTCATAGAGAAAGCGAAATCAAACCTAAACGAATTACTATTTTAATAGGGCCAAACAGCTCTGGAAAATCTTCAATACTTCAGGCATTACTGGTGCTAAAAGAATCATTAAATCCAAAAGGAAGCTCTCGTAGTGCACCAATTACTGAAACTGAGAGTTTTGATCTTGGAAAATATCAGGATGTTGTGACAAATCACAAACTAGATGTTCCACTTGCAATTGGAATCATGGCACAAAAATTACTTCCACACGGATTAGAAGATCAATCCTCCTTACTTGTTAAATTAGCATATAATGTAGAATTTATCAATGAAAGGGTTCATTTTCTTCATTTTGGAGTTGAATCTCAAGAATTCAAATTATCTTTTCAATTTCGAAATAATAATTCAACTGTAAATGCTACTCACAGTTTTTCAGATGTAGTGATTCCACTTAAGGACGATCCACATTTAGATGGAATTAATCCAAGGATTCTTGCTCAAAATACAAATGAGTTAATTGGCCGAAATTTCAACGAATATTTTTCTAATGGGGAGTTTACAAAACACCTATTAGATGAATTTTATTATGTTCCATACAATAGAACCGTCACCAGTTATGGTGTATCTTTACAACGCAATACGGTAAGACAACTCCATTCTAATCCTGTTACTATGATGTCATTCATAATCAGTAAATTAAGTAAAGATCCAACTATGTTAGATAGTGTTTCAAGTTTTATTAATGAAATTTCCGGTAAAACAATTCGCACTAGAATCATTGATTTTACATCAACTGGAGATTCAGGAGTAACTATTGATTTTACCAATAAAGGAATCTCTAATTCTATAATTAATGAAGGAACTGGCTTAAATCAATTAATCTTGCTTTTAGCGACATTAACAGAGGCACCAAAAAATGCCATTATTGGAATAGAAGAACCAGAACTTCATTTACATCCTAGTGCACAATCTAAACTAGCAAAAATCTTAATGGGAATTGCAAAATCACATTCAAAACAGATTATTTTTACAACTCATAGTGAGCACATGTTATATCCATTTTTGGCCGAAGTGACAAAAGGAAAACAGGGATTATTATCAAAAGATGAAATTGCGATTTATTATATTACTCAAGATAGTTCTGGGCTAAGTACAATTGAACATTTACCAATCAATGAACATGGTCAGATTAAAGGTGGACTCAAAGGTTTTTGGGAATCAGATTTAGAAGTATTCAAACAATTCACTGAGAAAAATGAATAGTTACGCTATTGATGAAAACATCATTTATGATGCAAGAAGAGGGAAAAATGTAGATAATGATCCTGCATTTTTAGAAAAAAAATTTATCTATGATTTTTTTCCAAGTGAACATAAATTATTGTTAAATTCAACAATTAAAAAGAAAATTACAGATATGGAGCATGTTTCATTAAACGATACTCAATACGAAGATAGTATGATTGTACCAATGTTAATGAAACTAATTTTTGATGCATCTAGAGCTGAATACGCAACTGAAACTCCTGTCTCACAAGAACTAGTAAAAAAATGTGATAATCACTATGTAGCAGTAACCATAGATAAAAAAGGAATTCTTGTTTCTCATGATGGTAAACTAAAAGAAAAATTAGTAAAATACAAAGAGTTGGATTGTAATTGTATGGAAGTTAAAGACGCAATCGCTACTCTTTAGAGTTAAATCATTAGATTGAATTCTTCAATTCAGTACATTTCATCTTCATTATAGTAATCTCTTCCATTCTTTGGTATCCATCAGATCTTCTAATTCCACTCTTTGCCAGATACAATCTCTTTCTAGTAAAAACACTAGAAAGCAACTCGATGTATCTTTTTTTCAAATCATCAGATAATACTATTATTCCGTGCCTAGAATACGCATAATCATTATTTCTAATAAAATCCTGAATCTCAAAGACACTTCTGTCTATCAGATGCCTAAATGGCTCTATCATGTCATAGACTAGAGCAAGATGGGAGTCATGATTTTTGTGATAAAATCCAACAAAGCAATCAAGACCTAATGCATTTAGCTGTTTTGCAACTTCAGCATAAAGAATTGAAAATCCATAATTCAATAATGAATTTATCACATCAGAGGCATTAGATGGTCTAAATGTACGCTGATTATTTCGTGTACTAAACTCTAGTTCTGATCTGAACAATTTAGAAAATACAGGATAGTACAATTTTGCAACATCAGACTCTATCTTGATTATTTCACGTAAAGTATGTGCAGAATCAAGTAATAATAGATGCTTTTCCATGTTTAGAATGGATTTTGAGATCTTTTCTTTAATCTCTGGTTTTACCTTACTGGAATAATTAAAACTGGAATGTTGATTATTGACAGTCTGATATGCCTTGTTGTAAGAATTGTAAATTATTTTTTGTTCTACAACAAACTCTTTGAATAAACTAATTTGTGATTGAATCTTTTCTGATACAATCCATTTTCGTAAATGTTCCAGTTTTGTTTGATCTGCAAATGTTTGATACTGTTTTTGTCTGACTAACGGTTCATGTCCACCTATTTGGTGAAAATAGCTGTACAGTTTACCACGCTTATCTAACATTATCACATTGATGTTTGATTCTGCCAGTCTTTCTAGTGCTTCAGTTGAGACAAATCCCTTACCTTGAATTATTACTTTATCAAATGAGCATTTTGATACTGGAAGCTCTAGTGGTTCTTGTTTTGGTGTGAATGCAGATGAACCTTGTGAGAAAACCATTCTAGTATCTTTAACTTTTATTGATAATCCGTAACCTGAAAGAAATAATGATTTCATGAATGTGAACCATAACATTTGAGGAATTTTACGTTGTAATTGTTTTTTTGACCTAGTAGTGTCATTTAATCATCCAGCAACGAGGGTTTATTTGGTGGTGGATGTATGTCTACAAAAATATCTTGAATACTTGGAGGTAGTTTTCGGTCAGACATTTTATTTTCATATGGGTACATGAAAGTTGTATGTCTTGCTCTACCTGATATTACTTCTTGCCATTCTCCAGAAATTACAATGTAATGAACAGTTTTCAATTCTGGGAAAATTTCATTGAAACTTACTTCACGAAATTTACTACCAATTTTAATGTTAGAGGTTAGTGGAATATCTATGTAAATTATGCCGGGTAAGGTAGAAGTTTCTAATTGTTGATTTGCGGTAGTAATTGAGGAAAGTAAACTATCTACATTGAATTTACCTTCAATAGTTTTTCTTTTACATTCTAGTAATGCACTGCCATCTTTTCCAGAGATTTTGAGATCAGGGGTTTTTTTATTTTTATTTTCTTTCAAAAATTCTACATCAAAGCCTTTCAGTACAAAAACACTTGCTACTTTAATCTCAGTATGGAATTTATCAAAATCTTCAACAGTTATTGGAGAATTTTTTCGTTTTCCAGTAAACTCTTTTACCTTTTGTGCTAAGTTAGTTGTGTCATAAAGATCCCGTAGACAGCTAGCAAAATGCATTAGTTGAACCATGTTTTCAGGTTTATCCAATCTAAGATAATGATTGATCGGATGCTTTTGTTTCGATTCCAAGTCCGAATCTTGTATTTGTTGTTTTGCCCTATTGTACCAGTTTATTCCCAGTACTTTGTTAATAATTTGTAATCCTGCAATAACTTCTACATACATTTTAAATTCAGTGTCTGAACTACACTGATATTTTGTCTGAACTCCTATGATTATTGATTCTTTTTCTTGTTGAGAAAAAATAGGCATAATTAAAATTATTTCTAAATCATTTAACTTCTTTCCAACAAATCATACTGAAATAATTTTTCTAGATAGCGTCTTATTTTTACTCATAAGAGGGGGGATTTCCCTTTTTTATTGCGGCTCAATTGTTGCAGGAGGTTTACTTGAAATTGCATATGTTACCCATGTCACGTCTTCTACCTCATTTGTAATTCTGTTGCTGATTTTTTCTAGTAATTCATGTGGTAATCTGGTCCAATCTGCTGTCATTGCATCAATGGAATCAACCACTCTGATCATCACAATATTTCCATATTTTCTTTCATCTCCTACCACACCTACTGCTTTATCGTCACCTACTGCTGCATATGCCTGCCACACTTTTCCATAAAGGCCAGCTGCAATCAATTCATCTTCTACAATCTTACTTGCTACTTTTGATATCTGAAGTTTTGCTGGAGTGACTTCGCCAATAATCCTTACAGCTAGTCCAGGTCCTGGAAATGGATGTCGCATGAAAAGTTTTTCTGGAACACCTAAAATTTTAGCAATTTTTCTTACTTCATCTTTGTATAGATCACGCAATGGCTCTAATATTTTTAAATCAAGCCAATCTGGTAGTCCACCTACATTATGATGTGATTTTATTACTGCAGCTGGACCTTTTGAAACTCCACTCTCTATTACATCTGGATACAATGTACCTTGTGCAAGCCATTTGAAAGGACCATTCTTTTGTGCAAAGTCAGTAAAAACATGAATAAACTCCTCGCCTACGATCATTCTTTTTCGCTCAGGATCTTCAACACCTTTTAATTTACTCAAAAAAACTTGGGCAGCATCAACTGCTGTAAAGTTCACATTAAAATTATTTTTGAACATCTCCTCAATTTCAATTTCTTCATTTAATCGTAAAAGACCATTATTTACAAAAACACACTTTTGTCTATTGCCAATTGCTTTGTGAATCAGCAAAGCCGCTACAGTAGAATCTATTCCTCCACTTACACCACACAAGACATTTCCTTCGATTTTTGAAATTTTTTCTACTGCCGCATCGATAAATCCCTCCATGGTCCAATCTTGTTTAGCTCCACAAACTTTCAAAACAAAATTCTTGAGAATTTCAGTTCCTTGTTCTGTGTGAACAACCTCCGGATGAAACTGAATTCCATAAATTGACTTTTCTTCTGATGCAATTGCCGCAGCCTTTGCACTTTCAGTATGTCCTATCACTTTGAATCCTGACGGAATTTGTTCTGCTTCATCACCATGACTCATCCATGCCCTAACTGATTCACCAATTCCGCTTAGAAGATTCTCATCACTATCAATTGTCAGTAACGATGAACCATATTCTTTGTTGGCTCTTTTTACTTTGCCGCCAAATTTATTTACAATTAATTGATGTCCGTAACAAATTCCAAGTAGTGGTAATTTCATATCAAAAATTTTATTTTCTGGAACAGGCGCATCTGCATTATACACACTTGATGGGCCTCCCGAAAAAATTATTCCTTTAGGGTTGTGTTTTTGTAATTCCTCAAAACTAATATCAAAAGGAACAAGCTCTGCATATACGGAAAATTCCCTAATTCTTCTACAAATCAAATGACTATACTGCGACCCAAAATCTAAAACTACTATCTTATCCATAAAATCACTTTTTGATGTTTTCAAGCATACGTGTAAGTGACCACCCTGCAGTGTTAATTATTTCATTTACTCTCTCCTTTTGCCTGTAATTTTTGATAATTATTTCTCTAATGTCTGAACCGTTTTTGTTAATTATGTAATCAATAACTGAGTCTTTTTGGATTTTACCGTTTTCTGCTTCCGCAGAGTCCTTCCTCTTCATTTCTCCGATTATTCTATCAATAAAAAACGATTTGAATGGTGGCGTATCTGCATTGATTTCCATATTGTCTTCTAGAACTATTGAAACTTGATCAGGTGTGATATACGCATTTGCGATAATTTTACCATCACTCCCACTTGTTATGGGAATTGAGCTTTCTTCTGATTTCTCATTAGATGCAGCTGAAATTTTTATAGGTATCTCTGAAGTTTTTACTGTATTTAGTGCAGAAGCTTTTGTAAAACTAGATTCTTTTAATACCAAATCTAAAATTGTTATATTTTTTTCTAACAATTCTATGGCATTTTGATGTTTGTCAATTTGTTTGACTAAACTATCCCTCATAGCAACAATGTCTCGTATTTGCTCCTCTGAGAATTTCACAATTTCTTTCATATGGATATGGGTATTAAATGCATTCTAGGTAATTATAATATCGAGTTCGCTATAGGATATCTTTTCAAATCCTTTGATTGGGCTTGATGTTGTAAATAACTGCGATCTTGTTTTCCCTGACAACCATTCTAAAAGTGATCTGCTTTTTCTTAATTTCTTTAATTTGATTTTTCTCTCGGCTGTTTTTGTTTGAGAATACTTTCCTATTTTTTTTCCAAAATCCATCCCAAACAAAATAATTTTCTTTGCATCAAAATGACTTGCAAGAAAAACAGATCTATCCCCATCAGTGAAACCTCCAAAATTTTGTATGTTTTTAAATGGTTTTGACTGTGTGGTGCCAATACAATTTTTAAAATTCTCTACAAGACATAATTTGGCAATATTATCTCCATGTGCATGAACAACAAAAATTGAATTTGTCTTTCCAACTTTTATCAATGAATCTTCATCCCCATCCAAGTCTGTAACAACAATGTCTGGTTTGATTCCGTTTTCAACTAATGGTTTTACTGCACTGTCTGCCACAATTTTCACTGCTTTTTTAAAATTTTTCAATACTGGTATGGCTAAAGACAATGATGGACCTGCACCTATCACAAAAATGGTTTTTCCTTTTATTTGCTCACTAATCTTTTTAATAGAAACAGTTTTTCTTAAAATAGAATCCAAAATAATTGCTGACTCAGTATCTTGTTTTTCACTGTACTTGAATTCATGTAGGATCTCTGAATATCTTTTATTCCAATCTGAAATCATCATATGACTCAAATTGGTATGGTTTATGATAAATCATGTGACTAAGCTTGGAAATGTAGGCGTGGGAGGAAAAAATCCAGTCAGAATAATGGGCATTTTAAACACCAGTCCTGAGTCATTTTACAAAAAATCAGTTAAAACAACAAAACAACAGATTACAGACACAATAAAACAAATGGAAATCAGTGGAGCAGACTTTATTGATGTTGGAGGAATGTCAACTGCCCCGTATTTATCAACATCAGTATCTGAAAAAATAGAATCACAAAGAATTCTAAACGCAATTCAAATTATTCAAAATGTATCCAATCTTCCAATATCTGTTGATACATGTAGAGCAAATGTTGCAAAATCCGCTTTAGATCATGGAATTGAAATAATCAATGATATTTCTGGATTGAAATATGATGATAAAATGATTGATGTTATTAGGAAATATAGGCCGTCACTTATTTTGTGCGCATTTGATTCTAAGACAGTAGTTGGCAATATACAATCAACTAAAAATCTTTTAAAAGATAGTCTAAAACTTGCGAAAATTGCTGGAATTCCATCCAGTAAGATTGTTTTGGATCCTGCTATTGGCTTTTTTAGAAAATCTGGAAAGGGATCTTTTTTTACAAAAATTAAATCTGACTGGTTAGAAAGAGATCTATCTGTTATTCAAAATTTAAAATCCATTAAACAACAATACCCACTTCTAATCTCCGTTTCAAATAAATCCTTTATTGGAAAACTTTTGGGAAAGGAAAATGTATCCGATCGATTATTCGGATCTCTTGCTGCCGAGGTTGTATCTGTTCTTAATGGTGCCGATATCATTCGTACTCATAATGTAGCAGAAACAAAAGATACTGTTATGATTGCAGAAAAACTATCTAAAAGACACAAAGGCTTGTGAACTACCACCCAACAAATTGGTGATCTCTTCCTGCTTCACCGACATCATTGAGATCTCTACAGGCGTTACTTTCCGCAGTTCCTGCGGTAGTCTATAATCATCTTTTGCCGACAGATTAAAAATTTTTAATCCTTTTTTTAGAATGTTGATACTTGCATTATGATCTCTATCCAAGACCAAATTACATTTATCACATCTATGAATTCTTATAGCCAAACATTTTGGCACTTTATTTCCACATCTTGAACAGTCTATGGTTGTATTTTTGGCTGATACTTCAACAAACAATTTACACTTGTATTCTAATTTTTGCAAAAATGAACCCCAACTTGAATCCATTATACTTCTAGCTAATCTGTAGTTTTTCACCATGTTTGGAATTTTTAGTTCTTCTACGAATACAACATCATTATTCTGAGCATATAGTGTGGATATCTTATGCTGAAAGTCTTTTCTTCTATTTGCTATTCTTTCGTGTATTTTCTGTAAGTGTCGTATTGCCTTGAGTCTATTATTTGATCCCTTCTTTCTTCTGGATACCTTTCTCTGTATTCTTGCAAGCGGTTTTAACATCTTTTTGAGATTCAATGGATTTGGTGTTTGATCTCCGTCTGAATCATATACAAATGATTTTATGCCAACATCAATTCCCACTGCTTTTGCAAATGACATTTTTGGAATATTAAATAATGATTCTCTCATATCGCATGTCAAACATGCATGCCATTTTCCTGATTTTGATTTTGTAACTATTATTTGTTTTATGTTTGCATTATCTGGAATTTCTCTGTGTTTTCTAATTTCTACATATCCAATCTTTGAGAGACATAGTAATGTTTTATCACCATGTGTTTCTAGCTTGTATCCAGATTGATTGTATGTGAATGTTCTAAATTCATTGTATCTGACAAATCTTAATTGTCCTGTTTTGTGACCTTTCTTGGTTAATTCAATGAGGGCTTTTTCAGCTCCTTCTAATTGCGTTGATACCATTTGAAGCATTTTACTATGATAATTGTAAAGCCATAATTCTGACTGTTTTAGTTCTGTTAAAATGTAATTCATGTCGTTTCTAGAAAGAAATGATTTTTGAGATTGTTCTACGAATTTGTTGTATAACCATCTACATACTGCCAAGTTGTTTTGTAATTCGTATTCTTGATCGGAATTTGGATACAATCTAAATTTGTAGTTTCTAGTTTTTACCATTGCCTTATTTTGATATGTAATACTTTGTTAAAAAATACATGATAGAAAAGCCTACAAGTCCAGGTGTACATAATATCAACTATCATATTGCCTGATATCCTAAAAATATAAAAAAATTCTAATAGCTTCATACTTGACGTGGATCGCAACTTTAGCATTTAGCATTTTGAAGAAAGGCTTATAATCCATCTTTGACCATCTTTACAAGGTTTCATTGGAATTCAAAGAAGGATTAACTTTTGATGACGTTCTTCTTGTACCCAAATATTCTGATATCACTAGCAGAACTCAAACCAATCTAAGCACGAAATTATCACGTAATATCTCAATTAACATTCCATTTGTTAGTGCAAACATGGATACTGTGACTGAATCTGCCATGGCCGTAGCCATGGCCCGTGCTGGCGGAATAGGAGTTATTCACAGATTTTTGACAATTAAAGAGCAAGCAAACGAAGTTCTCAAAGTAAAAAGATCTGGTAGTGTCATGATTGAAAATCCATATGTAATTCATCTTGATAAAACTGTTCAAGACGCAATAAATTATGCTGAAGAAAAAGAAATCTCCGGCCTTTTAGTTATTGATTCAAATTCTAAATTGGTTGGAATAGTTACTGACAGAGATTTATTATTTGAAACTGATGCCACTCATCTTATCAAAGACGTTATGACAAAAGATGTTGTAACAGCTAAACCTGGTGTGAGCTTGGATGAAGCCAAGAAAATTTTGCATAAGCACAGAATTGAAAAACTGCCAATAGTTGATGAATCTGGTTTTATTAAAGGTCTGATTACAAGCAAAGACATTACAAATATTGAGGACTACCCTTCTGCATCAAAAGATAAGAAAGGACGACCTCTTGTTGGAGCTGCTGTAGGTGTAAAGGGAGATTTTATGGAAAGAACCGAGTCCCTGTTAGAAGCAGGTGCAGATGTACTAGTTGTTGATATCGCTCATGGTCATAGTGAAAATGCAATTAGTACAATTCGTAATATCAAAAAGGCGTTTCCTAAATGCGAATTAATTGCTGGAAATATTGCAACTGCACAAGGTGCTGAAGATCTAATTAAAGCAGGAGTAGATGCAGTTAAAGTTGGTGTAGGTTCTGGCTCTATTTGTATTACTAGAGTGATTACTGGCTCTGGAGTACCGCAATTAACAGCAGTAATGGACTGTGCCAAGATTGGAAAAGATTATGGCATTCCAATTATTTCTGATGGTGGAACCAGAACTTCTGGAGATGCTACTAAAGCATTGGCTGCAGGCGCATCTTCTGTAATGGTAGGCAGTATGCTTGGAGGAACAGATGAATCGCCAGGAACAGTATTAACCAAAAATGGTAAGCGTTTTAAGATATATCGTGGAATGGCCTCACTTGGAGCATCTTTAGGGAGAAAGTCAAAAGAAACCGGTTCTATTTCATTTGATGAAGATCTTAATGACTATGTTGCAGAAGGCGTTGAAGCAATGGTTCCATACAAGGGAACGGTAACTGACATTCTAAAACAATTGACTGGAGGTGTACGTTCAGGATTGAGTTATTGTGGAGCACACACAATTCCACAAATGCAAGCAAATGCAGAATTTATCAAAATGTCTAGGGCTGGATTTGCTGAAAGCCAACCACATGACGTTTCTTTGATGTAGTTAATTTTTTAGCTAGAGTCGTTTTGTACTGGTTAACGACTTCATGTAACTATGATGTGATTCCTGGTATTTAGATCTTGATCAATTTTGAGAACACATCTAATTTCTAAATCTTTATTGGATCTTCCAGCTTCTTGATTGCTGATTTTGTTTGTCTTTGTAACCTTTGCAGATATTGAATCCGTTCTTGAATGCCCTCTAATTCAATACTTTTGAGTTCTATTGGTTTTATCTTGAGCTTCATAGATTCTTTATCTGCTATTTTTTCAGATACAAAATCAATGTTTTTTCTCACATTCTGAACTATTGGACTATCTAGATTGATGCTGTATAGTTTTGGTTTTGTTGTTTCTTGGTTGATCTTTACCATTCCAATATTGATCAGACCATCAAAATATTTGTAAAAAGTAGTCTTTGACATTCCTAACTCTTCGATTATATCACTTACTGCGAACTCATTTTTAGGAAAACTAAGTAAAAAATTCAACATCTTGGTGTTTGGCGAATTACCGTATATTTTAAAAATTAAACCGTTTTCCATATATTCAATATTGTTCTAAAACTATAAAAACTATGTATAGATGTAGTACGATAAGTGTACGAATATGTTGTATGATTTTTCAGATAATGAACTGATGGCTCAGATTCTTTCATATCTTTGGGATCAAGGTGCATGGGGTGAAATTTACACAAACTATACTAAAATGAAAAAAAGACTCCACCATATTGTCAAAAATAATGGTAAGAATATTGAAAAGAAAGTAAAAGAATTATCAAAAATTAACTGGGTAGAAATACACAAGAATGGCGACACTATTTCTTTAAATCCTATTTATAAAACCATGATTAAGAATTTTAGAGATCAGTATTTAGCTTGATTTTTTAAGCAGTATCATAAATCATTCTTTTGTGTTATCAAAGAGAACTATTATTGGAATTATTGTAGGTAGCGCTATTATTGGAATTGGAATATATTCCTTAATTTCTGATATTGGATTGCAAACAATACAAGTAAATGAAACATTTGCAGTTGGAGAATCCACATCCTATCAAATTAACGCAAATGAACATGCAAATCAGCATATGAAGATTATAGGAGAGAAATTTGATCTTAAACTATCTAGCCCTGGTGATGGTCTTCAAATACCAAAAACATCTCATACTAAAGAAGTCACTTTGGACTGGACTCATCTGAAAGATGGCATGACTATAATAAATCTACAAAATACTGGTTCTTCTGAATTAAAAGTAGAGGCAACATTACAAGTAACATCTGATCCTATTTTGTTTCCTTTCCATATAATGGTCATTATTTCAGGTATGATAATTATTGGATTTAGTATGGGCTTTACTTTAAGAAAACCAAAAGGATTCTAATTTAGTTTTGCTGAAGGATAAGACCCTAGAATTTTCATAAATAGTGTTTCGTGATTAATTTTCTCTAGCATCTCTGCAATTCTTGGATTTTTTGCATGACCTTCAAAATCCACGTAGAAGTTATACTCCCAAGTATTTGTCTTGGTTGGTCGTGACTCTATTTTAGTTAAATTGACATTGTAATTATGAAAATTTTCTATGATTCTATGAAGAGAACCGGGCTCATGTTTTATGGAAAAAATTATCGATGTCTTGTCCTTTCCTGTTTCTTCCTTGTTGTTTTTTGATAGTATCAAAAATCTAGTATAGTTATTCAAATTATTTGCAATATTTTCTGATATTACAGGTACATTGTAAATCTTTGATGCATCCTTACTGGCAATACATGCCACATTTTTTTTGTTTAATTCTTTGATAATTTTTACACTTCCTGCTGTGTCATACGTGGGAACTGTTTTCATGTTATGTTTCTCAATAAAGTTTCTGCACTGTCCTAATGCTTGCGGATGAGAATACACAGTATCTATCTCTTGCAAAGATCCGTTTCCTATCAAGCAATGTTCAATTCTATGATAAATTTCACCTATGGCATTAAGCGATGTTGAATACAACAAATCATAACTCTCTCCAACACTACCTTCCAATGAATTTTCTACCGGCAAAATAGAATACTCTGTTTTGTCTAGTGTAGTATTTTCTAAAACATCTGCAAAGGTTGGAAGAGGGACTGTTTGAATTTTTGTATTGAAAAATGCTCTGGCTGCTGCCTCGCTATATGCCCCTCGTTCACCCTGGAACGAAACATGTATCATTTCTTACTCTCTCAGCTTTACGAAATCACTGTTACCGAAATTTGTTGAAAGTTTTCTCTCATCAATCCAAGCACATTCTGTACATTTTATGGCATCACGCATTTGGACTACTTTCCCACCACACTTTCTACATTTTGTAAATAATACCCCCAAGTGTGGTTCCTCAATTGCTGCATGAATTGTGCCATTTAGGTGATTTAGAATCTTTAATGTAACAATATCGTTTACCAAAGCCACATTCTTTTTTCTAAGATTTCTTGTTGAACAAACGCATTCTACTTTTGATGTTGTTGGTTTACCGTTAATGTAATCAATTGATACTGCTATCATAGAAGACATGACTGCAGCTACAGTTCCTATTATGACATCTCCGACTTTTGGAATAGATATCATCTTTGGATGCTTTATGTTTGCAACTCGCGTTTCTTTATTGAGATCTGTCTTACCCACCGCTGCTGCACGAACCATGTCTCCATCATCAAAAGTATTGTAGCCTGCCTCATATTCTTCAATTGATGCTATTTTATCTCCGGGCAATGCAGCAATTTCAGACATGCTGTGTTTTTTGGTGTTATGATTATAATTGTTTGTGGTTTAAGGCATACTTGACAAATCATATAACCAGAAAAAATTCAAAACAATCATGCGAGCACTAGTATATGATAAGTATACTACAGATGATGATTTTTCTAAAATTTTAAAAATTAAAGATATTCCTGAGCCTGAACCAAAACACGATGAAGTTATTTTCAAAGTAAAAAGTGCATCTCTGAATTATGATGATATTTGGGGGATGAGGGGAAAGCCTCTGGCTGTACCATTACCTCACATATCAGGTACAGATGCTGCAGGTGAAGTAATTGCAATAGGTGAAGATGTAAAGAATATCAAAATCGGTGACAGAGTTGTCTCTCATGGAAACATGTCATGTCGAATATGTAAATCATGTACTAGTGGAAGAGAATATGATTGCAGACAGAGAAAAATTTGGGGATTTGAAACCGGTCCGCTTTGGGGAGGATACTGTGAAGTTACACATTTGCCCGAAGTTAATGTTGTAAAAATTCCTGATAATGTAACATATGATTCTGCAGCAGCTGCTTCAATGACTTTGTTGACATCATGGCATATGCTAGTTGGGAGAGCAAAGATTCAGCCAGGACAACTAGTCTTGATTATGGGTGGAGGTTCAGGCGTTGGAAATTATGGAATTCAAATAGCTAAATTATTTGGATGTACTGTAATTGCCACAGCTAGTCCAGATAAATTAGATAAATTATTGGAGTTGGGAGCTGATTATGCAGTAGATCATAGAAAAGAAGACTGGTACAAGGAAGTTCGTGACATCTCTAAAAAAATAATCAAGCCATATGGAGATGTAACTGGAGTTGATGTAATTTTTGAGCACATTGGCGGTTCGTACTGGAATAAGGAATTGACTTTGTTAAAGTATGGCGCAACAATTGTTACAACAGGAGCCACAACTGGTTATGATGCTAAAACAGATTTGCGCCATATTTTTTTCAAAGGCATCAATATTTTAGGCTCAACTCAAGGAAGTAAGGCCGAGCTAGAGCAAGCTCTATACTGGATGTCTCAAGGCAAAATTAAATCTGTCATTGACTCTGTTTACTCATTTGAGCAAGCAGCAGAAGCTCACACAAAGATGTTAACTGGAAAGGGACTATTTGGAAAAATCTTAATGAAGCCTTAATGTAAAATTAATGATGACTGGAAATCCAAAAACTGATTCTATCCTTGATGAAGCAAATAGATTATTTTTAAAAGGCAAACTAAGAGAAGCAATAATCTATTACGATCAAATTCTCCATGAAAACCCAAATCACATTGGTTCTCTTAACAACAAGGGATATGCATTAAATAAACTGAAAGATTATGATGGTGCCATACAGTGTTATGACAGTGCATTGAAATTGGATTCTGGAGATCTTTCCATTCTAGTAAACAAAATCTCGTCTTTGAGAAAAAAAGGTAAATTTGCTGAGGCATTAAATCACTGCAATGCTATTTTGGAAAATAATTCAAAATACAACATTGTGTTATACCATAAAGAAAGAATCTTGTTTTCAATGGGACAATTTGAAGAGTCTATACTTTGCTGCAACAAAATTTTAGAGGACTATCCACGTAATGGTGATGTTCTTTTTGATAAATCTTGTAATCTTGTTATGCTTTCTAGAATAGATGACGCACTTGATACGCTTGAAAATGCAATTTCACAAGGAATTCAATATAAAATCAAAGCAAAAAAAACTAAATCTTTTGAAAAACTAGCAAACAATCAAAAATTTCTAAATCTAATATCTTAATTTCAAAGCCAGTGAGGAATTTCTAGATACCCCTCTATGCTTTCATGTCTTAATATTTTTAAAAGTGCATTTGCCTGAGGTGTAGAAAGAACAGGCTTGTCAAATTGATTGTCTGTAGAAATTCTAGGACATGCTACTTGAATAAATGCATCTATTCCTTTTAGATTTTTTAATCTCTCATTTGTGATGTCAGTTAGGGCAAATAATTGAACTGTTTTTCCTTCTTTTTCTAATTCTTTTTTAAATTTTAAAGCAAATACTTTGGATAGTTGTCCTTCTTTGAGTCCGATAATTATTCCAAATGACTGTGCATCAGCTGCTTTGTAAATTGCAAGAGTGGCTTTCTTTTTTAATTTCTGAGCAAATTCTGTAACTTCTCTTACCTCATTAAAATAAGGATCTAAAACATATGTTGGCATATTAGTTGAGAGCGCAATTCCAGCTGCATGAAAATTACTCTGTCCTAAAAAGACATAGGCATCAACCTTATCTTTGAGCTCTGTTGCTGGATAAAACTCACAACCAAACACTTGACCATCGTTTAGCTGTCCCTTGCCTTTACCAACTTTTACCTCAATTCCACCATTAGTTAAAATCTCATTTACTTTATCCATCTGATGCAAATGCTGGCTATCTGTAACTAGAGATATTTTCTTTCCCTTGAGAATATCTACACATTTTTTAGCGACACTATCAAATTCCACATCGTCATAAGCATTAATTAGAATTAGATTTTTCTCAAATGATTCAGTGTTAATTGTATGTCCTATGTTGAATTGGATCTCTGCACCTAATACTTTGGCGCCATTTGAATTCAGATCACATGTTCCCCAAGTGGTATCAGCTAAAACATATGCGGGAATCCCAAATCTTTTTGTAATATTCATAGCAGTCTCTTGAACTTGAGGTAAGATTCCGTCAGGACCGTTCAGGGACACTGATACAGGTTTCTTAGATTCAATTTCTTTGAAGATGCGCTCTTCATCAATTACTATCAATTCCAGCTAAGAATATGGTGTTATTAATTTAAATCAACTGTGCTATGCAACAACTAAAAATGTCTGAAATTCTATAATTCATTTATGACTGACACGCACATATTGAATATTGGTTTTGATGATACGGATTCAATTAAAGGAATGTGTACAACCTTTCTTGCTTACAAAATTGTTGATATGTTAAAAAAACAAGATACTGAATTCCTTGACTTTCCAAAACTAATCCGATTTAATCCAAACATTCCTTGGAAAACACGAGGCAATGGGGCAGTTTCCTTGCGAATAAGAACAAAAAATCCATCAAAAATCAAGAATCAAATCAAAAATCTAGTTGAAAAATACTCTGATATCAAAAATGGTGCCAATCCAGGTCTGGTTTTCTATGAGAGTGAAAAAATTCCAGAGCAATTTACTAAATTCAGCAAACTGGCCTTATGGCAACTGATACACAGAAATCATGCAAAAAAATTTGCTGCAAAAAACAACATTGAATTTTTTTATCAAGGAAATGGTCAAGGCCTTGTAGGTGCAATAGGTGCAATAGGTTATGATTTTAAAGATCATACATTGGAGCTATTAAGTTATAGAAAAAATTCTAAATTTGGAAAAGAGAGAAAACTTTCTGCTAAAAGTGTAAAAACAATGCAGAAAAAAACACTGCCTTTTACATTTAACAGCTTTGATGACAAAAAAGATAGAGTATTGATTACTCCTCATGGTCCTGATCCTGTTTTTTACGGCGTACGCGGAGAAAATATAGATTCATTACTACATGCAACAAAAATTTTGGAAACCAGTGAAAAATTAGCAGGTCACATGATATTCAAATCTAATCAAGGCACAGGTGATCACTTGAAAAATGAATTTAATATGACAAATATCCGACCTTATGCTTCAGGAAAAATTACTGGGATTGTATATGATGAGCCAAAAATTGTAAAGGGTGGTCATGTTTTTTTCTCCATTATTTCAGATGGGCATGAATTACGATGCGCTGTTTACAAACCAACTGGCATGTCTTCTGTAGCATTGAGTTTGATTAAAGGAGACAAGGTTTGCATTGGAGGCGGCATTAGAAAAGCCTCAAAAAATCATCCTAGGATTCTAAATCTTGAGTTTATTGATGTCATTAGTCTTGAAAAAAATCTGATAAAGTCTAATCCCATCTGTAAAAAATGTGATAAAAAAATGAAATCAAAAGGAAAGAGCCAAGGATATCAATGCACAAAATGTGGTAAGAAATCAGCAAGCAAAGTAATTTTAGAAGTTCCTAGAAAAATAAAAAAACAACTGTACATTCCTAGTGTCTCTGCACACCGGCATCTTAGCAGACCATTACAAAGAATTGGAAGACTAAACAAGGAATCTGAATTTGATGAATCGACTTCATGGTTTTGCGTATATGAAAAGTAAGTACAACACATAGAGTTTCTGAAAGTTCATTGACTGTCAATCAAAATTAGTTCTATTCTAATTATTCAAAATATTGCAAAGCGACACTGTCTTTTCTGGATGATTAAACCCTATGTTTTTTTGAAAATTTAACAACTCTTTTCTTGATATTGTAAGATACCAACTATCATCAATGTTAGGTCCTGTTATTCTGGATGTGATGCCTATCGAACTCATTAAACTCTTAGCTTGATCTAGTCCTGCCCTGTTCATACTCTTGACTCTGACTACAAAATTTGTTTTGTCTACAGTTCCTTCACCTCAAAAAATGCTCTTAACCAGAAAGTTTTGACTTTTTTTATTTGAACTCTGTATTTCTTTTCCAATATTCCAACCGAGTGTATTCCCGCCTCCAAGTTCTTCCATTCGCAAATACACTCTCTTAGATTTGAATACTAAATCTGTTAACTTTCTTTTTCTGACTTTGATCTTGTAAATATCTAATACATCATTTTCAAACTCATTCAATAACTTCTTGTTAGTATTACAGTAACCAACTTCATACCTTCTCCTATCTCTGTGGTATCTCCTCCCTTTTACGATCTGCAGACTGTTCTTTTCTAGATAGGTAATCATCCATCTGAGCAAACATGAGCAGCGATTCTGGCCTCCTTTGGATCCATGCAGATTGTTATTCTTATAGAATGATAAAAGTAGCGGGGAGTAGACTTTCAGGAGCTTAACTCCATTTGAACTACTGAACTGCGGGTTATGAGCCCGCCGGGATGACTTAGCCCTAAAGAGTCTGGCTTCCCCACCCCGCTGAATCATGAATTAGCATGAGCCTATATACGCTTTATCAAATCCTTGAAAGTAATTAATAGGATTTGAAATTATTCATTTTTTGTGGACAAAAAACTAAGGATTGCCGGAATTATTGCGGCATTAGCATTTTCAATATTTGTCTTGACATCATCTTCTAATCCTTTACCAATTCCAGAACCACCTTCATCAAAACCTGAAAATAACTCTGTAGAAATTTTAGCAGAAAATCTTGATGAGCCAAGATCTATTGCAGTTTCAGGTAATAGAATTTTTGTAACCGAAAAAGATGGGCTAATTAGAGTCATTCAAGATAATGTATTACTGGATGAACCATTAGCTGCGTTACGTCCTGCAGATGTATTTGATGGTGGACTATTGGGAATTGCACTTCATCCTGATTTTTCTAACAATCATCTCATCTATGTTTTTTTTACCTATGAAGAAGAAGGGAAACTTTGGAATAAAATATTGCAAATCACTGAATCAGAAAATAAACTAAAAGATGCAAAAACAATTTTTGATAAAATACCTGGCTCTGTATTTACCAATGGTGGATTTTTAAAATTCGGTCCTGACAAAAAATTATACGCAGGAACTGGAACTGTCTCTGATTCTTCCCATCTTCCTCAAGATCTTGATTCTTTATCTGGAAAAATTCTACGCTTAAATGATGACGGTACTATCCCTGAAGACAATCCCTTCCCAAACTCTCCTGTATACTCGCTAGGGCATAGAAATCCACAAGGAATGACTTGGGACAATACAGGTCAGATGTATCTTGCTGAACTTGGACCTGAAAAAAACGATGAAATCAATCTCATTAAACCCGGAAAAAATTATGGTTGGCCTGAGCAGCAATGCAAAGGCGATGAAAAATTTGAAAATGCAATAATGTGCTATGATCCAAGTATTGAACCCGGTGGAATACTCTTCTATTCCGGTGATAAAATAAACTTGGAGGCTGATTTTGTTATGGCTTCACTTAGGGCCACTAATCTATACCAGCTAGATTTTGCTGATGGTCTAAACTCTCAGAAAACAATTCTAAGCGGGGCTGGGCGTATACGAGATGTAGTGCAGAGCCCAGACGGAAGTCTTTATGTAATTACTTCAAATACAGATGGAAAAGGTTTTCCAGATAGCATGGATGATAAATTATTGAGGATATTAAAATGAGTGACTCGTCAATTTCAAAATTTTTTGAAAAAACTAGAAAAGAGAGATTAGACATTGTTGGCAGTTTTGCAAATTTATCTTTTGAAGAATTAGAAATTTTGCAAAGCAATGACGGCGGCATTTCTTTTGAAAAAGCTGACAAAATGGTAGAAAATGCAATTGGCACTTTTTCCTTGCCTTTGGGAGTAGCAACTAGCTTTAAGATTAATAAAAAAGACTACCTTGTTCCAATGGTCATTGAAGAGCCATCAGTAATTGCTGCGGCATCAAAAGGTGCAAAAATTGCAAGAATCAGAGGAGGATTTGAAGCAACAGCTGATGAATCTTACAGTATTGGACAAATTCAAGTATTATGCACTGATATCAATTCAGCGGTAAAAAAAATACAAGAATTATCCAAAGAAATTCTCACCCTTGCAAATTCAAAGAGCAACACATTATCTAAAATGAATAAAGGCGCAAAGGAAGTGTCTTGTAAGGAAATTGATACTCCTTTGGGAAAGATGCTGATTGTTGAATTGTTAATTGATGTAGGTGATGCAATGGGGGCAAATGTTACAAATACAATGTGCGAAGCTGTTTCACCGTTACTGGAAAAAATTACTGGGGGAAGAGCACTGCTTCGTATTTTATCAAATTATTCCACACGTAGAATCGCAAAGGCAACAGCTATTTTTGATAAAAAAGAGATTGGAGGAGAAGATGTGGTTGATGATATTATTTTGGCCTATCAGTTTGCAGACAACGATGTTTACAGAGCAGTTACTCATAACAAGGGAATCATGAATGGTATCATAGCTGTTGCCAATGCAACGGGCCAGGACAGCAGAGCAATTGAGGCAGCTGCAAATGCATATGCAGCAAGATCAGGCCAATACCGCTCACTTAGCAAATGGACTAAAGACAGCGAGGGAAATCTTGTAGGATCTTTGGAATTGCCTCTATCTGTTGGAATTATAGGAGGAATTGCAAATGTACATCCAATTGCCAAAGTCTGCATGAAAATTCTTGGAGTTTCTTCTGCTCAAGAACTTGCATGTATAATGACTGCAACTGGACTTGCTCAAAATTATAGCGCAATTCGAGCATTATCTACCGAAGGAATTCAAAAGGGGCACATGAGGTTGCATGCAAGAAACCTAGCTGCAGCTGCAGGAGCCAAACCTGATCAAGTAGATAAAATCGTACAGAAAATGATTGAGGAAAAGAAAATTTCACTTGATAGAGCTAAAGAAATATCGCTTGATTTTGATAATCTATAATTCTTTTAATATCTTCAAAAATTTTTCATCTTTCCAAATTTTTTGTTCGGGATAACAATTCAACATTTTTCCGTTTGAAATATCATAAAATTCCCAACTCTTGCACTCTTTGTCGAATTCATACGGCTGTGTATTTTCAAATTCCCAGTCAAAACCGTTTGCAATGTTTTTTTCAGGATATCCGTGTCCTCTAATTAACGAAATTGTATTGTCTGCAAAATTTGTTGATATTTCAGCATAGAGTGCATTAGGATATAAGTAAATTACATTGGGATGAGATGTTATTGCATTAAACATATTTTTTGTAACATATTCATTGTGCAAGACTATGATCTTGTCATGTTTTGATAGTATGTTTGGATTTTTATTCAATTCTATATCTGTAATTGAATCATACCCTAATAATTCTAAAATTTTAACTGCATTTGCACTAGATTGTTCTCCCAATTCATCAACTGATACAATTTTTGTTGTTAGACAAGTATCGCAGTTTCCATTGTAAAAATCATAAAATCCGTTTTTTGAATATGCACTAGCGGTATATACTGGTATGATAAAAAGTGGCTTGTTTTTTTTATCATAAACTCCAATTTCAGAATAAGTATCTGATAAATCTGGCTTTAATCTAAAAGTACCTTTCATAGGTATCTTTTTTCCATTTATGACGGTGATGTCTTTTGGATCTACAAAAATATCAAACAAACTTCCACTGCCCCATTTTATTAATTCTGCATTTTTTGAATCCTCAATATCTTTTGGATTTGCTATGTCTTGAGTTGGATTAAAGTATGCAAAATAAACGATTATCGTAATAGCTAATGGTATTGTTGAACCTAGGATAATTTTTTTAAGTAATTTCATTGTGTTATAATTTTAAAAATAAATGAAGTTATTATATACTAAGTTTAGAGACATATAAGAAATGTCTCAAGTTCGGTTTGCAATCCCAAAAGGCAGTCTTGAAGAGGCAACCTTCAAAATTCTTGAAAGATCTTGGACTAAAGTCAATAGAAAAGACAGAACATATCGAGTATATCTTGATGATCCAAACATTGTTGTAAAAATGCTAAGACCACAAGAAATTCCAACTTTGGTATCTGAAGGATTGTATGACGTTGGTATTACCGGTAAGGACTGGGTTGGTGAAACAAACGCAGATGTTGAAGCAATATTGGATTTAGAATATGGAAAAATTCGACTAGTTGTTGCATTTCCTGACAAATACCACTACAAAAACTTGGATGAAATGATAGCAGACTACGCTAAAAAGAAAAAAACACTTCGTATCTCATCTGAGTATCTTACCACTGCATCAAAATTTCTAAAACAATGTAAATCTTATAAAAAATATTATGGCACAAAAGATCCATTAATTGTAACACCTTGGGTTAGACTTGGCACAAACAAGAGTGTTCAAATTCATTTATCGTTTGGTGCAACAGAGGCAAAACCACCTGAAGATGTTGATGCAATAATGGATGTTACTGAGACTGGAACAACACTAAAACAAAATAAATTAAAAATTGTAGACGAGATCCTAACATCCACTGCACATTTGATTGTTAATAAAAAATCTCTAAGGGATCCACAAAAACGTGAAAAAATATTTGATATTGTGACTTTGATGCGAGGTGCTGTCCATGGAAGAAAATATCTTCACATTTACCTTAATGTAGAAGAAAAGAATCTCAAAAAACTCCTAGAACAGATACCTTCTCTTAAAAAACCAACAATTAGTCCACTTAGCGAAAAAGGATGGTATGGAATAAACACAGTTATTCAAAAAGAAGACTTTCACAAACTAATTCCCAAACTAAGGAAGATTGCGCAGGGACTGGTAGTTCATGAACCACGACAAATTCTAGATCTAGAGGAGATTAAGCGTGATGAAGAAAATTGATGAAAATAATTCAAGTAACTAATGTTGAAAAATTTGTAGCCCAAGTATTACCAAAACAGCCACAAAAAAACAAGTCCATAGTGGAATCTATTTTAAAAAACGTACAAAAAAATGGAGATTTGGCCATAAAAAAATATGAGAAAAAATTCAGTGGTGCTGAAATTACATCACTACGTTTATCACAAAACGAAATAAAAGATGCATTTTCTAAAGTATCTAAAAATAAAATAGCTGCAATACAGTTATCTAAATCAAGACTGGAGAAAACTGAATCTGCAGTAAAATCTATCTTAAAAAATAAAACTATCAATACAGACGGAATCAAAATCTCAAAGAAATTTGTACCAATACAAAGTGTAGGGTGCTATATTCCAGGAGGGTTGGCAAGATATCCCAGCTCTGTTATAATGTCTGTAATTCCTGCAAAAATTGCAGGAGTCAAGAGAATAGTAATCGTGTCCCCTCCCAACTCTGATGGAAAAATTGATCCGTTAACTATTGTAGCTGCAAATCTATGTGGGGCAGATGAAATTTACAGAGTTGGAGGAGCTCAAGCAATTGCCGCATTATCATTTGGCACAAAATCCATATCTAAAGTAGACAAAATAGTTGGACCAGGCGGTACATTTGTAACAATTGCCAAGTCAATGATTAGCGAGAGGACAGCAATTGACATGTTAGCAGGTCCTACTGAGTTGGGAATCATTGCAGATGCAACTGCAAATCCACGATATGTTGCACTAGATCTCATATCTCAATCAGAACACAGCAATGATACTTTTTGTTATTTGATAACAAATTCAGAAAAACTTGCAAAATCCGTAGATAAAATTATCACCGATCTATCCAATAAAATCAAGAGAAATAACTTTGTAAAAACCAGTCTTAAAGAAAATGGCTTTATTGCAATCTGCAAAAATAACTCAGATATGATAAAACTTGCAAATGAATTGGCTCCAGAGCATCTGCAAATTATGACAAAAAATCCCAATATTTTTGCATCAAAAATTACATCTTCTGGATTAGTACTGCTAGGAAATGACACTCCGTCATCTGCAAGTGACTATCTTTTAGGCTCAAATCACATTTTGCCCACAAATGGATTTGGTAAAATAAGAGGCTCTCTCTCAGTTTTGGACTTTATCAAGATAGATACTCAGATATCTGCCTCAAAGTCATCTTTATCTAAAATTTCAAAACACATGGAAATATTTACCGAAGCAGAAGGACTTCCAAATCACTATGAGGCAGTACGAGGTAGAATGCAATGAAAAAAAACTGGGTTGGAAAAAAGATTGAAGAATTTTCTTCTATTGGAGGATATCAAAAACCAGATCTGCATACTGATGCACTAAAACTTGATTCTAATGAAAACTATGTTATCTCCAAACAATTCCAACAAGATCTAATTACAAACGCCAAAAAAAATTGTGATATCAGGGAATATCCTTTAGGCGGAGTAGAACGTTTGATTAACCGATTATCAAAATTTCTTAAAGTAGATTCTTCTATGATCGGAGTTGGAAATGGCTCTGATCAAATACTGGATTTGATACTGTCAAATTTTGCATCAAAGCAAACTCGAGTTCTTACCTCAAATCCCACATTTGGATTTTTTGAAGAAAGATGCAAACTGTACTCCATTCCTGTAATTGCAATTCCTTTTTCAAGTGATATGACACTGGATGTCAAAGAATTTCTCAAAGTATCAAAAAATGCCGATATCTTGTATCTTGATTCACCAAACAATCCAACTGGATTCCAGTTCCAAAAAAATGATTTACAAAAATTAGTAAAATCATTTGATGGATTGATAATAATTGATGAAGCGTACGGTGAATTTGGTGACTTTTCTTTTTCTGGTATGGTAAAATCACAAGAAAATCTAGTTGTTGTGCAAACACTCTCAAAGTCATTTGGTTTAGCTGGTTTAAGATTGGGATATTTTATCGCAAACAAAAAATTCACAGATGCCTTTAATCACGTACTGCAATATCCATATCCAGTAAGTACGCTTACAATTGAATCTGCAATTCTAGCATTGGAGCAATCTACACAAATGAAAGACGCAGTCCAAATAATCAAAGAAGAGAGAAAAAGAATAATTGAAAATCTAAGAAAATATGATACCTTTGAAGTCTTTGATTCCAAGGCTAATTTTGTGCTCTTTGATGTCCATGGTTCTCATAAAAGAGTCTTTGATGCCCTTACAGAACAAGGAATATCGATTAGAAAATTAGGAAAAATTGGAAAACATGAAGGTTGCCTTCGAGTTACAGTTGGAACTAAGGAAATGAACTCTAAATTTTTACTTGCAATTCGTGATTTGTTAGGATGACATTAACAAAAAAACAATCAGGAATATACATGGATGATTCCATTTCAGATGATTTGATCTCTGCAGATGGAATAATCTTTGATTGCGATGGTGTTTTAATTGACATTACAAAGTCTTATGATCTTACGATAGATAGAACCGTAAAATATGTTTTAGAAAATTTTTCTCAAATTACTGATAGTATTAAAATTGATTCTAAAATTATCGATGGATTCAAATCTAGCGGTGGATTCAATGACGAGGTTGATTTGACATATGCAGCAATTATTTCTCTAATAGCTGCAAAAAAATTAAACAAATCTCAACACGAATTTATTTTTGATGTCATATCCAATGCTGATTCTTCAGGAATTCTATCTGTGGAGAAATATCTTGAGAAACTTGTTGATATCAATGATATTAAAAACAAATTATCATATCCTGGAATCCATCATGATAATCCATTATACCAAATATTTGATCAAATCTTTTATGGTCCTGAACTTTACATCAAACTCTTCAAACAATCATCTCAATTTTCAGAACCTGGATTGATAGAAAACGATATCGTTCTAATGAATAATCTTCTAGTTGAAAAGCTGCAAAAAAAATTCTCTTCAAAACTTTCAATTGTATCTGGACGAGGAAAAGAATCAATTAGATATTCTCTTAAAGAATTGTTGGATAAATTTGATCTAAAAAATTCTGCATTTCTTGAAGACGAGCCAAGGGAACTCGCAAAACCAAATCCTGAATCACTAGTTCGTTCAATTAACGGCATGAACTGTAATCATTGTATTTACGTTGGAGATTCGATGGAGGATTTTATCATGGCTAAAAAGGCTACAAATCTAGGCTGTAAAACCACTTTTTGTGCAATTATAGGAACCAGCAAAAACCCTCAAGCAAAATTGGAATTATTTCAGCATAATGGTGCTAAATTAGCCTTGGAATCTATTAATCTGTTGCCGAAGGTATTAAATTTAGAATAAGGCAAAGCACAGCTCCTGTGAAAAATATGACACCAAGAAAAAGCTCCGTAAACCGTAATACGAAAGAAACCAGCGTATCTGTCTCTGTTAATTTAGATGGAACCGGAAAAACTATAATTCAGACTGGAATTAATTTTCTTGATCACCTAATCACAGCCTTTGGAAAACACGGGATGATGGATCTTAAGGTTAATGCAAAATCCAATGATAAAATCGAGCATCACCTGATTGAAGATACTGCAATTACTATCGGCCTGGCCATTGACAAAGCTTTGGGAACAAGAAGCGGTATTACCAGATTCAGCTATGCATCTGTACCAATGGATGAATCGCTAGCTGAGGCTTCAATTGATCTAGTAAAAAGACCGTTTTGGAAATTGACCTTATCCATTAAACGAAACACAATTGAAGACATCTCAAAAGAAGATTTGGAACACTTTTTCCAATCACTTCTTCAAAATCTAAACAGCTGTGTTCACCTTACTGTAAAGTATGGAGATAACGATCATCACAAAGTAGAATCCGCCATCAAATCGCTAGCTGTTGCATTTAGGGAAGCATCTTCATATGACAAAAAACAAAAAGGCATTCCAAGTACAAAAGGTTCAATGTAAATGGCACATCTTGCAATATTTGATTATGGCGCTGGAAATATTTTCAGCCTAAAAAATTCACTTGAAAAAACAGGAGCCACAGTAGATGTCATTACTGATTTTGACAAGCCAAACATTTACTCTGGATTACTACTTCCAGGAGTTGGGAATTTTGATCCTGCAATCAAAAGCATATGCAAATCAAAAACTGGCTTTCACGATTATGTCAAAGACAACACTCCTGTTTTGGGAATTTGTCTTGGCATGGAAATGTTTTTTGAGAAAAGTGAGGAAGGAAACGAAAAGGGACTGGGCGTAATTAAGGGCGATGTAATCATCCTTCCACCATCAATGAAAGTTCCTCACATGGGATGGAATAATTTGGAAATTAAAAAATCTGGCAAAATACTTGAAGGAGTAAAGGACAATGATTGGGTATATTTTGTACACTCATACAGGGTAAAGCCGGCAAACAATGATATCATTACAGCAGAATCTGATTATGGAATAAAGGTGCCCGCAGTTGTCGAGCAAGGCAACTTTTTTGGAACACAATTTCACCCAGAAAAATCTGGCAAGGTGGGAAAAATTATGATTCAAAACTTTCTAGATGTGTGTAAAAAATGAAAGTTATCCCTGCAATTGATCTGATGAATGGCCAAGTGGTACGACTCTACAAAGGTGATCCTAACCAGAAAACCATATACAGTGATAATCCCATTGAAGTAGCAAAAAAATGGGAAGCAAACGGCGCTGACATGCTTCACTTGGTGGATCTAGATGCAACTTTGGGTAGGGGCTCAAATCTTCTGATAATTAAAAAAATTCTCGAACAGATTTCAATTCCGATTCAAGTCGCTGGTGGACTACGAGATGAATCCACAATAACTGATGTCTCAAAAATTTCCAACAGGGTTGTTTTAGGTACATTGGCATTCAAAGACAAATCTACACTAAAAAAATTATTGTCAAATTTGGGATCTGAAAAAATTGTAATATCTGTTGATCACATTGATGGCAAGATAGTAACACATGGATGGCAAAAAGAAACAGGCATTAAATTAATTGACGCTATGCAAGAATTTCTTGCAATGGGATTTTCTGAATTCTTGCTAACAAATGTCAGTCGTGATGGAACACTGCAAGGACCTGATTTGGAGTTTTTAGACCAAGCATGTCAATTAGATAATGCACATGTAATTGCAAGCGGAGGAATTTCAAATATTAAAGACGTGCAAGATGTAAAACAAAAAAACGCATTTGGAGTGATACTTGGTAAGGCACTTTATGAGAATAAAATCTCAATTGAGGAGGCAAAACAAATAGCATGACTCTGACAAAAAGGATAATTCCATGCCTTGATGTAAAAAATGGCCGAGTAGTAAAGGGTCTTCATTTTGAATCAATTAAAGATGCAGGAGATCCTGTAGAGTTGGCTGAAAAATATAGTAATGAAGGTGCAGATGAGCTTGTTTTTTTGGATATTACTGCATCTGACGAGCAAAGAGAAACAATCAAGGACTTGGTTAGAAAAGTCGCAAAAGTAATTGACATTCCGTTTACAGTTGGGGGCGGCGTAAAATCACTGGAAGACGCAAGAAATATCTTACTTAATGGTGCCGATAAGGTAGGAATCAATACCGGCGCAATAAAAAATCCTCACGTTATTACTGAACTGATGGAGCTATTTGGAAGGCAGTGCGTTGTGGTTGCAATTGATGCCAAAAGGAATTTTGATACTCAAGACAAAAACATCTTTTCTGAGAATGGAAAACAATTCTGGTTTGAAGTCTTCATTTATGGTGGAAAGCAAGCAACTGGAATTGATGCCATTGAATGGGCAAAAAAAGCCGAAAAACTTGGCGCAGGGGAAATTTTACTAACTAGCATTGATAAAGACGGCACAAAAGACGGATATGATATTTTGTTAAATAGAGAGATTGCCAATTCTGTATCCATTCCAGTAATTGCGTCTGGTGGATGTGGTAAACCAGATGACATGGTTGATGTCTTTAAGAAATCAAACGTTGATGCTGCTTTGGCCGCTTCCATATTTCACTATCAGACTCATGGTGTAAACGGAGTAAAGATGTATCTCAAAGACAAACAAATTCCTGTAAGATTGTGAGCTATCAACTTGATAGAACCTTATGATAGTCAATATTGCATCATTTGTAGATTTAGCTAAATAATGAAAATAATGAGGAATTTACCGATTTCAATATTTTTGAATCAACCTTGCCAATTTTTTTAATAACTAATGTCTTTTCTAAAATAAATATTTTGTTGAATTTTATCCTGCTCTTTTTTGGAATTGTTCCGTCCTCCATATCATTTGGATCCAATAAAATGGAATGATCTTTGTTATTCAAATTTGAAGTAATCCCACAACAGACAAAATCAAGTGAAGACTTGTTGTATGCTGTATTTGACAATATGAGAACTGGACGTGGTTTTGTCTGGGACATATTGGTAAACGGAAACGGCACTATGTCTCCAGCTTCAAAAGTTATTCCAAACTTCGTCATCTTTATTACTCCATAGTTTTTTTGCGGTTCTTTCAGAAAGCTTTGCTAAGGGATCAAAATCATCTTCCATTTGTTTTACCATACTTGTAGCCTTGAATCAAAATCTTTTCGTTTTTGGCAGTAAGCACTAATCTATCACCTTTTTTGATTCCAAGCAGTATTCGAATCTCTCTTGGTATTGCGATTTGACCTTTTTCAGAGACATTTACTGTCTTTAGTGTAGCTTCACTCATACATAAAGTAAGAAATTTCTTATAAACAATAATCAGATGTACTCAACAGAAAATCTAGTGGCAGAAGCATATCAGTTGCTAGTCTAAATGTATGCATCACGAATATTTAGTTACAATCTAGTACCATAGCAGCAAAATCAGGCATCTCTAGAGTGTGGATTTTCTCGCTAACCATATAAAACATAGAACTGAATTTACATCATGCAAAAATCAATTGATGAAATAGACTTTGCAAAAAGTGATGGGCTAGTTCCGGTAATCGTCCAAGACGCAAACACAAAAGATGTATTGACTTTAGCTTACTCTAACAAAGAATCACTTGAATTGACTAAAAAAACTGGTAACTCTTGGTTTTGGAGTCGCTCAAGAAACAAACTTTGGATGAAAGGCGAAGAATCTGGCAATACACAAAAAGTAAAAGAAATTCTTGTCGATTGTGACTCTGATGCAATTATCTATCTTGTAGAACCTTCAGGACCAGCTTGTCATACTGGTGAGAAAGTTTGTTTCCACAATAACTTGGAAAAATAATCTAACAGACAGATTTGATATCTGTCCCTGGAACAACATCATCTGTTATTTCAAAATAAAGATTTGGATAATCTGTTCCTCTGAAAGCCACTGCCCACTTTCCCGTTATGTCATCAACTGAACATATTCCTCTAGCTTTTGAAATTTGAGGATCTAAATAATAATTAAACGCGTCTTTTTTCTGCCCATCAAACGGTATTGTCAAGTATACAGAATAATGTGTATCATTTAGTGGTCTCATAAATGCAATCTGTCCCTTTTCGTTTTCATTTAATCCACCAATTACCAAGAAAATCTTTTCACCTATTGCATATTTGCTTCGATCAATTTGGAATGGTCCTGATGTAATCCACTCTCTTTCTTTTGGAGAATATTCATTTTCTAAATTGATTTTTTCAACTTCATCTAGTTTTTCTTGAACCTCTGAAATCTCTGTATCTGGTACCAGTTCTTTATCTAGTACATCTTCTACTTCGTTTGTTTCTAGTTGCTGAGTAGTCAAGAATATGGCTATGATTGCAAAAATACTGACTCCTACTGCAATACCTATGCTCAGCCCCTTTTTCATGCATTTTACTTTCTAAAAATATCTAAAAACCTTCCTCACAATTGGTAAATCCCTACAAAATCTAATTATTCTAAATTTTCATCAAAAATTTGCAGATTATACGGATTTTTTATAAATATCTATAAAACCATCAGTATATTTTTAATGTATAAAAGTTAAGTGATACTTAACTTGATATTAGGATTTTTTATGTATGGTCTGAGAGGAGAAACTAATCTTGGCTAGGACATCACTACGGTGTAGGGAATGCAAAAAAGACTATGATACTGCTTTCAAGTATATTTGCGATGACTGTTTTGGACCACTTGATGTAAAATATGACTTTCCAACAGTTACCAAAAATACCTTTACAAACCGTGAACACACCTATTGGAGATATTTTGAATTATTGCCAATAGAGGACAAATCCAATATTGTCAGTATTGGTGCAGGAATGACACCACTTATCAAAGCTGATAATCTTGGAAAAAAATTAGGATTAAACAATCTTTACATAAAAAACGATTCTGTGAATCCAACATTTTCATTTAAAGACAGACCAGCAGGAGTTGCAATATCAAAGGCAAAGGAATTTGGATTGTCAGCTGTTGGCTGTGCATCCACTGGTAACTTGGCATCTGCAACTGCAGCACATGCAGCCAAAGCTGGACTTCCATGTCATGTATTTGCACCAAGTAATATAGAGATGGCAAAGATTGCACAGGCATTATCATATGGCGCAAATTACATTGCAGTGGATGGAACATACGATGACGCAAACAGAATAGCTGCACAAATTGGTGACAGCAAAGGAATTGGAATTGTAAATATTAACATGCGTTCTCACTATGTAGAAGGCTCCAAGACACTTGCATACGAAGTTGCAGAACAACTTGACTGGCAAGTCCCTGATCAATTGATAGTTCCAGTCGGAAGCGGTGCAATGCTTAATGCAATTTGCAAAGGATTTGAAGAACTACAACAAATTTCATTATTACATAATGTATCTAACATGCACATAATTGCAGCGCAACCACATGGATGCGCACCTATTGTTGATGCATTTAAGAAAAATTCTAAAGAAGTCATTCCAGTAGAGCATCCTGATACCATTGCAAAGAGCTTGGCAATAGGTGATCCTGGAGATGGCAGATATGTTCTCAAAAGATTGCAACAATACAACGGATTTGCAGAGGAATGCAACGACAAGGAAATCTTAGATGCTATACTTCTTTTGGCAAAGACTGAGGGGATATTCACAGAGCCTGCAGGCGGTGTATCTATATCTGTACTACAAAAGATGGTCGAGCAGGGAAAAATTGACAAAAACGACTCTGTAGTGTGCTATGTCACTGGAAACGGATTAAAGGCAACTGAGGCAATAATGGAAGTCTTGCAAAAACCAAAAGTAATGAAGGCAAATATCTCAGAGATATCGGCGGTAGTAAACTAATGGCAAATATCACATTTACAATTCCATCTGTACTAAATCAAGGCGGTGGGGAGAAAAAAACAGAGATCTCAGCTGATTCTCTAACCAGCGCATTTTTAAAAATATCTGAAATCATGGGTGATGACTTTAAGAGGCGAGTCTTGGAAGGTGATGGAACCCCTCGCTCTTTGATTAATATTTACATTAATGGAAAGAATGCAAAATTTTCTGATGGCATGAACACCACTCTAAATGATGGAGATGAAGTGTATATTCTACCTGCAGTAGCCGGCGGTTCTGAATTATCTGCAAAAGAACTGGATAGATTTTCAAGACAAGTAATGCTAGAGGAAATTGGTTATACTGGACAACTAAAGTTGAAAAATTCCAAAGTATGTGTTGTAGGTGTCGGTGGATTGGGAAATCCAATTACATCAAGACTAGCTGCAATGGGTATAGGCACTTTACGAATTGTTGACAGAGATGTAATAGAATTATCCAATCTACATAGACAGACAATGTTTGATGAATCAGATGTCGGTCAAGTAAAGGTAGAGATTGCTGCAAAAAAATTACAAAAACTAAACCCTGATTGCAAAATTGAAGCACTTGCCATTTCTGTAAATGATTACACTGCACTTGAAGTAGTTGAAGGATGTGATGTTGTAATTGACGCACTTGATAGTGTTAATGCAAGATATGCGCTAAACAAAGCATGCGTTAAATTTGGAATTCCATTTGTTACAGGTGCCGCAGTTGGAGTGTCAGGACAGACATTTACAATTTTGCCAAAAGAATCTGCATGTTACTATTGCATGTTTCCTGAACTAAACGAGGACACAATGCCGACTTGCAGCATTGAGGGGGTTCATCCATCAATACTTTCTATTGTCGGAGGAATTGAAGTATCCGAGGCTGTCAAAATTATTATTGGAAAAAAGCCCAGTCTGTCCCAAAGAATTCTTCACATCGATTTGGAAAATCTTGACTTTACCAGCACTAGAACATTTAGGACAGAAGAGTGTCCTGTGTGCGGTTCTGGGAAAAAAGAAGAGACAGTAAAGGAGGAATTGATCTTAGAAGAACTATGTGGAAGAAATCGCGGAAAAAGAACTTTCTCCGTTACTCCTACCAGCACATTTGATCTTGATGTGAATTTGGTAACCAGTAATGCAAAACAAAAAGGATTCCTAATAGATAATCAGGGAGAGTTTGGATTGTCCCTTCGAACAAATGAAATGTCTGTCAGCTTTATGAAAAAAGGCTCTGCAGTTATTGTTGGACCAAAAGACGAGCAAGACGCCGTATCTTTGTACAATGAACTTTTGGGAAAAAAGGCATTAACTAAAAGCCATTAGATTTTCTAAACTTGAAAAAATTTATCGTTTCTATTTTCTGGTGTGGATTAAGGTGTACGTGATGGAGTCCATCTTTTAGTGATTCTAACAAAAGAACTGCGGTATTGACCACACCATCTGATATTATGTTATGCAAGATCACGTTTTTATAGTATGTTATAGCATATTATAGCGTATAATGTCTACTAGCATCCAAGTCGACAAAAAAACCAAAGAACACCTTGACAAATTCAAGAATCATCCGCGTGAAACATACAATGAAGTGATCTCTAGAATGATCCACACGATGTATGAGCAAACTGAAGAGCTCAGCCCACAGACAATAAAAAATATAGAAAAATCACTAGCCGAAATCAAGGCTGGAAAAGTCATATCACATAAGGATGTAAAACAAAGACTGGGTCTGAAATAATTTTTTTTAAAGAAATGACTTGGGATATCAAATGGTCACCAACTGCTCAAAAACAACTCCAAAAAATTACCAAATCAAATACATCTATTGCACAACAAATAGTTAAAAGACTCGAAGAAATAGCAGATAATCCTTTTGATTTGACAGACAAATTACGTGGAACTGATCTGAGAAAACTCAGAGTTGGAATTTATCGAGTAATACTGAGTCTAGAAGAACAAAAAATCATTATCTTTGTAGTCGAAGTTGGATACAGAAGCAAAATTTACAAGAAATACTAGAAAAATCCTAATATCATATTACCATATTATGCAATAATGGATTAACTCTAACCAAGACCAGTAAATTAATTATCTTGTATTATACAGTGATTATATGAGAAAATTACTTTTGTTTGGTTTTGCATTTTTGTTGTTTCCATTAAGTAGTACTTTTGGCTCAACGCAGACCAACATAGGAGATAACATCTTTGTGTTTGTCCAGACAACTGTAAGAAACTCTGATGGAACTATTATCGTATATCTGGAATCAACCAAGTTCTCAGATCTAAACTTGCCTGCATTGCAATCCTTTTTGGACTATGAGGCAACTCGCGGAAACGATCCCATAATTACAATTGATGGTGAAAAATACCAAGTTATTCGAAGAGTGCAATCACAATCACTTGATTCTGAAGGATTAGTGGCAAGCACCATACTGTCTGATAATGTAAATGGAAAATCTGTGATACTTGCAAGATTTGCCCATGATGGATACCCTACCATTCCTGGAGATACCCTGGAATCAATGTGGACTTTTGTCAGACCTGTAGTTTAGTAATATACAAAATCACTTTATTTCCCGTGTCATTGGTGAACTAAAGTAATGATGGCTTATCATGACTCTGTAAAACGAGTCTAGAAAATATTGATTAGATCTTTAAACGAAGTTTTTCATATTCTTCTCTTGATAGTTTTACCTGTTTGAGAATTTCATTAATCAAACCTCTTCCTAACATTTCATTGCTATGCACTGGAACAACCGTTTTGCGACCATCTGAATGAATATATCTAACATGACTTCCAACTTGATGAATTTTCTTAAATTCTATTTTTTCAAGAATTTTGCACATGTCTTTACCAGACACAATGTTAAGTTTCATTACGCCTGAATCTGTTGTATTCCAACAAATCTGAGAGGCTTTACATCTTCATCATTAGTGCAAGCGTGTATGGCTTCTCTTATCCTATCTGTTGCTTCTGCTACTGTTTTTCCCTGAGTATAACATCCTGAAATATCTGGAACCTTTGCTATGTAAATCCCATCTTCATCTTGCTCTATAATTACCGTGTATGTTTTTTCTTGCGTATTCATGATTGATAATACTTGCATTCTCTTTAAACTCTTGTGGTGTGTTTTTCATCTGATTTCTGACAATCCTGATGGATGTGGGTTTTCTCACTGGTTAACTGCCAATGATTAAAATCGTTGGCTTCAATTGCCGAATTTCTGATTTATTCCCAATTATCCAATGTAATCAATGTGGACTTTTGTCAGACCTGTAGTTTAGTAATATACAAAATCACTTTATTTCCAAAAAACGTCATTGAAAAGTAACGATGGTCTTGATGAATCTTCATAAAATTTCTAAAAGCCTCTCTTAGAGCATACAAAAATTATTTTCTACTTTTGTTTGGTTTTGCTCTCTCTTTGTGAATATCCCTTAATATGACAGTTTGAGCAGTTTCATTAATTGTAACTTCAAATTTTTCAAAAAAATCTTTTCTACCTAAAATGATGTATTCCGGAATCTGCTCTCCTGATTCATGAGGCATTACATCTGCATGAATCATTCCAATATTTACTGGCAGTTTTCCTTTTCTTGGAATTTCTACATGAACTTTAGTTTGATATACAGTTGTCACTCCTGCTATTGTTAGTATTTCTGATTCATCTACGTCTAATCGTAGTGTCTGTGCAATTTCTAAAGGTATGAATGATACGTCTGCTGAATCAACTAACGCAAGCACTCTGATTTCTCTATTGTTTTCATTTTTTGATTCTGAAAATTTTCTAAATGTGACTTCAATTACTGGTTTTTTTATTTTAATCGGATTTCCTTTGTTATCCCAACGTGGAAGTGCTTTGTATTTGAAAACAATCTTGTCTGTTTGTCTTCCACGGTCTACCGTAAATGAAAACTTGATTAATGATTAATAACGATTTAATTAAATTTTAAAGAATGAATACATCCACTTCGCCTTTCTCTGGAATCTTTTGGAAAAGCGGTGTTCTGATAACTTTGGCTTCTGCTACTTTGTTATACCCTTCTGACATGGTTTCTCCTGATGCAATAACTTGCTTATCTAGTATTGCTACCCACATTCCTTGATATTGTGAAAAATCTTCAGTTTCTAAAACTTGTGATTCGACAGATGTCAATCTGATTAGTTATTACAAAATATACGTATAAACTTGTATTTTTCATGGCTGTAAACAGGATCTAAACTACTTTAAATATCGTCCATATTGTATGGTCGAAAAAGCATTTTGTTTGATCCACTCTAAAAGAAATTTGTATTGAATTGCTTGGGGTTAAGTGATTGTAACATATCAAAGGAAGACTTTCTAAGATGTCTAACTGTAGTGTTTTAATCTGGAGGAACTCTTTTTGATAACAATACTCCGACACCAACTGCAAAGAAAACCACTAGCGGTACAAACCTGTATGGCTGGTTTGTCTGGTTTGTAAAGCCAGTCAGTATTGGAGTTATTAGCAGAATTCCTGAGATTAGCACCATTATTGACTCTGCATGTTTTATTCCTCTTTTTGATAGAATGAACAGTCCTGATACCAGTGGAATCATAAATAATATGACCAACCCGTCTGATCTTAGCTGGTATGAAAAAGAGGTAAATCCCATCTGGAGCTCTTTTGCATCAAAACTTTCTTGCTTTGCTTCGCCCAAGCTAACAGACGTTGCAGCAATACCAACTATAACTATGATTACTGTGGTAAATGAGGCAACAATAATTTTTCTCTTTTTTGATATGTCTGATCTTAAGACAAAGTAAATCGACATTGGCAGAAATGCTGCCGTCAATGCCTTTGCCGGAATTGAAACAAGATATGATATCGGGGAAAGAGGCCAGAACCTATACGCCAGATACAATGACAGCAGATAAAACAAAATCCAAAAGTTAGAGTATGCCACTGAAGTGTCATATGTCAAAAACAGATTGCTTTGAAGCAAAATTATTACTGCGATGATTGCTGCAAATCTTTTTTGAGCTATTTTTTTTGTGAGGAAATATGTAACTAATAATAATGATATGCTTGCAAGAAACGGGATTATCTTATAGTTTCCAAACAGTATCATGGATGACTTTAGGAAAAAGTAATTCACATGCGGCTCTGAAACATTTGAAACCTGCGAGATATTCCAAATGTCTACTCTGTTTTTTACTCCGATATAGTCTTCGAATTTTTCTTCAGCTGATAACTCGTTTACACTAGATGCAACATAAATTCCAAGTAGTACTATCATTGCAATTAGAGCGGTCTTTTTTGATATCTCAAAATTGAATATTTTTTCAAATAATTTTGATAATGATGGAATCTTTTTTTTGTGGTGAAGCAGTGCCAGGCCAAATAATATTATGCTAGATATGACTACTCCGCCAGACCATACTCCTGTCTCAAAGGGATCCGGGGTTACTGGTGCTATTCCGGGTATGGTTACAGTACTTGATGCCAGGATTAGTGCTGGAAAAATAACTGAGACAAAGCTGATCAGAACTATACTAATTGAAAAAAGGAACACAGTCAACGGGATTATCGCATGATTTTTCGTGCTTTTAGCGCTTTTTTCCTCTGTCAAGATCCTGATCTTGAGTTCTCGTACCTGTTTAAAATTTGAGCGGAATTCTATTTTTGAGAAATATTTTGTTGTGGCTACGCACAAATCTGTTTTTTGTCTGACTCCTAAAATAGTCTAAAATAGCTAAAAACTATTTTTTTGATTCAATACTCCATTTTCTCCATATGAAATTCTTTTCTGCATAAATTATAATTTTCTTATGTGTTGCAAAATACTGTGTTAAAGAATTTATCTGTAAAACATCTTTGGTTTTTTGAGATATTATATTAGATCACCGATCTGATGATTTTTTTCTGGGAAAAGCTAGTTGAATAAAAATATTTAATTCCTCAAAATTGATTTTTAATACTAATAAGCAAAGAAAACAAACTCTGATGTTGAGGGATACAAAACGAACCATGGTAGACCAAGCAAAGCAGAGCAGTTGCACATTGAAAAAAAATTGTGGCCATATTTTGAAAGGATGTTGTCTTCATCAATTGCGGCAAAGGAAACTGGAATCAACATCAATACCGTAAAAAAATATTATAGAGATTTTTCAAATCAAATTAAATCATCTCAGCATCCTGATTTTATTCAGAGATCAAAAAATATCATCCAAAACTGTAATCTTGCATTTGATGTACAGATATCAAAGCTCTATACGCTACAAGACAAGCTTGAGATGCAGATGAATCATGAAATAAAACAACACGACAGTATTCCTCCAATGCTTTACAAAATCTCCATTAGCCTGTCTGATAAAATTTCAGAGCTCTTACTCAAAAAGGCAAACCTGACTATCAGCCCTACTGCCGATATCACGCTATCTCGTTACATCAAGGAGAGTGGAACTGTTGCATAATTCTTGGGTGGCAAAACACGACAAACTTGCAAGAAATTCCTTTACCCAGATAATGAAAAAACATTCAAGTCATACCCTGATCACACCGCCCTCGAATCCTCTTGAATGGATAGAAAAAGTACGGCCCATAGTGGAGGGAAAAGCCAGAACATTTTTGGCCTCGCCGTTCTGGAGGGAAATTTATCTTGATAATTACCACTCTAAGATTATAGTCGGGGGAAGGCAGATCTTCAAGTCCACCTACATTACAGACATTTTGGCATGCGAGGCAACGTCTGCGCCTGGAATTCAGGTGGGCTATGTCACATTTGATCAATCCAGCCTTAATGGATTCTCAAAGCAGAAGCTCCAGATTGGCACATTTTCCCAAAACCCTGTCTTGTCCCGATTCCCTAGGAACAAGCTTGGAAACATTGGGGAGATCTCGCTTCGAAATGGTAGTACCATATACTGCATGACTGACAACAACGAGTACATTCACGTCGAGGGAAAGTCGTTAAACCACTGCATCTTAGATGAGGCGCAATATCAGGACATCGTACATATAGAAAAAATCAGGCAGACAATGATGGCCACAAAAGGAAAGCTGTCTATATTGGGAATAGGTGGAGAGTCTGGCTCTCCGTATGAGAAATTATGGCAAAACTCAGATCAAAGGGAATGGGTATATGATGATCTAAACTGGCGAGACAGATTGCAGTTTGATGATGGATTGATTGTTGACAATTACCTTGAAGATGTCCTGAAAGGCAGATGGGTTCCACAAAAACCTGAAAATACAATGTATCATGGATATCACATACCGCAGACAATATTTGCAACAAACCCGTTGACCATTGATGATGCTGTTAACAAATACCGCATATCTCCGTTTTACTCGATTGAATACCAGAAAGAGAACAACCCGAAATCATTTTTTTCGTCCCATGTGATGGGTGAATTTTACAGATCAGAGAGGCGGCCAATCACACCGGAAATGGTCCGTCGTTGCTTATATTCCAACATTGGATTAATGAGACCATCTGAGATTGCAGCATTGAAAGACAAATTGCATGACTCGATTAATGTTTCCATGGGAGTCGACTTTGGCTCTGGGAATCCGTCAAACACTGTCATATCAATTTTAATCCACTGGAAAAAATCTGACAGGATACAGCTTGCATACATTGACAAGAGGCCGGCAGAGCACCAGCTGGATCAGGCAGAGTACATCAACAGATTGTTTAGAGCAAGCAGATGCGACATTGGAGTTGGCGACCTTGGGTATGGTGCAATTCATGTTAAAGTGATTCAGGACGGCGGCTCCAACAGAACAACTGGAAAGAAATTCCCCGGAGTCGGCAGCGAGAACTTTTACGGATGCCGAAACATCAGCAACGAGAGCAAGCCAATGCAGGTTCATCCCAACGTGATAGACGAGCATGGTGAGGAGATTGAGAGGATATCAATTGACATTACCACACAGATACAAAAATTCGTTGACCTGATTGATACGTCTGTACCACATCCGACAAAGAAAGACAAGTCAGTGTCCAAACTCTTGATTCCGTTTCATGCTGACAGGGAATACGAGACCGGCTGGCTAGTCTCAGATTTTACGTCCGTTACAAGAAAGGATCTAAAAAAAGAACCCGATCCCAGACAGAACGCCAAAAAAGAGTTTAATCATCCCAAGGACTCGATGATGAGCATAATCTATGCACTGGTGGGCCTTGAGCAGGATACTGAATGGCATTATATTAGCGCCTAGGGTATCTTGCAAGCAAAATGAGACATGTCCACACAGAATAGACATGATTGGATTTGGGAAACAAAAATTGTGGAATCCTGCAACGAGTGATGATTCTTAGCAATGTACGACACTACATAAAATGATTTCATGCTGTGGCCTTACGGTCACCTTTCTAATGGATCTAAAAAGCTAGAATTCATTACAAATATGTCAAAAATGGATTGGTTTCTACAAGGCCTGTAAAATAATATGTATCGAAATATTAAACGAGTTTAGGACTAAGTTGATTTTATAGATGCTATTAAGAAAGCCAAAGAAATCGAAATCTTAGCATGATAAAAGCTGAAAGCCTTTCCAAAACCCACATTGAATTTTCTTTTTTAATTCCTCTCATCACCTTCTCTCTATCACGAAATTCTCCGTTGAATCTTTCCATCTTGTTATTGTTCATATCCCCACTCATGTGGATATGACGAATATGCAAAGTTCTATCTTCTCTCTTTACAGTCCAAAACTCTTTTCGATAAGCTTCCGAATAAGAATGTAAAACTCTGAAACTCCATTTTTTTCTTATAAATAAACCCGAGACGTTTAGCAAACTATGAAGAGGGAGTCATTCCGTGAAGGTCCAATTAGATACATCCGTAAAAATGACACAAAGCAATCCTTTGACAACAGACTCAAATCACTAAACCATCTAGAGTTAAGCGATTTTTATGATGATAATCGTGGTAACAGACACATCTTTGTTTATGATTTTGGAGGTAAGATCATCTGTGTATTGGCATTTGATGACAAAGGTAATCATTTCTATTTGAATTTAATAGAAAATAACGATATTTATGAAAAAGAATGTGATGAGATCAACCCTGCACCAAGGCTTATCATGTTTACAGAAAATATTGCAAAGTCTTTTGGTCATACTGAGATAAGATTAAACGCACTTGAGCAACTTGTTTCATATTACAAAGAATTAGGTTATTCTTCAACAGGCAAAACAGAAACGGATAATGTTTATGGATTGTTAGTTGAGATGCAAAAATCACTGAGCAGCTAGTGGAGTTTTCTGAATTTTACCTAGATCTATTTTTGGGAATTTAGGTAATTTTTCTAATCCTTGGATTGTTCTTTTTACGTTTTCATTCATTAATAATCTGGATTCAATATATCCAGAATAACTCTCGCTGTTTTCTGCAGCTAGAAGAGAGATTGCTTCATCTAATGTATGATTAATTGTAATTGTACGTCTTATTTTTGTCATATTATGATATGATTATAATATGATATAAACATATCTCCTAGGGATAATGGACTAGGCATAGTTCAATTCTAGGTTCCACAGGATTTTTGATGAAGTCTGGTGGGAAAATTATCTGAGTATTAGATGGGAGGATCTGGCGCAATAGGAGATTTGTTTTCTTCAATCTTATCAAAAACCAGCATTCATGTGATTCTCTACCATGTATTTTTGGTGCAGCCTGGCTTTAGGGTGGATGTGTTTCATGACGGCGCTGTGTTTGTAACTATGCTGCCTGATGATAGTGTGACATACCATTAGAGAAACAAGACAGAGACGATATTTTCTGTGATTAAGAGAATGTTTGGAGAAAATGTCACATCCAGAAAGATATCCACGCAGAACAGAGAACTGATGTATAGAGTGATTGCGTATAATGTTTACAGAATTACTAGGAATAATTTGTTAATTTAGTATGATTTCTACACAGCCGGGTTGATTTCAATTTATTTATATAGAAATGTACATATTTGGGCTCTGTAGAAACCATCGAATTTTAACAAGATAGTAGATCACATAATATCATCAGATCCATTTGATATCCACATTCCATCATTTCATGAAATCATCAAGATTTTACCATAATACCATGAAGGAAAGAAACTATTGTATCGTGTTCTGGCTTACTGTCACAGAATGTGTATGATTTCTTGTTTATTGTCGATGATTTCTAGGGATCCATAATTCTTCAAATTGAAATATGACCCTCCTAATCGATTAACCTCTTCTTATTTTTCGTTTGACTAGACAGGAAATTCAGCAGCAATTAATCTCTGTTCAATAGTTTGTCTGTAAAGGTGATTCAATGAGTAAGTACGGCCTTGTTTTAATCTCAAAACCAATCGATCATTGACTAATTTCTTTAATTGCTTATCTGTATTTTTGCCATTGTTTTTTACTACCATTCCAACACGTCTTTTCATCTTTTCATAGTTGGTATAATATTCACCCCATGCACTCTCTTGCCACAAGTAAAACAAGATTGTATCTTGTATCTCAGTATCAGTCATTGTGCTTTTAACCAACAGTACTCAAATGATACTATTTGAGATTAATCTTTAAGTATATTGATTATATTATTCATAGTATGACCGAAGCCGAGTCAGGTATAATTGCACTTTATGGAGATTCACCACGTATGAAATTGGTTGATTTCTTTATGACTTTTCCAAAAAACGAGTTTACTGTACCTGAATTAGTTGAGGGTATTGGTATGAGTCGTACTACTGCATTCAGAGAAATTGGTAAATTATTGGCCAATGATATGATCATACGATCTGGCAATGTTGGAAAATCACCAACTTACAAAATCAACAAAAACAGCTCAATAATCTATTTAATGCAAAAGATGGTTAGTCTTAGAAGTAAAACAGCAGCTACATCTCAGATAAGAAATAGAACATTAAACACACTGCTAAGAAAACAATTGGAGACAATAGACCAATTATACAATAGAGAGACAATGCTCAAAACAGAACTCAAGTTAACACGTACTATGATTAATGAAATACCAGCACAATAATCCTAATATTTCAAACCTATAAACATCATAAAATTCCAAATTTGAGTAATACTTTACATTCTATTACTTGTTGGAAATTAGCTAAATAATAAATTCACCATACCACTGTCATGTCAGAAAATGAATTTGATATATCAAATCTCTCATCTGTAGAAATAAAATCCAAAATTCAAAGAGAAGGAATCTGGCCACCATACACTCAAAGAATCAAATCTCTGGAAAGAGATGAAAGAGAATTTTGGATACTTTTTGAGTTTTAGGATGACTTGTTTATCTTTAGTACTTTGTATCCTGCTTCCATCTTTTGTGAAGTTTCTGGTTTCCTTGTTGATCTTGGATTTCTCAACATTGCATCATTTTTGATGTATTGTAGGATTTTGAGATGAGTTGAACATATACATATCACTAATCTAACATATACATAATATATATACTAGGTTATGTATAATATGCATATGACACAGGTAGGACAGAGTATCAGTTTTAGTGAGGAGTTAATTACAGCAATAAGAGTTTTAGCTTCATCTAAAAAACAACCACTTTCACAATTTTTAGAATTTCAATTAAGGGAAGTATCAATCATAAAAGAAACCATACGCAAACTCGAAAAAATCCCCGATTTACCTCCAATGGTGAAAGGGAGTATTCCTTATTCCACAGTAGAAGAAATCTAAGTCAGAATTTTTTCCATAGGTGTTAAGAAATCATAATGTGGATCGGATCTTCTAGCACCAGTGACGGTGTACTCGTGTACGTCTTGATAATATGATAAACGAGAATCTGTTGAATACAAAGTGATTTTAGGATAACCAAATGTCAATGATAAATCTTCTAGTTTTTTGATTAGTTGATATCCTGGTTTGTGAATAGTGGTTTCTTTATGTTTCCTATTATTTTCAACAAGATCCAAGTGAAAATGGGTTCCTTTGTCAATAAATGTAAGAAATCCAAGTATCTTATCTTGATAATCATACACAAGGACATATCGACTTGAAATGTTTTTGCCAACCAAGTAAGATAAATCAATATTATTTTGAGGTTGGATTTCATTAGTAAAAATTTGTTCGGCGTCTTGTCGACATATTTCACGAAAAGGTGATTCTAAATCGAGATTTTTTCTTTGTTGCATGTCTTAAACTAGTGATTCATAATTTGTGTTTTAAACTTTAGATATTCAAGGCTCCCTAGAAATCATCGACGATAAACAAGAAATCTTTCCATGATCGAGAGTGTATGATCATTGTTTTTTGGCATCGATATTAACAAAACTTGTGAAAAAGTAGTTTTGGGAAAATTATCAACTCATCCCAAAACCCTACAATACATCAGAAATAATGAAACTGACTCATCCCAACGCTAAAGAGTATGGGCTTTCTTGTCCTATCTTTGCAAGATCTCTTGCACCTGTAATCCATACGGTATACTGGGTATTTTGAAGCAGTTTCTGAAGAGACAGATGGTAGAAAATATCTTGTATGGTACACAAAACTAAAGTGGCTTTGCCTGGATGATTCTCTTCTTTAGTTTCTGACTAGTAGGATAGATCCACACTATTGAGCCGTCAGGATTTAGCTGTATCATGTTTGTTTTTTGCAGATAATCCAGTATGAAGTTAAATGTTGGATACTGCATTGCCTTTGGCAGTTTTTTGTTCAGCTGGCTTTTTGTCTCAAAGTATTTGTGTTCAGAGATTATCTTGGCTACTGTGGCGACATTTCGTAGTGTGGGGTTGACCTTTTTTGTCGCTTCTAACAGAAAATCAAGATATCCCACAATTCCAAGATATGGCTTTGAATTTTTTTTATCATCTGCTAATGTTTCCAATGTATGCTATTCATAGTACATATAAGTATATAAAATATATGTATAATAAATATACGTATTAGTATTTGAATAGTCTGTCATATTCCTTATGAGGCATTATTTTGAGCATCAAGGCTATTTTCTGGTTGGTTTTAGCATCTACTGTAATGGTATAGAGTAATCTATCAGAATCTGATAGCCTAACGCGATACAAGCAGTCAAATTCGCTGCGAAATTTTTTGGGCCACCTATCAAATGGAATGGCATCTCCAATAATTTGATCGTTTTCTAGTGCATGTTTGATATCATGAATTCGTGTTTTTCTAGAATCGTTATTTGGTAACGATTCGTATATCGGAGCAAAGTCTTTGCTGTCCCCTAACACCAGCATAAGTCGTACTATGATTGTATGTTAATAAACAAAATCATTTTTGAAATTTGAAAAAACTGAAGTATTACTGACAGCTAATTGGGCCCGGACAAGGACGGTAGAAATTCGTTACACATGATGTTTTTGGAAAATCAAAAAATAATCTCAATTTTGTTGTTTTTTAGCTCAGAGATCTTTGCTCTCTCCATTGGAAATGAATCAAAATAACAATCAACTGCATCCAGTATCATTCTCTTTAGATCTTCCTTCGAATCTCCTTGTGTTATGATTCCAAGAAACTCGGTACATCTGGTAAAAAATCCTCCTTCTGGTTCCTCATATACTCGAAATGTT
>Ga0209520_10000034_pt1 | contig 64125 bp, 101 predicted proteins | sample Rifsed16ft1_FD_184009 | JGI IMG/M metagenome (GOLD analysis project Ga0209520, IMG submission 184009) | Soil microbial communities from Rifle, Colorado, USA - sediment 16ft 1 (version 2) | ecosystem: Environmental > Terrestrial > Deep subsurface > Rock core/Sediment | place: Rifle, Colorado...
TTCTTGTAAGTCTGAGATATGGGTTGCAGAATCTACCAAAGAACTAGGCAAGTTAAATAAGATGTGTACTGACTGTTTTCTAGAGTCAGGCTTAGGTAGTATAGGTGAAGCCACTATGAGTAATGAACAGCGTAGAGAACTTAAAGAGATAATGGGATATACTGACAAAGAAATAGATAAGCTGTTGGCAAGATACAGTGATAGAATACGTCAGATATCTGGAACAAGTGATAACTAGCTGAGATCAGATATGCCGAAGTGGTGGAATGGTAGACACTGCAGTGATTAAAGTGTATGGCCCATATGTTAGAGAAGATGGAAGAAAGCATGTAATACTTTATGATGGAACTCGACGGACAGAGTGTCATTTTGCAGTAGACATTGTGCAGGTAAAAGAAATGCGGGAGTGCTGGAATAGGTAGACAGGCTCGTCTTAAAAATGAGTGTCGAAAGACGTAAGGGTTCAAGTCCCTTCTCCCGCACCAAATGCTGCTGTAGCTTAATGGTAGAGCAGATGCCTTTTAAGCATCCAGATATAGGTTCGACTCCTATCAGCAGTACCAGTTTAACCTGAATTCTAAAATCGGTTCAAAGCGCTGATACTAAAATAGGCTGAAAACGGTTCAAGCGTCTGAACGGGTGCAGTAGGTGCAGCTCAGATGATTCAGATTCGGGGCCGGCAAAGTTTCTCTCAGCCCGAAGATGCTCAAACTGATACTTGACAAACATTCAGATCCGTGGTATAATAAACAGAGAAAAAAAAGAGACAAATAAGGAGAGTTCTCAGAGTGCAGTTCTTGAAAGGGGCAGCACATGAAGAAAAAGCAGCGTCACATAGCGGCGCTTGTTGTGCTTCTAACGGTCGGTTTGTAGTAAAAGGAGATTAAGTAGTTATGGAGCGTATGTATCGAATCAGGATTATGGGTAGTTTCAATCCATATAATCGAGGAGAATCAGAGACTTTAGAGCAACGAGCAATTAGCCAAATTGCTGATATGCTTAGATATGATTCAGGTGTTGTAGAGAGCATCGAAGTCAGTGGTGTACGAAATAATCAGCTAACAGCAGTCATAGCGTGTGCGGGATTCACCCCTAGACGATGGGAGAGTTTCGGATTTTACACAGAGGAAATCGAGAGCTGGAAAGTTAAGGAGACAGAATGGGGGATGTTTGCTAGAGAGGCTACACAAGCAGCCAAGAAGATTCTAGAAAGGAGCGACTAGGGGAAATGGCAAGCACAGTTGTTGAAGTTACAAGCCTCCCCGCTTGTGACTTCTGTGATGATACGGCTCAGTTTGATGGAAGAACTAAGCATGGGTTCTGGGCCTATATGTGTGGACGATGTTTCAGTCACAATGGTATGAGTCTAGGGCTTGGCGTAGGCCAGAAGCTCACAGTTAAAGGAGCGTAACTGAAATGCTTATCCAAGAGAACATCAGACGTATGAAGCCCGTCCTAGTCCTAGTGCCACGTCAGCTAAAGGAGCGTAGCAAGATAGGCCATTACCACGAATGCTACTTTTGCGAGGATAAGAAAGTCAGATGCGTCGATACATTCTATGTCAGACGCACCGGACTAGGTGACTTCACTATCTGTCGTACTTGTGCCAAGCTAGATGACATGAAAGGGCTGTTTCCTAAGCTAACTGCAATGCTCAAGATACGCGATAATCACTCACATGATCCTTATGCAATGAAGGCATATAAGGAAATACTGAATGTGGGTGCAGCGAAAGGAGGAAAGTAAATAATGAAGTTTCCACAATACCTATGGCGTATAGGCACTCGTGAAGGCGCGATACTTCTTAGGCGAGGTAATACACCAGATGAAGCTTTAGCTAAGTATTCAGTACCCTCTCGATTGCTACCCATAGGCATTGCAGATCATTGTGAACTCAGTGACAGGCAACGCTATGACTACGATCATCCTTGGGACTGGATGAATAGCTAATAAAGGAGAAAGATAGAAATGGCACAAACAGAAGAGAACCGTCGTCTGGATGTAAAAGAGTTTCTGGATATGGCAATCTCGTATATCCAGCAAGCAGACAGAAGTTGTGTCACACCGGAGGCTCATCATCTAGGATCAGCATTAAAGTTAATTACAATTGTTAGAGAAGCGGAAACATCAGATATGAGGACAACCTGAAAATGAGTGCAGTAATCTCAGAACAAGAACTACCGGAGCTAACAAGCGAGGAGCAGGCTTTAATATATGAAATAGAGAATAGTACTAGTATTAATAGTAATACTATTAGTAGATATCTGTTGTTCTTGCAGGAGCGTAGAAAGCTGACCGATGTGATTATCGACGCTAAGCTTAGAGTAGCGCAGGAGGCATAAAATGCTCTACATCGTTACAGTTGACTTAGGAAAGAGATTTGAGGTTATTAGCAAACATGATAGATTCCATAAGAAGCGAGGCCCTTGTCCTATACAGCCTTTAATAGAATGCACAGATATTACAGGGGCACATCATTCAGCAGTTGTAGAAGCTCGAAGCGAACAAGAAGCGAAAGACGTATTCTGTAACTGCAACACTACAAGAGTAGAAGTAGTTAATACTAATATCTGGAAGACTGAATAAATGCCTGATATAATCAGAGTCAAAGGTGAGATAGTAGCAATCAAGCCACCTAGACGAGCTGACCGTTACGATCCAGATGCTATGGGTATAACAGTCAAACCATCAGGTTCTATGACAGCTTACTGGTTCCGTTGGAATCTAGAAACCAGAGGTATGCTCAGGAAGGGAGAGATTATAGATATACAGGCTGTTCAGTCCGGTAAGTCCGATGACGGTAAGATGGTATTCCTATCCAGAGTTAAAATAGAAGGAGATAAGATATGTACCCATAGTCTTATAGTGCGAGAAGGTAAGAAGTACATCTGTGAAGCCTGTGGTGTGGGTGCAGTTGTTTCAGTCAAGGAGGAATAAAAGATGGCGTGTGAATGTGGGTATATAGGAAAGACATACTTAGTTAATATAGAAGTCTGTCAGGAATGTGAGCCAGATAGAACTAATGCTTTAGATGAGTTAGAGAAAGAGAATCCAGTTATCTCATTAAGAATAGATGATGCTGGCTCTATATGGATTGGTTTTCCTAGGACAAAGACAAGCCATCTGCAACCTAGTTCTTATAATCCAGTAATGCCTGTCAGTAGTCTAGCTTATGTGTTGTCTGATAGGTTTAACAAAGATATAACAGATACAGTGTTTGAGCTAAGAGAAAAGATATAAGGAGTTAATATGACATCTAATGAGAAGATGAGCGCAGCTACACTACTAATAGGCACGTTCGTAATAGCAATACTGTATCACTTGTAAAGGAGTGTGCAAAGGAATGGTAGCACATATTCAGCATCCAGATTCGCATGTATATGGACTAATTGATAACTGTCCTAGATGTGCTGAACATGCAGAACATCCATTTGACGGTCTGGATGATAGGAATTTAAAAACCCTTATTCTTAAAGTTCGTTTGGATGACGAACCAAGAAGTCAAAATGAAGCTGAGGCAATGTACCGTATAGGAAAGGCTATTCTTATATCTGATAAGATAAAGTCTCTTGAAGAAGAGATAGGTAAAAAGGAGGCGTAGGAGATAATGATTAAAATATCCAGTGATGATATCAAAGCTATACAAGAATATGGCTTCTTTGGTCATTCTACTGGATGTTATTCTGAATGGGGTGCAGTGATAGGAGATAACGAGTATATCGTAATACTGGATGATTTAGGAGATTCAATAGCTCATAGAAGTGAGTTTGATTTCAGTGATGTGTTTGTAAGAATACATCATCCAGAGAACATAACACCACTACCCGTATTTGACGATATCTTTGAAGTAAAGGAGTTATAAGTTATAATGAAAGACTATCTCAATGCACTAGGATATCTACTTATAGTACTTATAGTACTTATAGTTATGTTAGGATATAAGGTGGTGACTTAAATGTCTAGTAACTATCCACCTGGAGTTACGGGTGCAGAGTTCCAGATAGCAGGGCCTGACTACGAAAAGGAATCTACAGTCCTATGCTCTAAGTGCAGAGGTCATACTACGGAGTTGGGTTTCAGAGGCGAGCGGTGGTTAGTATGTCAGCGTGAAGGCTGCAATGAGACTATGGACTTAGAGCCATCCCGCTTTGATGAACCAGATCCAGATAGAGCATATGACGAAGCTCGTGACCGCAAGATGTTCGGAGATGAGTAGTATAGAATCAGTAACCGCTAATGTCAAAGGCTATTGCAAGAATCCAGGCTGTCAAAAGGATAACATACCAGTCTCAGGAGCCATATGTCTCATATGTTCTTCGGAAGATAGAGAGGCTTTCCATTGCCATAACCACATTAAATCTCACATGACTAAGTATCATAATAAGGAGTAGTATACTAATGGAAAATCTTCCTGTATTTCAGATAGATAGAGCGGATGATTTATCCTATAAGTTCACTGTTAATGATGATCCAGAAGGGAGAGAATGGATACTTCTTAGAATACAAGCACAGATAGGAGATTCACTTAATATAGCATTCTCTTCTGAGGATGAAGTAATACGTTTTATATCTACCCTCTTGAGACATTATACCGATGATACGGTAGGATAAAGATATCATAATAAGCAGTACTAAGATTGAGGAGTGTTAGATATGAGCACGCAAAAGACAGAAAGTATGGAAACCTTCTTATCTGGTATCTCCAAAGCCTTGTTCGGTCATGCTAGAGACGAAGGAGTATGTGTTACCTGTGGCTCTGAGCGGGTGCAGGAGAACCAGTTTAGAGATGCACTCAGCCTAAGAGAATATCAGATATCTCGTATGTGTCAAGACTGTCAAGATCAAATATTTACAGAGTCCTAGTCACACGAAACCCGAACATAAATCCTAGTCTAAAAGCGCCATTTCGTATCTAACTGGCGGTATAAATCGTTCTCAAGATGATGATGAAAAGCCTTGACAAGCAATTCAGTTTATGCTATTCTAGGAGCGTAGGAACGGGCATTTTATGGGCAAGGTTCGGCCCACAAGCATAGAGAGGAGAACCCAGATGGCTACTCCAAGCGACAAGGTTCGGGAACTGGCAGAGCGCCTAGCAAAGCTTAGTCCTGAAGCTCAAGAGGAAGAGATAGCGCGGATAGACCGCAATGTCTCAAAGCGGGAAGCTAAGGCTCAGAAGGGAGTTCTAGAGGTACACAAAACAGAGATTGTCTCTGCATTCGTAGACACGCTGAATCTCTACTGCCGTGAAAAAAAGATTGATGTTGCAACCGTATTGCCGCTGAATGCACATATCGCAATGGCTGCAGACGGTAGTGGTATTGCGGGCACAATCTCTGGTAAGCGTGGCAGTTCTGGTGGTGGAGGTGGGACTCGTTCGCCTAGTTTCTTCAAGCAGAAGGGCGTCAGTGCTATCAAGCTAAACGGTAAGTCCCTTGAGAAGGCTACTGAATCTGAGGTTCTGCGTGTTGCTCATGGTGTCAAGACAGCTAAGGAAGTCTATGGCACTGCATCCCCTCACGCCGTTGCATTACAGACCGAGAACCAAGAGAAGATTAAGAGTATGGGCTTCGTTGCTGTTCTTGAAGATGGCAGCGAGGTTCCGCTTATCAGTCTGTACAGTAACGGTAACGGTAGTTAATCATCCAGCCATAGCCCGTTCCAGCTAGATAACAGAGACCCAGGGTTTTAGATAGCTCTGGGTCTCTTGTTTTGCCCTTTAATCTGATATTAACAGTTTTAGATTACTCAGCCTTATCAGTGGATTCAGATTCAGCCGAGGTTTAGGGCGTTCAGATATCAGATTGGGTGCAGATTTAAATTCAGATTTAGAAATCTCAGTTAGAATTACCGTTTGTGAATTTTGTGTGAAGATTATAGGCTAACCTGAACACTGAAGCCCTTTAAATAGCTGCACCCAACTGAGAAATCTAACCCTAATCTCACTACCTAAAAACATACCGAAGATATGATAAGGCGAACATGCGATTACATATTGTCCGTAGGACACTAACTCTGTTTAGAACATATGATTATATCTAGATTTCGATATTGTGTACGCGCCTGAGCGCATAGCTTTTATGTTCTTTTTGAAGGCTAACCTCACTACAAAAGAGTCTAACTAGATAGTGTTTAGAACACCCTTCCGTAAAAAGATTCACGGAATAAACCGTCATTTAGGGATTGACAAGTCTAGATATGCCCCTACAATTAACAAGGATAGAGAACGGGGATACCTAGCAGAGAAAGCGGGGACATAGAAATGTCGAAAACCAAAATGGCGGCTAAGGGTAGCAAGGTATCCGCTACCACTACCGTCAACAAAATAGCCGAACTGGAAGCGGCCCTACGCGCGGCCCGCAAAGTTGAGAGTGACAAGAGCGACGCGCAAGCCGTCCTCAAGGGCAAGGTAGCTAATGCCCTACACAAAGCTTTGCTTGTGTCAGCGGCCCGTCACCACGTAGACGCCATCGTTCTAGGAGCGTTTTGTGTGGACGCAAGCGGCACATCCTATGGCAAGCGCGGCAAGGGCGGCACGAAGAGCCCTAGTGCCACTAAGACGCGCAACGTCATAGACTACGCCGTCACTCTGAACGGCAAAGAGATTCGCATTGGAAGCGGCCTAGTGAGCCGTCTCCTTATGTGGACGGCGATTAACATCGATGGTCGCAAGGGCATCGCCAAGCCGCAAGAAGTGTACGGCACAGACTCGCCCATCCGCTTCGCAACAAAGCCTAAGATGGCGGCAAGTCTTAGCAAGTGCAAAGCCGTCGCCATCGACATAGATGGCAAGCGCATCGCTCTGAGCGAGCTTTTCACGGCATAACCACACCGCATGATGTATTCCCGTTCTCTATCCAATCTAAACTCTAGTATAAGGAGATGCTAAGATGATTTCGTTTAGTTGTTATCTGAAGAGACATAGTGAATGTCGGGGTGACAAGCGGGCGAAGCCTTGCACTTGCTTATGTCATCATGGATGTTAAGCAACTCTCAGGTAAGCCCATGCTAATAAGCGCCCTTAGATATCTCAGCGGATCCAGATTAGTAGATTCTCAGATTTATGTCATATAGTGAAAAAGGCCAGGCTAACCCTCTCTAAAATACCTAACAAGTTTCTGAAATACCTAGTTTCTGGCCAGGCCTTTCTGTTTTAAATACCTATTCTTGCTCTTGAAAAAATATCTATTCTTGAACAATACCTATTCTTCGTAAAATACCTAACAGGTTTTCACAAACTCAATCTCTGTTAGTCTTACTTACTAAGCTGTGCGCTACATGAGGCATGGGGCATGGGAGCTGTTTAGGCTATCTCGGCCTTTAGGCGCTTTCTAAGTCTTAAGGCTTCGACAGGGCTCATATCTTTATTGCCTCTGTAGGCTTGGCTGTAGCGTACAAGGCGTTCAAAGTCAGTCCTATGATTCATAATCAGATTATCTAAATCAAATTTAGCATTTAGATAGGCTTCGTGATCTGTAATTGTATCAGCTGTCACTGCATAGGCTTCTGCTTTAACCCAGCGTCTATGTTTATCTCTTGTTTGGGTATATATCTCAAAACGGACAGCCTGATTTAGGTACGCCCTTGCATACTTGTTTATTCTAATATTGTTCGCTAGAAATCTAAGTATTATTACATGAGCGACTTCATCAGGGTCATCTGTATTTTGCATTCTTGCTATTCTGACTAATACACGTTCAATGATATCAGCAAGAATGTTCATATACCTTTAGATGCTTCTGGCTCCTTTTGGTTCTGATATTTAGAGCCTAATCCTGCATCTCCATATGTACGGTTAACTGGCGTAGACATATACTGAAATGATACTTGGCAGATACGAGAATTAGGATATATAGCAATAGGTAGTGGTGACAGATTAGACAATTCTAATGTCAATGTACCTTTGAATCCTGGGTCTATATATCCTGCAGTAGCATGTACCAATAATCCAAGTCTTCCTAAGCTTGATCTGCCTTCTATTCTACCTACTATGTTATCTGGTATACTCACGTACTCTAGTGTTGTACCTAGCGCAAACTGTCCAGGTTTTAGAACAAAATACTCGTCTAGTCCTATATCTATTAATCTAGTTAAATTAGAATCAATATTTTTAGTATCTATGAAACCATTAACTACAGAAGTACTATTTCTAAAATTAAAAATCCTAAATTTATTCCCAAGTCTTAAATCCACAGAAGCAGGCTGAACATTATTAATCTCAAAGGGTTTAATCTTAATTCTTCCTGTATTAATCTCAGCTATAATACTTCTATCACTGAGTAAGCTCATGGGATACCTTTTTTATGATTGATTGGGAAGACTAAGATACGGCTAGTCTCTGAGTGACAGTTTTTCAAATGTTCATCCATACTACCATATGAAATAGGTTGTTGACATCCCATACAGATAGTACAACAGTTAAGCTGGAATTGACTAGCACCAACTGGAAGATGCTCTAACTTAACACAAACATGTTCACAAGTCATAATTAGATAATAAACTGTGTCTGTATAAAATGATAGAGGCTAGACTGTCGCCAAATCCAGCCTCTATCTCACCCATCCACAGTCTATCGCCTCAACAGATAGACTGTCCCAAGAAGGAGAACACCAATGGCTCACCTATCTAAGCATAACATACTTTCTATCTATGTCAAGGTTTTTAGATTTCCTCTTGACACATCGGCTATAATATGATAAGAGTATAGATATGCTTAGCTTGCCATCCCAACTCGTTCAACCTCCAGGGTTATTCGATGAAGACTCTGGACGGTATATATGTGGTGAGGAAATACGTTCCGGTCTTCGGTGTAGAGGTATTCCTATATCTCCTAACTGGAAATGTGAACGTCATGGCGGTAATCCTAACAGACCATCTATAGCTATTCAAGCTGGTCTCTATGCTAGACATCTAAAGAGCAACGGTCAGCTTAAAGCTTTACATGATGAGTTAGCTCGTGATCCAGATGCTCTTGAAGATCTATTTCGTACTGATGTTATGGATGAGTTAGCTGTAGGACGTATGCTTCTTATAGAGGCTCTTCAAGATAGAGCATCATTAAGTAATCGAAAGCAGTTAATTGAGATTCTAGGTCTAGTTACAAAAGTAGCTAAAATAGCCCAAGAGATTCGTGATCGAGAAGAAGGTCTAATTAAGCGTGAGTTTATGGATACAGTTATCCAAGCAGTTACACAAGCCTTCACACGAGCTAATCAGCTTGTTCGGCCATCTGATCGTGCTCGTATTTTCATGTCAGAGTTTGCTAATGCTCTCCCAGGTAATGTAACTCTCAACGTTCCTGTCTCAGATGATATAGTGATAGAACATGAAGTCTAATAGTTACGATTATCTAGTTCAACAGATGCAAGGCACTCTATCTGAGACTATAGAGTCTGAGACGGAGTTACTAGCTTGGACTAAGAAATATCGTCTAATTAACGGCTTGCCTCCTGAACTACCCCCAAGCCAAGTAGCTATGTATCAGGACTTATCTCCTGAAGTGGTTGTTATGAAAGGTACACAGATTTTTATATCTGAGTATCTTATTAATCTATCACTTTGGGCTCTAGATACTAAGTTTGGTTCCAGGGGTAATATTCTCTATACTATGCCTACACAACTACAGATGGATGACTTTGCCCAGTCGCGGATAGATAAGGCAATAGAAGACTCTCCTTACTTGAGACGCCGATTTGAGAAAGCTTTTCTTGCTAAACAGGTCAACAGAACTAGACTAAAGCGCATAGGTGGCAGTTCTCTGCACTTAAGGGGTTCTGATTCTCTAAAACAACTAATCTCAGTAGATGCTGATATAGTAATCAATGATGAAGTGGACTGGTTCACTGAAGATACAGTTGCATGGTCTAAAGAACGTCTAGGTTCTGCTAAACATCCCTTATTCCGCGCTGTTTCTAAGCCAACATATCCAGGCTACGGTATTCATTTAATGTATCAGAACTCGGATCAGCGACACTGGCAAATTAAGTGTGAGCACTGTAATCGTTGGCAGGTTCTTGATTGGGAACATAATATAGTATTTGATGTAGATAACGAAACTAGTTCAGCTTATAATATCCAGTGTCTTTGTGCTCACTGTAAACAAACTCTAAATCGTCTTTCAGCTAATGGCGAGTGGGTAGCTGATTCTCCTGGTAGACAAGTTCACGGTTATCACTTACCTCGTCTTATTTCTCCTCTGGCCAATCTCAAAAAGATGGCTGAAGACTCTCTTAATATAACCGATATTCCCAAGATTCAAAGCTTTTATAACTCAGGCTTAGGCTTAGCTTATGCCCCTAAAGGTGGACACTTAAGCGAATCTGAGCTTAGGTTTTCATCTGAGCGCTTATTAGAACCAGCACTTTCAGGCTATGGTGGTGTGGACGTAGGACTCAAACTCCATGCTTGTGTTATCCAACATGATCCAGATGGGCTTTTAGTCTGTCAGGCAGACGAGTTTGATGACTTCAGTGAGCTAGACATCTGGTTTAAACGCAATAATATCCGTATGGCAGTTATAGATGCCAGAGGTGACCCTAGAGCTACATTAGAGTGGACTGCTAAGTACCCTGGTCGCGTCTATCGCTGGAGCCACATTGAGAACATGAATGATGTTCGTTACAGTGAGGAGACTCAGGAAGTCAAGTTGAATCGGACTGTCTTATTAGACAGTATGTATTCTAAGATACGTGATCAGTCTCTTATCTTTCCTGTTATGATTAGACAAATCCCAGGCTTTATCCCTCACATGAGAGCTTTGGTACGTGAACTAGTTAAAGATCAGCGACTAAATAAGCTTATTCCTAGATATATTGGAGCTGCTGCTGATCACTATGCTTTTGCATTAGCCTATGCTGTACTTGCTGCAGTGCATGATACAGCTTCACCTCCACCTAGATCAGTAAGTAAAGATGATTTAGTATATGCGGGACATCGATTACCAACATCGTCATGGACTGGTGGTATAAGTTCCAGAGGATGGAGAAGGCGATGAGTGCTGGGACTAAAGAACAAGCAATCTTAGAGCTTAGACAGTTTATTGATGAGATAGAATCAGATCGATATGATCTTATCTCCATACAATCACAGACTCCATACAAGATAGAGCTATATAATAGTTGGCTAGAAGTGGTATCCAGACTAGGGTATCATATAGTCATTTCCGCACGAAGAACAGGCAGTACAGATAGATCAGTAGGTAATGTATTATAAATAGGTAATGTATTATGGTTGATGATACTGAAGATATCTCTAAAACTGAGTCAAGGCCACGGCTTCAGCCTCGCTTATCTAGTTCTGGGCTTAAAATCTGGGGAGGCCAAATTCAGGAGGATTATCTTCCTGAGTTACAAGGTAAGCGGGCTATTGCTGTCTATGATGAAATGCGTAAAGGCAATTCTATTGTTGGTGGCTTTGTACGTGCTGTTGAAATGGCGTTTAGATCAGTTGTATGGGCTGATATTCCATATGATGACTCGCGTGAAGGTTTAGAGCGAGCAGCTTTACTAACCTCAGTACGAAATGATATGCGTCATGCCTGGACTGCTTTTACAGCTAATAGTATGACAATGCTTCCGTTTGGACATGCTCCGTTTGAAATGACGTTTAAAGTTAGAAGCGGCTATCCTAAATCTAAATTCTCAGATGGTAAAGTAGGATTAGCTAATCTAGACTTGATTGCTCAAGATAGTATAGAGCGATGGGAAACTGAAACGCTAAGTAGCTGTGATATAGTTGCTATAACACAGCGAGTACCAATTACATCGCAAGAAATACGTATTCCGATAGATAAGGTTGTTAATTTTAGAATACGGCTGGAAAAGGATAATCCTGAAGGAGAAAGCTTATTCAGGCAAGCTTATCGTGATTGGTATTACATGAATAATTTGGAGGCAATAGAGGGAATCTCACTGGAACGTACTGGTGCAGGCATTCCCTGTATTACACTTCCAAAGGGTGCTTCTACCATAGATGATACAGGCGCTCTTTCTGATGAACAGGCTGCTATAGACATAGTAAAGCAAGTTCGTGTAGATGAGCAAGGTGGTATAGTCCTTTTTAATGGATGGGAATTTAGATTGGCTAGACCAGAGGGTCGTGTTGATCCTGACCTGTTTGATTTAGCCATTAAGCGCCACAGATCAAACATGCTTATCTCGGTTCTAGCTACCTTCCTAGAATTTGGCACATCACGAGTAGGCTCGTTTGCTTTAGCACAGCAGTCTCGTTCATTCTTTGAGGTAGCTTTAGAAGGCTATGTTAATATCTTTGAAGATACTTTTAATAAAACTGTTGTACCATTACTATTTGAACTTAATGGTATAACTGATGGTCGTTATCCATCACTATCACACACAACTGTAGGAGACCCTGAACTCAGTATTATAGCTAATTACATTGAGCGGCTTAGGAAAGTTGGTCTATTACAGGATGTTTCTCCTGTTCTTGAACAATATCTAAAGGACTTAGCGAAATTCCCTAGAGGCGCAACATTAATAGATCAACAAGATCATTCTTCTGATCGCTACGAGCGGGCGACGCCGGAAGGTCAAGATAATAACAGTAACAGTAATAATAGTGATAATAGCCAAAATCAACGTAATAAGCCCAATAATCCTGCTGTCGATTCTACTAACGGTGATCGCCCTACCGATAATAACATTAATAGCATAGATCAGGAAGAGCAACTAGCACAAATGCGTCGTTTAGCACGAAAGGCATCTGATTAGTGGTAAAGCCCAGAATAAAGCCTGGAAAGAATAAAGTCTTAGTATGTCTATATAATCTAACTAATCCATACATTCATTTGCCAGATGAATATAAGAAGCCTGCCCTATCAGTAGCCGAAATCATAGATGGCAACGGCGCATTTATACAGGGCCAGAAGGTACTAGTTCCAACTAAGGCAGGACTAGATATCAGAGATGGGAAGAACAAACACAGGCTTATAAATATCAATGATATAGTAGCTAGTATTATCAATGAGGAGGGACAGAGTGGCAAATGCTCTGTATGATTTTGGCCGACAGGGTTTCCTAGAAGGCACAATTGATTGGGATACAGACACCATCAAAATTATACTAATAGACGCTGCTGATTATACTAAAGATCTTGTAAACCATGATAACCTAAATGATGTTCCGGTGGCAGCTCGTGTAGCGATATCAGCTGCTCTTGCAGGCAAGACAGTTGCAGCTGGCGTAGCTGATGCTAATAATGTTACTTGGTCTGCTGTTTCAGGAGACCAATCTGAACAAATCATAGGTTATAAGGATAGTGGCGTTGAATCTACAAGTCGTTTGATTTTCAACATTGATACAGCTACAGGTTTGCCGGTTACTCCTAATGGTGGCGACATAACTGTTCAATGGGATGATGGCGCTAATAAGATTTTTAAACTGTAATGTCTAAGCAAGAACTAACAATACGGCAAGAAGGCACTCACGTATATTTGCTTGTTTCAGGGCAAGCCATAGCTGATATACCTTGGGATGCTGCTCTTGAGCTAGCCAAAGCTATTTTCATACAAGCTAAGAAAGCCGAAGAGTTAGCTAAAGCTCTGGACATAGTACAAGACCAAGCTATTCTAATTCGTTCTGGCTTCCCTGTGAGTCTTACAGCTAACCCTGACATTAATGCTGAAGCTTTGAAAGAAGCCCAAACTAATAGAGATCTGAGACGCTATATACCGATACCTGGAATTCGCTCAGGTGAGAAGATGGGTATCCCGAATCTAATTCAGTCTAGGCCAGAAGAAAGAGAGTAAGATGGATTATTCTAACATGACACTGGAGCAGCTTGAAAAGAAGCAACAGGGCTTAGGTGACAAACAGGGTGACATAAGAACCGAGAAGGCTGCAATTCAGGATGCTATTGATGCTAGAGTTGCTGAATCTGAGGCACAAGCTATTATTGAGCGATCTTCAGAGAAAGTCTTACAGGAGCTACGTCGGCAGCTTAGCCTTATGCCGTCTGATATTGAGAACACTGATATTCCTTAAATATGAGACGTATCTTCCTGAATCAAGACTTACGTGGGCAGACGCTTGATGCTAGTCTTGAGTTAGATAGCAATGCCCGTGAATCATTCTTTGCAGATTGCCTGACAGATATAAACACACGCTTTATCGGCGATTGGCGAGGTAGTGATTTTTTCCGTCTTTCTGGCCCTGCTGATTGGTCGCAGGCACAAGTCTATGCCTGTTACTGGCGAGGTAATACTAATCTTAAAGGCAGTTTCTGGCCTGCAGATATTGGCTGGTTACATCATGAACCTGTTAGTGCAATTTTGCAAGGTTCGCCTGTTGCTATAGTTAGGAACGTAGGTAATTTTGTTCTTACAGGTGGCTATCGTCTAGCTTCCTGGGATACGTCAAAAACTGGCTGGTGGGATAACGCCAGTCAGAATATAAAGAATAAACGCATAGCTAACTTTCGAGCAGCTTTTGCTCCTTACCCAATTTTAGCTAATCGGTTTGAGGAGTTATTAGTTGCACTCCAGAACGGCTATGAATTATTTACAGGAACCAGCGGGCAGATGGCTGTCACATGGGGTGATGGTGTTACTATCACTATTGATGCTGATAACTTACCAGTGTTAGCTGATACTTCTCGCTATGCTCTTGCTCGCTGGGTAGAGTTGCAAGCAGGCCCTAGTCATCCTTGCTTCATTTACAGTATTGACCCTCCCCGACCTAGAGCACTTGTTCAGCCTGATGACTGGTTTCAGTCACCTTGGGGAGGCTTCTAGAGTCAATGACTAAAGAATGGGTCTTTCATTGTGGTTGGGAGCCTGGGAAGCTGCTTTTGGGTAATGTACTTTCTGAACAGCCATATACCTTTATAAATCAAGATTGTTGGAATCTAGGTGCGGGCTCACCAGCTATTCAAGATGCTGATGCAGGTGGGAATGTTCGCAGTGGCCGTTATGCTTGCGAGTGGCCTATTGCTGGGTTCGGTAAAGTAGCGTTTCAAAACCCTAATGCGGTGTTACCCAGAACTAAGAATTTTCTGTGGTACGTCCACGGCATCGATATGCGGGGATCAAGTGGTGGTGGTACGCCCCAGGGCGGTGATCGTTATATTCTTGCTCGCTACTGTGATAGGAATAGTGGCTCTTCTCTGCCAGGTACGTATTACTTTGGGTTAGAGATGGTCATTCAGGTTGTAGGGCCACCTAGACAAGTTAACTTTCGTATTGTCTATTTTAACAAGTCAACTGGAGCTTATGTAAATCCTACAGGCAGTACATCACCGAATTTTGTAGTGCCGACAGGTTGGTTATGGTTAGCTTTCCAGATTGACGTCACAAGTCAACAACATCGGTTATTTGTTAATGACGTTGGGGTAGGCTCAGGGCCTACAGCTTTTCCTGGCAGCATGGTTACAGAAGGCTATATCCTGCCAGATAATAGTTTCCAGGCAGGTAAAGGTGGGGATATCGGCCCTAGGATACACTATGACGATTGGGGTTCTTGTCAGGGAGATGATGCTATAAACGATCGGCCTACTGCTTCGACTAAGATGATTCTTTATCAGCCTAACTGTGATGTTGATGGATTTAGTGATTGGACTGGTGCAGGTGAAACTACACATGGGAAAAAATATGGCAACTGGGATGATGTGAATGATGATAACCCCGTTGACCCAGATTATAATGATCCTACGGCAGATGGGCAGAAGCAAGCAAGTAAGTTTGCTGATGAAGCTAGTGGGTTAGTCGAGGGAGCGCGCTTTCACTGGGATGATATCTATTCTGGCGTGACACCTGAAAATAAGCTAAGTGCTCGCTCAGATGCCGCAAGTTGGATAGAGCTTGCTAATCCGAGCAATGGGATCTGGAGGGCAGTGGGCCGAGAATGGCATGGACGTCAGATGAAAGTAAATCCAGAGGGCAACGGTTGGACAACAGCCCGATTTAATAGTTTAGAGGGAATGCTAGAGCAGATCCCAACAGGTGGTATAAATGTAGGAGAATTCTATGTTGTTGCTGTTGGTCAGAATCTTATTCGTCCAGCTAAGACTGTAACACCAGTACCTGCTTGTCCTGTAGGAGCTTTAATAATATCACCCTCTGGCATTGTGTCAGTTGAAACTTTCGGTACTTGTACTCTGTTGCCAGGCGCTGTAAGTATCTTACCTACAGGAATGGCTAGTGTGGAAGCTTTCGGTACTCCTCTATTAAATTATATCTTATCATTGTTAGGTATTACATCATCTGAATCTTTTGGAACAGCAATTATCCAGCCTGGCAATGTAAATATTATTCCAGCTGGGATTATTAGCAATGAAGTATTTGGTACTCACATTTTGCTACCAGGTACTGTAAGTCTCCTGCCTATAAGTATTATTAGCGAAGAGCTATTTGGAACCGCAGTTTTAGCCTTATATCTCAATCCGCCAAGTATCACTGCAGAAGAAGCATTCGGGACAGCTGTACTAACATCTATAGTCTATATCAGTCCTACGGCTATAAGCTCTGCAGAAGCTTTTGGTAATGCTACTATCATATTATATCTACTGCCAGCAGGGATTTCACCTGAGGAGCTTTTTGGCACACACCTGCTCAATCTTACTCTTCTGATATTGAGTATAACCTCAGAAGAAGCCTTTGGCTTATCAACACTTCACTTGATTCTATTCCCGACTGGGGTGGTAAGCTCTGAAGCATTTGGTACAGCAATTATTGTTCTTGGTCTATTTACTATCTTCCCAGATGCAATAGCTTCCCAAGAAATCTTTGGAGCAATACAGCTTGTTCCAGGCTCTGTTATTATCTCTAATGCTGGTAATATTGCAAGTCAGGAAACTGTTAGCAATCCCCAGTTAAATCTATTTCTTACGCCAACTGGTATACTCACAAATGAAGCTTTTGGTGTAGTAGTAGTTCTAGTTACTTTACCTATCATATCACCTGCAGGCATTTCAACTGCTGAGGCATTTGGAGTTATAGTTATCGTAGGTGGTGTGTTAACTGCTCTGCCTTTAGATATAACTGTAGTTTTATATCCTGGTATCTTGACGGTTGGTCTCGAAAGGGCTATTATAGATATAACTACGCATTTAGGTGTTGGTGATATAATTAAGCATTTCGGTTCTGTGGATATAGCTAAATACTCAGGTGTTGCAGAGATAACTAAGCATAAGCCTATTAGTATTATGGATATAACTAAATATTCAGGTATTATGGATGCCATAAGACAGTCTGGAAATACAGACATTGTTATGCACATAAGCACTATAGACATAACTAAGCATTGGAACGCTTTAGATATAACCAAACTCTCAGATGTTAGTGATATAGTGATAGAGATTAATTAATATGCTTACATGGTTTAAAGACGACAGGCTCCCCAAATTTCAATTCACAGTTAAAGATGAAGATGGAGTTGTTGTAAATTTATCTAATCCTGATGCCACGGCTGCTGTATGCCTAATACGAAAAGAAGATGCAGTAGCTGATGTGTTCTCAGGCGCAGGTACCAATGCTACGTTTATTGATAAAACAGTAGGCCGTGTAGATTATCTTATGCCTACTGGCGGTATTGATGCGATAGGTATCTACTCTGGCCAGCTTAAATTTACGTTTGCTGATGGCTCTCAGCATACTGAGCGTTTTCAGTTTGAGGTTAAAGCAAGGTTAGGCGCGTAATGCCTGTTAGCGAACGCCAGAGAAAACTTATGTGTGCTGTCTGTGGTGATAAAGTTAAGCTTAAGCCTGAACAGACTATACCTGATAAGCCTACTGCTTGTGAGATGTGTAGAGCTGAGATTAAGAAAGTTAATCGACCAACTCGTGCTTACTTAATTAAATTAGCAGAGTTATTAAAGACACATCTTCCGCCTTATGCTGTACGATTAGCAGTTAAACAAGCACGAAGTCATGCTGGAGGAAAGATGATGGGTCAGATTACTCGTGTTGCTCAACAAGGCCAGATAACTAAAAAGGTGCTATCAAGTCAAGAACGTAAACAACTACCAAGAACTGCCTTTGCCATACCAGAACGTAGGGCTTATCCAATACATGATGAAGCTCATGCTCGTAATGCTTTAAATCGTGTATCTCAGTTTGGTTCTGAGTCTGATAAAAAGCGTGTTATAGCAGCAGTAAGACGCCGTTATCCAAAAATAGATATTTCTAAAACTGAAGTTATCAAATCAACGGGAGATAAATTAGACAGAGATATTGTTGGCTACAGAGACGCATCTCTAGAAGAAAAACAGGGTGGGTTTACTTGTGTTACTTGTAACTTATTTCAGTTTGATGGGAATACAGGCTCTTGCTCAGTTGTCGAAGGCGATATTCAGTCAGATGATATTTGTGATCTATGGCGTCCTAGCGAATATTATACAGGCATAGTAACTCATATGATGAAGTCTCAGCCTGATATAGATGATATACATGTAGACGGCTTATTGAATATAGATGAACTCTGTAAGTTTGAATCTCCAGATGACTTAGAATAATGCTTCCAGTAAGACGATTTTATTTAGAACGCCATACTGATGAATCAGGTGTATCTGGTACTGGCAAGGTTGCTACTGGCTGTCAATTTCCGTCAGGTAAATGCTATCTTGAATGGCTTGTTTCTCCACGGTCAGCTACTATGCATGATAATATGGATGCAATGATGCAGGTTCATGGACATAATGGAGCGACAGAGTTAGTATGGATTGACCCCGCTCAAGAAATTATTAAAGGCGACTGGGAGAACAAACACATGCCGGAGAGAAACCGGACATATACAGCTATTTGGTCTGCTGTACGCTCTGGTAAGATTAAGCGTGGCAAGTGTCGTGTTTGTGGTGCTACTAAGACACAAGCACATCACTACGGTAACTATTCAGGTACTAAAGGTGTAGTGTGGCTTTGTGATAAGCATCACAGAGCAGCACATGTTAGACTTCGGAAGGCTCATAAAAATATCTCTAAGAATGAAGTTATAAAAAGTGATAATTCTAAACATATAGTATATATGATAGCAGCGAAGCCCAATGAACTCGATACGGATTCTCAGTGGTGGCTTCCAGAAGATATAGAGGTTCTAGCATGGAGGTTCTTGATAAATTATAGACTTCAGCAAGCTGATATATTTGAGGAACATACTCAGAAGCGACCTGATATATTTTTAGTTGAAAGTTATGTAGCTCCTACGTCTTTTATGATTACAGACTCAAAAGGTCAAGAACGTACTGTAACACAAGGAACATGGATAGTGGGATTTTGGATTCCAAGTGACGAAACATGGAATAAAGTTTTACAAGGTCAGATAAAGGGTGCTAGCCCAAGAGGCCCAGGTCAAATAGTATCTGGTGAACTACCGGCTAACTAGACTGATTCTTATATTTCTTATATATAGTAAATACCCGTTGTCTAGAAAGACTGATATCTTTTCGATTTCCTATACGTCCAAATGACCAACCATCATTTCTAAGTTGTACAATAAGTCTGTTGCGTTCTATCATCCAAGCTTCTTGGTGATCATTGTTGTGAAACTGTTGACATTTATCACAATCAGTAGTCATCTGTACAAACCTCAGCTCTCATATCCTATTATAGCGGCTTAAAAGGCCATCGTCAATAGGTAACTTACGTTAATTTAGACTAATCGGCTTTATGTCTCTTGACTTTCAATCAGATTTAAACGATGCTATAACTTAGGAACAACTCATATGGTAGATACTAATAACGTAATACAAGCTCTGCGAAGTAGGATTCGTATTCCTGGTCGTATCGAGAACGTCAATCCATTTGATCTAACCATTACAAGGATGCCTGCAAATAAGGAGGATATTCTAATGACTAAGACTGCAGAACCAGTGGTCTACGATTTCTCAAAGGCTACAGATGAAGCGAAGACTGCTTTAGCACTTTCTTATCAGGTAATTAAGTCAGCGCTTGATGTTATGCCTGACGAGATCAAGGATTTTTATGAGTCTGCCCAAAAAGAGCTAAACTTGGAAGCCATCATTAAATCAGCCCAAGATGCTGCTGATAAGGATAAGGATGGCGAGGATAGTGATAAGGACAATGACAATAAGGAGTCAGAAGCCCTAGTCGAGATTGTTAAGTCTGCACTTCCTGGTGTTTTTGAGACTGTCATTGCTAAGACTACAGAACCTCTCTTAGCTGAGATTAAGAAGTCTCAGGATCGTATCGATGAGCTAGAGTCTCAGCGGACTCGTGATGAGTTACGCCAGACTGCTCAAACACTTACTGCAGATGGTAGTCAGCCCTCAGATGGGTTTGTTACTCAACTTGCTCTTATTCAGAAGTCTATGACTCCTGAGCAGTTTAAGACATATCTTGAAGGACAGCGTTCTCAGATTGCGATGATTCAGAAGTCGCAGTTATTTGAGCGTCAGTCTAGTCCTATCGCTACAGCTCCAGGCTCAGCTTATGAGGAGCTGGAGGTCATTGCTAAGAGTATTCTCGAAAAGTCTGAGGTTAAGGACTTCAGTGCTGCTTGGGAATCTGCTATTCACCAGAATCCTAACCTTTATGCGCGATATCAGACTGAACAAGCTAAGGCTGTTTCTGTATAAACTAATATAGGTTATAAGTTATAAGTCTGGAGGATTAACAAATGCCAGGACAAGCAGGTGGAAATCTTATCACACTTCCTGCGTCTGCAGATCTAAGCGCATCACAGTTTTGTGCTGTAAAAGTAGACTCCAATGGTCAGGTTGCTTTAGCTCAAGGTAATGCAGCTATCCCTGACCAAATTATTGGCATTTTACAGAACAAGCCTGCTGCTGCAGGACGACCTGCTGTTATTCAAACCAATGGCGTTTCTAAGGCAAAGGCAGGTGGTGCCTTAGCAACGATTGGTGTTAAGGTATCTTCTACTGCAGCGGGCGAGTTAGTTGCAGCAGTTACCACTGATATTATTGTTGGTGTGCTTTTAACTGCCGCAGGTGCTGATAATGATATTGTAGATGTTGTTATTCAAATTGGTGAAGTTACAGTAATGTCATAATTGTTCTAACTATCTTAGTCTGATAGATATACAATTAAGTAAGTGAAGTGAGGTAGAGAAAAATGCCAGGATATCAGCCAGATGTCGGAGATGTCCATGTTGATGCGCTTTTAACCAATATCTCAATTGGTTATCGCAACAAGCGTTATATCGCACAAGATATCTTTCCTATTGTTCCAGTAGGAAAGCAGTCAGATATCATTCCACGATTTGACAAAGATAAGTGGTTTAGAGAGCAGATGAAGGTACGTGGCCCAGGAGCACCTGTTGCCACCTCTGGTTACACAGTTGATAATACTCTTAAATTCTTCTGTGACAACTTTGCTCTCGGTAAGGAAATTCCTGACGAGGTTCGACTAAATGCAGATCAACCTTATGACCTAGACCGTGATGCAACCATGTGGCTAACCGAGATGGTTCAGCTGCATTGGGAAAAGAAGTTTGCGGCTGATTTTTTTGCTACTGGCAAGTGGGGTACTGACTATGCAGAAATAGCAGCATGGGATAATTATGCATCTTCTGATCCTATCGTAGATATTCGTACTATGCGGGCTAATGTTCTTGCTAAGTCAGGCCAGCCGGCAAACTTACTTGTTACAAATAACAAGGTTATTGATGTTCTTCTTGATCACCCCATTCTAGTTGAGCGTGTTAAGTACACTGGCGGACAAGTTACTGAAGCTCTTATTGCTCAGCTTGCTAGATTAGAGAGAGTGCTGGTCGGTGATGCAATTGAGGCAACTGCACTAGAGGGTAATGCTACTCAGACTTATGCGGCTATGTGGGGTAAGCACGCTCTTGTGTGCTATGTTCCGCCTTCTCCTGGCCTATTTACGCCAACAGGCGGCTACACATTTGTATGGCGTCCTCTTGTCGGTGGTGGAGCAGCTCCGTGGTTTATACGTCGTATTCGTGATGACAAGCTTCGTAAGGATACTATCGAAGTTCACACTTACTATGACCAGAAGCAAGTTGATGCAGAGATGGGCCAGCTTGCTCTTAGCGTTATTAGCTAACAGATATATAACTAGGGGTTAGTTATGTCAAGAGGGTATGCTGTCTTTCACGAAATGCACTACGACTACCGCAATTTAGAACGTGGTGAGTATGTAGAGTTAGAATTCGGCATACAGAAGAATGATAAGTCCCTCTTAAATATTGGCTATATTAAAGAACATGATGGTGATAACTTAGAATCCTGCCTTAGATGTGGAAAGAAGTTTGTGGATAGCTTTTTTCTCAGGCATCACGAGGAGACCTGCCCAATGGTTGATATAGAAATTCCACAAGCGTCTGGGCAGGAATCTGAGCAAGAACCAGTTATAGTGACCTCTGGTGGACTTAGTATCGCAGAACGAGCTATGGCTGCTAGAGCTAACGAGAATGAGAGTTAATTATGGCTGCTGGAGCTGCACATCCAAGTGGACGATCTAAGGGGGCGCAAGCGGCAGATGGTGGTTTTATCTCTAAAAATGGCATAGCTACTATATGTGAAGAAGTCACAATTGCTGAAACTACAGGAGCTGGTACATATTCAGGTTCAGTTGATATACCAGCTGGTGCAACTATTCTTGATGTTAAAATTAGGAATACTGCTGCATGGACTGCTACTACATCAGCAACACTAATTGCTGGTGATACCGAAGACCCTAATGGTTTCTACGATGCTATTAACCTTAAGGCTACTGATCTTGTTGTTGGTGAAGAATTAAACTTTGAGAATTTAGGTGGTAAGCCTGGAGTTTATCTTGTTGCAGCTACTGGACATCGTGATGTATATCGACCATCAGCAACTAAAGTTACAGTAGAAGTAATTACAGTTGGCGCTGCAGGAAATGCAGGTCGTACTCGTATGTTAGTCATATATGCAGCACCTGCAGCTATTGTTCGTGCAGCGACTAAAGTTTAAAGAATAATAAGCGGCTATATGCCGCAAGTGGCAGTAATGCTGAACTAGCGGCTCGTGTTCTATGGGCCGCTAGTAGTTTAGAGAGAGAGATAGAATGCTTGATGAAACTGAGTCTCAGTCAGAGGAAGTACAGCCTGATGAGGGACAGCCTGAAGTAGAGGCACTTGAAGAAGCTGTCTGGGAACCTACGGGCGGTGGCTGGTACGAGAATTCTATAACAGGTGAGCGAGTTAGAGGTAAAAAGAATATTCCTTTTGGAACATTACTTACAACAAGTGCTTCTGAGTCTTCTGAAGAGACTCGTACTATGTGCAGCGTCTGTAACCGTGTTACACTACACATTAATAAGACTTGTCGAGTCTGCGGTGAGGTAAATGCCTAAAAAGCCAGAAGAGTCTAAATCAGTACCTGTAGGAATAGAAGCACATCACTGTTCACAGTGCAATCGTTCTAATGAGCATTTGCTGTTTGAACACCCTGACGGTTTTATAATGCAATGCTCTAGCTGTAGTTATCAATTTGTGGATGTACGAAATCAGGAATCAGAATCAGTTTCCAAAGTAGAAGTAGAGAGTGAGTCTGATGCCAACTAATCTTCTACATGGTAGTAAAGTAACAGTCTATGCTGGTGCGGCTCGAACGGCTACTCCTGCAGTAGCTGAATTTCTTGTTGCTGATCGTGCAATCCGTGGTATTATGATTGCAGTGAATGTTACAGCTAATGCTGCTACTCCTAGTGTTGTTCCCACACTGAAAATAAAGGTAGATGGTACATGGGTAACACTAAAGGCTTTTACAGCTATTACTAATATAACAGGCAATGGCTTATATCTCTATATTATTTACCCAGGTATTTCTGATTTAGGGCTCTCAGGTATCGTTATTGATGAGGTAGTCGCATATCCTATTCCCACTAATTTTGAATTCTCTATGGTTCATGCTGATACGGATTCTATTACTTATGCAGTTAATCTTGAGTGTTTAAGATAACATGGCTAACTTTGAGAAAGACTCAGGCGATATTCTCAGCATGGTCAGTATGCTTGAGAGGCATCTGATTCGTGATGGGTTTGATTCTACAAGTAAGCCTAGTATAGAACAAGTAGAAGAAGCACTTGAGACAACTGAGCAAGAAATCTTTATATGGCTTGCTGCTGAAGGATACTCAACAGATATAGCTGATTACTCAGCTTTAGCAAAGCAATTTATCTCTTGGTATGTATCATTAGGAGTAGCATATAGATTGGAATTGTCTCAACCTGGAATTCAATCTAGTGCTCGTGGTAATAGTAGGTGGAGTGTTCTTTATCAACAGTACACTAGCCTAAAAGATATAATAGCAGGAGCAGCACTTACTCGTTTAGGTGTTATACAAACTGTGGCTGCTCGTTCTATTTTGACAGGTGTGAGTATAGCTGATAAAGCTACATTAACTGAAGATTCAGATGCTGTCCAACCTCAATTCACCCGCGAGTTAATGCGTAATCCTAATCGAGCTGGCTCAACGAATACTCCAACAATATAGTAATGGCTGCAGCATTTAAAGAGGTTCTGGACGCTCTGTATGATCTATTAGATGCACAAACAGCATTTAAATCTAAGGTGGGTAAAAATGACTTTTCTAAAATATATGATACGGGTGATAGTTGTCTTATTCTGCGCCCTAGTAGTTTTACCTCTACAGATGATGCCTTCGGTGGTGTCTACGCTGTAGTATGGGATATCATCGTAGAGATATATGAACCGTACAGATCAAACATTGGTGATGTATTAGCAAGTCTTATAGATAACAGAGATATTATTATAGACTTAATTCAACAAAAGATGTATTTAGGTAAAGGCCAGGGAAACTCTATTAAGATACAGGCAGCAAATGTCGTACAAGGTGGTGAACTAACAGCTATTCTTGCTGATGATGGCGAAATGATCACTCACTTAATGTTGTCTGTGTTGATTAGAGTAGATCAATTAAGAACTGTAGTATTAGAGACATAAGATGACTATAGAAGTTCAAATATCTCTTACAGGCTTTGACAATGCTATGCGCCGTCTGCGCTTACTAGATAGACCAGAACGCTTAGTTCGTGGAGCTAAATTCTTTGCTCGTAAACGATTTGAAGATACGGGTGTTGAGCTTATTAGAAAGAATGCTCCCTGGGATACAGGAGAATTAGCAAACAGTGCAAGGTTAACAGTTTTTGAAACGCCAGATAGTATAGAAGGTTCACTAGTTCTAGATGTTAAACATGCTAGATGGGTTGTTCGTGGTACTGGCATATATGGGCCTCAGCAGCAACCTATTGTACCTACTCAAAGAAAGTTTATGGTTTTCTATTCTACTAAATTAGGCAGGGTTATACGTGCCAGGAGTGTTAAAGGGCAACGTCCTAATCCATTCTTGAAGAATGTAATGAGTATTCTTAGACAGAGACTAATGACTACACTTCCTATTGATATTCGTAAAGATATAGAAATTGCAGTGAAAGAGGGTGCCTAATGGCGTCTCCAAGAATTGCAGGCAAAAATGCAAGGTTATATGTAGCTGATGTTCCATTATATCTTGATGCATTTGAGGCTGAAGACCAGATAGAGTTAAACCTTGAAGATGGTACACCATTTGGTGCTGACTGGCGTGAGATGACTCTTATTGATGGACAGATATCTTTTGCTGTTAATGCATTCATGGATACTAAACGACCTCCTGATTTTACTGCTGATTATGTAACTGATAGGGCTTATTGGGATACTGCAATAGATGGTTCAAATAATATTAAGGCTAATCCTAATGTTCCTGTGATATTTGTGCCTGGAGCTGCTGCTGCTAGAGGAGATCCCGCTAAATTCTTAAATTCTATTCTTGGTTCTCTTGCTATAAATACTCCGAGGTCTGGTCTAGGTAAATTACGAGGTAGGTTTGCAGCATCAGGTCAATATGGTAATGGCTTTATTATCGCACAAGTAGAACAGTCATTCCCTACTGGTGTGACTCTAATACCAGCATCAGGCGGTACTGATATAAAGGTTGCTGGTACAACAGGAGTAATGGCTGCTATATGTGTATATAAGAAATCAGCTGGAGCCACGTTTACTATCAAAGTACAGGATTCAACTACATCAGGTGGAGCATATGGAGATGCAATAACGTTTGATGCAATTACTGCTGTTGCAGCGCAGTTTAAGAGAGACTTATCAGATGCGGGTAAACAATTCCACCGTGTCTCTGTAAATAATGCTGGTTCGGCTGAAACACTTGGTTTAATCATTGTTTCGACTAATATATAGCTAGGAGGTAATATAAGAAATGGCTAGTACACGTATTGTTGGTAAGGATGCAGTTTTCAAGGTTGCTGCTGATACAGGTGCAGTTGTAGATATCTCAGCAGATGGTAATGAGATAACTTTAAATCTAGAACTTAACAATGAGGATGGTACTGGCTTTGGTGTAAGCTGGAGAGAGTTTACACTAATCGATGGTACATTCTCTATTGATTATGCTTCTTGGTATGCCACGGGTACTGGTGTCATTGATGAAGTTCTAATGGGTGGGCCTACTATGGCTACACTGTTTGCTAAGAGACTATTTGAATTTCATCCTAATGGTGTAGGGCCATCTGCTACTAAGCCTAAATATTCTGGCTCTGTTTTCTTGGCATCTGCTCCCATCTCTGCGAATCGTAGTGGTATTACTACTATGCGAGCGCGCTTCAGCGGCGCGTCACAACTTGCAAGGGCGGTGGCCTAACATGACTCAGGAACCAGCTGAATATTTAGAAACAGAAGATACTGTATCTATGACTATAGATGGTATAGCATATATTCTTGCACGAGAGATAACTGGTGAGCAATATTTGATCCTGCAGCAGAAATCCATTAAATCTGCTAATGGCGTACCTACTGAGTTTCAATCAGATGATAGACCATCCATTACAATAGATAGCGATCAGTATAACCACTGGAATCTTATTCTCAGATTAATAGAACCTGATTTAACACCTGAGCAAGTTAAAGCTTTAAAACGCAAGATATATCATCCTTTGGCTCTTCTTGCAGCTCGATTAGATGCTGAGGAAGCGAGAAGCATTAGTGATTTTTTAGTCGCCAACTCACAATGCTTCCGAATGTCGGGATCGACCTTGGAACCCTTCTTAGACTCCCTTCAGGTTACATCAGAAGCCTCGGAAGAATAGCAGCTCAACGCATTTCTGATGATTTATTCAGACAGTCTCTTAATGAGGCTGATTCTGATGTAGTTTCACGTTCTTGGGGTGGGTAATTCTTAATTCTCAGGATTTAAAGGCTCTTTAAGATTTAAGATTTAGGATAGTTAAATGGTTCAATCAGCTGGTGGTGGTAATTTAGAGCAGGTTCAGATTAATCTGATTATTAATACTATTGCTCAAATGCAGCAGCTGCGTCTATTTACTACTGAATTAGAACGCTTGGGTGAACGTGTCCAACAGAGAAATCCTCTAGGTCAATTTACAAAAACTACTCAAGAACAATTTAGCGAATTACAACGTTCAGGTCGTGACTTAAGCCAGACTTTGCAAGAAGGATTTGGCCCTCGATTTATTTCCAGTACAGGCCAAGCTAACTCAGCTCTTATCCGTATTGGTAGCACATTCGGGGTCTTTAGTGCTAAAGCACAGGCTGCTGGCCAGATTAGTAGTGCTCAAGCTGCTAACTTTCAACAATTATCAGGTCAAATAACTGGCATAGGTGTATCAGGTCAGGCTTCAGCAGCAACACTTCAAGCTTTAGTAAGTAGACTCAGCCAGATATCAGCAACGAGCATGGTTGGTCGTTCTGCGATTAATGCCCTAAATGCTGAATTGATGGGATTACAACAACAGATTCAGCGTGTTGGGATAGAGCGTAATCTAACTCAACCTCTTACTGGCGCTGCAGCTGCAGGCCAAGGCTTATTACTAAGCTTCTCTATTTCTCAAGCTATAGCTGGTAGACTATCAGCTGCGTTGTTTGGTCTTGGTTTTGCATTAATTTTCACTAAGACTGGCTTCTTAAATCTCACTACAGTTGCAGTAGCTCTTGCTGCATCTCTGGGCACATTAGTATTAGATAAATACGCAGGTAGTCTTTTCAAGAGTACATCAGAATCTGAGCGTCTTGCTGACAGTCTAACTAAAGCAAATGAGAGATTAGAAGAATTTAGAAATAAGTTAACAGCAGCTCAGGCTTTAGCTGATTTAGGTATATCTGATCCATTAGAGTTGTTAGGAGAAAGAGATGTAGGAGATTTAGGGAATAAAACTCTAAAGGAAATTCGCGCGACTATAACTGCTAATGTAGTTGAAATAAGAGAATATAATAGAGGCATAATCGAATTAGCTCGTTCAGGAGAAGACATATCTCTGGTTTTTAGAAAAGAAGCTGAGGAGTTAAGAGAACTACAAGCAGAACTAAATAAGTCAGCTTCTTTTACGGATAATTTTAAAACAGCATTAAAGGGTGTTATAGGATTAAAGTCACCATTTAAGTTTGAAAAACCTTCTACAGATGTTTTTGAGGACTTTGTTTCTCGTATCGATGGTCTAATGGCAGAAGCTCGTATTGCTTATGAAGATGAAGTAGCTAACATCACTAGAGAATTTGAACAGGCTGATCAATTAAAGATAAAGCTAAAGCCAATTAAGATAGAGCGTCAGAGACTAGAGACTACTTTTGACATCCAGACTGATGTAATTCAAAGAGAAGTAGAGCGACAAGCTAATATAGTTCGTGAAGTAACAGAAGGTCAAGTTGATGCTCGTCGTCGTGCATTAGAGACTGAAACAGATATTATTCGTCAAAGTTATGATGATCAGACAGACACTATTCGTCAAAGATTAGAAGATCAGCTTAGTGCTTTAAGAGATGCTGATGATAAGCGTATTGATGTTATCCGTGATGCTCTAAATGAAGAGATAGAACTATTACGTGATCAATCTGAAATACGCATTGATACTATTAGTAAGAATGCTGAAGCTGAAATAGATGTTAATAAAGATCGTATTTCTAAGATTCGAGAACAGGAGCGTGAATTAACAAAAGTCTTATCTGATTTACGAAGTAAGCGTGAGGAAGTCCGTGCAGATATTATCGGCCAGGAGGCGATGCTTGCTGCTATAGAGCGAGATGCTAGAGCATCTGGTGTTATGGCTCTTGAAGAGCAAACATTAATCCGTGCTCGTATAGAAGGCCTTCAGGCTGAGGATAATGCACTTTCTAATACTATAGCTGGACGTGAACAGGCTCTAAATGCAATTCAAAACCAGATTAATTCTATAGAAAACCTAATTAACAAAATAGAAGAAGCAAGGGATCAGGCTATTAAGGCTGCCCGTGATGAAGCTGAGGCTCGCCAGAAGGTAGTACAAAATGCAGCGGATAACGAAATTAAAGCAATACGTGATGTTGCAAATCAGCGAGAAAGGGATGCTCGAAGAGCTGCTGATACTCAGGTAGAACAAGTAAATCGTGCTCGTGATGCTACTATACGAGCTGCACAAGATTCTGCAAACGCTGACATTAAAGCGATACAGCAAGTTGGAAGTGCTCGTATTACCGCTGTGCGTAATTCTGGTCAAGTAATAGAGGGTATATTACGTAAACAGCAAGATATTCAGGGTGTAATTCTTGATCAACAAGAAGAGGAAATACGTAGAGCTGATAGATTAGCACAAGCAATTGACCCAATTGTGAGGGCTTATAGAGAGTTACTAAAGATTCGGGTTGTTACTTCTATTATACTTGGAATACCATTACCATCTCTTCCGTCTACTATTACAGATGTTCCTGGTACGTCATTTCTCCCAAGGTTACCTAGTCGTCAGCTGGGCGGTATAGTTCCTGGGCCTATAGGACAACCTAGACTTATTAAGGCTCATGGTGGGGAAGAGATACGTCGTCCTGATCAGCAGAATCTTTTGCCTGCAGGTAGTGTCTCAATTATTATTGAAAATCTAAATGTTAATGACCCATCTGATCTTGACCGATTTGAGCGAGTTATTAATAATGCTATTGGTCGTAAAACTAAGCTAGCTATCCGTTCTAAGAAACATATGTCGAGGTAAAATGACTGCTGTACTTAAAATTCAATCTGGGAATACTACTAATACTGATATAGTTGACTTTATCACATCAGGTACGACTTATGTTCTGCTTGAGAATGGTGTTTCTATACCAATACCATCAGTAAAGCGTGCTATGTCTGCCAGTTCTGGCTTCAGAGGCGAACGTATACTAAGTAAACATTACTCTAACAGAGAAATAGAGATAAACTTTGATATTAGGGCCAATAGTCACGACCAGCTACTAGAATCAGTTAGGAAAATACAAAGGCTCATAGATAGAGCTATTGAGAATACTCGAACTGGGCATGGCGAAAAGATATATTTAGAGTATAAACTGAACAATGCTACAAGCTCAGTGTATTTTGATATCCTTGATGGTTCTCTTGCAATTGGTGATACTGCAGATGTTACTGTACATAGAGATAATAAGTTACGTGGTAACAAGCTAACTCTGATATGTGAGCCTTTTGCTCGTGGGGCTACGGCTCCTGTCAAACTAAGAAATCTGTTAGTGAATCCAGGTTTTGACTGGAATCCAGGTGAGTCAGCTCTGGATTCCAGTGGTCGTTATTTTATAACAATAGATGACAATACTAAGTATCTGAGCCATGCAACGGCGAGTAACTTTAAGCCAACAGGTACTGCTCCTAACTTTTTAACTTGTGGTTGGTGGATTAAGCGCGGTGCTACAGGTGGCGCAGGCGATGATGTCATAGCTATATGTGGTGATACAACTCCAGCCTGGAAGTTATGGATAGATGCAACTCATGCTCTTCGTTTCTCCTGGTGGGATACTGGTAGTACTGAGCATAATATAACAGGCTCAGGCGCTTTAGTATTAGGAAGTGGCCCTCATTTGGTAAGTGTCTGTATGTACAGCACGAATGGTACTGATATTGTTGCTATACTGGTAGTTAATGGTAAAGTTGTAGGCTCTGATCGTGTTGCTAGTCCATTAGCGATGAGAACACCTTCTGGTGCTTACAAGGTTGGTCAGCAAAACTCAACTAACTGGTTCGAAGGTAATATTTATAGTGGTTTTGTGCTAGTAAATATGGCTGTCCTACCATTTCAACTCACTGATATTTTTCTGTACGGACTAGATCATTTTACAGGCAATGGGCCATTTGGAGAGGCATATTGGGCACTTGATTCTGCTTATCTCAAGGGTCTATGGATGATTGATCCGGCAGATGATGTGCTTGACCAATCTGGCAATGGCAATACTTTAATAGTTAATGGCTCGCCCGCTAGAACTTGGACAGAACGTAAGCCTAAAGGTTGGACGTTAGGAGCTGCTTTTCAAGCATCAATTTCATCTGGTCTAGTGTCAGTAGGCAGCAAGCATGGAGCGTATAGTATTTACTTTTGGGAGGCTACCGGCACAGCTACTATGACAGTGGAACAAACTGTTAATGTGCCAGTAGGAACTACTGAGTTAACTTTAGTTGTATGGCTTAAAAGAGTCCTGTTTGCAGGATGGGCGTCAAAGATAGAGATAGAATGGGAAGGCTCCACTGATACTATTGAACTGACTGGAGCCGCAGCCTGGCATCAATATTATAAAACCAAGGAATCTGGGATTGGTACTTCAACGACTGTTAAGTTTAAATACACGATTGCGGCTTCTACTAGTATCCAAATAGATTCTATAATGATATTACCAGGCAAACCATTCGGGTCAGCTCTGACCTGGACAGAGAAAACTGCGCCTTATCTACCTTATATTGGCTCGTCAAGGATGCGTAATACTTTTGATCTCACAGGTACTGATATCAGAGTTCCAGTTCTTGAAGTAGCTGAGATACCTGGAGATATAGATGCCTCTTGCCGAGTTATTTTAGAAAACTCAGGTGCTGGGGTTAATTTAGGGCCAATACGAATAGGTTTCACAGGTGCAATATCTCAACCCTGGGCATCCAGATTTGAATGGCGCTTGAATTCGTTCGTGCCATTATGGGATAATGATACAGATATAGTAGCCATAGGTTCTGATCCTGTTGTGCGTTCTAGGGCTGAGACAATTCTTAAGGACAGAATTGCTATTCCATTAGGCAGATTATTCCCAGTGCCACATATACAATCAGGTTCTTATAAAGCTTTTATTTGCGTCCAAAGTGAACTAGATATGATATCACTCCTAAGACTGCAATCTCAGATGGCTAAGATACCCCTAACGTTTGATCCTATTAAAGATATCAATGCTGCCTCCAGCACATTACATTTAGTAGATGGTGGTATTCTAACATGGCCTCCCGATATAGGCGTTAGTTTAGCTCGAACTGGCTTTTTTACATCTGTACCTAGAAATGCTAAGAGTGCTCAGTATACGCCAAAATTACTAGTTTCTAACATAGCAGATGTTGAGATTGCAGCTCCTAATATTAGTTATGAATGGCTTATACTTATTCCTGTAGATGGGGGATTTGCGATAGCCCAGCCTGCTAATGCTAATCCTGAAAGTGCCTTATTGCCTAACGAAAGATTAGTTATTGATACTATAGATGAAGAGTCAACTCATGTAGGCTATCTATCTAAGAGAACGACTTATAATATTACGAAATATAATGAATTACTGTCTACGGAAAGTTCTGACTTACCTATTTTTTCATCTGGCTTCTATCTACCTACTGGTGTAACAGGTGAAAGTATGTTCGTTGCTCATGTATCTACTCCAGGCAGTTCAGATGAGCCTTTCGGTTCCTTCATCCCTACTACGACATTTGATATGTGGCTAGAGTATATGCCTAGATATCTCTATGTCTAGTTTAATTATTGTTCTAACTAACAAAGCTAACAGGAGTAAACAGATTACTCCTGTAATAGAAGATATTACTCGCAAGGTATCTAATGTTAGATTTGGCTCGTCTCTTGGGACTGGTTTCTCAGCCTGTGAACTTGATATTGCTATGCCATTTACTAAAACTAGAGAGTGGTATGAGCGATATTTGTTTTACGGTATTAACATTTATGAGGCTGATGAACCAGTATGGGAAGGCCGTATTGAAGCTATAAGGATAACTGATGAGGGTATAAGTCTTACCTGTAATGGTTATTGGTCAAATCTAGCTGATCAAAGACTGTATTCTTTCTGGGCTGATAACCGGATGGATGCGTGGAAAACTCCCATAGAAGGTGCGGGTAACATTTCTGATGAAATTGGGCTTACTAATCTGATCAATCGTAGGGGCTGGATTTCAGTTGAGCGTGCCCTATGGGGATTTGGTCATAAAAGAGGTCTGGATTATGCTGAAGGCGAAAGGGTGGCAATCTACTATAGACTTCCACGTGTAGATAATCTATCAGATAAAAGGATTTTTCAGCCTAATACTATTCACTCTATACAATATCAATGGGATAGAAGTTCACCCATACCATCAGGGTTTACACATAGAATTTGGACAGCTCCATATGATAAAAGTACATCATGGACTGAGAAGGACGCGACTAGTCCTGTTCTTGATTCTCCTGGTGTAAAAACTGTCAATTTGGCTGCTAATGGTGATGTAGTACAGGCAGTCGCATTCGGGTATCAAATAGTCTCCCCTGGTATTACAGACTATCCAAATGATGATGGACATGAGCGTATGATATTCACTAATGTTACTATATGGGCAGAAAGAGATGCAGCTCGTGGTCAAGCCAATGAGAATACAGCCCGTAAGATTATTACAGACTTGCTATTAGGCAATAGTAATGTCAGTGTTGATTCAAAAGGAAATCAGATATCGGATGACGCGCTAGATATCCAAGATAACGATGTAGAAGTTATTCCTGCTGTTTTTGCAGATGAATCATTACATGATATCATAAATAAACTAGTGGGTTATGGTATTGGTGTAGAGACTAACCTGGTTAATAATCCAAGTCTAGAAATAGACACAGCAGGCTGGACAGACGAAGCTGGTGGTGCCATAACTCGTGATACTACTACGGCTATAAAAGGTTCAGCCTCAGCAAAAGTTGCTATAGCTAATGCTGCTGGTGAAGGCTTTATTATTAAGAGGCGAGACACTACACGCATTCCAGTTACAGGAGATAGACATTATACTTTTTCATGCTGGGCCAAGTTGGACGCTGGCATTGCTAAAGCTTTCTTGGTGACTATGCGTTGGTATACAAGTGGTGATGTAGAAATAAGTGCATCATCAACGATTGCAGCAATCCAGACTGGCACTGTCTTTGGTAGAGATGTAAAGCTTATTAATTCAAAGTCACCATCGAATGCAGCTAAAGTACAACTTGAATTAGTAACACAATCAGCAGGTGGAGCATATAATTTATGGGCAGATGGTGTTATGTTTCAAGAGTCTGAGAGACTAGAGCCCTACATAGATGGGAATGAAATAGAAGGAATCTGGTCTGGCGACGCACATAAGTCAACATCGTTAAAACTACTACCTGCTAATTATGGTGTATTTGGACGCAGGCGATTACATATAAAGCCACGAGATAGAGAGAACATAAGATGGGTTATTCCTCTATCAGCTATAACAGATAATGGTTTAAGCTTAGAGCGTACAGTAGAAGAATTCTGGGTTCGTGTCTGGAGTAGATTTAACGAGTCCTTTACAGGCTTACCGTCTTATACCGATGTAGCTCAGAACATACTTAATCAACAATTAATCTCTGATGAACGTGACAGAACTTATGATGTAGGCTCAGCTCTTACTGAGTTTGCTGAAGCAATTAGCCGTATAGCTTTAACTGATTTCAGTATAACAAGACAAAGGGCTGAAATAGAAGTAAAAACCTATATTTTGAATATATTTGGAGTGCGAGAGCCTTTATGGCGTATCAGAGCAGGAGACTTAATGATAGTACCAGATCTGATTCCATTAGTAGTATATGGTCATAAAGACATAAATAAGAATGACAAATACAACAGATTAGATAATGGGACTGTCTTTGTTGTCCGTGAAGTAGAATATGATAGTGAGAGTGACTCTGCTACTATATTACCTGACCTAGTATCACAAGGTCTAGAATCTATTCTGGCACAAGCGACGCTATTGCCATCTCTGTCACCTAGGACTTCAACACCATCACCGATACCCTCTGGATCAGGTGGACTCAGTGGAGCTGGAGCCACATTTTAACTCTGATGAGTATTGATGACAGCCTTCACCAAAAAACACATACTGAGATTGAGATTCGTCTTAAAGCTATTGAGGGTGATATTAAGCTTGCTAAAATCGCTCTCCAGGTTGCGCGTTGGGCAGTTGGCATTGGTATTGCTACTGCTATTATTATCATAGTGGAGCGGTTATTTCAATGAGTGGTAATATCATTCTTGATATTGGAAGTCTATCCTTATTGTTCCTAGTTGGACTGACGCTTCGTGTCGTAGCAGGTATAAATGGTTGCAAGTCTCACGGACAAGAAGCGTTAGTTGTCTCTGTTGGTGTTCTAATGACTATTCTACTTATACGTATATTTAGAGATAATCTTAATCTTATCTCTAGTGAACAGGCAACTAAGATAGCTAGTATCGTTTACTTAACAGGAGTGATTATTCTAAGCCAACTTATATATATTCTTCATAAGGTAAATCATGTATCTAATCATTCTGATTAATAGCCTTATCAAATTTATATGGTTCGCCTAGACCTTCTATTACTTTTTCGGCAGAAGATAAATCAAATTGAAATTTGATATTTTCTTGTTCACAATCTTCAAAGAATTCTTGTGTTAAAATGTATACAGCGCGTAGATATTCTCTGATACCTTGGGCTTTAGCTTTAACAGTCCAAGAGTGTCTATATTGTGGCATAGCTCGCACAAGCCATTCATGTATATCAGATAAAGAGTCAAGCATAGCTATTTCAGGACTACGAGCAGTCCGTACCGTGTTTAATAAAAATCTAGAGTATCCTCTGTGTTTAATGCTTAACCTTCGGTCTGATTTTGGTTTCATTTCAATCTCTGTATTACTTGACACAACTGCTCATTACGTGTATTATACCACATGTACACATCTTTATAAAGGCTCACCGTCTACTCGACATAATCCTCCTGCACTTTTTCTTGCTGGCCTCATGCCTAAAACCTACTATCGCAAACTGCTTCGTATTGGCTCTAAGTATAAGAGTCTTGCTGTCTCTATTCCTAAAGAGATTCTAAATGAGGCTTTGTCTGAAGAAGTCTTACATACTATAGTTTCTATTAAGCTAAATAATAGTTCTCCTGATACCGTGGACGTTACAGCACATCACACTTATAAGGAGAATTAAATTGGCATTCAGACCTTTCTCTGTTGTTGACTACCTGGCTCTTAAATTTCCTCATAATGATATTATAGAAAAGGGAATTCTAACAACACAGAGCCGCATGATTATAGGTGGTCATCCAGGGATAGGAAAATCTATATTAGCGACACAGCTAGGTATAGAAGTATCTCGTGGTGACTTAGTTACAGATAAATTTAAGAGTGTTAAAAAGCGTGTGTTATATGTTCAAGAGGAAATTGGCCCACGAAGTTATCAACAACGTTTAGAGCAAGTTAGTAACTATTATAAGACTATAGATTCATTCTTTATTGTTAGCTCTGCAGGATTTTCATTTGATGATCCTGCATTGGTACTTCAACTTAAGCAATATATACAAGCTTTGAAAATTGAGATATTGATTCTAGACCCGCTATATAAGATTCATGGTAGAAGAGAGAATGATGCTACTGAGTTAGCACAGTTAGCACAGTTAGTTGATAGGCTAATAGTTGAGCTAGATATTGCAGTTATTCTAGTACACCATCTACGTAAACCTTTTACTACTAATAAAGGTGAGACGTTAGCAATGAGTATGATGGATTTCAGAGGTTCAACAGTAATACCAGCATGGGCTGACACAATGCTTATGCTTGAAGCAACTGACGAAGAAGATAAAGTTCGCTTAGATTTTGTAAAGACTAGAAATGCTCCTGAGTATATCCAGTCTATATATCTAAGACTTGATAGACAAAATATGCGGTTTGCGTTAATAAGAGGAGATGGCTCTAGTCTCTTATCTATAGATGATGATATTATAGAAATGCTTAAAACTGGAGGCTCTATATCAGAAGGTCATATTCTCAGTGGTATTAAGAATCTTCATATGAATGTAAAGCTGAACATAGCACATATTAGAGATTCACTGAATAATTTAGTTATGTCGGGTAAACTGGAGCGTCAGCAAGGCATGGTTTGGATTAAACCTGATATAGTTTCTAGTGGTTCTGATTGGGAGCTGGACAACTCAAGTGAGGATTAGGAAGTGCCACCATTAAATATACCAATTTACTGTCATAAATGCTCACTAAGGTTTAATTCTGTAGTAAGAGCATGAAAAGTCTATTTGAGCCAAGCAAACACTATGCTAACACTTTGCTAGATATGAAAATGGCGAGCGTCAAAGCGAGGATACCTATCCTATGGGTTGGCTTTGAAACCCCCGTGAATTTGGATGCTAACACGCGGTCGGCGCTTGAGTGGCACCCTTGAAACCGCACCGGATGGTCAAACGACCAAGAGCCCATGTAAACATGACGAATCGGATTAGATCTGTACGACAGGCGCAAACTAAAAAACTGAAACAAGCTGATGTTGCAAATAAGCTCTCAAACATAGTAGGCTTTCCTGTGTCACGGTCTACATATGCTTCTGTAGAATCAGGAACAGTTATGCCACATAAGATAATCTTAGATGGATTGACTAAGATATTTAACTGTAGAGATACAGACTTATTTGCTGGTGTTTATTTAGATATGATTCAGCTTGAAAGTTCTTGGAGCTACGATGACTCAAACGAAGACTTGTAGACATTGCTTAAAACCTATGCCTATATTAAGTATACTAACAACAAGTAATCAAATTATTACAGTTAGAGGATATTGTCCTTCTTGTAAAAGAGCTGGAGGCTAACAGTGGCAACACTACCACATCCTATACCAGAATTAACTCAAGTAGGACGAGAGATATTTGACAGACGTTATCAATGGCAAGATGAAACACCATCTGGAATGCTGGAGCGTGTAGCAAAGCATATAGCATTAGCTGAGGAACCTGATAAGCGCCCAGAGTATAAAGAACGTTTCTATGAGCTGATGTCATCACTCAGATTCTTACCGAATAGTCCCACGTTGTTTAATGCTGGTACGGGACAGGGATTATTGAGTGCCTGTTTTACGTTTTATGTGGATGACAGTTTAGTGTCTATAATGGAGTGTCATAGGCTTGCTGGCTTGGTTATGAAATATGGTGGTGGTGTAGGTTATGGTCTTAGTCGTGTTAGGCCAGCAGGTGAACAGATTAAGACTGTTCAAGGTAAAGCTTGCGGGCCTGTTAATCTATTACCTTATTATAATAGCATAGCTAATCTTATAACTCAGGGTGGGAAGCGTTCAGGTGCCCAGATGGGCATACTATCTATAGATCATCCTGATATTAGAGATTTTATACACTTCAAAGATAAGAATCCAGATAGCCTACACACATTCAATATCTCAGTCTCAGTGACTAATGAGTTTATGCGCCGATATAAGACTGGTAATAAAGAGGCTACAGAGTTATTTAGAGAGATTGCTGAGTCAGCATGGACAACGGGCGATCCAGGTGTTTGGTTTGTAGATACTATAAATGCGACTAATCCGACACCGTGGTTAGGAAAATTGGAGAGTTGCAATCCTTGCGGAGAGGTACAGCTTTATCATGCTGAGGCATGTAACCTAGGTAGTCTTAATTTAGGAAAATACATTATTGATTATGGATCAGAGCCTATCATATTGTGGGATAAGCTAAAGTCTGATATTAGACTAGCTGTTAGATTACTAGACAATGTAATAGATGTAAATGATTTTCCTGATCCTATAATTACTGAAGCTGTTAATAAGACACGTAAGATAGGATTAGGTGTTATGGGATGGGCTGACTTACTTGCTTTGTCCGACATTCCATATGACTCAGATGCAGCTGTTATGCTTGCTGATGAGATTATGGAATTTATCTCTAAAGAGGCTGACAGAGCAAGTTACGAGCTAGGTCAAGAGCGAGGTATCGCACCAGCATATGAGCATCCAAATGCTCCAGCTCAGTTAGGATTTGCAGCTAGAAATACTACTAGGACTTGCATTGCACCAACAGGCTCTATATCGCAACTTGCTGGTTGTTCTTCAGGAATAGAGCCACATTATGAGTTAGAATATACCAGAATCATGATGGATAGAGGCCAACCAGTTGAGCTTCATGTTAAAGAGCCTGTTCTAGATATTCTGCAAGAGTACGGTATAAATCTACCTAAAACGGCACACGAAATTGCACCCGAATGGCATATAAATCATCAAGCAGCATTCCAACAGCATACTAATTTATCCGTTTCCAAGACGATAAATCTACCTGAAACTGCCACAGTTAATGATGTTGAGACTAGCCTTGTTCGCCTTTGGGAGACTGGGTGTAATGGCGGGACGATTTATCGTGATAAGAGCCGTGATACCCAAGTCTTAGGTGAGAATCGTGGCAAAGTAGAAGATAGACAGAATGAGCGTCGTAGATTGCCTGATGAAAGACAGTCTATAACACATAAATTTAAAGTGGCTGACCAAGAAGGCTATCTTACTATTGGATTATACGAAGATGGTAGTCCTGGCGAGGTCTTTATTAAGATAGCTAAAGAAGGTTCGACTGTTGCAGGCACTTATGATGTAACAGGTATCTTAATGTCTTTGGCTCTTCAATATGGTGTTCCTTTAGAAAGTATTGTTAGTAAACTTACTAATATGCGATTTGAGCCAGCCGGTCTAACAGGTAATCCTGCTATTCCTTACGCGATGTCTATACCGGATTATATATCTAGATATCTACATAATAAATTTAGTAATGGGAATGAATTGTCTAATGTAACAGGTTTGTTTTGTTCTGATTGTCAGAGTGAGTTAATTGCTCAAGAAGGTTGTTTAAAATGTTCAAGTCCTGTATGTGGATACGTGAGATGCGGTTAGCTATTTGCTCAGTCGAAATCTGTACTAGGCCAGTCGTTTTAACTGGACAGAATATAAGATTCACGAAGACTGGTATGTGAGATGTGGCTAAACCTAAATCAGACACCGTACAAGAACAAGAATTAAAGACTTTGACGAAACAGGTAATAGATTTACAAGATAGAACAGCTAAGTGGTATGGTGTGTTTTGTGCAGAGACTAATGGATTTCTTATTGAGATAAACAGATTAATTAGACAAGTTAATAAGAAGGTTTAATTCTTCTATGCAGGACAGAAGAAAGGAATAGGCTAGATACTTCGTGGTGGATACTAAGATGAGTAAGGTCTGTTTGGATATGTTGCCGCACCCCCGATAACATATATATATCTGTCCTGCATAGAGTGATTAAGCTATGAAAATAGACTGGCATGATGATAGTCTTTTTCTACCTATAGATATTTGGCAATTGTTATTAGATTGGCTTAGGAAAGGAACAGTAGAATTTCCTATTCGCTGTGCTGAGTGTGGAAGTAAGACAAAAGGTAACAGAATTATAGGCTACAGGATGGGATGCAATCACTAATGGCTGATTGGATTAATCCAGATGGTAAAGTTAAACTCTTGCATGGTGACTGTATGATTAGAATGCAAGAGATACCATCTAATTCTGTAGATGCTATAGTTACCGATCCTCCTTATGGCCTTTGTTTTATGAACAGAGAATGGGATGATATCAGTAAGATTAAACTGTTTCATCACAAATGGGCAATTGAAGCTCTTAGAGTCTTAAAACCTGGAGGACATTTATTATCTTGCAGTGGTACTAGGACATATCATCGAATGGTCTGTGCCATAGAGGATGTAGGGTTTGAAATACGTGATGCTATTCTCTGGGTTTATGGTAGCGGCTTCCCAAAATCACAAAATATAGCAAAGGCTATAGACAAGAAACTCGGAGTTAAGTCAGAAGTTATAGGTACACAAACTCTACCTGACCATCGTGGCGACAACTATAAACAGGGCCATAGAGATTATGAATATATAGAGCATGAAGTTACTAGAGCTACAAGTAAGCAGGCTAAAGAGTGGGAGGGTTGGGGAACAGCTTTAAAGCCAGCAGTAGAACCAGTGTGTCTTGCACGTAAACCGATAGCTGAAAAGACTATAGCTGCTAATGTTATGGTTTATGGAACAGGTGGTTTGAATATAGATGCTAGTCGTATCTATAGCTCAGAGGAAGATGCTTATGGACGTTATCCCAGTAATCTATTATTAGATGAAGAGGCTGCGCAAATATTAGACGAAGGTTCTGAGGTTACTAAATCCTCAAGAGCTAGTCTGACCAGCAAGCCTGGAAAGATATATGGTGGTGGAGATGGCCTGCCTAGTTATACTGGTTTATATGGCTTTAATGATTCAGGTGGGCCTAGTAGGTTTTTCTTTGTAGCTAAGGCTAGCTCTAGTGAGCGTAAGGGCTCAGAACATCCTACTATAAAACCAGTTACTCTTATGAAATATCTTGTAAGGCTTATAACTCCTCCTGATGGAACTGTTCTTGATCCTTTTGCTGGCTCTGGTACTACACTAGAGGCTGCTTATCAATTAGGATTCAATGCTATTGGAATAGAATTAGATATTGAGAATCTAGAGACGATGATTAAGCGTATGCAGCAGGGAGTACTATTATGACAATTAGCAGAAATCACCCTCATAAACGTTGCTTCAGATGTCATATTAGAAAGCGTATTTGTAAAGGCTACAACACTTGTTACATGTGTAGGAAAAAGAATGCCTAAATTACCTAGAAATCTAAAAAAGACTAATAGTACTGAAGTAGTAAAGGCTGCAGACTATCCTCACACATGCCATTTTTCAGGATATCCTAAAGAAAAAACTAGATGTAAATATTGCGGCAAAAGGAAGGATGAATGAGTTGTACTTTATGTAAGGCAGGGTTTAAATTACCACATGGTCATATATATAGCCTAGAAGAATTTCAAGATATCCTGAAGCGTATTGTACAAGAAAATAAGAAGTAAAACTTGAGTGTCTTAGAGTGCAGAGAGGCTGCACTTGGGAGTGACAGGAAGTAACCTGTTGCTGCAAGAGCACAGAGAGAACAACAAAATAGTCTTCATGGGCGCGAAGTATATAACAGTAACAGCTCCAACTCCAATTAAGGGTGATCCTCTCTGTGCTCTAAGATATTCGAGTAACTGACATAGTTGACAAATATAGGATATTAGTTTAAAATAATGTTCAATGTATGTTACACATCCAGAATAGCTTAAGTGATAGGTAGACTTATGAAGGGTCTTGATCTCAGCTTCGCTTGTCCTCCTCTTGACTGGTGGCAACGTCGTCGGTCTGATGGATTTGAGGTCGTGTTCCAGTGCCTGTGGACGGGTGGCTTCGCGGGCAACGACGGCATCAAGGCTGCGGCTGAGACGAACCTACGCAATGCCAGGATGACGGGGTTCAGAACGGTGGGCGGGTACGCCAACGCCAGTCCACCGTCTTGGTGGCCGCTGGATGTCCAAATGCGAGAGATCAGGGCTAACGCCGGTGGCGAGTGGACGATCCTCAAACGAGTCGCCGTCGATCTAGAAATCCCAGGCCTCACGCTCGCACGGGCCGAGGAACTGGCAGATGCTCTGAAGCGTGAAGGCAAGAACGTTGAGATAGTAGACATTGGCTACACTGCCCGCTGGTTCTGGGTAGGTCACATGGGAAACAGCCTTAACCCACGTTGGCTAAGGTTCAAGTTGTGGAACGCTAACTATGACTGGAACCCCGACATCGATTTCGGCGCGGCTCCCTACGGGCCGTGGAAAATGACTGACCTTGTGGGCGAGCAGTATCAGGGCACCACGCAACTGGATGGCTATGCCGTTGACCTCAACACCTTCATAGACAGCGCCTTTGCGCCGTCAGTACCAACACCAGTTCCTACACCAGAGGAGGTTCTCATGGGCAAGATAGCAGATGATTTCGCAGCGCTGGGACGCACCGTCGAGGCTGAGGTTGAAGCGGCCAAGGCATTGCCAGCACCAATTCCAGGGCCAGTGGGGCCTACAGGCCCAGCAGGCCCAGCGGGCGGCACTGTGCCCGCGCCTTCCGGAGCGCGCTACGACACGCTGCTCGCAGCGGACGGCCACTTCACCGGCTTCTGTGCGCGCAACGGGATTACAGTAGAGCAGGGCAAGGCGCTGAATCCAAATGGCCCGCCATCCGGTAATTGGAACATCGTCCACGCTGGCGAGGTCTACAGGGTAGCCTGACATGGAAGCGCAGAGCTGCGCTTGATCCCGTCAGAGGCTGACATGAACGGGGGGCATACCAATTCCAGCGCTATGGCCCATGCGGGAAGGGTCACATAAAGCCGGTAGGAGATGACTGTCCCCGATGCGCTTATTGGCTTCGCCGCGATAGTCATCATGTTCTTGGGAAGCTACTACGTCTTATTCAGCGCCGAAGCGGAGATAAAAAGAAGAAAGGAAAAACTAGAAAGTGACAAAGAGAGGAGAAGAACAAAAAGAAAATCATTTCTTAAAAATAGACGTATCATTAAATAATATAATTAGTTTTATAAGGAAAGGTACAATGACTGAATTATTTAACCAGTTAGGCGGACGAAAATTTACACTTGGCATAGGGAACTTTGTTGCTTTGATGCTTACAACAACAGGAACAATAGATGCGGGAACTGAAGTCCAAGTAGCCAATGCTATCGGTATGGCTATCTCTGTCATTATGATTGGTCTTGTTGATATTGTTAAAGCTACGAAGAGTAAGTAATGTCAAAACAGTATCTGGTTAATTCCGATACTAAAGAAATACATGACTTAAACGCACAAGATTCTCGTTGTAATATTCCTACAGCTCGTGAAGATGATAGCAATCTTAAACGTATCTGCGTTAAGGAATTTATGCTTCTTATACGAGAAGGCTTCGATACCTGTGGCTGGTGTTTCGCGGATGAGTCTGATTTAGAGTCTGTATAACGCTATCTATTATGATATTGCGTAAATGGCAGCGTCGAGACAAAAGACGCAAACAGGATAGTCGTATTCGACTGCGTAATCTGCGTAATCATAATGTGCCAATTACTGGTACTAGCATTATTCGTCGTAGCAAGCGAGATAACGGCAATAGATAAAGAAGCTGAACATGCGGCAATAGGAACTTTCGGGAACTCCCAACAGAATCGGGGGGGCGGGCGTAGCCCGCAACTTACATATGTTTGAAACAACAAGGGGTTATGGATACATAGAATTTACACGCTGGATTAAAAGAAGTGTTAATTACAGATGTTCAATTTGTCTTTGGAGAGCTAAAGGTCATGAACTGAAGTTAGATATAGTTCTTCATCATAAAGATTCTAATCCTTATAATAATAAAGCAACAAATCTTATTGTTGTATGTTGTGACTGTCATGATGAATTACATGGTAGAGAAATATCTAGGAGAAGACGAGCAGTTGTAGTCAAACGCCGTCGGACTCAGAGACATGATAAGCAAGGCTGGCCACTGGTTGATTCGTACTTACATAATACAGCAATAAGATATCGGCTTAAGGAAGCGCGTAAATGTGAGTGAGGCGGCGAGAGTGGCAAGAAAGTCTACTCTAATTCTCTTTTTAGGATCAAATAATTATGAGAGTTTATATTGCAGGCCCATATACTCAGGGTGACGTAGCTGAAAACATCAGACAAGTTATATATGCTGCAGAGCAGGTGCGAGAAGCTGGTCATGTTCCTTTTGTTCCTCATTTATATCATTTATGGCATCTGATATCTCCTCAGCTACCAGAATATTGGAGAAAACTAGATATTGATTGGCTAGTTATATGTCATGCTTTTATCAAACTAGATGGTGATTCCAAGGGAGCTGATTTAGAGGAAGATCTGTGTAGTGAGATTAATATTCCTATTTATTATACAGTGAAAGAATTTTTAAATACTGTATTGCTTGACAAGTAATTAGAATTGTGTCATAATTATAGTATGAATAGTCTATTATCTTGTCAACATCCTAAGTTAGCTTGCAGATGGCAAGTTAAGACTGAGCAGCGTGATGCTGCTTTAGTTTCATGTAAGTCATGTGGCTTCAGTATAGAAATTATTGCCAGTAATTGCGATGAGGCTTTAACTGAAGCTAGTATTATTACTGAGTTTAATGCTGCAGCTGATCGTTACAGACGTGGCAAAGTGATAATTGCCTTAAATTAATAAACGAAGTGCAGCTTTCTTAATTGCCTTAGTTCCAATCTTCACTAATGAGATTATGTCAACTTTTAATTGACACCGTAGCATTTTGGGGATTTAATGCTAAAGGCTATTGACAAGGAATGCATTTTTGCGATAAAATGCTATGGGGTTTAAATGGATTTGTATCTATACAAGTCCGAAAGCACTTTCATTACAACCTATGGTTAGTTATAGGTAGCCGATCCCCCATAGTCAAACAAGTTTTGGAAATGCAGAGATTACCGAAGAGGATAGAAAATTTACGGCAGAAGTCTATGAGGTCGCCTACACTCCGACAACGTTATCTTAAGTATACAGAAGGTTATTTAAGAGGACAGACTGATGCGGAGAGTATATATCGTCCAGATATATCTTTTAGGAAAATTGCGGAGCTGATACAGTCACAAGGGAAAGTAACTCTGAGACGTAAGAGTTATCCTATGGTGATTATTAGGCTGTCGCTTAAAGATACTGATATATACTACATAAGGCCTATATATGAAAAGATACCGTGGACTAGGTTCCTGTCATGGGCTTCTAACCGTCCAGAATTATATTTTGTTTGGGAGGGATACAATGCCCAAATCTTATTGTCTAAATGTAAACAATATTTGCCTGATGATTTAATGTCTGTGATCAAAAAAGCCTTAAGGTGGATTCCGATGAAAGGAGTAGAGATACCTGAAAATGAAATGAGAGAATTGCTGAATGATAATCCTGCTTATCCAGTATCTAATTTATAAGGGAGAACTATAATGGCTGATAATGATGCATGGGAGTTAGAAGAGCTAACCCCAATAAATAATGCTGAGGTTACAATTGCTGATTCTTATTTTGAAGAAGGTAAATATGGCACACAGTTAACATTAGTATGTAATATAGATATACCTATTGATCCTGTAGATATTTCCTTCTCTACTTTTAGTATCTGGTATGGAGTGGGTAAAGGTTGGCAGATTCTAGAGAATGGTGGGCGTATAGTTAAGCCAGATACTGATCCTGCTAAGCCAGTTAAGATTCACGCTTCGAGTCGCTTAGGTAAGCTTATTGCGCGGGTTATTAAGGACTTGAAGTTTGATATGCAACCAAGAGGACTTCCGACTGAAGCCAAAGTTTGGAAAGGTCTTAAAATGCATATGCTTCGTGAGCTAGTGCATTATGAAGGTATAGTAGATGAGGTAAGTGGCGAAGCAAAGACTATTGATTCGAGTATCCTGCTTCCTACAGCTGTTTCAATTGGGCAATTAACTCCACCAACTGTTGCTGGATCAGTTCCTCAAGCAAGTTATCAACCTACTACTACAGCTAATGAGCCAGTTTCAGCTAATGGTTTAAGTGATACTGATAAGCATATATTAAGTCTTGCTGTTGGTAAGGCATCATTAGCAGAGGCTAAAGCAGCTATTGTTCGTGATCCTGTTATTGCAAATGATAATGCTGCATCTTCTAGGGTTTTAGAGCATGGCTTACTAGAACAGTGGATGGCTTCAGGTATTTTACAGTCTGTTGATGGTAGGCTTATAGCAGTGTAGAGATAACTACTTATTTTATATGGATTGTATGAGTAATTGCAAATATAGTATTAGAAAGGAGGTGACAAAATGGATTATGAGCGAGAGCGACCAAATGGTCAAGAAGAGGTAACTACTCCAGAGCCAGAACCAGAATCTGATGTTGAGGAATCATCTGCTGAGGAATCAGCAGCTCCTGATGAATCTGAGTCTTCGGCTAAATCAGAGTAGTCAGTATTTAGGACAGCGACACACACTTGTGGGGAATCCTCGATAGAGTCTTGGGACTGAGGACATAGGAAACAGATGGGGCTTAGGTTTCCTAATAGATAACAAGGAGATATCAATGCCGATGTATATCAGGGGCGTGGATTTAGTTAGACGAATGAAAGAGCGTTCTCTCTTATTAAAAGAGAATGCTCGAACTATTCGGTTGGAGGCCAAGCAGACAGTAGATGGTATAAATGCTGCAATACCAGCATCTATGAGAGCTGGTATGGCTCAAGCTGATGCTCAAGCTATGTCTATGGTTGAAGGAGCAGCCTTAAGAAATGAGACTATGGCTGATGATTTAGAATGGCTTGCTGCTGTTATAGTAGAAGATAAGACTCATATTATTAATGCTTCTGAGTTAGAATGTCTTGGAGTAATTAAGACACCTATTGGGAGAATAATGGGTATGGATATTTCCAGTGAAGATTAATACTGAAGAAGTGGTTATAGAGTTTGACTGGCCTATTAATGTAGCTAGTCTTTGTGTAGATGATGATATAGAAGTATGGATGGCTTGGTGTGCTAAAAGCTCTGGTGATTCTAAATGTATATGTTATCCTAATACACCAGTAGCATTTGGGGATACGCGGGAAGAAGTCTTAGAATTCTGGCATAACCAACATTTTCCAATAATTGCTTATAAGATGCGTGATGAACAAGGTGAGACAGTTGGAGTTGACCTTAGTGGATTTGGATTACCACTGTAATGAGTATTTGGAGAGACGGTAAGTGGTTTTGTGATGTAGGTATATGGCGATATATTCCTGCTGGTACATATAATCCCGCAGTTAGAATTGAAAATGATCAGATTGTACATAGTTTAGAACCGCGTGAAGTTGATCAACTTGTAGATGCACTTCAAGAAGCTCATTGGATAAAACCTAAAATAGATGAACGAGTAAGAGAAGAAGATATTAAAATAATCCATCGCTTACTTGATATCATTGAGAATAGAGAATAATGTTCTTTTAGAAGCCTTGGAGGAGGCCCTAGATTTATCACAGTACCTCATGCAGATGTGGTTGGAGAGAGAAAATGAAGTCATCAAAGGAAGTTCTTATGGGTAAGATAGCAGATCAGTGTCATGTGCGAGACCGATAGATACTGGATTGGCGTCTATCAACGCATTCTGCGAGAGCATCTGGCTTGCCACCGGCGCGGCCCCCTCGAAAGAATCCGCTGATGGTTGATGGTGAGAAGAGAACGCCGTGCGGTGGCCGAGCGCTTCAAAGACCTGAAGTAGCGGCCCTATAATCAACACATGGCTAGTCAGTAGTATTTGGAGGAATGTAATGGCACTTAGCTCAGATGAAGCCTATGGTCTAATTGGTCAGATAGAAGAAGTTCGACGTGAAATGGCTCTTTCTCAGGCTGCTCTAATTGCTTTTGCCCGTGGTAAACTAGGTCAGCCTGGGCAACCAAACACAATTGATGTTTTGCGTATCTCTGCAGCTGCAGCGCTTGCATCTCAGGCTGCTCAGCGCTTAGTTCAAGAAGCTAATGATATAGGTGGAGCCTTTGGAGGCTAAAGAAAACTAGGATGAGGATGATAAGTTAAGAGAGGATACGCTTCAGAGTGGTATTTGATAATTCTACAGTAACATCTTTTATTCCTCCTGAATGGCCTGGATATTGGACATCATCACAGCTTGGCTGCTGGCGATGTATGTATCTTGTGTCTCAAGGTATAGAAGGTGATTTCGTAGTTGATTCACCAGTTTTTGAAGAAGGTCGTTTACATGAGGATGATATTTTAGCTAAACTAGCCGTCAAAGGCATCCGTGTATATGATAGGCAGGTAGAACTGTCACATCCTCTATTGCCGTTTAAGGGCCATCCTGATGCATGGGCTGATATGGATACAGAAAATCAATGCATTACCCGTATAGTTGATGTAAAGTCAATGGATAGGTCTTATTGGTATAAGGCAGTTACTGACTTTATACTTAACTTCAGACATCTGTATTTACAAGTTCAATCCTATTCTCTAATGTCTAGACAAGAACCTATTTATATACCTGTTAAGAATAGAGCAACAGGCCAAATACATGAGTTATACTTTGAACCTGATCCTGTGGCGTTTGCTGAAATAGAAGCAGGCGTAGCTCTTCTTGGAGCTGCTGTAGAAGATAAGTTATTTGATTATTTAACATTAACTTGTCCTCCTGAAGATTCTATTAAAGCTAAATGGTGTCCTTATAGAAAGCGTGGTTTGTGTGAACATCAGACTAATATACCTGATGTTACTGAATCTGAGGTAGTACAAGCTATTTCCAGTTATGATGAAGGACGTGTTCTTACTAGGCAAGGTGATAAGCTAAAGGCTGAAGCTCGTAAGATTATTGTTACTTATCTTAAAGGTCATGGTTTAAAGAAGATTAAGGTTATGGGTAAAACTCCTAGTCTTATAGATATGTCTAGACGTAACTGTGATTTTGAGAGATTACTTGAATTAGATAAGGCCATATATGATGAAGTAGTCTCTGAGACTAATTATGAGAAGTTTGATGTTTAATGCTTAATCTCTGACTTACTTGACATTCATTCAGTCATGTGTTATAGTTAGTGTAAAGGTAATATAAGGAGCGTAATTTGGCACCACGAGAGCGTGTTCTAATAGGTGGAGAGTCAGGCTCAGGGAAAACATATGCTTGGCTATCTATTGCACGTTATAATCCTCAGTCTCAATTCTATGTGGCAGAAGCTGATGATGGTGTTACTAAAGTTCTATCTTTAGAATATCCTGATGTATTAGCCAATGGTAATGTACATGGAGTTAGAAACGAGAATGGTATCTGGCAACCTCCTGACTTAATTCAAGAATGGGTTGACTTTAGGCACTTCGTAGAAACCCTTAAAGAATTCAAAGAATCTGGTCAGCTCCAAGAATCTGACTGGATTATTGTTGAGGGTATAGACTTAATTAAGAATACTATTACTTATAACTATATAGATAAAGTATATAAGATAGATCGTAAGACTAAACGAGCTATTACAGATCCTTGGGATGCTATTATAGCTCAACGTTCTAGAGGTTCACCAATACTTGATCCTTCTGATCGTGATGCTATTAACTCTGAGTATGAGGCACAGTTAACTTGGCCTGCATATATATCTCAGTGTAATCTAGTAGGTACAGCTGCCATATCTCGTATCAATTTTGATTCTGATTATGCTGATAAAGGTGTTAAAGAGTATTATGCTTCTCTAGGTACACCACTAAGGATAGATGGACACAAACGTAGCCCTAGAATGTTTGATACTCTAATATATCTTTTTGCAGGCAATACATACCAGATGCAGATTCTTAAGGATAGAGGCATAGGTCGTCAGATATCCCTAGTGGATACTGGTGAGTTTTATCTCTCTTTGGAAAAGTTTAGAACTACTACTATGTCAGCTAGAAGTCTAGGAGTATCTTAAGTGACTAAATGTGTATTTTCTAAAGCATGGGCAAAACTTAAAATTGGTTTAGAGGATAAGACTTCATGGGGAAAGACCGAACTCAAAAATCTTATGTTTATATGTTTAGAAAATGCAGCACTAGAAGACGACAATGAAAGGCATGGGAATGATGACTAATTAAAACTATTATAGAGTCTACTCAGAACGGTAGATCAGGATGCGCTGTCTGAATATTATGTTTTTCCTCGCTTTCTCCTGTATTTAGGCAGCAATATTACGCTCACCGTCTCCTGTGCGCCTGAGCAGTCTAGGTCTTTTGCTGGATACTAGGCTTGACTGATGAGATTACTAATTAAATTCTTATTAGTCAGTAATGGAGGGTCTAGGAATTGTCCTCCCACAGTTTCTAGCAGCGAAATTAGTAATAGCTGAATTCTGGGTAGACTCTACGATAGTTTTATTTAAGCTGAGTTTGGAATGTAAGAATGGGATTAGTAAGAACAAAGATATTAGCATTACCTAGACCATTAGAACAAACACTAACAGATATCGCAAAGGATTTAAATGTCAGTAGACAGTATGTTCATCAGATAGTAACTACTGAAAGAATATCTCAATATAGGCGTAAACGACCGTTATGTAAAGGTTGTGGAAAGAATGAAGCTAACGGATATAAAAGACGATATTGCCCTGACTGTATAAGTCAGGATTTGCATAATAAGAACAAACGGACTGGTAAAGAATTTAAGTGCTATAGGTGTGGTATAATGGTTTATAGAAAGCCTTCTCACATTAAACGTATGAAACCAAATGGTAAATCTTATTGCTATGACTGTTATATGTTTAATCGCTAGATAATGGATATTCTAATCTCTCCAACTGAGCCCTACGAAATAAAGTCAGACTTTGGTGAATATGGTATATCTGCTCCTCACTTACCATCAGATTATGGTTGGTATGTAAAGGGTAAACGAAGTCTGGTTCAACGTAAGCATATTCCAGGTGATATGTTAGCTTCAATACAAGATGGACGATTTCAGCGAGATATGCAGATCCTACTTGAGAATATAGAACAAGGCGGTAGGAGTTATCTACTGCAAGAAGGTCATTGGTCTTGTGATAAACAGGGTATGATTCTTAATCCTACAAGACCGTCAGGATGGAGTTATGAAAAGATATCAGAACTACTATCTACTGTACAAGAAATGGGTATAGAATTACTTATAAGTCCTGATATTAGTATGACTGCATTAGTTATTATCAGTCAAGTTAGATGGGAGCTTAAAGAAGATCATTCAAGCCTTTCACGCAGACCAGGATTAGTAGCCGAATGGGGTAAGCCTAGTTATGCTTCTTATACTATATGGTCTTACCAAGGTATTCCAGGTGTAGGTGCAGATATAGCTGAGATACTATTTAAGTCAGCTCCTACATGGGAGAAGCTAGTAGATATGAATATAGCTGAATTTCAGGAGCTAAAGCATTTCGGGAAAAAGCGAGCAGAGCGTGTATATAACTTTATACATAAGGGGAAGTTATGAATTGGAATAATCGTATATGTGAATCTAAAGGTGTAGATGGTGTCACTTCTATTTATGCTGTACATGAAGTATATTATGATAATGAAACAGGTGAAATTACAGGATGGACTGCAGAACCAATAAAGCTAGGTGGTTTTGATTCTATTCAAGACTTAGTTGATTTAGTAAGTAAAATATATTATGATGCTGAGTATACTTTAAAGAATCCTAGCTTGTTACCAGTTTTAAACTTGTCTGAAATAGAGAGTAAAATTGGAGATAAATCTAGTACCTAAATCAGAAATGCCTATAGGTATTAAAATTCAGATAACAGGTACAAGACGGACAGATAAACATCATTTGAGTGATGTCGGTAAAATAGGATATATACTAGATTGGATAGAAGTGAAAGAGTTTGATTGTTGGATTCCTGTTATAGAATTAGAAGATGGGACTAAGTGTTATGGTTCTAATGTTTGGTGGTTTAAAGTATGAAGGATTTTCTAATGGCATTAGTAGTCTTTATAGGTATAATGATAATTGGTATTAGTATACTTATATTAGTAAAGGGAGGATAGTAATATGTCTATGTATCAACTAGCACAAATTGGAGTGGTAGGATAAAATGGCAGTTACCGTTTCTGCTTTTGTTGTGTGCGGTGGTAGTATGGTGGGCAGAAACGGCTATTGCTATTAATGAAGGAAACAATGAACGATCTAGTATTCGTAGCCTTCCTCTTGGGCCTGACGCTGTTCTCCGCTCTCTGGGCGGCGCAGTGGCTCTCGGCCCGCCGGCATCGGAGGCGGATGGAGCTGCGGCTGAGGGAGCTACGGAGCACGTACAGCCTGACGTATCCGAACATCCCCAAGCCGTACCAGTGGAAGGTGCGGTAGCTGATGCTGTCCCCCTCACGTTCTATGTCTGCGTGGGCGCTCCTGCAGGATTCCAGGACGGCTACTGTGGACGAATGGCGTCTGGTGCAGGAGTTTATCGCGGAGCAGCGGCTTGTGGCTATGTTTGGCCTCTGGGTACTAGATTCACAATTGAGGGAGACTCAGCGGGGCTTGTCTACACTTGCGAAGATAGAGGGCTTGGCTCTGCACAATGGGTGGACATCTGGTTCTATGACTACGCGAGCGGTCAAGCGTGGCGGAATCAGCTTCCTATCTATGTTACTGTGAGGATACTACCATGACATACCTACCCCAGTATTAACACAGTAGGGAGTGTGCCACTTTGTTTTTATATCTAATATCAGAGAGTGCTAGATATGTTTGTGTCGTTGTATCCACATATATTATAAAAGGACTTTGACACAGAGGGAAAATGGAGGATAAATGATGAGCGATGTCCTCTGGCCTACTGAATGGAATTTACAAAGGGCTGAGGCCCGCATCGCGGAACTGGAGGCTGAAGTCGCACGGCTCACGAAGGAGCGGGACAGGTATCGCGGGCTGCTGAACTTCCCCGACGCCGTGTTAGAAATCATCCGTACCACGCCTGACTACGCCTACATCGCTTGGAACGCCGCCAGCCAGCACACTCTAGATACAATGTGTAAAGCTCACGCTGAAGCAAAGATGGAGGCGCGAAACGCAAGACAGGAGCGCGACCAGCAGCGCGAGGACATCCGGCGGCTGGTGGCGGAGCTAAATAGGCTCGCCGTCAGTGAATCTCTAGAGGCCCTCCTCGCTGAGATGAAGGAGCGATATGATGCCTGAGATAAAGGAAGGCTGGGCGAGGTGGTTGACGGAGACGGAGCGGGAGACCCTGCGGAGTTGGGCTACAGGCACGAGAGTCTGGAAGCTTGCCCGCACCCTCGCTGCCTCGCGGGCGCTGGTGGAGAAGAAGGACAAGGCGCTGGAGGCTGTGTTGGGCGCTTGGCTCGGCTCTGCCACTCCGCAAGAGTTCTGGGAAAAGTTTAGCGATGAGAACGAAGGAGACGATTTATGGGGCGATGTCGCTGTAGCCTGTGCCCTCACAGCCCTTACGGAAGAGGATATACTAGGGCGACTGGGGATATATATAAATGAAGACTGAAACAGGTAACATATGGGATACTAAATACAGTACTATAGTAATACCTTCTAATATAGGTTGGACTAAGGCAGGCTATAATGTTATGGGTAGGGGCGTAGCAAAACAAGCATCTGAGTTATATCCCAGTTTGGCTAAATGGTATGGGGATCAGTGTTTTCTATATCAACAGGATATGCCTTGTTTAAGATATGACAGATTAATTCTATTCCCTGTTAAAACACTGAATAGGCTTCATCCACATTTGTCTTGGCAAAGAAGTGCTAGTCTAACTCTTATTGAAAGAAGTACTAAGGATTTAGCAAGATTTCCTGATCAAGAAATAGCACTTCCTTTAGTTGGATGTGGTAACGGTAGATTGGCTGAATCTGATGTACTTCCTATATTAAATATGTATTTAAATGATAGGTTTACATTAGTAATACAATGATTACTAAACAGCCTCACTTTATATCAATGGATTCTAGAATAAAGCTATATCATGGTAACAGCCATGAGTTAATATCAGAGTTAGAAGATGCTAGTATTAAGGCTATTTTAACAGATCCTCCATATGGTATTAATTGGAAATCTAATTGGGTTCCTAAACATGAACAAAAAGAGATACTGGCTGGTGATAAAGACTTAAGCTGGATGGGTGATTTTCTTATAGAATGTGAAAGATTACTAGAACCAAATGGAAGTCTTTACATCTTCTCTAGATGGGATAAAATAGGCTTTATTCAGGGTTTAGTTAGAAATCTTACTGAGCTGAATGTTAGAAATTGTATTGTGTGGGATAGGATTATACATGGCTTAGGTGATATAAGCAGCTTTGCCCCTGTATATGATCTAATACTATATGTTACTAAGGGTAAGCCGAAATTATTAAGTGATTATAGATATACTAATTTGTGGAGTGTGAACAGGGAGCGAGACAGAGAATCAAAGCATTCTACTAGTAAACCTGTAGCTCTGTTTGAGAAAATGATGATCTGCTCCACTAATCCTGGCGATTTAGTTTTAGACCCATTTGTGGGTTCTGGTGCTAGTCTTGTAGCTGGTAATAAACTTAATAGAAAGATGATAGGCATAGAGATAGATGAAGCCTATTGTGACATAGCTGCATCTAGGCTACAGCAACTACCTATGTTTATGGAGCAGGGTGAGATGACGATATGAGAAATTTAAATAGTGCTCTTTACTGGTTTCCTAAAATAGAACAGGTTGGCTTGAAGGTGCCTAAGACTGTTTTTGTTACATATAATCATAACGAGTGGTTAGATGCTGTAGAAAGTGAGAACGACTCTTACAAATCTGTTATAGAAAAAACTATGTTAGAGATAGAAGCATCAGCACAAGAAATTGGCTACCCTGTATTTTTTCGTACCGATCAGACTAGTGCCAAGCATTCAGGTGCAGAAGCTTACTTGATAAAGAATAAAAACGATATACTTCGTGTCGTTTGGGCTACTGTAGAAGATAATGAGTTAAAGCTTTGGATGAGTCCAGACCAGCCACAAGCTTTTATGATACGAGAGTTTATTAATCTGGATGCTCCTTTTATCGCATTCGGTGGTCATCCTATAGCTAGAGAATGGCGATACTTCACTTATAATAATGAAGTTCTATGTAAGCATTTCTATTGGCCTGAATCTGCTATCAAGTTCTATACTGAAGAGTATCATAGCGGAAGAGAACCTGATAATTGGAAACAGCTTTTAACTGATCTTAACACACCAATCCCTAATCTTGATCAGGAAGCTATTAGTACTGCACTTAGTTGTGATGATCATAACTTCTGGAGTATTGACTTCGCTCAAGACAAATCTGGTCAGTGGTGGCTTATTGATATGGCTCTAGGTGAAAAAAGTTGGCATCCAGAGTGTCAAATACTAGAAGATCTTAAGCGCCGCCTTTAAATATATATTAGGTGCAGTAGGCACACAAAACCTCAGATATTAATCTAATTCCTAACAGCAGATGAATTCTAGTAGTTCTTCGTGTATTCTAATACTTGACAAACTCTCAGATGTGTGTTATGATACTGATGGCCCTAAGAAAGTATAGTTAAATTCAGTAGAAAGGAGGTTTTATATAAAATGGAAGGAGTTGTGAATGCTACAATAGAGTATGTTAAAACTACTGAAGAATTAATAGTTCTTCAGAGAGAACGATGTGTGTTATGTTCTAAATAAGAACGTGATCTTCAAAGACTTTCTAGATTAGAAAGGACAATATAAGATGGCTACTAAAGATGAGATCAGTATTCTAAATGCTGAAGTTGTACGTGGTGTAAGACAGATAGCAAAAGGCATAAAAGAGAGCCATAGGACAGCAGAGATAGTAATCCAAAGACTATATCTCATTCCTAAGTTATCAGAGGATGAGGCTCAGGAATTACGTACTGAGTTGACTCTAAAGGAACAGGAACATAAAGTAATATCCAGTCAAGCTAGTAGTCTCTACAATGAAATTAGAAAGATTAAAGATAGATTAGCTAACAGAGTTTCATCTGAGGATTATACACGAGCAGCGTACATGGTACAATCTGTAAAAGAGTTTATATCTTCATGGCTATTAGAGCAAATACAATCAGGTAATAATGATATAGTGACAGATACTTATGTTCATATAACAGAACAATTCATTGATGCATATATGAATGGCTGGCGTCCTGTGATTCGTGGTAAGCCTCAGAAGGAGACAAAGTAGGTAAATTATGGATGATCAGTTCTGTCAATATTGTCAACAGGGGCCTTTCGAGTCAGTAATGATTCGTAAGATACATGAACAACAGTTCTGTCCTGATGCTCCAAAGACATCAGAACAAGTATCTGCACAAGCATGGGGAGAAGATCAGCCTAGCGTGTTTCAAGAGCAATTAGGACAATCTGGTTCCAGTATTAATGATGAGATTAAAGAAGAGTGGTCTAAACAGACAGGACGAGTCACTAGACTCTTGTTTTATAATCCTGATCCTAACTTCTTAGTCTCATCTAGACTTCAGGCGAAACTGGAGCGTATTAATGAAATGCGAAAGCGAGAACCACAGAAGATTTGGTTAGTAGGAGATGCAGGTACAGGAAAGACAAGCCTAGCCTTGCAGTTTGCAGCTAAGACTAAATCACCCTGTCTCAAGTGTCCTTGTCCTGCTATGACTGAAGTGAGTCAATGGATGGGACGTACTGAGTATCATCCTGAGCGTGGTACTCATTATATTCCTAGTCTATTTATTGAAGCTGCAGAGACACCAGGAGCAGTTATCATTCTGAATGACATAACTCGTGTAGAGAATCCTAAAGTGCTGAATCCACTTATGGATATAACTGATGAGACTGGCTCTACATGGTCAGATGAATTGGGACGGGAAGTTCGAGTTGCTGATGGTGTGGTCTTTATTGCAACTAGTAATGAAGGATGGGAGTATACGGGTGCAGATGATCCAGATGCAGCTCTTAAAGAACGGTTTGATGTCATTCATATGCCACTGCCTCCGAAGGCTCAACTGAAAGAAATTGTTGCTCGTAAGGTTGGCAATTCACCTGAGATAGATGCTGCTGTAGAATTCTTCTTGCAGTGTTTGTCTAAGGGTATTCGTATGTCTCTTAGACATGTACTGCGTATGTGTAAGGATATTAAGTATGGTGCTTCTCTAGTAGATGCCGCTGTGCTTAGTGCAATAGGTGATATGGATAAAGACCATCAGCAAGAGGCATTACAAATTCTTCAGGTTCAATCATCTAGTGTCTCAGGATTGGCTGAGCTAATTAATATGGATGAGTCATGGGGAGAATGGCAATAATATGGAAGCTCAGAATAGTGGTATTGATTTTGTGGTAGATGGACAAGCAAAATGGGAAGAGCTTCAAGCACTAATAGTTTCTCTATCTAGAGAAGATGAGACTCCTGAACAGGAATTCTTGCAAGAGTTTCTAGTAGGTATTCAGAAGGTGCATAAGTTATCAGGTGAGTTACGTGATTTGATTCTTAGTAAGATTATGCAAGATGGTGAACAGATAGATGATGACAGGGAATTAGTATGACTAGCCCAAATATAGAATATGCTTGTTCACTATGCAAGCATAAAGCTGAGGATGATGAACAGATGTTTATTGTTACCAGTGAACATGTAAAGTATACTGTAGGAACAGATATTAAAGATGCAGTTAAATTAATGATCACAGTTCTTATCTATTGCAGGATTTGTTATCGATCATCATCTTATGGGTATTCATATGAGTCTAAGTGAATTCTGGAGAGTTAAGAAATCTTATGACCGTAATGTAGAAATGCGTTATCTTCTTGATGGCTTACATAGTTTCATAACTATGATGGCTGACCAAGGAGATATTAAGGTTATGTGGTCTAGGGATTCAGTTCATATGTCTGGAGCCACTCCAGAGATTAAACTGAGTTACTTGCCTATTAATAATGCAGAGGCTCCATTTGAAGGTGATAGAGTAGATGCTATAGTAGGATTTGCTGCACATGAGGCTGGTCATAGACTCAGATCTAAAGATAATATACCTATTAATAATCATACTAATCCTTTTAATACTGGTAATCCTCTGAATCCTCTGAGTATATATCCTGTTCAGCCTATGCCTGATAGTGTATTTAAGCTTATTTCTAATTTGTTAGAGGATGTCTATATAGATAAGTATATGTATAGATACTCTCCTGTTCTAGTTAAGTATATTAAGTCAGGTAGACAATGGGATTTAACTAGACCAGAGTATCAGCAACGTTGGGATGAGTTATGCGATAAGGCTAAGACAGGTCAGCTTGATAAAGTTGATATGCTTAATCTCTGGATTCAGTATGAGTTATACGATAAGAATACAGCAGAGATACTAAAAGACTTTCCTCAAGAAGCGTTAGAGAATCTATTAAAGCTTGCAGAGATTACACAGGATTATTGTGAACGGGCTGGTCTTGTTGATATAGATAAGCTGTTTACTACTATTTGGGATGAATTAAGCAATTATCCTGATCCAGATCTGGAGGATAAGAGTCAGCAAGATGAGCGAGAGTCAGAGTTTAGTGATAGTACTCTAAGTGGTACACCAGCTAGTTTCGGTAAGTCTGATTCATGTGAGGATGACACTGATGATGAAGATGCTTTATCTGACTCAGATAACGAAAACGAGTCTAGCGAGTCTAGTGATAAGCAAGAATCTGAATTGGGTGCATCAGATGATAAAGGTAAAGAGGATAGTGAGCAAGATGAGCTTGGTTTAGATAATGGAGACGAGGAGGAAAAAGAAAAGAATAGTGATAGCAGCGATAGTAAAAATAAGGAGACTGATCCATATGAGGACTTACTAACATGTGTGCAGTCTAGTGAGCATGAAATACCGGAGAGTGTCTTAGAAGAATTTAGACAGGCAGTATCTCTTGATCGTGAAGATATAACTCAAGACTTAAGGGATGAGCTAACTCAACAGTACCAACTACCTCAGCAAACCCACTCTGGTATTATCATGGAGAAGGCTGCTGAGACTGTAGTATTTCCTAAACCTGACGAAATGTCTAAACTAGTAAATCAATTATTTGAGTTTAGGCGTAGGCGTCATTCCAGATGGTCTAGAGGTACAGAGGACGGTAGACTATCTCAGTCTAGGCTACATAGAGCAGCTTACGATACCAATCATATACACGAACGTAAGGAGATTAAGGATAGTCTGAATCTAGGTGTATGCTTACTTGTAGATGCTTCTAGTTCTGTGACTAAAAGTTGGCCCATCATAGAGAGAATAGTCGAAGCTCTGGCTTTAGGACTAGAACATAAGAAAGGTATTAAGATATGTGCTATTGCTTATCAGTCTGTTTATGATAGGAGTAGTGGAGTTGGCAATGTACAGCTAACTCGTTTATATGAATCTGGTAATACTACTATTGGCAAGCATAAGTCTGATGGTAATACACCAACTGTTTCTGCATTACTAGCTACTCCTATGATTATGAATCGTTTGTTAGGGCATCCTAAAGATAAATTGATTATTCATGTGACTGACGGTGCTGCTGGTGATGAAGAAAGTATGAAATGTACTGTTAAAGAGGCTGTAGATATTATTCGTAAGAAGTATGGATTAGATATATACTGTTTTGGTATAGGTGGTAGCTCGTACTTTGGTAATAGCGAAAAGTTCAAAATAGATTATAATACTAGTTATACTAATCTAGATACGTATGAGCAACTACCAGAAGCTTTAAAGAATCTACTCAGAGATATATTGGTAAGATGAATGAAGTATCTAGATATCAAGAATTACTATCAATGTGAATTCTCAGGGATGCCACATAAATTTAAGAACTATCCAGTATATAGATTTAATGGGACTTCTTATAGTAATGTTGTTATCTGTCAGAAATGCTTTGCAGCCTTTGTGTTTCCAGGTATCGACATTACCAGAGCGCAAAACCTACTAGACGAAATACCAATGAGGCAATATGAGCTAAAACCATTATCTAAAGTACTACAGCATCAGGCTGCTATGAAAAAGATTGCGGACATAACTAGAACTATATTATCTGGAAAGTGGGTGCAGGAAAGCATAGAGTTTGCAGAGGAGGCAGCAAGGATATCCAAGCAGGAGCGTAAAAAGCATAAGAAACAAAATATATGGAGGATGGCTAAATGAGTAATAAGATTCAGTCACCTGTAATGTCTAATTATGATAAGTCTAGGATAGGAGAAATCATAGCAGATAAGACAGGAGTAAAATATGATTGGTACGATGCTTGTCTAATTAGGCTAATAGCTAAAGCAGATGCTCCTAATTTAGCGATACTGGCGAGTGTTTATCCTGAGTATGTATCCAGTGTTAAAGCTTATCTGGAAGGGTATAGATATTGCGTTAAGTATCATAACTGGAGTCACATGAATAAGGAATGTGACTGTAATAATAAGAAGTAGAAGGAGGATATTACTATGGAGAACTTAAAGCTATATATAGAGTACGATGAGACACGAAGAAGTAGACCAGCTCTGATTAGAGAGCTAGATGATCTTCTAATAAATTATGCCGTACAGAGAGGATTAAGATATGTTAGACTTGGGATAGAAGATAAAATCAATTATGAATTTGGCTGGCGTATGGAGCCACAGAAGATATCACGTAAAAAGGTCAAAGTATAAATGTCTGAGTATGCCGCTTGTTCATTTCAAGATATACCAGATAAAAGTTTAGAAACGATGAGGATACTATTAGGTAACTTATATTCCCATATGAGAACAGGTCATTTAAAGGCCAGAGTGTCTCTTAACGAAGCTGATGCTATGAAGCTGACTCTTGATATAATTGCCAATGAGCAAGCCGCGCGCGCCTTTGATCATGAGTGTTATCAGCCATCCGGCGAGAATGGCGAGGATAGGGCAAAGATGTGTTAGCATGCGTTTCTACCCACCTTATTGCTTAAAACCATAGGGAACCTAAGGTTAGTATAAATCTAGGCAAATCGTTTGTATCTAAGACTCATGCTAACACTCGTGAGCACGATTTGTATCTACATTATGTAAAGATATGATATATAGTAGATATAGTAGTGTGTAGTAAAGATGTAAAGGAGTACAAAGGAGTACAGAAGAATGGATAGAGGTATAAAAAGAGAACTGGCTGAGCGATATGAAAAAGCTATGCATTCAATGCAAGCTGGTGTAGCTCTTCTGATGGGATATGATCCTTCTGAGACAAGTCCCAAGCATTTAAGAGTTGGAATAAATAGTGCTATGTTGGAGTCTAATGCTATGGGAGAGCTTCTTATTAAGAAAGGACTTATTACTGAAGAGGAATACATGATTGCAATAACTAAAGCTGCTGAAAAAGAGGCTAATAGGTATAAGGAATATCTTACTGATATTACTGGGCTAGCATAACCCTTATATAAAGGAGTACTAAATGCCTGAACTAGAAAGAGCTGCTAGTAAGATTAAACCTTGTGATTGTAGGACAGAATATATAGGTGCAGGAGATAGTGAGATAACATATTGTATTGTTCATGAGAAAGCTGAGGATATGTATCAGTTACTACTAAAACTGAGTGCAGATGCTGGTAAGAATTCTAACAGTATTCTATATGCAGCAATTAAGATTATAGAAGAGATAGATAAAGAGTATGAGTAGTTTAGAAGTAATAGCTGATATACTCAAAGCTAAAGAATATGTAGATAAGGCTATACATGCAGGAACAGTTATCTTTGAACGGGATGATTTAGAACATATGCTAGATGCTATAGAAGCTATGGAGTATACAGCCATAGACTTACAGTTTGAAGCATGGCGTCTTAAGATGACTCTATGGAGTGATATGGGTAAGATTGATCCAGCCTGGAAGCCTAGTCCTAGTTTCATGGGTACAAGGAGTATACCTGATGTTTAATAATGATTTAGATAAAGCATATGGGTATAATGTCTATGTTTATAGTAAGATATCTAATCTAGAAGAACTTATAGCTTTTGATATAGAAGCATTGGAGGCTGTATTAGACGATAAGGAGTTCGGGTATAATATGGATTCTTATTATGATGAGTCTAACAGATTTGAGTTCTACTATTCTCAGAATATTAACTAATATAAGTTATATAAGTAATACTAGTAATGCGCCAGAAGCCTAAGTATAAGTATCGTAGGGGCCAGAATCCTAACAGTCAAAAGAATCTCAAGATAGGACAGGCTATTGCTCATAAGAGTAATCGGACGCCTGCTATTTCAGGTGCAGCGGGTGATAATCTAGTTACTCTACCAGTAAATGTAGAGTTTGCACTTAGTCGTGCATGGCCTCAGTTATCAAGGCGTGAAAGACAAATATTGTACTTATATTTAATTAAGGGATTAACACGTTCAGAGTTATGTGAGATACTAATAGTAGCAGTGGGAACATTGAATTTCTATAGTCAGAGAATACGTGAAAAGCTTGGAGCTAGAACAGCTCCACAATCTTATGCTATTGCAGCTATTAGATATTATCAAGAACTACAGATTATAACTCAAGTGCTTACATCTATGGCTGTTTATCCTTACCCAGCTAGTCTAGCAGGAAGATAGAACATGAGTAATAATAATTCAAGAATGCCTGTTATACTTATAATAGTTATAGTAGCTATAGTGGTCTTTTTAGTACCTCTATATATACTAATACCTCTGTGCTTAGTAATCATTGTAGCGATCCTGTTACTTAACACTACTAAGAAGAAATAGAATGGATAGTCTTCTTGTATGCACACTGATAACCGATATGGATGTAACTCCTATCCCTAGTTATAAAGATAGATGCGCTTCTTGTAAGTCTGAGATATGGGTTGCAGAATCTACCAGAGAACTAGGTAAGTTAAATAAGATGTGTACTGGCTGTTTTCTAGAGTCAGGCTTAGGTAGTATAGGTGAAGCCACTATGAGTAATGAACAGCGTAGAGAACTTAAAGAGATAATGGGATATACTGACGAAGAACTAGATAAGCTATTGGCAAGATACAGTGATAGAATACGTCAGATATCTGGAACAAGTGATAACTAGCTGAGATCAGATATGCCGAAGTGGTGGAATGGTAGACACTGCAATGAAGATTTATGGGCCATATACCAGGAGAGACGGAAGAAAGCATGTAATTATCTATGATGGAATTACGCGTAGAACTATGTCTTATCCAAAGTTTTTACTTCAAAAGTTTTTAGGAAGAGAATTAACTAAGAACGAAACAGCTGATCATATAAATAATAATTTTACAGATGATCGATTAGAGAATCTTCAAGTTCTAACACGAGGCGATAATATCAGAAAGTCTTTTCCTGGAAAGGAAACCTTACGATTTGAATGTCCTGTGTGCCATTTCTTCTTTCAAAGAGAAGCGCGGTATTATAGACATAATCAAATATCACAGGGTAAGACAGGCCCTTTTTGTAGTAGACAATGTGCAGGAAGATATAATGCGGGAGTGCTGGAATAGGTAGACAGGCTCGTCTTAAAAATGAGTGTCGAAAGACGTAAGGGTTCAAGTCCCTTCTCCCGCACCAAATGCTGCTGTAGCTTAATGGTAAAGCAGATGCCTTTTAAGCATCCAGATATAGGTTCGACTCCTATCAGCAGCACTAGTTTAACCTGAATTCTAAATCGGTTCAAAGCGCTGATACTAAAATAGGCTGAAAAACGGTTCAAGCGTCTGAACGGGTGCAGTAGGTGCAGCTCAGATGATTCAGATTCGGGGCCGGCAAAGTTTCTCTCAGCCCGAAGAT